>ERZ773214.1717-NODE-1717-length-12436-cov-2.692513_pt1 | contig 12436 bp, 8 predicted proteins | sample MGYA00511238_ERZ773214 | MGnify/ENA primary metagenome ERZ773214 (study PRJEB29015, sample SAMEA2738157) | human oral metagenome | biome: human oral; feature: human-associated habitat; material: saliva | place: China | collected 2259 ...
CGAACGCTCCACCTGGCCCATCCCCAATGCCCCCGATCGGCTGCGCGAAGCCTTCCGCCTGCGCAATGAGATCGTGGCGCGCGAAGAGCAGTTTGCCCGCACCGGTATGCGCGATTTCATCGCACAGCTCACGCCCGACCAACTGCACCGACCGGGACAGGCCGATCCGTTGTGGAATAAATGCATCCGTCCGCAGGTCGAAACGCTCTTGGCTCCCTTCCACACGGCCGACCCGACCGCGCTGGCCTATTTCTACCGATTCCACCGCTTCCTGGTGCGCGAAAACCTGCTCAGTCGCTTCGGCAGTTCGGGGAAGGAAGCAAGTGGGTTCGCCGCGGCTTGGCAATGCACCACGGCCGAAAAACGAGAGGTGGGCAGTATCCTCACCGATCTCCGATTGCTTTCCACCGAAACGGACGAGAACGGACACGGAGTCAAGCACTTGCACTTGGCTCTCCCGGATACGGATCCGAACGGCGAGACCGCCACGCCGCCCAACTTCCGGACAGGCGACATCGTGGTGCTCTATCGCTACGAAACGGCCCGCGAACCGGACTTGCGACGCGACATGGTGTTTCGCGCCACCGTGCGCCAAATTTTGGAACACGAGGTGGTGCTCACCCTTCGCGAGGCGCAAACCGAAGCGCGAGTGTTCTGTCTCCGCGAAGGACAGTCGTGGGCCATCGAACCGGATTTCATGGACGCAGGCACGCGCGGCATCTACCGCGGCCTCTACAACCTGCTCACCGCCCCCGCCGATCGCCGCGCATGGGTGCTCGGACAGCGACCGCCCTCCACCGCTACACACGTGGAGCTGCTCACCACTCCCGAAAACGCCGAACTCACCCAACTGGTGCGCAAGGCCAAAGCCGCCCGCGACCTCTTTCTGCTGGTGGGTCCTCCGGGCACCGGGAAGACCTCCAAGGGCCTGATGTGCCTGCTCCTCGAGGAACTCGCCGACCCCGACACGCAAGTGCTACTCGGCGCCTTCACCAATCGCGCGGTCGATGAGATCTGTGGCAAATTGGTGCAAGCCGGCATCGATTTTGTGCGCGTGGGCAACGAGATGAACTGCGACCCGCGCTATCGCGACTATCTGCTCGATGCCAAAACCCGGGCCCTCAAACAACTCGACGAGGTGAAACAACTGGTGCGCGAGGTGCGCGTGGTGGTGGGCACCACCCACTCGCTGGCCGGCACGGTGACGTTGATGGCCGACAAGCACTTCTCCTTGGCCATTGTGGACGAGGCTTCACAACTGCTCGAACCGCACTTGCTCCCGCTCCTGATGGCACACACCGGCAGCCGTCCGCTCATCGACCGTTTCGTGCTCATCGGCGACCACCGTCAACTCCCCGCCGTGGTGCAGCAGCCGGCAAGCGAAAGTATCGTCACCGAAGCCGAACTCTGCACACTGGGATTGACCGACTGCCGACGTTCCTTTTTCGAACGCTTCATCGAACGCATTCCCGCCGAATGTCGCCACGACTTCACCCGTCAAGGGCGCATGCACCCCGCAGTGGCCGACTTCCCCAGCCGACAATTCTACGAGGGCAAGCTCTGCCCCATTCCCCTGCCCCACCAAGAGGAGGCCATCGGCGTGCCGCGCCTGGCGTTCTACGATTGCGTGCCCGACACCCTGGAACTCGGACACTCGCCCAAGGGCAACCCCGCCGAAGCCCGCCTCATCGCTCGCCTCTCCGTCGAGGAATATGCACGCTTCGTGGCACAACGTGGGAGCTTCGATCCGATCAAAGATCTGGGCATCATCGTGCCCTATCGCCGGCAGATCGCTTTGGTGCGCAATGCCCTCCTGCAATCGCCTCATCCCGAACTGGCCGAAGTGACCATCGACACCGTCGAACGTTTCCAAGGTTCGGAGTGCAACACCATCATCTACGGTTTCACCGTGACGCGCGCTTCGCAACTGGCCTTTCTGTGCAGCACACAGTTTGAAGACGAATGCGGACAGTGGGTCGACCGCAAACTGAACGTGGCGCTGACGCGTGCACGCGAACGCATGCTCATCGTGGGCCACCGCCCCTTGTTGGAGCGCGTGCCCCTCTTCCGCGAACTGATCGATTTTTGCGAATCTGCCCATTGACCCCGAGGGGACAAACGGCGCACCCTTTGCCCTCACAAAATTGCCCCAAATCGAGCCTTTCCTCGCGCGTGCGCGCGTCAGGCAGTTTTCGTTTTTCACCTTCACTTCTTCACCCACCTATTGCAAACAGCTGTGAACCAGCCCAATAAGGGTGAAGACTTTTAAAATTCACCTTCACCGGTCGCCTCATCCGCCACAGCGTGCAAAGTCTTCACCCCGATCGGCCTTTCAATCAGCCTATTCCACTCCGCCGGTGAAGGGTGAACATGAAAAACGAAAACCTGCTGTGTGCGCGTAACGCGCGTGCGTGTGCGCGAACGCTCCTTCACCCTGCCGGTGCTCCACCCTACCCCGAGGTGGGGACAGGGAGCAGCGACTCTCAATCGGTTGTATCGACGAAGTAGGATCCTTCCTCAAAAACATGGGGATGAAATCTTCAAAAGTCCCCTTGTTTTTGACGCGGTATCACGAGTTTGAAAAATCGCAAGTTTTTCTTCTGTAATGGCTTGTATTTCTCGAATCGTTTTTCTACCTTTGCCATCGAAAGACACACAGCTCTCCGTTCAACCACAAGGCCTCTTTGCCAACGCCTTCCCTACGCTCTCGGCATTGATGACACACATGAAGCCCCCATAGTGGCATGCGCATGTAGACAGCTCCTCTCACACTTGGTTGGCCGAACACAAAAGGGGCAATGCACAAGAACTTGCGGTAATGTCTGTGCCGGCCAATAGGAGTGACGCTAATGCCGACATCTTCAAAGAGTTGAAGGGAAGAACGCTTCGTGAAAAATGATGCTTGAAGTGCCCGTGTAGGCCAAAGACGTACCTAAGAGGGGGATAGAATACGCAAATCAACAGCGTATAAAGATTTGGGATATCAACGGAAAAACTACAATTCGTTATGAAGACAATATTCAATAGTACCTGGGTTGGTAATCATATATGTACAGAAGAAGCAACCCTAAGTCAATTAGACAGCTACAACAAGACTCGCTATTCTCGTCGCAAGAAGAAAGAGGGTCTATTGGAGCTTGCTTCTCGCGAAGCGCATGAGCAACAAAATGTTTACTTTGCAACGATTCTCAATGAGGATGACAGCCCCTACTGCGCCATTGAGTCCAATGTGGGATACTTTGGGCTCAAATTTCTACAGAGCAATTGCACTCATTACTTGACTTTTCAGTATCGAGAGCAACACAACCAGAATGGCAAGCTATTTCTGACAGCAATCTTCTTATATGAATGCTACCCAGGCACAGATAAAAGGATGAGACGTATAGACTTCACATATACCCACGAAGGTGGGTGCTCGTCTGTTATCTATCAGGGGGAAGCTTATGATGGGACATTTGAGATGATTGCAACAGAACATCCTCCCATCTCAGCCGAAGAGCTGGAGCTACTCTGGGTAGACTACCCGAAGTTTGGGGAATACGATCAACTGATTCGTTTGGATCGTATCCCTCAGTTGGCTCGGGAGCGTATCCTTGAGTATACAGACAAGGAGTTTCCTGCGTTTAGGCAGTATCTCCAACGAGACATCGAACGCTATCAAGAATCTAAGAAGTGATGATGCGTACCTTCGCCGGGCGTTGAGGCCAAAAGTACCCGATCCCGACCCGAAAAGAAAGAGCACACGATGTGGCCTATTTCACCTATTTGAGGTTTCCCGAAAATGTGCACCGAACGATTTAGTCGACCAACCGAGACGAAACGCCTTAATGGTCGTGCACCATGCTCCTGCGCAGAGCGATGCGCTCCGCTGCTTCGTTTTTTAGTTCTTGGCAGTTGTCGCCAAAGAAAAGGAAGCAGGGCCGTATGCCAGGCGGCTACCGTATATGAGGAAGGGGAAGATGCGGTGAAACGACAAAGAAGTTCAACAGCAAAAATTGCCCTCAGGCTTGGGATATCCCAAGCCTGAGGGCAAGGACGGAGATCATTTCCCCTACTTTGTGGACATTGCACCCCCGTCAGGCTCCATGTACCAGTTGCACCACAGCGAGGCGGCCGCCTTGGTTCGTATCGAAGAGAATTTGGCGCCCTTCGGTGAGCGGAATGAACTGACCGACGGGGACATCGCAACCGGCCGTCACGTCGCGCAAACCGGGCAGGCGGCGATTGATGAGAATCCATTGGCCATTGTGGAAATGGAAATCGGCCACCGGCTGACGGTCTTCGTCGCTGATCTTTTCGTTGGGAACGACGAGATTGTTCGTGTGCCAACGATAAAGCGTCTGATGATGATAGACCATGAGGCGATAGTTCTCTGAAATGAACTTGCCATGCGAGGGGGCGTAGTAGAAATTGAGCACCGGCAGCTGACCGGCGTAGGGCTTACCGCAGAATGGGCATTTGGTCTGCGTGGTGTTGTCGAAGACGTACCAACCTTGTTCGCAGTTGCAGGGCTGCAAGAGATCGCACGTCTTGACGAGGGCATCTTCCCATTCTGCTGCGCTGGGGCGCCGGGCCGGTGCGTGGAGTCCCTCGACAAAGGCCCGATTGAAAAGCCGCGTGAGATAGGGCCCGCACAGGGTGTAGGGGCGCTGTTGCGGATCGCCTTGTGGCAATTCGTGCGGATCGAGCTGTGAGGGCTTCACACGGTTGGTCGCATCGTAGGGGTGTTCGATGAAGAGCGCCTTCTCGCCGTAGCGCAAATCGTCATCGTGCTCTGTGTCGTTGACGTCCCACACTTTTCCGCCGTCGAGCGGATGGCGTTGGAGCAAGAAAGTATAGATGAGAACGGCCAAGGCGTGGCGGTCGGTGGAGATCTGCGGCAGGTGCTTCTTCGGGTCTTGGAGCGGAAGGGCACGTGTGGCCATGACTTCGGGGGCGATGAAACCGGGCGTGCCCACCACTTCGGGCGGAAACTTCTTCGGCACGACCAGACCGTCGCAATCGATGATGCAGGCATTGCCGGTGAGCGGATCGACCAAAACATTGTTGTACGACAAATCGGAGTGCGCCAACCCCGCTGCATGGAGGCGGCGGATGGCACGTGCGATTTTCAAGCACATGTGTAGGCGGGTGAGCAAGTTGCCTTTTTGGTTGTCGGGCACGAAACGATTGTAGAGTTTGGCCGACGAAAACCACTTTCCGTTTTTCTCTTGCCCGTCTTTCATGAACGGCCATTGGGGGTCGATGCCGGAGAAGAAGAACTTCTTGTCGTAGAAGGGCATGACGAGTCCCACCTTTTCGTTCCACTCCACGATTTTCGTGGGCCAGGCAAAAAAGTTTTCCCAATACCGGCCCGCTGCGTCGTGCGTGAAGATGCGTTGGCGGTGCACATTGACGATGTCTTCGATGCGCAGGCGATCGTTGGCACTGAGGGTTTTGCGGTAAAAGCCGACCACATAAGTCCCATCGGTGGAGAAATAGACGTCTTTGACGCCACCGCTGGCTTTGATTTCGTCGTAAAACTCGACCGTGCTGCCATCGGTGGCAGTGAGCGTGATGATGTTTGCCATAGAGAGAGACGGACTAATGTCTTTTGTTGCGCTTGTTGTGATTCTGTCCTTTAGGTGCTTCCTGTTCGGCTTCAGTCTCTTTGCCGTCCGGAACGACGGGCGATCCCGATGGTTGCTGCGCCTCAGGTAGCTGCGGTTCGGAAGTGGTTTCCGGAGTGTTCGGGATTGGCTCGATGGCGGACTCGGCACCCATCGGCCGGTAGGAAGGAATGTCGGAAGAAGTGTCGGAAGGAGTGAGCGCTGAGATAGGCTCGTCCATGACTGCGACCGGCACGTCTGCTGCGGACTCAGCGGGAGCAGACGGGGCAAGTGCTGAAACGGTCGGCTCGGCGGAAGGCACGGGTTCCGGAGTCGGCGGCGTCGCCTCGCTTTCGTCCTGCGACGCGGTGGTTGCTGCCGACGCATCGTCAGTGGGCTCGCTCTCTGTCAGTGTGTTGCCACAGAGTACCAGCAGGGTACGGTCGTCGTGGTTGCCGGGCGAAGGGAATCCGAGCCATTCCAACAAAGCCTGCTCCGACTCGGCCGCATTGGTGAGGGCATGGGCGGCGGTCAGTTCGTCCCAGAGCGCATCCCACTTCTCAGCGTTTTTCAAATTGTTGGTGGTTTCGAACTTCGGATCGCTCACGCCGTCGGTCATGAGGAACAGGGCGGAGAAATCATCGACCAACCGGAAACGCAGGCGACGATAGAGCGCGGAGGCGTCGCTGAACACTTCGGGCATGGTGAGGAAACGAGTCTGCCCGCCGTATTCCCCTTCGTCGGGTTCGCCCATCAGATAGACCGTGTGGGGCGTGGTGTCGCGACGATAGAGTGCGATGGCGCCGTCGCCCACCCAGAAAGAGCCGACAAACCAACCAAACTCGAAATGTTTGGCGACGCAGAGCAACAAGGTGGCGGCATACGTGCGCGTTTCCTTCCCTTGCAGGCCGGCTTCCTGTGCGATGGCTTGCCGCGCTTGGTTGGCAGCATGGCAAAGCAGGGTGTAAAGGCTGTCGCCCACCGGTTTGCGCTTGTTCGTTTCGTCCGGAATGGCGCTCAGGGCCTTGATGTGTGCTTCAAAGCCGGCTCGATACGGTTCGTTGTCGAGGCGTTCGCAACAAACAGCCACCGCCTTTTCACAAGCTAAGCGTGCCCCCTCACGGGAATAGCATGCAGAACCCGCCCCGTCGGACACGGCCAACACCTGCCAGCCGTGGGCCGTAGCGAACCGGAAAGCGTCGTCGCGCGGTTTTCCTTCCTGCGCATGGCTGCGACCTCGCAAACTGGCGGCTACGATGTGTTTCTCTTCGCCGTCGAGCAATGCAGAGTCGGTCGCTTGGTTTTCGTTCCGGTATCGAGGTTCCGGCATTTGATCCCAGTTGACGGGCTCGTCTCTCCACAACGTATCGACGGCGGGAACGATGACCAGCTTGAATTCCTTTTCCCCTTCGTAAGCTCCACCGGACGCCCCGTCGACTTCGAGACGATACTTTGCCGTGAGCGTGAACTCAGGTTGTCCGTCCTTGCGGAGTGCCGAAAGATCGGGCGTGCCGGTGATCGAAAATTTGTTTTCGTCGACCTCGATCTTCAGACCGTGCTGACTTTCGTCCACTCCGGTGACACCGGTCAAGACGAAACGGGCGCTATCACAAGGGGGCAACGCGACTTCGCCTCGGTAATCTTGCTTTTCGAAGGCATTGGGGAGACGGACGTTCCAAGAAATGCTGTCAATGGAACTATTGAGCTCCATGAGCTTCCGGACAGGGGTATTTTCCATAAGATATTGTGTTGAGATCACTCCGTAGTGGCGCGAGGGCATCGCATGGGCGCCTCGGCCATTGCCTTTGCCGGCGAAATATGAGTGACGGTGGAGATTCGATGGTGAGGTGAAAGGAGAAACGGGATTAACAAGGCATGAAGCGCAGCGCGGGCGCTTCCCTGCGAGAGAATGGTGCACACGGCTCGCAGAAGGTGCGAACGGGCAGCCGACGGGTCAAAGCACGATATTCACTTCCTGAGGAGGGGCAGGCAAACTCGTGTTACCGGTGATGCCCACAGTGCGGCCGCCTTGTCGGACATTGACGGTTACCCATTGGAAGAAACGTTTGAAAGTGGCCGGATCCATCGTCTCGAGCGTGTAAACATGCTCAGTGAGACGGGTGAGCGACTCGACTTGTGCTTTGGGTCCCGCGGCACAGGCCACGATGTTGAGAAACGAGCGCTGTTTCACGGCTTCCACACCGCGCGCATAGTCCTGCACATCCGAAGGTTTTCCGTCGGTGAGCACAAAAAGCAGCGGCATCCAGTCGCCTTTCCGTTCGGGCGAACCGGAACGCAATTCTTTGTCGTAACACTCGCACAACAATTGCAACGCGCCACCCAGGAAGGTGGGGCCGGATTCGGGACATTGGATGTCGGGGACTTGCAATCGGGCCAATTCCGTCAGCGGCAACACCTGCTGCACGCTGCGATCGAAGGTGATGATGCTGATGCAAACGGTTTCCAGTGCGAAGGGGTCCACACGCAATGAAGCGACCATGTCGGACAGTCCGACTTTGACGGCCTCGATGGGTTCGCCGCGCATGGAGCCGCTCGTGTCGATGAGGATGTAAACGGGCAGTCTTCTACTCATGGGAAGAGAATAAACGAGTGGCAACCGATGCGGCGTTGCCACTCGTTTTTGTTAGGAGAAAATCTGAACGGGGATCAAATGACGATGTTGACCTCGGGAGGGGGAGGCGGCAGTTCGCTGAAGGAAGTGGTCTCCTTCGCGGCATTCTCCACGGCCTTGCTGCTCGTGCTGATCGAAGCAGACACCCACTTGAAGAAGGCTTTGATGGTGCCGCTGTCGGCGGTGGCCAGTTGTACCACGTTGGGGGTGATCTGTTGCAACGTGGCGGTGTCTGCTCCCTGGCCGGCGGCACAGGCCACGACCATACCGGTTTTCCGTTGGCGGAACTGTTCCAAACCGAATTGGAGATCATCGGTGGGCTTACCGTCGGTCATGATGAACACCAACGGGCGCCAGTCGCCTTTTTGTTCGGCCGTGGTGGTGGTCACCTCGGTGTCGATGCGCTGAGCCAGTAGGGCGAGCTCGCCACCCAGGGCCGTACATCCCGCTGCTTGGAGCTGGGGGGCTTGGAATTTGGGCAATTCGGTGAGCGGCACGAGTTGTTGCGCAGCGCTGTCGAAGGTGATCACGCTGAGATAGGCTGTTTCCAAGGCGTAGGGGTCGCTACGCAGGGTGGAAACTAGCATGTCGACACCATTTTTCACGGCTTCGATGGGTTCACCGTGCATGGATCCGCTGGTATCGAGCAGGAGGTAGATCGGAAGTTTTCGCATAGTAGAGAGAAATCGGGATGATGGTGACGAGATGAGGCTTAGCGGGAGTAGTCCTTGATGACGCGCGAGATGGTTTGGAGTATGCTTGGATCGGCAAAGGCGTCGCCGATGGCGCAGAACTTCCAGTTGTTCTCCACGCGATAGAGGCGTCCCATGACCAGTGCGCGCATGCCGACGCAGTTTTGTTGCGTGGCCACGTTGTATTGGGCGAAGACTTGGCGTGGCGGACGGTCGGGCGTGCCTTCGAACATGCGGATGTAGGCGTAGGGGATGCCGGAGAAATCGCCGCTGTACTCGTTGTTATTATAGATATTGAGGAAGAAGACGATGGATTGCACGGCGGCATTCACCCGATCGAGGTCGACGGTAATGATTTCGTTGTCCAGGCCGTCGTCGCCGTTTGCGTCACCGTGGAGATCATCGCCGGTGTGGTGCAACGCGCCGTCCAGCGAGGTCAACTTGCCGTTGGGGAGCCCCACATTGTGATCGCCGAAACGGTAGAGATCGGACCAGATGTGGTCGACGGGCTTGCCTTCGGCGTTGAACATCAGGCAACTCAAATCGACATCGACGTCTACGTTCGATTTGAAGAGTCCGAAGAAAGAGTTTTTTGTCACGGCTCCCCAGTTGCAACCTACACAAAAATGGGTCAGACGTTCGCCGCTCGTTTTTTCCAGGTTGATGGAACGGCCTTTTTCTAAATTGATGCTCATCGTTGTTGGATTATTTGTATTTGTCTACCAATGCTTGAAGTCCGCCTTTGCGGCCGATGCCCAGGGCTTCGAACTTCCACTCGCCGAAACTGCGATAGAGACGACCGAATTCGACGGCGGTTTCCACCGAGAAGTCTTCGTTGAGATCATAGCGGGCGATCTCTTCTTCGTTGGTGCTGTTGTAAATGCGAATGTAGGCGTTGCTCACCTGTCCGAAGTTCTGGCGACGTTCCTCAGCCTTGTAGATGGTTGCGGTGAATAGGATTTCTTGAACCCGCGGATCGACTTTGGCGAGATCGACCATCAGCGTTTCGTCGTCGCCCTCCTCGCTGTTTCGGCCCGTCTGGTCGTCGCCGGTGGATTGCACGGCGCCGTCGGGCGAAAGCTGGTTGTTGTAGAACACGAAAAACTCGTCAGTGATGAGGCGGCCGTTGTGGCCGAGCATGAAAGCCGAGGCATCGAGATCGTATTCATGGCCGGCCCCTTCGTTGGGGTCCCAGCCGAGGCCGACGCAAACGTTGGTCAGGCTGTGCGAAAAGCTGACATTGTCGCCTTTTGAGAGATTGATTGCCATAATATCGGTGTTGTTTTGAAGTTACGGTGTATGGTGTGGGGAAGCCACGCTCGCCAACTGAATCGCGAGGCGAGGCGATCGATGTTTGTCGCCGCCGTGGGGGCGGTTAGATGAGGCAAAGGAGCGGCTTTTCTGCCAATTTCGATTGGAAATTGCAAGATTGCGCTACGTTTTTTGCGCGAGGTGATCGGCAAGGTGCAATCTTACAACGCCAAGATGCGGCGCCACTCTTCCACCTCGCTCAACTGACGGATGGAATTACAGCCGGCATCATAGCAACAAATCAATTCGGGCGAAATGCTCACGGCGTAATTGCCATAGATGTTGCGCTCGGCCACGTAGTTGCCGGCGTGGTGCAAAATGCCGTTCAGGTTGATGAGTTGGCGCCGGAGGAGACTCATCATCGGCGAGCGCGAATCGGAATTCAATAGAGAAGGAGCCCTGTTTGCATCTCCGCCGAAGAGGCGATAAATGATGGCATATTTTTCTTGTATGCGCTGCATGCGTTGTGCGTGACGCTGTTGCAGTTTGGCGCCGGCGGGTTTGTTGAGATTCACCCCGCCACTTTGGCTCTCCAACAGCAGGAGAGCGTAGAGCGCCTTCTCGCGACGGTGCACTTTTTCCAATTCGACATCGGCATCGGGGAAATAAATTCTTTCGCGGCTCGGGTCGATCACCACCCTACTCCGGATACCTTTGCGCAACATCAGGATGTCGAAAATCTGTTTGTGCAGACCGCGCACAATGAAACGGCCGCTCTCTTCGCGCAGGTAGCGAATGTGGGCGTTTTGGTGATATTGCCCGAAAAGATCGATCATTTCGCGCACGCTCTCCAAAGCGTCGTCGCCGATCTCGAGCAACATGAAGTTGCTCACCGGCTCATTGCCTACGAGCGACTCGTTGATTTTGAACAGCAACGACGGGCCGACGTCCACCAATCCCTTGAAATCGAGCGCCGTGGCCAGCTGCTCACGACAAAAACGTGCCGTCGACAAATCGCGCAACTGAAGGATGAGGGTGCGCAGGCGCTCTTCGTTGACCTGTGGATAGAGAAAATGACCCAATTTCAGCAATTCGCCGTCGCTCATGTCGCGATAGTTGCTCGCGATTTGGGGGAGATAGACGAAATCGAAGCCTGCCAAGCGAAGTTCGGTGCAGATTTCACGAAACTGCTCGCTGATCGACGCGTTGACCTCCTCATCGTATTCGCTCTCGACGTAGAGCACTTGGAAATTCTCCAGCTGGATGCGCTGGCTGCCGCGCACCGAAATGACGCCGTCGTGGCCGGTGAGATTCAACGTGAGGCTGCTGCGCAGAGCCAGCAACAACATGGCTTCTTCGCGGGCGCAGATGTTGTCAGACATCGACAGGCGCAAACAGTCGGTGAGCAATTTGTGGCGAAGCGCCGGATCGGCTTCGGACAAAATGCTCAAGGCTTCGGCCAGGGTGCACTCATCGGCCGACAGTACGTCGACGGGTTTGGCACCATACTCGGCATACAGCGTGCTGAGGAGCTCCATTTCACGCGTATCGAGAATGCCATCGGCTAAAATGAGGTCGTGGATCACACGCACTACGGCGGCTTTTGCAGTTTGTTTCATACACGGCGGGTGTTTGAAGGAAATCGGCGAGAGCGAACCGAGGAGGTTCTTACTGTTTTTCGCACAATAGATTTAATAGCGAAAGGATAAATGGTTATTAGCTATCTTGTCGCAACGCAATATTCGTCATTTTTGTCGACATAAACAACACATTCCGCAATTATCTTCAAACAAAAATCAACACAACCGATTTTTCATGGCGAAAATGCCCGTGCACAAACCACAGGCACGCCGAAGAGCAGACGCGGCCGGCTCATTTCAACCACCGCAACGCGCGAATGCGACACGCGCAGGACGAAACGGGAAAAAACAAATGAAGCGAAAGGAAAACCTTTCGCTTCACTGAGAGCCGAAAACGAGACTCGAACTCGTGACCTACGCATTACGAATGCGTCGCTCTACCAACTGAGCTATTTCGGCAACGCTAATCTCTCGATTGCGGTGCAAAAGTACGCATTCCTCCCGACTTTGCCAAATTATCCCCCCGTTATTTTCAGAAAACGGGGAATTTTCTTGGCTTTCCCCACAAAAAGCGACCGCGACAATGCCCGAAGGATGGTCGCGGTCGCTTGTTTTGTGCGAGCAGCTGCGCTGCTTGCAGTGCATTTATTTGTCGGCTTTCTTCGTAGCCTTGGCCGTCGTTTTTTTCTCCGC
>ERZ773214.1718-NODE-1718-length-12431-cov-12.434632_pt1 | contig 12431 bp, 14 predicted proteins | sample MGYA00511238_ERZ773214 | MGnify/ENA primary metagenome ERZ773214 (study PRJEB29015, sample SAMEA2738157) | human oral metagenome | biome: human oral; feature: human-associated habitat; material: saliva | place: China | collected 2259 ...
GCAACATATTGTCCCAGTCGTAGTGTGACTTTGTGAAATCGGCCGAGCGAACAGTATTATCAAACGTCACCTTATAGCTCTCTTGGCCCTTTCCTTGTGCTGGCCATTTATGGTAATACATCACTTGTGCAACCGCAGTAGCCACACATCCCGTTACATATTGCGTCTGTTTGCTATAGGGATAGTCCTGTCCCCACTTGCTTTTCAGCAAAGGCTGCACATCATCAGTCGCCTTTGTAGCTGTTTTTGCACGTGTGGTAAGCCCCTTGTTCTTGCCCAACTCCTCATACACCTGCCGATAGGAATCGAAGAGATAACGTGCTTCGGGATTGAGGTTAGCCATGTCGATGAATGCCTCATGACTATAAGCTAACACCTCACCCATCTTGTCATCGCCTGCAACAACTACAAATCCTTTGCCCGTATCATCATTGAAGACGTAGTAAGGCTGTTGTGTTATCGTTGCTGCAGCACGTGTTTTTAAGTTCTTGGCGGCTTTCTTACTAATGTTTACATACGTCCTCGCAATGCGCAGCGCAGCGTTGAAATCAACATTGTCAGCATAGTTTGCTGTTGCTGAAAATAGGAGAGTAAGAATAAGAAAACCTTTTTTCAATAGTTTGTTATGTGCTGAAAACACTGTCTTTCTAAAGTTAATTTGAAATATAGAATTAATCATGTCAGGTTTATACTAATTGGATTAATGGACTACAAAGGTATATTATTTTTTCTTAATCTTAATTAGAAATAAGAGAAATATTCATTGCTTGCGATTAAAACTCAGTTTATATGTGCTCTTACTGGCAGTCCCTTGGTTTGTATGGGTTTGTAGATTGTCAGTTTACTAGCCCTCCACAGCTCGTTTATCTCTGGTCGAATGGTATGGATGACCGTAATAAGAATGATAAAAAAGACTGCTGTTTTAAGGAGAGATGTATAGCTCTATATACCAAAAAAAGTTTTATTTTTATTTGCTGTCATATTTAACACTTCGTGTAACCATGCTGTAAATTAATGAGTTAGGCGGTCGTTTATGATGACAGAAGTGACAGGAAAATTATTTTCTCATCAGTCCTATCGACCTTTCTTTAGCGTAAGTTGTATGGTTCCTCCGTCTTGTCAAGTGGGGTTTCAATCATCTCCTTTCTATGAGTAGGCACACATCCTATTGCTTTTGCCGATATCTTTCATGTTGCGAAAAATCGTTACAGTGCATCTTGAAAAATACATGTAAGATAGGGGGATGTAATCTTCTTACATATAGTCTGTAACTCTCTATAAATCAGTATGATATTAGTAGTGTTGAAGAAGACGCCTTTCTTGCTCCAAGAAGGGCGTCTTCTTGTCTCAAGAAGGGCCTATTCTTGAACGTAGAAGGGCCTCTTCTTCACTCATGAAGGGCATGTGTTAGAATCGAGAAGAGTGAAAAGTATTTACAAAAGGATAAGGAAAAACCTCTCTCCATGACCAGAATAGGGAGGGACCTCCCCCAACCCCTCCGAAGGAGGGGAGCCCCTAACAGGATAAAGATTGCTGTAATCTTATTTATTAAAAAGTTCCCTCAGATGCTCATTTCTTCATCTATCAATATACAACCCCCAACCCCTATCACCTAAGCAGAATATCTTCTCTTAGGCGAACATTTCATCATCACCTAACAGTCAACACTCATCACCCACGAAGCTAAACCAATAACACCTGACAGTCAACACCCATCACCTACGAAGCAAACCATCATCACCTAACAGTCAACACCCATCACCCAACATTCATGAGCGTGATTTCAATAGATTTCTCCGTCAAACTCACTTGCCAAAAGTTCTTCTCGAAGCCGTTGAAGTTCTCGACTTGGAGAGATTCCACCGATGAAGAGTGTGACACGTCTCCCATCCTTTATATCCACGACAACAGGAAAGGCACCATTAAATGATATGCTTTGATTAAGCTTTATCCTAACAATATCTTTTATACAGATAGGTTGAGGAGGCTTAATCAGTGCGATATGGCCCTGTTGAAAACGGGGATACAGGTAACCATCAACTATAATAAAGCTATTTATGAGGCTCTTTGGAGGGTTGAGTACAAGCCGTCCAACAAAGAAGATAATTACCAATATAAAAAGTAGGTTGGAAAGAACCACAAGATAGACTTCACCTTTTGTCATGGTTCTAAGCGTTCTTATTTTATTTGCAATCGGTGAAGATGTAGCCTATCGGCGGATGTTCCACATCGGTGTCTCACCTCCTCCGAAGAGAACGTCAATGTTAGCTCCATTCTTCTTCTCGATGACATCCCATGCACGTAACTGTATGAACTGTGCTGGCGAGAGGTTTAGCTCAGTCATGTAAGCCTTGTCGGCCACCGCTTTATTACGCTCGGCCTTGGCACGTGCCAGCTCCATCTCAGCTCGTTTCTCTTGTGTTTGCTTGGCTTGAATACTTGCAGCAGTCTTGTTCATCTCCTCTAACTGCTCCTTGTTAGGCATCACACGGTCGGTAATCACCTGTTGGATGTCAACAGGGAAATTGGCTTTTCGTGACAAGGAAGCTACATACTGGCGCATAGACTGCTTAATACGGTCGTCGAACTTAGCGAGTACTTCACGATTACTCATCAAGTCGAATGGCGAACAAGAGGATACATACTCACGTACCTTATTGCGGAAATAGGGTTCAATAAAGTTCTCAAACCAGTTCTCACCATAGTTTCTTAGTAAGTCGGGGGTCTGTCCCTTCTTCACTTGAATAATCATATACATATTGACATCAAGTGGGGTATTATCGTTTGAGAGTAGGTCGTCAAACTGAAACTGCATCTTCTGCGGTAGGATATTGAAGTAGACAGCCGACGTCGTAGGCGCTACGAGTGTGATAGAATTGACTGGTTCGTCAGAGACACGTGTGCTACCAAAGAAGATAGGCTTCATCTTCAATGCTGCTTCTTGGTCGTATGAAGGGTTTACGAAAGTGAAGAATACGAGGCTAAGCGCGCAGGCTGTGACAATAAGGGCTACTGGGATTAATAGTTTCTTAGAATTATTCATGTTAAAGAAGTTAGAGAGGTTAGAATTTAAACGCTGTTGACTGTTTTGTCTTTGATTAGGATTCATATAGATAAACTTTGTTATGTTGCTTGTATAATGTACTTTCTAATGATTGCAAAGATAGTGAAAATAATAATATGTCACAAATATTTATGGAGCTTATCACTTATTTTTACTGTGCTTTTTGAGGGATAGACAAAACCCCAGCTATGGTGGATATAACTGGGGCTTATCGTTTTCTGCGTGCATTATCACTTAGGTGAAGCTGCTAAAACATTAGTCTTGAATGTCATCAGGGAGTGACTCTTTTATTCTGTCAACGAGCATTCGGAGTAGTGTATGACGTATGAAATTAGGCGAAGTCATAAGGATAATCTCACGAGAGGGCACTGGGTGCGCAAAAGGTCGTACGAGTCGGTGTTGCTCCTTGGTGAGCTGTGAGAGTGCAAGTTGCGGTATGAAAGTGACTCCCTTGCCGTTCTCTACAATGCGCATAAAGGTCTCTATGCTTCCTAAGTTATAGCTCTTCTTACTTAATGCGGCCGACTTTAGCTGGCAGAACTTCACAAGTTGGTCGCGAAAACAATGTCCTTCGTCGAGTAACCATAGGTATTCACCAGACAAGTCGGCTGGACGAATAAACTCTTTAACGTACAGTGGGTCGTCTTCAGCTACGTATGCAAAGAACTGTTCACGGTAGAGTGATGTACAGGTCATCTCTTCCAAGCCGTCAACACGTGCTAATATACCAGCGTCGATAGTACCCCTTCGAAGTGCTTTGCGCATGTCTTCGGTCTTCATCTCCGTGACTCTCACATCCATCTCGGGGTGTTCATTCATCAACTGGGGGAAGAAGCGAGGGATAAGATAAGGTGCTATCGTTGGAAGCACAGCCACTTCAAAGGTGCCTGTAAGGGTCTGTCGATCCTCGTCGATAGTCTGTTTGAGTTTCTTAGCACGGTTAAGAACCTTCCACGCCTCCTCTATCACCTTCATTCCCGCTTGTGTTGGTTGTATTGGTTGACGCTTTCGGTCAAAGATTTTAACCCCTAATTCGTCCTCTAACTTCTGTATCATCGAACTAAGGGTAGGCTGTGTAACATTACAATCATCGGCTGCCTTTGCGAAATGTTTCAGTCGATAGACTGCCATTACATATTCTAATTGTTGTAGTGTCATGCTTTTAATACAATATATAGACTATGACAAAAATAGATAAAAAAAGTCGAATAACCGTGTCCTCATCGTGTTTTTATTCTTTATACTCGTCTTTTTCATCCTTTATAGTGAGTGCATATGCCCCTCCATCACTATAAATGAGTATTGTTCTCTCCCCATATAAGCTCCGTATCAGTATTCCTCTCTACTCGTTCCCCAGTATTCCTTATCATCTACCACCCAACACTCAGTATTCATAATCACCCATCCCCCAACACCTACCACCCATCCCCCATCACTAAATAACATCGACAGTCAATCTTTTTATTCGGCTTTTACTCGAGTGTAACTTGTTGATAATCAGTAGTAGAGTGAGGCTTGATAGATTTTATTAATCAGCACATAGATTTTATCTATTGGCTGTAATGATTACAAATACTAACTTTGCACTGCGAAACAAAAAAGTATAATCACATAAATAGAATTAAGTTAGATATGGAACCAATTATCAATGCACACGCACCAGAGTTTACCGTTCAGGCATTTCAGGACGGACAGTTTAAGACAGTTTCAAGCAAGGATATCGAGGGCAAATGGGCACTCTTCTTCTTCTATCCAGCTGACTTCACTTTCGTATGTCCTACAGAGTTGGAGGATTTGGCAGATAAGTACGAGCAGCTCAAGGGTCTTGGCGTTGAGGTATTCTCAGTAAGTACTGATACTCACTTCGTACACAAGGCATGGCACGATGCTTCTGATAGAATCAAGAAGATTAAGTACACTATGCTTGCTGACCCAACTGGCGTATTGAGCCGTGGCTTCGGTGTTTACAAAGAGGACGAGGGTGTCGCTTATCGTGGTACATTCCTTGTAAACCCAGAGGGCCTCGTTAAGATTGCAGAAATACAAGACAACAGCATTGGTCGTAATGCTGATGAGTTGGTACGTAAGGTTGAGGCTGCTCTCTTCGTTGCTTCTCACGATGGTGAGGTTTGCCCAGCTAAGTGGAAGCAGGGCGGTGAGACCTTGAAGCCAAGCATCGACCTCGTAGGTAAGCTCTAAGACTTATTATCTGTAATAACAGACATAAGACTGTCATAGTAGTTATAATGGAGAGATAAGTCACCGTACTTTATCTCTCCATTCTTTATAATGTATAGAGAAATTTACAAGCCCCATGTTAGATTCAAACATACTCGAACAGGTGAAGGGTGTTTTTGCTTCGCTCTCATCTGATATAACGCTTAGCGTTACACGCAATAGTAATGACGAGAACTCGGCTGAGTTCTCTTCCTTCATAGAGGACATCGCTTCTACTTCCGACAAGGTTAAGGCTGTTTACCAAGAAGGAGAACAGTTCTCATTCAGTATTCTTCGTAATGGTGAGGAGACGGGTATCAGTTTCCGAGGCATACCTAATGGACATGAGTTCACCTCCTTGCTCCTCGCTGTACTTAATGCTGACGGACAGGGTAAGAACCTTCCTGATGAGGCGATAACGGCTCGTATCAAGGCACTGAAGGGTGAAATACGCCTTCAAACCTACGTTTCTCTCACCTGTACCAACTGCCCTGACGTTGTTCAGGCACTCAACGTAATGGCACTTATCAACCCTAATATCAGCAATGAGATGGTTGATGGGGGGCTATACCAGGATGAGATACAACGTTTGAACATACAGGGTGTACCGTCAGTGTACGTCAATGGCGAACCATTACACACTGGTCGTGGCGACCTCGGCGTCCTTCTCCAAGAGTTAGAAGACAAGGTTGGTACCGACCATGACGCTAACTCCGTGCAAACCGTACGTGATTATGATGTTATCGTACTTGGTGGTGGTCCTGCTGGAGCGTCGTCTGCTATCTATTCTGCCCGCAAAGGCTTGCGTGTAGCTATCGTTGCAGAGCGTATCGGAGGACAGGTAAACGACACAACGGGTATCGAGAATCTTATTTCAGTTACTAAGACAACTGGTACACAACTTGCTGCTGACCTCCGCACGCATATCAATGATTATTCTATTGATGTTTTCGACAACCGTAAGGTGGTAGCAACTAATCTAAAGGAGGCTGTTAAGACTGTCTCTGTAAGGGGTGGTGAAACCTTTACCGCACCAGCTGTTGTGATTGCGACAGGTGCAAGTTGGCGTCGACTTGGGCTACCTGATGAGGATAAATATATTGGTCATGGCGAGCATTTCTGCCCTCATTGCGATGGTCCTTTCTATAAGGGTAAGGACGTAGCAGTCATCGGTGGCGGTAATTCTGGTATCGAAGCAGCTATTGACTTGGCTGGTATTTGCCGCCATGTGACCGTCCTTGAGTTTGCTGACACTATGCGTGCCGATGAGGTACTACAGCAGAAAGTGGCCAGCTTGACCAATGTTGATGTGTTTCTCTCTACTCAGACAACAGCTCTCTTGGGCGATGGTAAGAAGCTAACGGGCATCACCGTGAAGGATCGTACCAATGATGAGGAACGTAATATAGCCTTGGATGGTGTCTTTGTGCAGATTGGTCTATCGCCAAACAGTGATGCTTTCAAAGATGAGGTGGAGGTTAGTCCTCGCAATGAGATTGTTATTGACGCAACAAACCGAACCAGTCTAAGGGGCGTATATGCTGCCGGTGACGTTACAACGGTGCCTTACAAACAGATTACAATCGCTATGGGAGAAGGTGCGAAGGCTGCCCTTTCAGCCTTTGACGACCGTATCCGTGGTTTGATATAACGAATAGAACTTTTCCATAACTTGAGTATATTTTGAGCCCGATGAGGCAGGTGTGATATATCGTCACCTTGTCTATCGGGCTTTTTTATGGTTTATTCCAAAAATGAAAAGTTACTGTTATAATTATGATTACCAATACGAGGACGCTTATAGGGGGTAAACATAAATTCTTAATCGCCCTCTTCAAGTTCGAAAATATCATCTACACGTTTATCGAAGACACGTGCAATCTTCAGACTGAGGACTGTTGAGGGAACATACTTCTCGCTTTCGATAGCGACAATGGTTTGTCGGGACACTCCTATAAGTTCTGCTAATTGCGCTTGAGTCATGCGTTTTATGGCTCGTTCTACTCTTATATTATTCTTCATTACCTATTCTTCTTTTATGTAGTTCGTACAGAAAACGGAAGTGAAACAGCAGGAATATGCTGAACATTGAGAGCATTAATAAAGTTATATAAACCATACCAAAGCAGAACCAAGTGAAGATAACAAAGAAAATCGTGTTTACTTTCAATGCCCATACTAATGAACGCATGCGGAGATGTTCAACATATTCATCCTCAACTACATTCTTTGAAAATGCTATCATATATAGAGAGAGAAAGGTCAAACAGTAGACAAGTTCAGAGAACATGTCTTCCTGTGCAAAATAAAAGAAAGAACGACCCTCTTGTTCAGGCGCAAAGAAATTAAGGTTCCCAATGTGTAAGGTAATAAAACTCAGTCTGTCATCATTAAACCAGTCGTTGATACCTAACCAGGAAACCAAGATCATGACACAACAGGGGGTGAAAATAATCCAACCAATCTTCCTAAAGATGTGGGGTAAAAGGTAGTCTGCTTTCATAAAGTAGCTTTTTTGATTAATAAGAAAAGATTTCTATCACGCTACAAAAGTAATATTTACCTTTCTAAAAGTCAAGTAAACTATACAAAAAGATTGCTTTATTAATCTTGAATTTAACCTTTATTTGCATTGAAAGCTATCTCTTCGGCTCTTTCTCTTCGTTTTTTTTCTGAATAGAGTCGGCTTTTAATTCCTGTTGTGTCTGTCGGTAAGCCTTGAGGATAGGGTCTTCTTTATCCTCTAAGCCATCCATTTTCTTAAAAACTTCACGTAGCTTCTCAACATGCTTACGGTCTCTACGTAGCCGTTTATCAAGCATAAGCCCAACATCAAACTCTAATAGGGAATGGGCTGGCTTCTTTTCTAAGATGTCTCGCTTCGGCATCTTCTTCAACAGTTCACGCCCATCAACAACCTGTTTACCTATCACCACCACCTCATCCAAATAATGTTCAGCAGGAAAAAGGAAGACCGTATCTCGCAATACCTCACTTCGAAACAACTTCTCTGGTGCGTATCCTTTCTTTTTAAAGCTGGCTGTTTGGAAGGTGTCGGGTAGGGTGATGAGGCCTTTCCATGTGGTTAGTCCGATATTCTTACCGTCTGCAATGACTAAAACATCACGTATTGGGAAATGCGAGACACCATCGCATACCAGCACTTCCTGGGCTTGAAGTGAGGCCAAGGAGAGTAGTAATAGCAAGAGGAAAAGTACGACTCGTCTACGCATAGCTATCTATTTGTTTTCTGCAAACTTACATAAAAGTTTTCTTATATACCCTTTTTCGTAATTGTTTTTCGTGGAGATGAATGTAATCGTAACTTTGTTTAACCTGAAACGACCCTCTTAGTTGATTATTCTTGTCCTCTTTGCGGAATATCTACGTCCCCTTTTGTCCTCGTTGGCATGGCATATTAATGTCTTGTTTAGACCTGTCTTAATACGACTTATCGCTTAGCTTGGGTTTATTTTCATGAACGGAAATATTTTTTTTCACGATAAAAAATATTTTTCTTCATGACAATAAATATTTCTTTTCATGAAAATAATTCGGGGAATATGATAGTTTCAGCCTTTAAGACTGAACCTTTCCATGTGGATTTATTGTGTTTATTGTTTTTAATTACTATCTTTGCAGAAGATAGGCGGCACTCGGCAATGTTAAAGCAAGCTTTCATTGCGCTCGTTTGCACTATCATCACAAAGAGTAATTCACCTTAAAAGGATATTAAAAGATATGACAATAGAAGAGAAAACAAAGATAGAAGAGAGTATCGTTGATGTGTTGAAGACCGTTTACGACCCAGAGATACCTGTGAATATCTATGACCTTGGTATGATCTACAAGATTGATCTTGATGATGAGGGTAACCTTGACATGGATATGACCTTTACTTCTCCATCCTGCCCAGCAGCCGACTTCATATTTGAAGATGTGCGCACAAAGGTGGAGAGTGTTGAGGGGGTTAAGACTGCAAACATCAATCTTGTGTTTGAACCGGTCTGGGATCAGAGTATGATGTCAGAAGAGGCACGTGTTGAATTAGGCTTCGAATAAGCATCCTCGCTCCCTCTTCGTTAGTCCAGAGGTGCCCCCTCGTCCCCAGCTCGGTCCCCGCTTCTGAGGTACTACCTCAGAACTCCCTCCGAAATCACCCACCTTTCATCACCCATTCACCCTCCCAATGATATGAAAAATATCTATTTCCTTTCTGATGCCCACCTTGGCTCACTTGCCATTGACCACCGTCGAACACACGAACGCCGCCTTGTACGCTTCTTGGATAGCATTAAGCATAAGGCTGCCGCAGTCTATCTCCTTGGAGATATGTTCGACTTTTGGAATGAGTATAAGTATGTTGTCCCCAAAGGATTTACTCGCTTCCTTGGGAAAGTGTCTGAGTTGACGGACATGGGAGTGGAGGTCCATTTCTTTACAGGTAATCATGACCTATGGACCTACGGCTATTTAGAGGAGGAGTGTGGTGTTATCCTTCATCGCAAACCAGTGACAACGGAAATCTATGATAAGGTGTTCTATCTTGCACATGGCGATGGCTTAGGCGATCCAGACCCAATGTTTCGCTTTCTTCGGGAAGTGTTTCATAATCGTTTCTGTCAACGACTGCTTAACTTCTTCCACCCTTGGTGGGGAATGCAGTTGGGCCTTAACTGGGCAAAGAAGAGTAGATTGAAACGTGTCGATGGGAAGGAAATACCCTACTTGGGCGAAGACAAGGAGTATCTGGTGCAATATACGAAGAAGTATATGGCTACTCATAAGGATATAGACTACTTTATCTATGGTCATCGCCACATCGAACTGGATCTCACGCTGTCGCGGAAAGTGCGTATGCTCATCCTTGGCGATTGGATATGGCAGTTTACTTACGCCGTCTTCGATGGTGAACACATGTTCTTAGAGGAGTATGTAGAGGGTGAAAGTAAGCCTTAACAAACGTAAAAATTTCCTATTTGTAAAGACAAATGGACCCATTTTGAGTATAAAATATAAATTTTCGCAAAAGAATTTGGAGGTTATCAAACAAAAGCGTAACTTTGCATTGTCTTTAAGAGGGATGGACATTAAACCATTACCGATAGAGAAGAAGACTGGCGTTCAGCCTTTGATTTGTTTTAGACATTCATAATATAAAATAAAACTCAGGTTTGTAGATTAAGTTTAGTCAAAAGAAAGGTAGTTGTCGTGAGACAACTACCTTTCGCGTTTCTATGTGTCTTTATCGTTATTCGACAATGTCTTTATACAAATATAGGCGGTTATAGTTCCCTAAGGGATGTCTATAACCGCCTAATACGTCTAAGTTACGATGTTTACTTCTTCAAGTCTCTGACCAAGTCCTGTGTGTCGCGTGCAATAACAATCTCTTCGTCTGTTGGAACAAGGACAACCTTTACCTTTGAGTCGTCGGTAGAGAGTACCTTTTCCTCACCTCGGCACATGTTGCGTTCCTTGTCGAGTTTAATGCCAAGATATTCCATGTCCTTGCAAGCATCCCAACGAAGACCAGTCTGATTCTCACCCACACCAGCTGTCCAAACGATGATGTCCACACCATTCATTGCTGCTGCGTAAGCACCGATGTACTTCTTAATACGATAGGTGTACATCTGTAATGCTAAATGAGCCATCTTGTCGCCAGCGTTGTCAGCGTTCTCAATGTCGCGCATGTCCGAGCTGATGCCTGTAATACCAAGTACACCAGACTCCTTATTAAGGAAGTCTGCCATCTCCTGTGGCTTCTTTCCGAGTTTCTCCATTAGGTATGTAACGGCAGAAGGGTCGATGTCGCCAGAGCGTGAACCCATCATCAAACCAGCCAATGGGGTAAGTCCCATAGAGGTGTCGATGACCTTACCGTTCTTGATAGCAGCCATTGAAGCACCATTACCGATGTGACAAGTGATAATCTTCTGTGTCTTAATGTCAACACCAAGCATCTCGCAGACACGATGTGACACGTAACGATGGCTCGTTCCATGGAAGCCGTAGCGGCGAACATGGTACTTCTTGTAGAACTCGTAAGGCACTGCATAGAGGTAAGCGTAGTCAGGCATGGTGCTGTGGAACGCATTGTCGAATACTACTACCTGTGGTGTGTGAGGCATCAAAGCGTCAACAGCACGCAAACCACGCAAGTGTCCTGCGTTATGAACAGGTGCAAGGTCGATAAGACTCTCGATACCTTCCTCCACTTCCTTGGTTACGATGCAGCTCTTCTCAAATAGATCGCCACCTTGTACGACACGATGACCAACAGCGTCTATCTCGTCCAAGCTCTTCAAAGCACCCATCTCTGGGTCGAGGAGCACCTTGAATACGAGTGCAACACCCTCCTTGTGGGTAGGAAGGTCAGCCATAATCTGCTTCTTCTCACCATTGTCAAGTTTCACTTTGATGAATGCCTCATCAAGACCAATGCGTTCAACGATACCCTGAGCCAGTACAGACTCGTCTGCCATATCGTACAGTTTGTATTTAATAGAACTACTTCCGCAGTTTAAAACTAATATCTTCATATACGTAATTGTGATTATTGAATGATGTTGTTAGTAATATTGATTTTGAGTCTTGCTGGTTTCTAATAGTGCAACAGACGAAGTAATAACTATTAGATCAGCACTTTTGATTTCAGTTTACCTCTTTGCGTCCTGTGCTTGACACGCTGTGATAGCTACCATATAATAGATATCATCGACGCAGCAGCCACGTGAGAGGTCGTTTACAGGACGTGCTATACCTTGGAGGATAGGGCCAATAGCCTTCGCACCACCGAGGCGCTCAATCAGTTTATAGCCGATGTTGCCCACCTCAAGGTTAGGAACAACGAGCACGTTAGCCTTACCTGCGATGTCAGAACCTGGTGCCTTCTTTGCAGCAACGGCTGGGACTAATGCGGCGTCTGCCTGCAGCTCGCCATCAACCTTCAGTTCTGGGAACTTCTCTTTGGCAATCTTTGTAGCCTCAACGACCTTATCGATGATATAAACACTCTTACCTGTCTCGCGGTCCTTAGCGTCTTGTGCAGAGCCTTTAGTAGAGAAACTCAACATAGCAACGTATGGGTTCTGGAAGCCAGCAACGCTCTTTGCGGTCTCAGCGGTGGTATATGCGATCTGAGCCA
>ERZ773214.1720-NODE-1720-length-12425-cov-19.873969_pt1 | contig 12425 bp, 9 predicted proteins | sample MGYA00511238_ERZ773214 | MGnify/ENA primary metagenome ERZ773214 (study PRJEB29015, sample SAMEA2738157) | human oral metagenome | biome: human oral; feature: human-associated habitat; material: saliva | place: China | collected 2259 ...
CCGCATAGCGGTACCACCAGCCGACAGAGTCACTGATCCACGCTCCGCCCTGCGGCGCAGGAGCCGGGGCCGGGTCAGGAGTTGGAGCTGGCGTCGGGTCCGGGGTGGGCGCAGGCGTCGGATCCGGGGTGGGGACCGGTTCCGGCACCGGGGACGGGCCGGGCGACGGCGTCGGAACGGGCTCTTCCTCGACCGGTGCAGGCCGCTCATTGTGGTGTCCGGATCGGACGATCACCGTGAAGGACTGGGGCTCGACGAGGCTGCGTTCGCCGCTGCGTGCGCCCACCTCGATGCGGTAGGTGCCGGGCGCACTGAAGACCCAGTTGCCGTGCATGTGCGTCGCTTCGGTCGTGTGGACGAGGCCGTCGCCCTTGGACGAGTCGAAGTGGACCTTCGCGCCTGCACCGAAGGTGCCGCCCTGGAAGAACGCGACGCGCGCGCCCTCGGGGGCCTGCGCGAGGTGCAGGGTGAGGTCGGCGCCGTCGGGCAGCGCCGCGTAGTCGATGCCCTCGGTGGACAGGCCGGGCCACACGATGTCGCTGTTCTGCGTCTCGGGTAGCACGTAGGTGGCGGTGCCCACCGGTCCGAGCACGTCGTAGCTCGCATCCGACAGGGAGGCGGGGCGCACGAAGCGCGCGTTGGGTGCGACCGTGAGGGTCGTGGAGCCGACAGTGCGCAGCACGGAGGTGCGCGCGTTGGTCAGGGAGTCATCCTTGACGGCCAGGCCGTAGGTGAGGCCGCCCTCGCCGCTCGCCTGGGTGAGGCGCACGTCCAGGTGTCCGCGCGCGATCTCCACGGGGTCGCTCAGCAGGGACGAGGCGGGGGCCGGGGTTGCGTCGTTTCCGCCGTTATCGGGGGCGGGAGCAGGCGCGGGCGTCGGGTTCGGAGCGGGTTCCGGCTCTTCGGGGGCGGCGATGCCGTCGCGCATCTTGAGCATCGCGGTAAGGCCGACGTGAGAGCCGACGGTGACGTCGGAGGCGTCAGCGACGGTCATGACCGCGTCCGAGAGCGGGTGGGGACGCAGCGTGACCCGCATGTACATGGGGTCGGACTGGCACACGCCGAGGTCCTGCGTCTTTGTGTCCATGCCGCCAGCGCCCAGGGTGCCTTCCATGGAGCACCAGGGGCTGAAATCCCACTTGGATTCGAAGAACTCGATCTTGTAGGTGGCGCGCAGGTTCGGGTCGTTGGCACGCACCGTGGCGGTGTACTGATCTGTCGAGCCGGGGACGAGGTCGTAGGAGACGTCAACGCGGCGCGAGGAGATCGGCAGGTGGTCGGGGTTCCACACGGGCGCGGGGTCCGGGTTCGAGGGGCCGAGGATCGTGTCGGTGCCACCGACGGTGACGGGCTCAGTGTCCTTCTGGGAGTACTGAACGGTCTGGGAGATCCAGCGTGCCGAGGCGGAGTCGCCGGGGATGTAGATCGCCTGGACGGCGCCAGCATCGGCTCCAAGCAGCTCGGAGACGGTCGCACGGCCACCTTCAACGCCGACCTCGGTGAGGAAGTATCCGTTGACGGTGATCCACGCGCGACCCGTGTCGGTGGCGACACCCGTATCGAGCGTGATGTCAGTCAGGTGGTTGTCGCCGGGGTGCTCACGCTCGGCGTGATGCGACAGGGTGAGCGTCGGGGTCGCTGCGTTGCCATCGGAACGCTCCGCGCGCGCCGCATTGTAGGCGGACACAATGTCCTTGATGGTGCCCTCGGTGGGGTCCGCACCGCCAACCTGCCAGACCAGAGGGGTGATCGGCGAGGAGTAGATAGCTGTGCCGTCGGCGCTGCGAGCGGTCATCTTGTAGTTCGCGACGTAGCGACCCGGCTGCGTGAAGGTCGTGTACAGGTGGGTGTGGCGCGGGTTGTAGACGCTTCGGTACGCGGTGTCATGACTGGAGAGGAAGCGATTGACGCTGTCACCATTGTCGATGAACATCTCCATGCGGCCCGGGCCGTCAACACTGATGAGGTCGAGCGTGTAGGTCTCACCCTCGAACTTGTCGGTGTCTCCGATTTCGCCGGCGCCGAGGCCCGCCCAGATGGGCGTGTTACCGGGGCCGGGATTCTGGGGCGCAGCGTTCAGGACGGTACCTTCGGCGCCCAAGAAGGCCAGGTCGGGACGCTTTGCCGGGATGACGAGCTGCGACTTCGCCTCGTCTTTCTCGCCGGTGCCGGTCCACGCCTTGGGGATCCACAGAGCGGTCTTCTCCATCGGCATGTTGATGGTGTTCAGAGAGAAGCTGTTGGTGTCGTCATGCCAGACGGGGATGGGTGCATCAACGTGCTGTCTGGTAACGATCCATTCCTTGTCCTGGTCGGGACCGGCCCACGCGGCGGCGGGCGTCAGCGCCAGGAAGAGGGCGAGCGCAGCTGTGCTGATGCGTCGCAGGTGTGACATTCGAGTGCCTTTTCTAGCTATGTTGTAGGTGAGAATCATTATCACTCTAAATAAGCGCTCACACAACTCACACCGACCAAGCATGTTTCACACGCGTTTCACACAGCCACGACTGCCCCCCGCCGATAGGCTCAAGCTCATGAGATTTGCGACCTGGAACGTCAACTCCATCCGCACGCGCGTCGACCGTGTCATCGCCTTTCTTGAGCGCTCAGGCACGGACGTGCTAGCCATGCAGGAAATCAAGTGCCGCCCCGACCAGTTCCCCACGGAAGCCTTCGAGCAGGCCGGCTACCACGTCGCCATCCACGGTCTCAACCAGTGGAACGGTGTCGCCGTCGCCTCCCGCCTACCGATCCTGGACGTGCAGGACCACTTCCCTACCCAGCCCGCCTTCGGCGAGCCCCCGGTGGTCGAGGCGCGCGCGCTCGGCGTCACCATCGACACGAGTGAAGCGATTCCCTCCGAGGATGGGCAGACCTCGTCGATGACGATCTGGAGCCTGTACGTCCCCAACGGTCGCGAGCTCACGCACGCACACTACGCATACAAACTTGAATGGCTCGCCAATCTGGCCGAGCAGGGCCGCGGCTGGCTCGCCGACCCGGGCGCGCTCATCGCGCTGGTCGGCGACTGGAACGTCGCCCCCCTCGACGAGGACGTGTGGGACATGAGCGCCTTCGAGGGCGCCACGCACGTCTCGGCTCCCGAGCGCGAGGCCTTCGCTGCCTTTGCCACCGACGGCTGGGTCGAGGTCACGCGAGACCGCGTCACGAACTACACCTACTGGGACTACCAAAAGCTGCGCTTCCCCAAGAACGAGGGCATGCGCATCGATTTCGCCTACTGCTCGCCGGCGCTCGCCACGCGTGTGAGCGGCGCACAGATCGACCGCGACGAGCGTAAGGGCAAGGGCGCGTCCGACCACGTGCCCGTCATCGTCGACGTCGACTGAGAGGCCCGCGAGGTCGGAACTCAGCCACTGACACAGGTCGAGGCCTGGGCGCACGCCCAGGCCTCGTTCCGTATCGATTACGCGTGCTCGCGCGCGAGGCGCAGCAACTGCGCGTTCAGGGCCGACCAATTGTCGTGATGCCACGGCCCGAAAGGCTCCGCACCCACGAAGGCCGCGCTCGCCCCGAGGTCACGATCGGCCCACACGAAGGAGCCGGACTGCCCAAAGTGCCCGATCGTGCGCGGGGAGGCGTCGGGCGCAGTCCAGTGCGGGGACTTCTCGCCGCGAATCTCGAGGCCGAGGCCCCACGGACAGGGATTGAAGCGCCCGTAGCCGGGCGTAACTCCGGCGAGCGCAGGAAACTGCGACAGCGCGGCGAGGGCTGCCAAGGGGCTGCTCACCAACGTTGGGCTCGCGAGCTCAGCGCCGAAAAGGCTGACGTCGGACGCACTGGCAACGCCCGCATGGGCGGGGCTGCCCAGAATATCCGCGCTCACCATCCCCAGCGGCTCAAAAATCGTCTCGCGCACCCACTGCGCGACGCCGACGCCGGTCGCGGCCTCAATGACCTCGCCAAGGATATCGAATCCCTCATTCGAGTAGATCCTGCGCTTCTCGGGAGCCGCGACGGGGCGGCGCCCCTCGAACGGCAGGCCCGAGGCATGGGCCAGAAGGTGACGAACCGTCGCCCCTTCGGGCCCCGCGGGATCGTCAAGGGACATCAGGCCACGCTCCACCGCGATCAGGACCGACCACGCGGCGATCGGCTTCGTCACCGAAGCGAGCGGAAAGACACGATCAGTATCGCCGTACGAATAGACGACGTCGCCCCCGACACGAAGGACGAGGGCGACATCGAAAGACGGCAGCGGGCCGATCACGCGGTGGCCTCCGGGGCCGCACCAACCTCGGCGGCCGCGGTGGTCTTTTCGCTGATCTTACGCAGTGTGCGAGCGTAGACCTCAGCAACCTCCTCGGGCACCGAAGCGCCGAGCTGGAGGACGTAGTGCGCGGGCAGGTGCAGGAGCTGCACGCACACGGCCAGGAAGTCCGCGACGAACTCGCGGGCATCGATCGGCTCATCGCTGTAGCGGGCCGAGACGACCGAGCCGTACCAGTAGCGAATGAGGATCTTCGCCAGGGTGCGAGGCGTCGTGCCGATATCGGCACCCTCCTCGTCGACGAAGGTCTGGATCATCGCAGTGAGGGCTTCCTCCATCTGCTGGGTGCGATACTTGTAGTGCGCGTGTGCAGGGTGCGACTCAGAGGAAGACTCGGCCCACAGGACGCAGTCCAGGGCGATGGCAGCGTCAGCGCCGGGCTTCATGGCGAAGCGCATCTCGCCGACCGCCCAGTCAACGAACGAGCCGGCGGTGATGCCACCCTCGTCGAAGCCACCTTCCATCTCCTCGTTAATGGTGACGTCGAAGAGGGCGTTCATCTCCTCGTGACGCTGGATCGCACTGCGCAGGATCGCTTCCTTGGAGGGGAAGTGATAGACGACGGCGGGGTGCGAAATACCGACTCGACGGCCGAGGTCGCGCAGAGAGAAGCCGTTATAGCCTCGCTCTGCAATGAGAACCATCGCTGCCGAGAGGATGGATTCACGCGTCGCCTGTCCTACGGAGTAGGCGCCACGGGCCTTCCTCTGGGTTGTCATATCATCTCCTGCTGTTGCGGGCGCCACATACCGCGCGTCCGAAATACACACTGGTAGTCAGTGTACCGCGCAATCTCAGGGTTTATCAACATTCATGACAAGCCCATCAAGGGAGTCATTGATGTCAACTGTCACATTCTGACCATCTTGAACGTCTCCACCCAAGAGCAGAACGGCCAGTCGATCACCGATCTCCCGCTGAATCAAGCGACGCAGAGGACGGGCACCGAATGCGGGATCGTACCCCACACGGGCGAGCCAACCACGGGCCGGCTCGGTTACTGTCAAACCGATGCGACGCTCGCGCAGGCGAGACTCCAGCGACGCGACGAGCAAATCGACGATCTCTCCCAGATTTTCGCGGGTAAGAGCGTCAAACATGACCGTCTCATCCAGCCTATTGAGGAACTCCGGACGGAAGGCCGCCGACACGACCGACATGACAGACTCCCGCTTTTCTTCGGGCGTCAAGTCGGGGTCCGCCAGGAACTGCGATCCGAGGTTCGAAGTGAGGATCAGGATGGTGTTGCGGAAGTCGACCGTCCGCCCCTGTCCGTCAGTAAGACGTCCATCATCCAGAACCTGCAAAAGAATGTCGAAAATCTCAGGATCAGCCTTCTCGACCTCGTCCAGCAGAACCACGGAATAGGGACGACGGCGCACCGCCTCGGTCAGCTGACCGCCCTGCTCGTAGCCCACATACCCCGGAGGGGCACCAACGAGGCGCGCCACCGAGTGCTTTTCGGAGTACTCGGACATGTCGATACGCACCATCGCACGCTCGTCATCGAAGAGGAACTCCGCGAGCGCCTTGGCCAGTTCCGTCTTACCCACGCCCGTCGGGCCGAGGAAAAGGAACGAACCGGTCGGACGGTTCGGGTCGGACAGGCCCGCGCGAGAGCGGCGGACCGCATCGGACACCGCACGCACGGCATCCTTCTGACCGATGAGGCGCTTTCCGAGCTCGTCCTCCATGTGCAGGAGCTTGTCAGTCTCCGTTTGCAGGAGCTTACCCGTCGGAATTCCGGTCCACGCTTCGATCACCTCTGCGATTTCTGCGGGGCCGACCTTCTCGGCGATCATCGGCTCGTCGTCGCTGCGAGCATCCTGTGACTCCGCCTGAGCTTCGGCCTCGGCGATCTGGCGCTCGACGGCGGGAATCTCACCGTTCTGGAGGCGACCGGCCTCCTCCCAACGTCCCTCGCGGATGGCCAGATCAAGCTGGGTGCGCAGCGAGTCGAGCTTGACGCGCAGTTCACCAACGCGGTTATGGCCGGCCTTCTCGGCCTCCCAGCGAGCAGTCAGAGCGCGCAGGGTCTCCTCGCGGTCGGCGAGGTCGGCGCGCAGCTTGCTCAGGCGCTCCTGGGTAGCCTCATCCAGACCCTCCGGGTCAGATTCGGTCAGGTAGGACTCCTCCATGCGGAGACGGTCCACGCTACGGCGCAGCTCATCAATCTCAACCGGCGAGGAGTCCAGCTCCATGCGCAGGCGGGACGCGGCCTCGTCAATCAGGTCGATGGCCTTGTCGGGCAGCTGTCGGCCCGTAATGTAGCGGTTCGACAGGGTCGCCGCGGCAACGAGGGCACCGTCGGAGATGGTCACCTTGTGGTGGGCCTCGTACTTGGGGGCAATACCGCGCAGGATCGCAACGGTATCCTCGACAGAGGGCTCACCGACGAACACCTGCTGGAAGCGACGCTCGAGCGCGGGGTCCTTTTCGATGTTCTCGCGGTACTCATCGAGGGTCGTCGCACCAACCATGCGCAGCTCACCACGGGCAAGCATGGGCTTGAGCATGTTGCCCGCATCCATCGCACCCTCGGAGCCGCCACCGGCACCGACGACCGTGTGCAGCTCGTCGATAAAGGTGATGATCTGGCCGTCAGAACGGGAGATCTCAGCGAGGACAGCCTTCAGGCGCTCCTCGAACTCACCGCGATACTTCGCACCGGCGACCATCGACGCCACGTCCAGGGAGACGAGGCGCTTGTCTCGCAGGGACTCCGGAACGTCGCCCGCAACAATGCGCTGGGCGAGGCCTTCGACGACTGCCGTCTTACCGACGCCGGGTTCACCAATGAGGACCGGGTTGTTCTTCGTGCGCCGGGACAGGACCTGGATGACGCGACGGATCTCGTTGTCCCGGCCGATGACCGGGTCGAGCTTACCTTCGCGCGCCACCTCGGTCAGGTCGCGGCCGTACTTGGACAGGGCCTCGAAAGACCCTTCGGGGTCAGCCGAGGTGATCGGGTCGGGGCGCAGCTGCGCGAGCGCCTGCGTCAGCGCATCAGCATCGACCCCGGCCTGGGTGAGGATGCGGCCCGCCTCAGTCTGCGACGCGGCCAGCGCAATCAGCAGATGCTCGGTCGAGATGTACTGGTCGCCGCCAGCCTCTGCACGCTCTCCAGCGTCGCGAACAACCGCGAGCAGAGCATTCGAGGGCTGAGCACTGCCAGTCGATGCACCCTGCGCGCTGGGCAGCGCAACGAGGGCGTTGCGGGTGCGCGCACCAATCGCGCGCACATCGGCGCCAACGGCCTCGAGCAGGGAGAGCGCAATACCCTCGCGCTGTTCAATCAGCGCCTCAAGCAGATGAATAGGCTCCACCTGCGGGTTACCAGCTGCACCGGCAGCTTGCAGCGCAGAGGAGACGGCCTCCTGCGCCTTCGTTGTCATTTCACGTGCCATGAAATCACTCCTCCAAAAGTTCTTGTCTAATCGCGTCGATCCCCTCGACGCCTTCTGACAGATACAACGAAGCCGAAGTTGAGTCTATTCCACTCAACTTCAAATTTGCGGAGGATGTGAGTCAGCTCTCTGGGAGCCAGGCGGGACCATCAAAACCGCGCTGATGCCCACCCGTCGGGCCCGGCCCCTCGTCACCGCCAATGCCGTAACGCTCTTCAAGGGCGCGGAAGAGCTGCAAGGTCGTCGCGAGTGCGCACATCACCTGCTGCACGAGCTGCGCATCGGTCGCGCCATACTCGTAATCAGCATTCACTTCGGCAACAACGCGGTCACCGTCATCCTGATCAGCCACGTAGGCCTTGGGCCACAGAAACTCCCCGTGCCACGCCTGCAGGAAGTCACGCAGATCCTCGCCAAATTCAATCGGAACAAGGCTCTTCATGAAAGCAACGATGGACAACACTTCGCGCGAGTCACCGAGGAAGCGGAAGCAGAACAGGTGCCCCTCCCAGAAGCCGCACAGGTCCCCATCATCGTCAATACGCCAGGCCCATCCCTCAGAGTCGAAAAGGAGCCCTAAACGCTCCTGCGTGATGGGACGGACCATATCGAAACGATTGGCCTCAAACTCCGAATTACCCGTGACAATTCCTTCCGGAGGTGCTGCGTTGCTACCCTCCCATTGTTCCATATCAGGGGCGGTACCATCTGGCAGATCGCGGCGACGAGGCGTCTCCTCGCCGTCGGTCCCACCGTCGGCATCCGCCCGCCATAGCCAGCCCATGATGTTCCCCTATTCGTGCCAATACTCATTGACGCGCCACTGCGTCGCTACCGACGGGGCGAAAGCGCGCCGACCGCCCCTCACAATGGCCTGCACATGCATACCCATTGGCGCCTCCTTCGCTCACCTCATCGTGTTACCAGCACGTGTCTCGTTACCTTCACAGTAGCGCAGAAACCGCGAAAAACCAACGCCCCCAGGGCTTTGCGCCCCTTCTTTAACGAAGCAACACCCCACGGGTGACACCATCGTCGCAGCTCACCCGGGACGGTCGAAACAACTCATGCACAGTTGTGCGTTTCGTCACATTTGCATATAGCTCTTGCAGAACACGCAACTTTCTACTAAATAGGGCGATTTTGGTTATCCATGCTTCCACCATTCAGCGAATTCTCGCCGTACCCAACAGGCGGCGCGGGAACCGGGGCTGCCTGAATCGACGAGGCCGGGGCGTCTCCACCGGGAACAAGCGGTGACGCTTCGGGAACGACTGGCGCCGCACCGGGCATGAACGACGGCACAGCGGGGACGGGCGGCAGATCGGGCAGCGGTAGAGTCCTCGCACTCCGAGTCACGAGCCAACGCAGCGCCCACTCCGCGGGACCACGAGAGGACCCCACGCCCTCGGCAATGACGCAACCAATCCCGATCAGCGCCCACACCCCCAAAGCGATCAGTCCGGACACCGCCACGCCCAGCGAACGTACGCCGAACACGCCAAGCACGCTGAAGATGAGGATGAAGAGCACCGTCTGCGAGAGATAGGCCGTCATCGAGCGTCGGCCGATCGCGCTCAGGAACGCGCACACGGTGCCCAGCTTCTCCCGCGGGCCGCCGCCCACGAGGGCCAGGAGCGCCAGCCAGCCGCAAGCGCCAGCGACACCGGACGCGTGGAAAAGCGGATAGGACCAGGCGGCGGAACCGGAGAACGCCCAGTCCAGCTGCATGAGCGCAAAGGGTGCACCTCCCAGCGCACCGATCGCCAGGCCGCCGAACGCGATCCCCGCCAGGAGCGCCCCATGCCCACGCGGATCCTGCAGGACGCCCCAGCGCGCAACTCCCACGCCGATCATGACGCAGGGGACCACGAGGGACATCAGAACCGTTCCGATGGTTGCTCCCAACCAGTTCCCCAGGGACATCAGCGGGTAGAACATCGTCAGCGCGAACGGGCCATGATATTCGAGCACCATGGGCGTGCCACCCATCGAAAAACCCATCCCCCACAAGCCAAAGAGGCTGAGCGCAGCAACGAGGGAGCCCACCAGGACGCGAGGCCACGCGCGCTTCATGACGATAACTTCGGCGAAGATGACCGCGACGAGGCCGTAGGTTCCGATGATGTCGCCGGCGAAGACCAGGGCATGCACAGCGCCGAAGACCAGCATCCACCACCCGCGGCGACGGATCAGGCGCGCGGCCGCACGACGGGCTCGGCGCTCGACATTGTCGCGGAAAATCTCCCACTGGATGGGGTTCCAGCCAGCGCTCAGCTCAGGGGGAAGAGCCTCCAACGCGAAGCGGCGCTCGCGCTCCATCGTGCGCGAGGCCATGATCGCCATGCCGAAGCCGAAGAGGATCGAAAACAGCGGGTAGGCACGGCGGTCGACGAACAGGTTCCGCGCCAGGTACCACCACTGGTCGGCGCTATTCATCGCCTCGAGCGCTGCGCGTCCAGCCTGGGGAGTCTCCGGGAAGTAGGCGACCCAGAAGGGCACGTTGGCGAGCGCAATGAGGGCAAGCATGAAGCCGCGCGCGACGTCTGGCGCGGGGAAACGCACCTGGCGTGCGCCCGTAAAAGACAGGGTGTGCATGGAGATCCTCTCGCGTCATCTACCTGAGAAAGAAAAGGGGCGAGGCCGGAGTTCCTCCGGGGCCTCGCCCCTTCATGTGCGCCACGGGTCAGCCGATGGCAGACATCATCGCCTGCTGGCGAATCTCTCGGCGCCTGCCGTTGGCTTTCACCACCAGCACGATGCCGATAATCATGATGATCGTGCCACTGACGCCGACCACCGTGGACCAAATGAGACCGTTCGTGCTGGACTTCGTAATGTCACCAGCACTGACATCCATGCCCATAATCTGCGCACCGGAGGGAAGCCCCTCGCAATCAATACGGTAGGTACCCGCAGGCAGATCCGTGGCTGTGTAGTAGTTGTTGGCGCCGGCAAACGTGTGCATATCGTAGACGTCGCCGTCAGTGTTTGTCATGGTGCAGGCGCTGGCCTCACCCTCGGAAAACAGAATCGTGTACTGCCCATTCTGGCCGACCTCGACGGTCCCTCCGTTGCTGATCTGGGCGGTGTTCGCATCCTCAGGAAGCTCAGTATTGATGCCGGAAATAGCGATCACAGCAAAGATGACCGGGGCGATGATCAGCATCATGAGCAGGCCGACGACGATCATGATCGTGCCCGGTGCTCGACTGGGCAGGTTCATGGGGGGCATGACCGCGGGACCGGCGTAAGCGGCGCCCGGGTAGCCACCCTGGGCGGGCGCGTCCTGCCCGTACTGCGGCCAGGGCGTACCCTGCTCGCCGGGGACTCCGTAAGGCCTGGGGTTCGACATGGGAAAGCCTTCCTAGAAATTCGTTTGTGTCAGCATAGCAACGCGGGCATGCGGCGTGAGGAAACCGGCAGCGACGTCAGGCCTGGCGGACAATCTTCAGGCGCTCCTCGCGCAGCTCGGCGACACCCGGCACGTCGAGCGGCTCCAGCGTCGCGCCGGTGGCGCGCTCAAGCAGCAGGTCCGCCAGCTCGGGGTTACGAGCGAGGGCGGGGCCGTGCATGTAGGTGGCGATGACGGAGCCCTGAACGGCACCGTCGTAGCGCACCTCGGGCGCTTCTTCCCCCTGGGGCGTGCCGTTTCCGACGCCGGAGATGACGCGTCCCAGCGGGGAGGCGTCAGGGCCGAGGACGGTACCGCCCCCGTGATTTTCGAAGCCGGTGAGAGTCTGGGTGAGGCCGTCGAGGACGGGCTCGCAGACGAGCTCGCCAATCGCTCGGTGTCCCTGGGGGCGCGTCGTAATGTCGAGGACGCCCATGCCGGGAACGCGCATCCCGCGCGCATCCTCGTACCAGTGACCGAGCACCTGCAGCGAGGCACAGATCGCCAGCAGTGGGCGGCCCGCGTCGAGGGCGCGGGCGAGACCGGAGGTGCCGCGGAACTTGTCGGCCGCGAGCGCCTGGGCAGTGTCTTCGCCGCCGCCGAGCGTGTAGATGTCGAGGCTGTCCGGGATCTCCTCGGTCAAGCCGACATGAACGACCTCGGCATCGATGCCGCGCCTGCGGGCGCGCTCGGCCAGGATCAGTGCGTTGCCGCTATCGCCGTAGGTCCCCAGGACCTCGGGCATGAGGACGCCGATTCGCAGCGTGGAAGCGCTCATCGCGTGCCTTCCTTTCGATCGAGCAGGACCTTGAAGTCGCGCATGGCCGTGTAGTTGAGGAGCATCTCGACGCGACCGGGCTCGCACGCAGCCAGGGCGTCCATGGGCAGCGGGACGAGGTCGCAGTGGACGCCCGCATATTCGAGGCGCACGGCCAGGTCGGCACCGCGCTCACCGCAGGCGACAACGCGGCGGCCGGGCTGCTTAACGGCGGAGAAGTCGACGTCCCACAGCCAGGAGAGGTCCTGGCCGTCGGGCACCTGGCCGTTGACGCCGATGACGACCTGGTCGACGCGCGGATCGATCATCGTCATGGCTTCCTGCCAACCGGCGGGGTTCTTGGCGAGCATGAGGCGCGCGCTGCGTCCGTTCACGTCGTGGACGGAGTAGCGTCCCGCAACCTCGGTGACGCTGCTGACGGCCGCTGCGGCAGCCGAGGGGTCGATGCCCATCGCGACGGCGGCGGCGACGGCCTGCGCGGCGTTACCGAGGTTCGCGCGTCCGGGGAGCTTCAGGGCGAGGGGGACGCTTTCGCCGCGAGGTCCGCGCAGCGTC
>ERZ773214.1725-NODE-1725-length-12394-cov-13.277656_pt1 | contig 12394 bp, 13 predicted proteins | sample MGYA00511238_ERZ773214 | MGnify/ENA primary metagenome ERZ773214 (study PRJEB29015, sample SAMEA2738157) | human oral metagenome | biome: human oral; feature: human-associated habitat; material: saliva | place: China | collected 2259 ...
TCGAGAAAGTCTCTATGACGGCCATCGCTGAAAGCTTAGCAGTTTCCACGTCAACAGTCATTCGTAAGTTGAAAGAATTCGAGTTCACAACTGACCTCAACTACCTTCCAGAACACATGAGCTGGGATGAATACAGCTTCAAGAAAGGTAAAATAAGCTTCATTGCACAGGATTTTGATTCAAGAAGGATCCTAGCTATCTTAGATGGGCGGACACAAGTGACCATTAGCAATCATTTCCTTCGTTATTCTAGACAGGTGAGAGGTCGCGTGAAAGTCATTACCATGGACATGTTTAGCCCCTACTACGACTTGGCTAAACAACTTTTTCCAAACGCTAAAATCGTCCTCGATCGCTTTCATATTGTACAACATCTCATCCGGACTATGAGCCGTGTTCGTGTTCAAATCATGAATCAATTGGATCGAAAATCACACGAGTACAAGGCAATCAAACGCTACTGGAAACTGATCCAACAAGATAGTCGGAAACTAAGTCATAAACGCTTTTATCGCCCGACTTTTCGCATGCACTTGACCAACAGAGAGATTCTGGAAAAGTTGCTCTCGTACTCTCAAGAACTAAGGGAACATTATGAGCTCTACCAACTCTTACTCTTTCATTTTCAAGAGAGACAAGCTGAACATTTCTTTGGTCTCATTGAAGAAAGAATTGCTTGTATAAATCCTATCTTTCAGACTGTTTTTAAGACCTTTCTTAAGGACAAAGATAAAATTATAAACGCTTTAGAACTGCCATACTCAAACGCAAAACTAGAAGCTACGAATAATCTCATCAAGGTCATCAAGCGCAACGCTTTTGGCTTCCGAAACTTTGACAACTTTAAAACTAGAATTCTCATCGCTTTGAATATTAAAAAGGAGAGAACCAATTCGGTCCTCTCCAGGGTATGACTTTTTGGGAACCCACTACAGTTGACAAAGAGCTCACTTTTTATTTGCTGATCATTAATTGTATAATAATTACGATAAATCTTCGCTTTCTTCATGTTTTTCACTATAAATGAGATTAAATAAATCTCTTTTTAAGCTGTCTAACTGCTAAGGTATAGAAGACAAAAATATAAGCACTATTGACAACTAAGAAAAGGATAAATTCAGATAAGGTAAAAGGGACTAAGGAACGAGCTCGATCACCAACAGCAATCTGAGCATAAGGGAAAATTCTAAAAAGACCTTGTCCAATAAAGAGGGTCATAAGTCCTGCCATAGCCAAAATAGCTGATATAAGAATAGGCACTGCGAAATTTTTTAAGCGAATACTAAGAAAAATTTGAATGGTGACAATAGTAATGGTTGCTAGCCAACCTGTGATAGACCAAAGCAAAAAGTCCAGTAGATAATTTGCAAAAGGTACCTTCAAAACCAAAGCGCTGATAATATATAAGAGAAGAACTATCAGTTGACTAATAGCCATGACTAGTGATAAGCTGGTGATTTTTGATAAAATGATACGATTGGCCTTAACCGGAATACTTAATAAGCGCTGCCAGTTTTTATTACTTTCCTCGAATTGACAACTGATGGAACAGATAATCCCGATCAGAATAGGAGTAAATACCTGCGAGGAATAGAAAACTGTTTGTCCCCAAAGGACGCGAGCTTGTGTACCATCTAGGAGCACCTTTTGATTGAGAGCGTAAATCATTGCTCCCAATAAGGACCCAACAAGGTTAAAGAAGATTAGCGTTATCGGAATAGCACTTTTTTTGATTTTTTTAAATTCAAAAGTAATCATAATAGATCCGCCTTTCCAATGAGTTTTTTACTGGCAAAGATGCTTAAAAAAATGATAAGCAATAATACGACTAATTTAAAGGGATAAGCATTATCGTATTGAAAAAGATAAGTGTTAGTTCCAGCCACCCGTTTAGCGATTCCCATCATAGAGAAATATTGCCAAGGAATGAAAATACGAATAGGAACTGGTAACGCACCGATACCTACAAATGACAGGAAGGAACCAATTAAGCCTGTTACTACTGTCACACTTGGCTTTGGATAGATAAAAGCTAAGCAAAGATGTAAACAAGACAGAAAGAGACAAACCAAAAAAGTTGTGAACAAAAAGAGACTCAATGAAACAGGTGTCACACTGACCTGCATGCCTTGAATAATAAATTTCAGAAAAAGCGTTTGAATCAAACTGACAACAAAGGCAAAAATAGCCATCACAGTCAATTTAGCTTTAAAAAGTTGCCAAGGACTTTCGTTACTGGTTTGCAAGAGTTTAAAAGTTTTGCCTAGATGTTCCAATTCCAGTAGTCTAGACGCTAAAACTGCAATGAAAAGTGGCAAAATAAAATCATTCAAGTAAGTCATGGTATAAATGGCATTATAGGCCTCATGTGTTTTAGGTAATTCATATTTGATAACAACGCTACTCCAAATCAAGCCCACTGCTACAATAGCAATCAAAGATAACAAGAAAGACCGTCTTTTTAGTTTGATAAATTCTAATTGTAAATTCAGCATTACAAGACACTTCCTTCCCGTCCTGTCATATCAAGGAAAACATCTTCCAGCGATCGACGAATCATACGAACTTGATAAATATCAACATTATTTTCAACTAAGAGTCGAATAGCAGTGGCTATATTAACTTTATTGTTATCGTTGATAATCAATTTTGGGTCATCATCCAAATTAAAACCATTGAACATTAGTATTCTTTTAGCAGTTACATCATCACTGGTCTCAAACAGATATTTTTCATCTTCTTCAAGGTCAGATAGGTGGCCTTCAAAAAGTAATTGACCATGATTGATAATGCCAACAGTTGTAGCCATCTGTTCAATTTCTGAAAGAATATGGCTAGAAACGATGATAGTCATATCGTATTTTTGTGGTAAAGACTTGATAAGCTCACGAATTTCTTGAATACCGGCAGGGTCTAAACCATTAGTTGGCTCATCCAAAATCAGTAATTTAGGAAATTTAACAATAGCTAACGCAATTCCTAAACGTTGTTTCATGCCTAGTGAATAGTTTTTAACTAGCTTGTCTTTTTGATCGAAAAGCCTGACAATCTTTAAGACTTCATCAATATTTCTTTTTGGTAATTTAAGCAATTTTTGGATAATTTCAAGATTTTCATAACCGGTCAAATTAGCATAGTAAGAGGGCTCTTCAATGAGGGAACCTACATTTGAGAGGAGTGATATTTGATTGCTATTAAAGGTTTTGCCAAAGAGCTTAATGGAACCATGGCTTGGTTGCAACAATCCTAAAAGCATTTTCATAGCAGTACTCTTACCAGCACCATTTGGTCCTAAAAAACCATAAATTTCATTTTTTCTAATATGAATAGAGAGCTGATTAACGGCTACTTCACCTGAAAAATCCTTACTTAATTGGTTGGTTTCAACGATATAATTGTTCATTTGTTTTCTCCTTTAAAAATCTTAGAGTGATGTTATATCCTTTCGCTATTTTTATTATAATGAAACTCCTTTATTTTAACCTGTTCATTACTTTAATTCTTCCTTAATTTTTACTTTAAAGTCCTTGACCAAGGAAGCAATGTGTTATACTAGTCTTGTTGAGGTAATAGTATGAATTATAAAGAAAAGAAGATTTTAATTTTAGACGATAACCCAGAAATTTTAGAAATGGTGCAAGAATCATTGATCATTGCTGGGTTTAGCAATCTAACAAGTGTACAATCACAAAAAGAAGCTTTGGAGCAATTTGAAGAAAAATCTTTTGATTTAGTTATTTTAGACATTATGCTGCCTGAAGGATCAGGATTTGAAGTTTTAAAAGGTATCCGTAAGACTTCAACGGTTCCTGTTTTGTTTTTGTCGGCAATCTCCGATATAGAAAAACAATATCAGGGCTTTGAGCTAGGGGCAGATGACTATATTATCAAGCCTTTCCGCCCAAGAGATTTGGAGCTGCGTATTCTTTCCATCTTAAAAAGAGCCTATCCCGAAAAGGAAGATACCCTTGTTTTGCCTGCTTGCCAGGTGCATTTTAGCCAAGCCTTGATTACCAAAGGAAAACTAGAGATTCAGCTGACAGCTAAGGAATACAGTATTCTTAAGATCCTATATGATAATAAGAATCGCATTGTCACTTTTGACCAACTCTTAGAAAAGGTCTGGGGATTACAATACCAAGGCTATGATAATACCCTAATGGCTCATATTCGTAAGATTCGACAAAAGATTGAAGCCAATCCTTCTAAACCAGAAAGCTTAATAACGGTTAAAGGTTTGGGTTACAAACTAAAGGTGAATTAAATGGATACCGTTAAATTTTTTACTAAGTTATTAACCAGGTATGTTCTATTAATCTTGGCTTTAATCATAGGACTTGTTTTTGTTTATGGTTTGGTTTTCTCAGCCTATTTTAGTTTCTATGGAAAGGAAAAACCGGAACTACTTTACACTAAAATCGCTCAATCGAGTCAAGAGAATAATTTCAATTTTGATAAAAGCAGCAAAATTGAAATGGATAAACAAAATACTTGGGCTATGGTACTGAATCAAGATGGCAATATTGTCCAATCTTATCATTTACCTAAAGGACTCAAAAAGCATTATACGAATGCTGATATGGTTAAATTTTCACGTTGGTATTTAGAAGATTACCCTGTTTTCTCCTATGTACGTGGTCAGCAAATTTTAGTTTTGGGCTATCCTAAAAAGCATTCCTTAGCAAAATTTAATTTCTATGCTAATACGCAATTTATTAGGAATTTTCTCAGTTTGGGACTTGTTTTCTTGGGTATTATTCTTTTACTTATTTTTATTCTTTTGAGCCGATCAAAGTTGCGTATTAAAAAGGAGATGGAGCCGATTATTACTGCTGTCACTTCTTTATCTCAAGGTCAAAATATCGTTCTTAAAGAAAAGGGAAATTTCTCTGAAATTAAGACGGCTCTCAATGAGACATCTCATATTTTGGAAGAAAGCAACACGATGAAAGAGCAATGGATTAGAGGGGTCAGTCATGATTTACGCAATCCTCTTATGCTCATATCAGGTTATAACAGTCAGTTAGAGCAGCAATATGGCAAAGGAAAGCAGACAGAGGAAATTGAAAATCAGATTCAAACTATGAAAGAAATGATTTCTAATCTCAATATGAGCTACTTATTGGATAACCAAAAGCGTCACTCCGAATTTTCCAATCTTGATTTGGTTACTGTCCTACGAACAGTAATTGCCGATATATTGAATAATTATGAAACAATTACACTTCATTTTGATTTGCCTGCCGAGACAGTGTTGGTAAAAGGAGAGGTAACTTTATTAGCAAGAGCTTTTAGAAATCTCTTACTTAATAGTATTATGCACAGCGGCTCTAACCAGATTGATCTGACTTATCAATTATCTGATAATAAAGTGCTCATCGTCATTGCGGATCAAGGAGATATTACAGCTCAAAAAATTACTGAGCTAAATCAAAAATCAACTAATTATGAATCACATGGTATGGGAACAGTTATCACCAAACAAATTATTAAATTACATCAAGGTGAAATTGTTTTTTTAGACAATCATCCAGGCTTAAAAGTCACCATTTCTTTACCTTTAGTAAAGGAATAATGACCTGCCCCTAAGAACAAGCTTACACTTAGAACACTAACCATTTAGAGCATTGCGACACATTATTTATCTTCTAAATATTTCTAAATGCTATTTTTGGGGCAAAGTATTCTTTCGTCTAATCATCGTAAATTTTTGATAAATAAGTAGCAATACTATTCTATTTATCAAAAATTTTTCTGTTATACGCAAAAAAAGAGTGAACAAATAAAGTTGCACTCTTTTACTGTTAAAATGTTTTGTCAACAACTATATACGAATTACACTAAAAACGCTTTAGATACTGTCAATAATTATGTGTAAACACTCAAGTAGAGTTATGGAGTGCTAATCAAATAAGCTTTCAAGTGTGTCAGAACATTGACCAAACCCTTTATGGATTCGTTGACTTTGCTTGAAATTATAATCTTCAAACAACGTAACTAAGTAACGTTCCAGAGCCTCCTCATTAGGAAAAAGAACCTTCTTTTTCGTTTGATGTTTGATTTCTTTGTTAAGAGACTCAATGAGGTTTGTCGAATACATGCTGTGCCAAATCTGGTAGGGAAACTGATAAAAAGTTAAAAGATTATCCGTCTTCTCCAGACTTTCCATGACTTTCCTATACTTTGGTTTCCATTCGGCGAGAAAGTCCTCTAAAGCTTGTCCTGCCATTTCTAAATTTTCAGCACGATAAATCATTATAAATTGCCCCAGAATAACCGCTCTATCTGCTCGTTTCACTTTACTAGCTAGATTTCGACTAATATGAATTAAGCAACATTGTTGTTTAGCTAATGGGTGAGCCTGACTGATAATCTGCTCAAGCCCCTTAAAGCCATCTGTAACTACAAGAGAAATCTGTTGGATTCCTTGGTTTTGAAGCTTGTCTAACAGGGTGGACCAAGAAGCATTGTTTTTTTGAGGCAACTGTGCATAGCATATCTCTATGCGACTAAAGTCGCTAGAGCTATCCTAATTGCGCACCGCCAGTTCTCATAGAAAAAAACACCTTGCAAGATGCAAAGTGTTTTCGTTTGTATTCTGCTGTCCAGTAACGAATTAACGTTTGGAGACCTGGCTTTTTATTCCTTTTATCATACTTTGATAAATATCAACAATAACAGGCAGCCATAAGATACTTTATTCGTTTCTTATCACTTATAACCTATTATTCCAGATTAAGGGTTATCAAAAGGTTATCAAAAATACGCTTTCGGAGCTTATGTAATTGGGAAACCGTATTTAGTTCATTTCTAACTTGTAGCACTGGCTATAATTCTTTGTACTAGTGCCATGTCAACTTAAAATTTTCCTAGATATCAGCATCTGCAGAAGTCATTTAAGACAAAAGGAGAAGCGACTGATACACACTCCTCCTTTTATAGTTCTAAACATTATACCTCAACAAACCTGAAACTTATTAGCTATCAAAACCAACAAAAGTGACTAAATCGTTCTCTTGAATAGTTTCAGCAAAATTCATAACAGGAAGCGTATAGGCAGGAAATTGATTACCCAAATTAGTTAGGGTAGCAATATAAGTACGCACATAAGGATAAAGAATTGCTACAGCATTTTTACTTAAAATTTCTTTTAAGTTCTCATCTGTTTCAAAATCTTCTGAATCATACCCATAAATTCCTCTAACAGAAACTCTACAAGTAAAAGGAATCGCTGATACGTTTTCTTCTTCCAAATTACCTAAGTTAATATTTATAATAACATAGGCTTTCTCCTGATTTTTATCAACTCCAACTTCAGCTGAAAATGTCACCGGCATGTTCAACTCATCTTGTGAATAGTCAAAATTATCATTAACCTTATAATAAGATTCATCTATTACATAATTTTCAAATGATATTACAGCCACTATGCTACTTGCCCTCCAGCTAATTGGTAATCTACAAATTTAGGAATATCACTTAAATATTCTTTCCTTCTAATAGCAGATTCTTTGTAAGTATTCTTGTAAAAACTATCTAATTTATATCCCTTGGACATTTGTGAATGATTGTCAATTGATGTATTAGCATGAGTTTTAATAATTTCAACAATCTCATCGATTGCTTCTTGGGGAAACCATGAATCAACATCAAGAATTGAATCATCTAAAATAATATTTTTATATGCCATTATTTTACCTCCTTAGTTGCTTCCCAATCTATTGCACTAGTACTTCTCAAACAAAATTCTCGACCATTCGGAAAATTAGATAGCGTGTTTCTTGAACTATAAAAAGGGGTGTAGGTATCTTTGATGACTCCGTCAACTTTAACTTTTAAACCATGCTGAACAAGATACTCTATAAATATGCCATCTAAATTAGCTCGTTCCAATGACTTGTTCTCTTTAAAAGTCGTTAAGCTCTGTTCTATTTTTTGATATAACTTATCACGAAGTTTTATAAATCGTGTAGTATTCTCTGGAAGATTTAAATCTAAAATACAGAGAGGTTCCTCATCAAAGTAAAACTGGATAAGTGCAATCTTACTCCCTTCACTTCTCCATTTCTGTGCATACTGTTTCGCACACTTTTTACCATCAAATCCTTGTGATTCATTATCTAAAAATAGATACAATCCTTGACCTAGATCATTTGGTAAACGTTGACCCGTGGGTATCACAACATCGGTTTTAATAGAAAATGGTTCAATTTCTACTTTATTTGTCTCAATAATAGCCTTTGCGTTTAGAGGAGTAGTGCCATGGTAACCTTCCAACAATATCTCCTTAATTACTTTAAATAAATTACTGTAGTACGCTAAACGTACTACAATAATTATAATATTTTTATTAAATCTTGTCAAAAAAGACACGATTTTCATACTGTACCAACAAACCATCTGTAAGACACCCTAAAAAAGAACTCTGCCCATTAGCAGAGTTTGAATATAGATTTCCCAATAAAGACTCAGTTCATCCTTAACGGAATCACAACCAATGCAGTAAATTGATTTGACTGAACAGTAATATTTAAATGTCCCTTCAATTTCATAGTCCGATCATAACTACTTTTTATCCCTATACCTTGCCGGTTAGGAGATTTGGAATTCTGTCAATATTTTGGACACATTTTGGAAAGGAAATTCGAGATAACCTTCTTCATGTGTTACAAAGCATTCTCCTAAGTACATTTTTGAAAAGCAACCTATAAAGGGGCTTATTAGTTAAACTTTGTTCATAAGATTTTTTAACAATCAACATATACTATCAACTATTTTTCCACCGGAAAGAAATTTCCTACAATGATTCCTACAACTCGGGGTTCCTCATCATAAGAAATGAAAATATCCTCATATTTTGGATTGATAGACACTAACCTTAAACCGTGTTCTTCACGATAAACTCGTTTAATGTAGGTCTGGCTATTACAGACTACGGCATAAACTGCACCATCGTAATCAAACCCTGTCTCACGAATGAGAGCAACAGAACCATTTTTGTATTTGGGTTCCATTGAATCTCCAGATATCCATGAGGCAAAATCATGGGCTAGTTCTTTATCAAAATAGACAGTATCATAGTTATGATCGTTATAAACCGATGAACCGGTACCAGCAGACATTTTTTCGTAAACATGGTATTCGTATAGTTTTTCTGACATTGAAACAATGTTCTTACATTTTTCTTTTTGAACTAGTCCTCTGACATAACTAAGTGCATTATTCTTACCTTCATCCGATAAAGTATTATATAGTCGGATGATTTCGACCTCTGTAAAATAACCTTTTGGAACATTTAGAATCTGCTCCAAAAGCTTTATTTTTACTCTAGATGGTTGTTTTATTCCACGCTCCCATGCAGAATAGGCCTGGTAGGTAATACCTAATTGATCTGCAATATCTTTTTGAGTCATTTTTAGCTCTTTTCTACGAGCTTTTAGTTTTTCTGGTTGGTACATCATTTACCTCACATTAACAATAATTTCAATTCAGCTTTTTGTTTTGCTTCTTTGTCTGTTAGCTTATTTTTATCCCAAACATAAGCTATTGATTTTCCTCTATCATAAATAAGCCATACTTTTAAATTGTCACAGTAAGTCTTTATTGTTTTCCAATTCTCTTGATCTAGAAGTTCTGGATACTCTTGGCTAGTAACAAAGGCTCTTTTGTTCATAGATTGCTCTATCCTTGTAATAAGAGAAGCTTGATAGTTATTAAACTCTTTAATAATTTGTTCTTTGACACTGTGAAATAGAAGAAGGAGTGTAGCATTTTGTCCTTCTATATATTCCTCAATAGCTTGCTTAATGAATCCTTCTTTCCCAGGATAATATTCTCGTAAAAGATCTAAGAGGCGAAAAAACAGTGCTTGTTTTGAAACATCCAGGCTATTTTGAATATGTTGAAAGGTGTCGCAACTATAATAAATCTTAGACAGCAAAACAATGTCAGGCATTAATACTACAGCAGAGAAAATATTTGCTTCTCGCTCTAGTAGGCTCTCTTGATTATCAATAGATTCAGCAAAATAATTACCTTCATGCTCTAGGATAAAATGTCCTAGCTCATGACACAGAGTAAAATTTTGCTTCACAATGGGATTATCCTTTTCATAAGAAAAACTAATACCTAATTCATCAATAACAGTTAATCCTTCAATCTTGTGATTTGAGAAGTGGTGACTAATTACTTGAATTTGATATTTTTGAATACAATATTGAAAGAAGTAGTTGAAATTATAATTTAGTAATGAAATATCATGATCCTTCATGTATTGGTATAACACATGTTTTGTAGACTTACTTATTCTTGTATACAATTCATCCAAAGAATGGTACCTCCTTTAAGTATGAATCACCAAACTAAACCGATTTGGTTGAGTTTATTATATAAAAAAAGCGGACGAATGTCCACTACAATCTTAGAAACCAACTGCTATCTAACATTAATTTGTAAAATTTGAATTTGACTTAAAGCTAAGTTAAACTCTACTCGCTACTAAGTTAAAAATTTCTTCATCAGTTCGTTCATCTTCAGGATTCGTGGAGAAATAAAAACTTAGATTTGTATCATCTTTATATTTGTTGTAGAGTGTTGGTCTCAATGTCTCAGCCTTATTACTATTTTCAATACTCCTAGTATTATTTCGACCATTATTTCTTCCATTTCGTTGGACATCATAGCAGTAAATTGCATTTGGATTGTTACCTTCGCATCTTCCCCCTTGAATTTGACGTAGTCGCTCATCCTTTTCGACTACCTTTTCTTCTGGAATACATCTTGCAAAAATATTCGAAAAATCATTAAAAATATCTCTCCCTATCCCTTGGTTATGGATATTAAAAAAATCACAAAATTCTTTTACTGTCTTAAAATGAACATCATAAAAATCAGCATACGCATAAATTGAGGTTTCAACCTCATCTGCTTTTATAAATTCTAACTTAACCTTTGCAAACTCATTAGGTTTTCGTTCTGCTTCACTATATGTTGTTAAGATTACAATGTATCGGTGATTGTTATAATTAAATAGAAAGCTATCAATCACCCAACCCTTTGTTCTCATACTATTAAGCAATTTGGGTAAATTATTAAATCTAATATTAGTCATAACTATACTCCTTTTAAATTTATATTTTAATACTAACTCTTTTGAATCTCAAAAAAATCTGTTATACTCACTGCATTTCCCAAAGAATTAGATATCATATCTTTCTCCCATTGAATAATAGCTCCTGTACTTCCACCCAATTCTTTAGTTACTTGTACTTTGGTTAATCCACGTTCAAGTCTCAACTCTTTTATTTCCGTAGAAAATTAATTTCCCTTACTAAACGCTTTCTTCCGTTTTTCCATAAATTCAATCAATTCTTTTTTAAAGATTTCTTTTTCTTCATCGGTTAAGCCTTTTGAATTCATACGGAAAAGCAATTCAATATTATCTAGTTCATCTGATTTTTCTTCTGAGTTTCCTACTAAATAGTCAACTGACACATTTAAAATTTGTGCTATCTTAACAAGATTGTCTTGTGTTGGTTTTTTTACTCCTCGCTCCCATGAAGCATATGCCTGTTGGGAGATATTTAGTTTTTCAGCTATTTGAGCTTGTGTTAGTTTTACTTGTTTCCTTAGTGTTTTCAAGCGTTCTGCGAATTCCATATGTGACCTCAAAAAAATATTTTAAAATTTTGCAGAAAACCGTTGACATTAACAACTAATAGTTGTATAGAGATTGAAAATAATAACCTTATCTTCAAGGCTAAATCACGATCATTGAAAATTAAATAAAAAGTGCGTCTGACAACCAGATGACTAATCATCAGAACAACACATAAACTTCGTACCTTTATTGTAATTGTTTTGGAAAGAAAAGTCAAGTCCCTAAATGGTTGAAGTGAAGATATAAAACATTTGGTAACTTTGTTTAAAATCTGTACTATATACCATAAATTTATTATAACATGCTTTTTTAAAACTAAGCAACTATATTATGGATGATGCAAGATTCCATAGAGTGGGTAAGCTAGAGCGCTTATGTGAATAATTTAGGCATAAACTTTTACCACTTCATCACTACTCACCTGAGTACAATCCTATTGAGAAAACATGGGCTCATATCAAAAAGCACCTCAAAAAGGTATTACCACGTTGCAATACTTTTTTTAAGGCTCTTTTGTCTTGTTCTTATTTCAATTGACTATAATTTCCCTAAAACAATAAGGTAAACTTTGAGGTGAACTTTTCAAAAAAACACGAAAAAAGCACCCATAAGGTAAACTTTTGAGTGCTTTGAAACGTTGATATAATCGTATTGATTAACGTTTTGAGGCAACTGACTTTGTCAGGTTGCAGCCACATTTGTAAGCGACTAAAGTCGCAACAACTGTGTCAATTG
>ERZ773214.1726-NODE-1726-length-12390-cov-57.755574_pt1 | contig 12390 bp, 5 predicted proteins | sample MGYA00511238_ERZ773214 | MGnify/ENA primary metagenome ERZ773214 (study PRJEB29015, sample SAMEA2738157) | human oral metagenome | biome: human oral; feature: human-associated habitat; material: saliva | place: China | collected 2259 ...
ATGCCCAACACAGCGGCTCGTGCACGGTTTATTTCCACTGAGCGCGTACTCCCCTATCTCCCTTGGTTTTGCAGGGTGTTTTGTGTGGATGCGCGGTGAGGGGATGACGGACTGGAGCGCGAAAATCCCAGCAACCTTGGGCGGGAATTGTGGAAGGGATTCCCGTTCATCCCCGCAACGCAAAAGGCCCCGGCGCTTGCGCCGGAGCCTTTGAAGTGGAGACCTAGACGCCGTATTTGATAAGCAACGCACCTAGCCCTTGTTGGGTTTGTGCGGGTTTCTAGCCTGGATACCTCCATTTCAGGATAGATCCGCTCTTGCGCCAACTAGCCTGCCTGAGCTTGCTGATGGTCCTGTAAAGGATACGGGGTGTGTCGAGTGTGGTCCGCGGGGCCAGTTGCGTAGTCAGGTTGTGGCACGGGGATATGTGACGGGTGTGGGGTGTGGGTCTACTCAACCTCCCAGGACACGGTGAATAGTTCGTTGGTTTCTTCCTTGGGTTCTAGGGCCATGGATGCTTTGTCGAGGTAGGCATCGGATTCAGCGCGGAGTTTGTCGCGTTGACGGCGGTATTCGTCGTCGGCTTCTTCGGCTTTGCGTCGCCACGAGCGTGCTTCGCGGGTGAGTTTGAGTTGCTCGGTCGTGTTCTTGGCTTTGCGTGCTGCCTTACTGGCGGTGGTTTCTTTGGCGTGGTAATCGCGGATTTTCGCGTCGAAGGTGGCTTTGAGATCTAGTCGGGCGGCATCGATGAGTTCTTCTTGTTGCAGGTAGAAGATGGCGTTGCGTTCTTGAACGTCAACCCCAACGGTTTGACGCAACTGGTGGATCGTATCCTCGAACCCTCGGGTGCTGACCTGTGTGGGTTGTGCGGAGACGCAGTTCAGGTCGAGTAGGTCGCGGATTTGCGTTTGGTCCATGGGGGTGCCGTCAGCGAAGAAGCCTGCCAGGAGTAGGTAGGTTTCTTTAAGTAGTTGGTCTGCGGCTTGCATGGTGAAGGTGACCTGGTGGGCGCTGATCCTCCCGCTGCAGCCACGCAGCCGCTTAGCGATAGCCGTGGCCCGGTCGCTTCCGTGGGTTTGGAAGACCAGGTGTGCTGGCGGGGTAGGGCATGTCTTAGCGGTAGCAACCACCCATTGGGCTAGGTCGCTGGCGTAGCGGTATTGGTGCGCGCCGGCGCGTGGCTGGGATTTGAAGAAGTAGTTGCCAGTGGGGATCCCGGCCGCTGGGGCGCTGGTGAGGGTGAACTGGGTGCCGGTGTCGTTAAAGGACGCGTAGCCGCCTAGTTCGTGGCGGGTCAGGTCAATGAGGAGGCGTTCGAAAGCGTTGAGCACAACGCCGGTTTGAGCGTCGTAGGACTTGAGCTTGTCGCGCACCTTGGGGTCGAGGTTGTCGAAGACTTTCTTGCGGGTGCGTTTCATTTCCCGGTCGATTTGTGCACTGTAGCGGGCTTCGAGCTCGTTGAAGGCTTGCTCGATCTGCTCTGCAGTGGTGCAGCGCTCAAGGATCGCGGCAATGTTTTTCTCGAAGTCCAGGCCGTCTTCGATCTGGCCGAGGACTTCGTCAGAGGCCCCGAACACGGAGGTGAAGAGTTTGAACTTTTCGGTCAGCAACTGCAGGATGCGTTCTTCTGCGACGTTGCCTTTGTTAGAAAAGTTCACCACGATCACGTTGTGTTTCTGCCCGAAACGGTGGACGCGGCCGATGCGTTGTTCCACGCGTTGCGGGTTCCAGGGCAGGTCGTAGTTGACGAGCATGGAGCAGAACTGCAGGTTGATACCTTCTGCTGCGGCTTCGGTAGCGATCATGAGACGGCCACGCTTGCGGAACTCGTCGACCAGTGCTTTACGCCGGTCGGCGGCCGGGATACCGGTGATCAGGTCACTGCCCTCGTTCTCTTTGAGCCAGGCCTGATAAATCTGGTTCGCATACGGGCCATTGTTCGTGCCGTTAAACAAGACGATGCCTTCACCCCAGCCAGCCTCCGCAAGGCTGCGGGCGAGGTAGTCCTGAGTGACGGTGGAGTCGGTGAAGATAATGGCTTTTTCAGGCGCGCCAATCTCACGCAGACGATTAAAGCCTTGTTCGAGCGCATCAACAAGTTTGACGGCTTTCTGGTTGACCGTAATCGAGCGCGCCAGATCCGCATAGGAGCGTAGCTCAGCAACCTCAGCCAGCATCAACTCCCGATCCGCGCCAGACATGGGGGCAGAATCAGATGTAGTATCGATTTCGTTGCTCTCTTGGGCGTCTTCGTGCTCTTCACCAGTCAAGTCCGGGTCGCTGATGAAGCCCCCAGCATCGTTACGCCGCATACCCGCTTTAGCCTCTGCCTCCAATCGGGCAGCGATAGACGCCAGGGTGGACGCGACCGCGTAGGAGGACGAGCCCAGACGCTTACGCACGATCAGTGCGGACAGGTGGCGTTGGGATTTGGAAAACGCCCACAGAAACGGCCGCTGCAGGTAGGCGTTGATCTTCTCATACAGTTCGATCTCGGCCCGACTGGGATTGAACGCAACCGTCAGCGGCATGCGGGTGGTGAAACGAATGTACTTATCCGCATCACGCCGCAGCGTGCGCTTAGCGATCTGGGCGACTCGCTTAGCCAGATCATCATTACCCACGCCACCTGGGTTTTTCACGTAGCGTTCTTTGAACGCATCCAGGGAACGGAAATAGTCCGGGTCGAAAACACTAACGAGGCCGTAGAGTTCTTCGAGCCGGTTCTGCAGGGGTGTGGCGGTGAGCATGACGGCCTTGGACGAGGCCCGGCAGATACGTGCCACGTTCGCCGCAATCTTGGCCTGCCCGGTCCAGTAGGCGCGCAGCCGGTGGGCCTCATCGCACACTACCAAATCCCAATGACGCGTCAAGGTCAGATGCTGGGAATTGGCGAACTCATAGGAGCAAATCAACACCTGCTCGGCAGCATTGGGGGCGAGCAGTTCCTCCAGATTGCCGCGTTCAAGCAGGCTCGCTGGGAGTGCGAACTTTTCGTCCAGTTCTTGCCGCCACTGCTGGCGCAGCGAAGAGGGCGCGATGATGAGGATGCGGCGTTTGCGTTCAGCCCAGTACTGGCTGATCACAATCCCGGCCTCGATGGTTTTACCCAAGCCGACCTCGTCGGCCAGGATCACGCCCGGGGTGAAGGGGGTGCGCAAAGCGAACAGTGCCGCGTCCACCTGGTGGGGTTTAGGTTCGACCTGGGCGTCAAAGAGCAGCCCCGCCAGTTTGCCCACGTGATCGCTCGCGTAGGAGCGATCCAGCTCGTAGGCGTAGAACTTGGCCTGGTAATCGCTAAGCACACTATCCTCCATCACAGTTACAGCCCCCAGTTGTTCGGGGCGGCGACCTTGTAGTTGACCCCGATGGCTTCGAAGTGCTTGATCGCCGCGTTAATCTTTGCGTTCTCACCCGGGCGACGCTTAGTCGGATTCAGGCTCGACTTGGTCTCTCGGATCAAATACAACCGGTCCTGGCCCTCCTCGGTCTTGATGATCGCCCAGTCCGGGTTGTAATCCCCAACAGGGGTGGGGATACGGAACTTGTCGGGCAGTTTCATAAACAGACGAATGTCTTCTCGCCCGTCCAGGTACTCGGCAAACTGACGTTCGACCTTAGAGTCATAGACGACGTAGTCAAAGTCCGTTTTTTCTGTGTTGGTCACCTCGTAGAGCTGGTCAAGGAAGCGGTCTTTCTCCTCAAGGCCGTCTTCTTGTAGCTCGCGCAGTTCGTAGATACTCCCGCCAATCTTCTCGTACTGGATGCCCTCAACCACCACGTGAGCGAGTTCTTCCTGAATACAGGTCGACGCCATCTTGATGAAGTCGTTCGGGTTACCCAAAAACTCTCCAAGCCGCCCAGAAGCGATGAGGATATCGATAATCGTTTTTCGGGTCAGCGAGGTCGCTTCCTGTAGCTGGGCCACGATATCGGGCAGCGGGTAGGAGCCAGTCAGGTTCGCGCCACGCAACCCGAGCGTGCTGCCCTTGGTGCCACCACGAGTCATCGTCATTTTCGTGCGCGTGACCTGGATACGGATCGGCTCGATCTCGGGAGCCGTCTTGATCCGGTTCACACATGCGTCCACCAGTGCCTGGCGTTCGAAGTTGACCCGGTAGGTGGTGCGCTGGGTGATTTTGTCCCAGAACTCCTCAAACCCGGGGGCTGCGTACAGTTCCTTGTTCAGTTTGCGGGTCACACGCTTGCGCTTGTGCTTGATGATGGTTTCCATCTTGCAGGCGTTGACGATGTTGATGACATCGTCCTCGTACTCCGCATACTGCCCGGGCAGCTTGATAGTGAAGCCAAGCTGCTCGGGCACCCAGCTGCCCTGAACCTCGCCCTGGTCGTTTATGTAACCGCGCTGGTGGAGGTGATCCCAGATCTCGGCCGAACGTTTCGCACCCAGAACGGTTTCTTTCCCATCAACTGTAATCGGCAGGCGCGAGAATTCCTGCTTACGCACAAAGCCGATCGCCACACCTGCCTTCTGATACTCGTTCTGAAGCGCGGAAGCGAACGCCTGATACGACTCATTAGCCACTACCGTCAACTGCGCCAGCCCCGTATCGCTAATACGCTCGCCGGTTTGGTTCACTGGCAGGCGCAGGCCACGACCGATCGTCTGGCGGCGCTCGGTTTCCGAGGCCATGTCACGCAGCATGCAGATCTGGAACACGTTCGGGTTATCCCAGCCCTCACTCAACGCGGAGTGGGAAAAAACGAACCGCACCGGCTCATCCATGCTGAGCAGACGGGCCTTGTCACGCATGATCAATTCATACGCGTCATCATCCGCCTTGGTCTTGCCAGACGAGTCCTTGAACGTCATCACCGCGCTCTTGCCCTTGCCAGACTTCTTCATCTGAGCGAAATAGCCACTGCGCGCTTCCAACGCCGTAGCAGGCATGATGGCCCTGGCCTCGGGCTGGCGAGCCAGTTCCTCGGCGTAAAGCTCATCGAACCAGGCAGCAAAATCGCCGTTCGCGTCCAGGTTGTTTATCCCGTCTCCGAGATAGGAAGCGACCTTGTCGATAAAGAACAAGGACAGCACCTTGATGCCCTTGGCGTGGACCTGGAGTTCCTTACGGATGTGCTCGCGTATGGTCTCGCGGATCATCTCCCTGAACACCGCGTCCTGGTTTGAGCCGAGCTCATCCCCGACAGACAGGTACCCATGGTTGGACAGTTCGATGCGTTCAGGCTCAGCGCTGATCTCGCTCACCCGCCAGTTGCCCTCATAAGCCGGGTTACCGCCAGAAAGCCGCTCCAGATCATCACCCTGGGAAGCACTGACCGTGCGCTTGGCATACGAGCCATCCTTCTTACGACACATCAATTTCAGGGAAGCTTTGAACGGGTCACGAGACACCCCAAGTAGCTTCACATACGGCTTAGCCGTGCCACCAAGCTCCTGAGCGTCTGCGACCACGATCGTCTTCACCAGGCCGAGCTGGTGGGCGTCCAGCGGGTCGAGCCGGTACACCACGTTACGGGTCACCCGGTGGGTTGCGGAATAGCGCAGCGTGCACAACGGATCCAGATCAGCCACCGCTGACTGAGATAGCTTTGATTCCATGTTCTGGGGCTCATCCATAATTACGATCGGACGAGTCGCCCGCAAATAATCCAGGGGGCGAAGCCCAGCAAGCTTGTCCCTGTTCTGGTGCATGATGCGCGTGTTCTTATCCCCACGCAGCGAATCAATCGTCATCACCAGAAACTGCAAACTCGTCATCGACGCGAAATCACGCACCTCCTCGGCACGTTCACCCGCATACACCGAAGCATTCATATTGATCTCCGGGTACAAGTGGCGGAAATGCTCACGCATCAAATCAATCGAGGTCTTCACACCCTCACGGATCGCCACCGACGGCACCAGAATGATGAACTTGGTAAACCGGTAACGCTTGGCCAACTCAAACGCGGTACGCAAATACACGTAGGTCTTACCCGTACCGGTTTCCATCTCCACATCAAAGTGCAAACCATCAGCAAGCGTCTGAGCGCTCTCCAGGCCGTTACGGTCTTGGACCCGTTGCAAGTTCTCCAGGATTGTGTCCTCATCCAGCACCAGGTTGTTACCCACCGCGCCGGTCTCGGCAGTGATATCCATACTCACCTGACCAGGCACTTCGCTCTGGTCAAACAAGGCAGGCTCGGCAGACAACTGCCGGAACGTGGTCTCCAATTGGTCTGCGTCCGCGGGCTGCCCATCGAACAAGTCCGTGACCGCTTCGATAGCGGAAGCCTGATAAGGCTGATGGGGGTCAAACTGAAAACGCATCGCATCCATTCTCTCTTAAGCCGTCCACAAGTCAACGCCGTGGGAGCGGCATTCCTGAACCAGGTTCGTCTTGAGCACATCATCACCCTGGAAAGCGTCTTCCAGCACCACCAGGCGACCTGGCTCAAGCGCGACCATAGCACGCAACTGCTCCAGGGTGGGCTTGACGTGCTCGTTCAGGTAAGCGACCAGCAGGCCATCAGCCACGCTGAACACCTCCAGTCCGGCCACATCTACACGCTCAACCTGCTCGGTCAGCGAGAAACCAAGCTTGAGCAGCACCTCGGTCAGTAGCGCTTCTGGGCGGGCATCATCATCCACGGACTCACCCATCCCAGCGAACAAACTGGCCAACTCATCCTCAGACAGTGAGGAGTCCGCACGCCACTTCGCGAAGTTGGTGTCAACAAGCTTGTAAGCGCGGAAGCCGACATCGAGGCTCTCAGAACGCCCATCAAGCTTGGCAGACTCCTCCTCCAGAATCTTCGCCCCAGCACGGCGGATACGCTCACGCGTAATCTCCGCGATATTCTCGTAGCCGGCCTTGCGGGCCTCAGAGTTCTCATCGGTCGGCTCGGGCAACTGCACCGAAATACACCGACGATTCCCGCCATCCTCAGCATTCAACGCCATGACAGCATGAGCAGTCGTACCCGAACCAGCAAAAAAGTCCAAAACCAAGTCGTCGCGACGAGAACCAATTCGCATGATCTGGAGCATCAGACCCAAAGGCTTGGGAAAATCGAAGATTTTTGAACCAATTAGGCTGTCTACCTGCTTTGTTCCCTTATTAGAGATGAACTCTTTGCCTACCCAAACCGTCTTCGGAGTCTCCTCAAGTTTTCTCACTTTTTGATAGACCCGAAATATATCGTCAGAACCCTTTCTAATTACTAGTTCTGAAATCTCATCTAGAGCCTTGTCCTTACCCCAACGCCATACGCTTTCGAGTTCATTTACAGTAATTGCCTCCACCTTAACCGGCAGAGAATCGTCAAGACTTGCCGGAATTAAGCCATCATCGTTAACGAGTGCGGGATCGCAGTAGAAGGGATACCTCAGATTAGGGCGATTTTGCGAGTTAAAAGCTCGAACATTCTGATTACGCAATTCACGGAGATTAAAGCCACCAGCCCGATCAGAATACTTGAATGCCTTGCCTGGAACTTCAAGTTCATTCAATTCCACTTCGCTCGCATTCCTGGCGAACACAATTAGGTATTCGTGCGTTTTCGCAAAGTGACCATATCGTCGACCTTCTGTCTTTACGATAGTGGTAATTGACGCTAGGTGATTATCTTCAGCGAAAATCTCCTTCATAATGGAGAGCAGGTTTTCACGCTCCCCATCGTCCACGGACACGAAGATGACACCATCTTGAGCCAAGAGATTCCTTGCAAGCTTGAGGCGTGGATACATCATGTTGAGCCAGTTGGAGTGGAAACGTCCGTCTGACTCGGTGTTGGTCGAAAGTTTTCCTTCAGTATCAGACTGACCCGTACGCTCGAGGTAAGTACCGATTGGGTCCGCGTAGTCATCGCTGTACACGAAATCGTTACCCGTGTTGTAGGGCGGGTCGATGTAGATCATTTTGATCTTGCCATAGTAGTGCTTCTGCAGCACTTTCAACACTTCGAGGTTGTCGCCTTCGATGACGACATTGCCTGTGGCGTCCCAGTTCAGAGAGTTCTCCCGGTCAGGTGCAAGCGTGGCCGTGGTGGGTGTTTGAGCGGCACGAATCGCCTGGGTCTTACCGGGCCAGAACAGACCGAAGCGCTCGGTGCCGGTTGCGGCGTCATCGCCGAGTACAGCCTGGAGCGCGGCGACATCGATCTTACCGTCAGCAACGACCTCGGGCAGGAGGTCTGCAAGCTTACGTGCGACGTCGGTGTGAAGGTTCGGTGTTGTGGGCGGAACCTGCTGGATGTCTTCTTCGTTCATTCCTCTGTACTCCGGTGTTTGTTGGGATTGGGGTGAAACGTTGAGATCAGCCTATCTGTCATCTTGCCAGGTAGGGCCTCCTTGGGCAGTCATCATCTCGAAGTGTTGAATCTGTCCCATAGCTTCAAAAATCGTCCTGAATGCCTCGCAGCATTGAGTTTCATGAATCTCACTACTAGCATACACGTCATCGAAAGCCGAAGCCCCAAGGTAGGCGTCCAGGCGTGCGAGTAGTGCTTGGGCATGATGGAACGCTGTTGCATCTTCGCTGCCGTCGGGCAATTGGGCTATAAAGCGATCCCGGTTGACTTCCAAGACTTGGCTGCTCAGGCTGCGTGCTGTGTGGCCGCTGCTGTGGAGGGGATGACAGGCTGGAGAGTGAAAATCCTGGCAACCTTAGCTGGGATTTGTGCGAGGGGATGACGGGCTGGAGCGTGCGGATTCCGAGCGTGCGAGGGAATGTATTTTCGCCCGGAAGCGATTCCCGTCATCCCCGGAACGCAAAAGGCCCCGGCGCTTGCGCCGGAGCCTTTGAAGTGGAGGGGATGACGGGAATCGAACCCGCGTAATCAGTTTGGAAGACTGAGGCTTTACCATTAAGCTACATCCCCGCATGGAACCCGTTTATGATATCGGGGTTCTTTCCAGACTGTCAAATGGTGTGTAGCCTCAGGGATGTTGCGCCAGGGTTAGGCCAGGGTTATACCTGGCAGCCGGGGCACCAGTAGAGCTTGCGTCCGGCGATTTCTTCCATGCGGATGGTGGTGCCGCATCGCGGGCACGCCTCGCCCTGGTGCTTGTACACGTAGTTCGCGTGCTCGGGCCAGGCCTCAGTTTCGGGAATACCGGGGCGGTCCTCGGGCTCGGTGGTGATGATGCGACCCACGCGCACGCCAATGACGAGCAGGTGCTTGTTGTCTTCCCAGAGGCGCTTGAGCTCGTCGTCACTCAGGCTCTTGCCGGGGCGTAGCGGGTCAATTTCCTGGCGGTAGAGCGACTCGGCGCGGAAGATATTGCCCACGCCCGAAATGGCGGCCTGGTCCATGAGGATCACGCCAATCGGGCGGGAGCTCTTACGTGCCGCGCGGTAGAAGCGTTCGGGGTCGGCGTCGGAGTTGAGCGGGTCCGGGCCAAGCTTAGAGCGGACGGTGCGCACCTCCTCCGGGGTGAGGGTGCGGCAGATAGTCGGGCCCACCAGGTCGGCCCAGCCGTGCTCCGAAACGATGCGGCAACGCACGGTGCTCTTCGGTTCGGGAGGACCGGCGTAGGGCTGCTCCTCCCCCGCCGCGTATTCCTTCTCACCAATCTTGCGGGGCGCGCCGATGCTCGAGGCGCCCGTAAACGTCTCGTCGCCCCCGAAGGTCCAGTTGCCGTAGATGCCCAGGTGCACGTTCAGGGTCAGGTCGTTGTCGAAGGTCACGAACAGGTGCTTGCCGTGCGCGTACGCCCCGGTGATGACGTGCCCGTCCAGCAGGGCCGCCCCATCGGTGAAGCGTCCCTGCGGGGAGCTGACGTGCACGCGTTCGCCGGTGAACACGTCGCTCATCTGGCGGGCGATGCGGTGGATGGAATGTCCTTCGGGCACGGTAGCTCCTCACGGTATCTGCGGAATAGTGCGGGTGGGCCCGATAGAAATCGGGGGTCGTGAAAAACGGGGCGTGAAAACGCCTTTGGCGCATAGCCTGCGCTATGCCCCAAAGGCGTTCAAAACTTTAGGCGGCGTCAATCTGCTTGCCGGCAATCGCGCCGGTCTGCTCGTACTCGGCCAGCTGACCGATACGGCGTGCGTGACGCTCCTCGTTGGTCCAGGGGGTAGCCAAGAAGACCTTGATGATTTCCAGTGCTTCTTCCTTGCTGTGCTGACGGCCGCCCACGGCTACCACCTGCGCGTTGTTATGCTCGCGGGCCAAGGCCGCGGTGTCGTGGTTCCAGGCCAGGGCCGCGCGGATGCCCTCCACCTTGTTGGCGGCCATCTGCTCGCCGTTACCACTGCCGCCCAGCACGATGCCGAGAGAGTCCAGGCCGGCCTCACGGTCGCGCTTCACGCCCAGGGCGGCGTTGATGCAGAACGAGGGGTAGTCATCCAGCGGGTCGTAGTCGGCGGGGCCGTGGTCAATCATCTCGTAGCCCTCGGCGGTGAGGGATTCGATCAGGTAGTGGCTCAGTTCGAGGCCTGCGTGGTCGGTTGCGATGTGTACGCGCATGGTGCTCTCCTGGTGTGGTGTTGCGTGTGGCTCGGGGCGGCAAAGCCGGGCCGAGGCACGCCTCGCATCCTCAATTGGGATGTTTTCCCCCGATTCGGTTCGGGGTTTCTCTTAGTCTGTACCTACTAACTGTAGCGAATTCGCGCGGGTTCGGGTAATGGGGAGCCCCACCCGCCCCGCCCGCATACGGTAAACTGTGGGATATGGCACTTTGCGGTGTCCCGATGCGTAGCGCCCGCGAGAAAACACCACCCGCAGCGCTCAGACGCAACCCCGGCAAGCCCGACAGCATTGAGCGAGTTCAACGGCGCGGCGGATGCGCACGCCCGGGCACCGCGTCGGCGTGTCAGGACGGCACGCCGCGCCACCCCGTGTCACTTCTATGGAGAGGGAATCCAATGCCCGGCCTAAACCTAACCCGCGATGAGGCGATTGAGCGCGCATCCATTATTAAGCGCGTTCACTCTTACCATATCTTCCTCGACCTGCGCACCGATCAGGATGTCTTCACTGCGAATGTTGAAATCCGCTTCGACGCTCAGGAAGGTGCCTCCACCTTTATCGACGCCATCACCTCCTCGGTCAAGTCCATTAACCTCAACGGCGAAGAGCTCAGCACCGACCTGGCTGACGGCGAGCGCATCCAGCTGCCGAACCTGGCCGCCGAGAACGTTCTGAAGATCGAAGCCGAGATGTTCTACACCAACACCGGTGAGGGTCTGCACCGCTTCGTGGACCCCGCCGACGGCGAGATTTACCTGTACTCCCAGTTTGAGGTGCCGGACTCCCGCCGCGTATTCCCCGTCTTCGAGCAGCCCGATCTGAAGGCCACCTTCGAGTTTGAGGTGCGCGTGCCCTCGCACTGGGTGGTTGTGTCGAACCAGCCCGAGGTGAAGATTGAGGAGAAGGAATGCGGTTGCGGCCGCGCCAACACCTGGTACTTCAAGCCGACCCCGCGCATGTCCTCGTACATCACCGCAATCGTGGCCGGCCCCTACGAGAAGATCACCAGCGAGCTGACTAACTCCGAGGGTCGCGTGATTCCGCTGGGCGTGTACGCCCGTAAGTCCCTCATGCCCTTCGTTGATGCCGAGGACATGTTTGAGCTGACCCGCCAGGGCTTCGAGTTCTACGAGGAGCAGTTCAAGACCCCGTACCCGTTCGAGAAGTACGATCAGCTGTTCGTGCCCGAGTTCAACGCCGGTGCGATGGAGAACGCGGGCTGCGTGACCTACCTGGAGACTTACGTCTTCCGTTCCAAGGTTGCGGAGGCTCTGCGTGAGCGCCGCGCCATCACCGTTCTGCACGAGCTAGCCCACATGTGGTTCGGCGACCTGGTCACCATGAAGTGGTGGAACGACCTGTGGCTGAACGAGTCCTTCGCGGAGTTCATGTCTACCCTGGCCGCCGCGGAGAACACCCGCTACGCCAAGGAGGCGTGGGCTACCTTCTCCGCTTCGGAGAAGACCTGGGCCTACCGCCAGGACCAGCTGTCCTCGACCCACCCGATTGTGGCCGAGATTCGCGACCTCGCCGACGTTCAGGTGAACTTCGACGGCATCACCTACGCGAAGGGTGCCTCGGTGCTGCGTCAGATGGTGGCGTGGGTTGGCCAGGAGAACTTTATGGCCGCCCTGAAGGTGTACTTCGATAAGCACAGCTGGGGCAACACCGTGCTGGACGACCTGCTGGTTGAGCTGGAGCGCACCTCCGGCCGCGACGTGCGTGCGTGGAGCGCCAAGTGGCTTGAGACCGCCGGCGTGAACACTCTCGCCGTTGAGGTTGAGAACGACGAGGCTGGCAACATCTCTTCGCTGGGTATCCGCCAGTCCTACGCCGAGGGCTTCGAGACCCTGCGCCCGCACCGCGCTGTGATTGGTTTCTACAACCTGGTGGATGGCAAGCTGACCCGCACCGACCGCATCGAGCTGGACATTGACGGCGAGCTGACCG
>ERZ773214.1730-NODE-1730-length-12364-cov-10.808027_pt1 | contig 12364 bp, 10 predicted proteins | sample MGYA00511238_ERZ773214 | MGnify/ENA primary metagenome ERZ773214 (study PRJEB29015, sample SAMEA2738157) | human oral metagenome | biome: human oral; feature: human-associated habitat; material: saliva | place: China | collected 2259 ...
AGATTATTAAGCTACACCAGCACTTGGGATTGCAGTTCTATGTTGAACTTGCGTTTTCAGTATGTTACTGGCACAAAGGTCATGACAGGAGTGACAGCAAATCTAAAACTACGTTTTTAGAGGGAGTAGGGAAAGGGAAAGAAAAGAGATCTAAATCTTTGAAGAGCCTATAAGAACACTTGAATATGAGAAAAAGTATTCTCTTGAAGAAATAAGTCTCTCAATCCTTCGTAGTATATAGTAATTTGATAACCACTGGCTGTCATCTTGACGCTTTTACGCTAAAGTTTACATTGTCCTGGTCGCACTACTTACTTTTTATGCATGTTGTTTAATACAGCATCTATCTCAGCCCTTGTCATTGATATCTTTAATTACGCTCTTAATAAAATCCTGCTCTGATTTTGTAATACCATACCTCTTAAAGAGCATTTTATCAGTCCATTTTTTTGAAAGATCTAATACTGGTACATACCTATATACATGATTAGTCAGGTTATGCCCATTCTTGGCTAACAGCATCATAAATCTAAAGAAACTTGTATGCATATAGTCAATAAGATTTTGTGCTTCTGCCTTTGACTTTACTGTCTTAACCACAAAAAGTCCATTAGTACATACTGATTTGGGCTCAGATAGTACAGGTGCACTTATTATAGTATGAGGTAATGTATCCTCACCAGGGCTTGCTTTAGCGACCAATACTTTCCACTTATTACTTAGCGGTCTATACTCTTTACCTACTTGACTCCACTTAACATAGCCGATTTCTTTCCTTACGCAATAAAGAGGTGTAGTGTAGGCTCCTGTCTCCTTGGTTCTATAGTCCTTGAAACCATCACCAAAGCCAAAAGGATCTCTGCCTGATACATAATCTTCAAAGAACTCATCCTCTTTCTCTTTGACCTTCTTTAAGATGCTGAGTCCTTTTGTATATCTAATAAGGATGTCTTCGCCTTCTGTTTTAAGCGTTCTCTTTGATAGATATGATTTGCCGTTGATATGACTAATGAAATCGCATTCTCCCTTATGTCGAGCATCCCACAGGAAAGAGCATACACCTCCTCGGAGATTAATTCCCTCTATATGGCAATCTTTTGGATCTGGGTAATCAGAGAAAACACTTATTCTCTCATCATCAAGCATATCTTGCCTAAATTCTTTGAGCCCCTTTCCTTTTCCTCCTGAATACCACACAGCCTTCATGTACATAGAGATATATTGTGGCTTATACTCTTTAGCTACTTGTACATACTTATGATATAATGCACTTGCTGAGTCACCTCGCCCACCTCCATCATTAGTATTAAATGGAGGGCCACCAATGATGCAAGTCGGATTAATCGTTTTGATTTTATCTTTTAGGCCGACATTATCTACAATGAAATCGGCTGAGAAATAGCCTTCTATGACATTTTCAACAGGCATCTCCAGCAGCTCATATATCTTTCTTGTCAGCTCATACGTGATATGAGAGGTCGGTATTGAATAAATATTATTTTTTATCTTTGAGATATTGGAGTATGCTTCTAATAAAGAAATAGCTATCTCACCTTGTTTCGAGGCAATATCCAAAAATATTGTACTCCCATCTATCTTATCTTGTGGGAGGTAAGATACTAATTCATTGGCTATATACTCTGGGGTAACAACCTCTGAGTCTGATATTCTTGTAAATTTCTTTATGGCGACCTTTGCTCTATCAAGAGGCTGTAAGTCAGCATCCTGCATAAGAGAATTAATGTTTTGTATCTTGAAATCCAACTTGCTTAGCACAAAAGGATTGCACTTTTTCTGTATAAGCCTTAGTATTTTGACTTTCAATCCGAGGTTTCTTGAAATTCTCTTATTATCTTCATCTTGTTTGATACTGTCAATAACTTGCTCTAATGAAATAATCTTTGACTTTGTCAAAAAAGCATAGAAGAGTACTTTTGAGTAATAAGCAGAAAGCTTTTTCTCAAGACTTTTTAGTTCATCTTGATCGATTGGCTCTTTTTGTTCATCTCCTTTCTCCTTATTATCGTCTTTGTTTTCACCTTCATTATCTATATCTTCATCGGGAGCAGGAATATCTAAGTCATCCTCATCTCCTCCCTCAATAGGCTTAAACTCTAAGCCCTTATTAGCGTCTATCTCGGTCATTTGCTCTATCTCTTCTCTCAGAATAGGGTCGTCAAGTAGAGTAGTATCAAATGGTATGTCTATAGCCTCATCAAGAACACTCCTCGACTTAGAGTACTCTCTTACGGCATCTAATATGTTTGCTGGCGTTACTTCAACAATCTTGTTGTTGTTAAGTGTTATGATAGGTGATATCTCAAGCTCTTCACGTATTCGTTGTTCAAGTTTCAAGTTGCCGTTCTTCTCGGTATTAACATTGTAGAATTGGGATTTCAATTCTTGCAATCTAAACATCCGATTAGGGTCAAAGTCAACTAATAGCGTCTGAGGTTTCATATTATACCTAACCTCATTCTCGCCATCTGAATAGGTCTTAATATATTGGTTCTGAATCCTGAATATTGCTTGATCATACTCTTGAGGAGATACCGTATCTTTAAGATAAAGCATCGTATCCCATTGTTCAACAGTACTACCAGTAAGCATCTTGTTTACCGTTAAGCTTATTGTTTTCTTTCCCTCTTCCTCACATTTCTTTATCTTGTCGATTACCTCTTTTGTGTTTGCATACTCATCCTCAACACCAGCAATATTGATAATCTCATATTTGTTGAGATTAACAAATCTCTTCTTGTTATTCTTAATGAGAGCAGCCATTGCGTCACAAGAGGCTCTAAAAGGTAAGACACATACGATGTGCCTACACATTTGCCCTGCTTTTATCTTGTCATAATTCAAGAAACCAAGCAGATTAGCCTCTTGCTTTGAGCCATCTATGACTTGTAAGAGGTCAAGTATCTCTTTCATGTGTACAAACGCTTTATATGCCCCAGCTCTGTCTTTAGTAATCGACTGTGGCCTAAACAGCTCTGAAAAAGCATAAGTAACACCATTCTGTCTAAGCTGCTCCAAGACTTTTCGTGATGACTCGTTAGGGTTAAAAGCAAATCGTATCATTTGGGGAAAACCATAATAAGGGTTATCCCACTCTTTAACACCATCTTGACTAAGATGGTCTGCATCCCATTGTCGTTGCTCCTTTACAATATCGGTAAACTGACAAAACGCAATTATGTCTTCTTTCTGAAACTCCTCATCGTTCATTAGTATTCGATATGGAGTACCAGAAAGATGGAGTTGGATTTTATAATTGAGGCCTTTTATGTCTTCATCGAATCTATCTGAGATTTCACACGCTTCCATTTCGTGTGACATTTGACTTTTCGACAGTCTGCTGTTTCTTAGTATTCGACCATATTCCTCGCCCCTTGCTCCATAATGTGTCTCATCAACAATGAGTAAGTCGATATCATTACTAAAGACATCTTTATGCTTTTCCTTTATTTCCTCTCCTTGTAAGTCTTGTAGGGTCAAGAAAAGCACTACTTTCTCTTTCTTAGAGAGAGCGTTTGTGATGGCCTTTGAATCAGCTGCTAATGAGGCCGAGTCCATAAAGTTGTATCCCTTAAAATTGGCTGGTTTCTCTACTGTCTTTTGCCATTCTATTTTCACATCAGCTTTTGCTGATACTACTACCACAAACTGTGCGTTCATTTCCACAGCACAACTCATAGCGGTAAAAGACTTACCAAACCTCATCACAGCATACATCAACAGGTTTGACCTATGCTTGTTATCAACGGCCTCCTTGAAGTTGTTGACAGCTGTTGCTTGATTAGGTCTTAACGCCCAAGGTGTAGTCTCTCGCTCAAACTTATATACCACAGGTAAGAGATCGGGAGAGTATAGCTTGTACTTTCCATCATTCTCTCTTGCACTACGGCAAATATCAGCTATAGCCTCATCCACATCATTAGGAGTAGCCGCCTCGAAGAATTCCCTTGAATAGTACTCATCTGCAAAAACATCCTCTTTGAGTCGCTTTAAGTTCTTATCGTGCTCTAAGAAATAATGTACTGCGTAATCTCTAAAAATATTACCATTTTCTACCTTGGCAATATGCTCATAGACGGGCTCTAAGTCTTTATAATGCACCCTCCATTCATTTAGACGGACATTAACGGGCCTATAGGTGTCCCCAACTTTCAAGTAGTTAGGGATTGTACCTGTCGTGAATGCATATATATGGGGGTCTACCCGTCCTACAATTAGACTATCCAACAAAGTAGTATCAAGGTTAACATTCATAGTTAAAAGAGCCTTAGTTGTGTTTCTGCTTTCGCTGATAGTCTCCCATTAGCTAATATGAGCTGATAGGAAGAGGTAGATGGTTTACGCTTGTCCTCAGGGCAGATCTTAATAAAATCAGCCCAATCCCATGTCTGAACAAGCTTTCTTGTTGCAGCCATCTCATCATTAGAGAAATCGTAACAATGTATCTCAACCTTTGTCTTATCAGCCAGTAAGCCAGCCACCTGAGGCAAGTACTCATTAAGAGTTTTGTAATCTTCAACTGTTATCTTAATAGACTCTCCTGCCACAACTAAATCTTTTATACTGTTAAAGAAGGCTACTTGTTCCGTCGTTTCATCGTCAAGAGCCATCTTTATCTTATATGCGACATTCTTCATAATCTGTGTTGGCACAGCCTCACCTATACATCTTCGGATATTCAACTCATTGGTTTTGAGGTATTCGTCTACGTTGTCTAATGTTACTGTATCATCGTAGTTAGTCCAATGAAAGCTATCTGGGATGGTCATAACTCTCATCAGTTCTCTAATACTCAACACTCTGTTGTCAGTAGGATGTATTGTGTCTTGACTTGAGAGTATATCATTTCTTGTGTGTACACAAGAGCATACCTTATCCCAAACTAACCTACGATACTTATTGCCCATATATGCACCCTTATTGACAACCTTATTGCCATGCTCATCATAATAGCCTGGCTGATACTCTATTGGCTGATCGAATGAGCTCTGACCCTCCTTAGTATGTCTAATCCAGTCTAACTGCTCCTTAGGGAAAGGTCTTGCAAAATGAAGATAGTCAGTTGCATCTTTCTGCCCAGCGTCCAATGATGCTAAGTCTCCTATAGCCTCTCTCAACTTGATTTCCTTGTGTCTTGATGGGAAGAGAGTGAGTGGTGAGAGATGAGCATACTCCTTACTTGTACCGATAACTATTGTTCTCGGTCTACTTGATGGTACACCATAATCCTTGAAATTGATTACTCTATAGAAAATATTATATCTATCAGCAAGATTGCTATAAATGCTATCCTTGATTGGCTTATCTGTCCCGTCTGTATCAGTACATATAGTTTTCATAAAGGCACGCACATTCTCAAAGATAAAGATCTTGGGCTGAATCTGAGAAATCAACCTGATAGCTTGTACTACCAAAGAGTTTCTTACTTGCTCGTCTTTGGTCTTCTTATAGTTTGCTGTTGACATTCCTTGACAAGGAGGAGTAGCAAATACCACGTCTACTTGACTTAATCCCTCTTTTGCCTTCCACTTGTCTATCTCATCAAAGAGCTTTTTATGAGTCTCTTCTGTCGTTATGTCGCCACCTATATAGCCTGACTCATATTTACACTTATGATTGGCTTTCTGTACGCTAAGCCTGACATCTAACAACTCGTTAGTTGCAATACATTCAAATCCATTTAACTTAAAGCCATAACAACCTACACCAGCACTACTGAAGAGCGTTATATATGTTCTTTTCTTGTTACTCATTACCTTTTCTATTGTTTTCCTATCTTATCAATCAGTAAGCTGTATGCTTGATTGTATGATGTCTGTTAACTTTCTATTTAATTCCGTTGCTGAGTTTAGCGCCTCAACAAGTTTGTTGTACTCCTCTCTTGGCACAACATCTGACGACTCTCCAAATAATTTATCTAAAGTAGGAAAGACTGATGCTGGGATAGGTGTAGAACCTTTTTCCCAGTTTTGTACGGTCCTAAAGTGCACCCCTAACTCTCCAGCTAAGGCTGTTTGAGATAGTTTGACCTTTGTCCTTGCTTCTTTCAAAGTATCTTTATTCCATTGCATAACACACAATTATTTGTGCAAATATAAGGAAAAAGACACAAATAACAGAACTTTTACACAATCATTTGAGTAGAAATGGCTCACTATCTACTACCTCCTCGTCCCCCACCCAGCCCCTCTCCATTCGGAGAGGGGCTGGGGGTGTGGCTTTCTGTTGGGTGATGGATGATGGGTGTTGGGTGTTGATAGGAACATGAATAATCATTACATCGTATCAAGCTAAACACCCTCCAAGCAGATGTATAGCATTCCCCGTAATCGGTTTTATAATCTCCAACATATCAGGATGTTACGAACAGCATTTGAGAACATGCCCTTCTTGCTCGTTGAACATGCCCTTCTTGGGTCAAGAAAAGCATGTTCTTGAATGTAGAAGAGCATGTTCTAATTTCTTATTCGGCCTTTTCTCGAATGTAGAAGGGAATAACCTGTAAAATATATTGACATTTCCTGTTTGCATGGTTAGTATTCTTTCTCTCACAGAGGACCTTTCTTTCTCTCACAGAAGAACACAGAAGAACAGAACACACAAAGGCCCACAGAGACATTAAGTCAACCGATTTCACAGAACCTTACAGCCACAGAGGCCTCACCCCCCTGCCTCACTCCTTTCAAGAACATGTCCTTCCCCATTCAAGAACATGCTCTTCTCCATTCGAGAACATGCCCTTCTACGTTTAAGAACACGCCCTTCTTGATGCTTGACAAGGCCCTTCTCCAACGTAGTCTGCAACCTACTGATTTCATGCAGGTTACAGAGACAGACGAAACATACATACTGAACGGAAATTTAATACTTATAGACAGAATGACAGAGTGACATATAATGACAGAAAGAACATGATGAGGCGTGTTTTTAATGTTTATAGACATAATGACATAAAGACATATAATGACAGAAAGAACATGATGAGCCGTTTTTTTAATGTTTATAGACAGAATGACATAAAGACATATAATGACAGAAAGAACATGTTGAGGCGTGTTTTTAATGGTTATAGACAGAATGACAGAGTGACATAGTTAGGCTGAATGAACATACAGAGTAAAGACTTTAACCTACTTAATTACTAAAAGATAGGTCACCTAATTACGATTTACATGAGACCAACTAACACCGTAAACAACGAGCAGCAAGGCGATAGGGGTATCTCGGTAATCACGCCCCTCCCTACGGGGGAGGGGATGGGGGAGGGGCCAGTTGTTGCTGGGTTTGGTCCGCTTGTAGCCGTGGGAGGGGCCGCTCTGTTTGGTTGTGGTTGGTCCACCCGTTTGGTTGTGGTTGGTCCTTTCGTGTTTAAAAAAGTAATGGCTTGCACGACAAAGGTACAAGCCACATATAATCCTTTTAGAGTGTTGATGGAGCGACGAGGGCTTCCACCAGCACTTTTTGACGCTACAAAGATAGCGATTATTTTGTGTTCTACAAACGATTTGAGCAACTTTTTTAATTTTATTTGCCCACAGTCATCATGCCGCTCATATTATACTAATGAAAAACTCCTCCTCCCCTTGATGCGAACATGTTTATAGACATAATGACAGAAAGACAAAGGATGACAGAAAGAACATATTGAGGCGTGTTCTTAATGTTTATAGACATAATGACATAAAGACATATAATGACAGAAAGAAGAAGTTGAGTAGCGTCTTTAATGTATTAAGACAGAATGACAAAATGACAAAGGATGACAGAATGAACATACTTAACTGAGCTTTCAATATATACAAATAAGGATACAAAGTGTGCAGAACAACGTGTGATACAACCGCAAACAGCACCGTAAGCAACGTTCAGCAAGCCGTTAGGGGTATCTCGGTAATCACGCCCCTCCCTACGGGGGAGGGGACGGGGGAGGGGCCGCTCTGTGCCTACACAAACCCTAATAGCACCGTAAACAACGAGCGGCAAGACGTTAGGGGTATCTCGGTGATTACGCCCCTCCCTACGGGGGAGGGGACGGGGGAGGGGCCAGTTGTTGCTGTGTCGGGTGTTGTGTCGGGTGTCCTTCCTTATCTTCTTTTTCTGACATAATTCACAACTTTTTTTCTTTTCGGCTTTGTCTATATGTTTTTATTTGTTATCTTTGCGGATGATTGAGTAGATTTTCCTTAAAAGGGAGTCGAAGACATACATAATGTTATGAGTAAGATAAAGACAATAGGTATCTTGACCTCAGGCGGTGATGCCCCAGGTATGAATGCAGCTATCCGTGCTGTGACCAGAGCAGGCATATATAACGGTTTTGAGATAAAGGCCGTCTATAGAGGTTACGAAGGATTGATAACAGGTGACATAAAGCCTTTTACGACCGAGAATGTCAGTGGCATTATTGGTCAGGGCGGTACGATTCTTAAGACGGCACGCTCAAAAGGTTTCACAACAAAGGAGGGTAGACAGCAAGCATACGATAACCTTGTTAGTCAGGGTATTGATGCTTTGGTGGTCATCGGCGGTAATGGTTCGCTGACGGGTGCTATGTTGTTTGCACAAGAGTTTGATTATTGTTGTATCGGTTTGCCTGGTACGATAGATAACGACCTTTATGGTACGGACAGTACGATTGGTTATGACACGACGATGAACACGATAGTGGAGTGTGTCGACCGTATTCGTGATACTGCCCAGAGCCATGAGCGTATCTTCTTTGTGGAGGTGATGGGTCGTGATGCTGGTTTCCTTGCTCAGAACTCGGCTATTGCGAGTGGTGCTGAGGCCGCTATCATCCCAGAAGACTCTACGAATGTCGACCAGTTGGCACGCTTCATGGAGCGCGGCATACGTAAGTCAAAGAGAAGTTGTATCGTCATTGTATCAGAGAGTCCAAAGTGTGGTGCGATGTATTATGCCGACCGTGTGCGCAATGAGTTCCCTGATTATGATGTACGTGTGTCAATTCTTGGACACTTGCAGCGTGGTGGTCGGCCATCAGCTCGCGACCGTATCCTTGCAAGTAGTACGGGTGTTGGAGCCATAGAAGCCATTATACAGGGTCAGCGCAATATTATGGTAGGTGTGAGAAACAACGAGGTAGTCTACGTCCCATTGTCTGAAGCAATCCGTTCAGACAAGCCTTTCGACAAGAAACTCATCAAGGTACTCGACGAGTTGAGTATCTAAGCGCACCTCTTCCACCTTATTATATATATAGAAGAAGTAATAATAAAAAACAAGAAAGATATTTTATGTCACAGATTAATGGGCGCATCTCCCAGATTATCGGTCCTGTTATCGATGTTTACTTTGATACTAAGGGCGAGAATCCTGAGAAGGTTCTGCCAAAGATTCACGATGCTCTACGTGTTAAACGACCCAATGGGCAGGATTTGATTATCGAGGTACAGCAACACATCGGAGAGGACACTGTACGTTGTGTGGCCATGGACAATACGGATGGTTTGCAACGTGACCTTGAGGTAGTACCAACGGGTAGTCCTATCGTCATGCCCGCTGGCGACCAGATTAAGGGTCGTATGTTGAACGTTATAGGCCAGCCTATCGACGGTATGGAGGCACTGAATATGGAAGGTGCATACCCTATCCACCGTGAGGCACCGAAGTTTGAAGACCTCTCTACGCATAAGGAGATGCTTCAGACGGGTATTAAGGTCATCGACCTATTGGAGCCTTATATGAAGGGTGGTAAGATTGGACTCTTTGGTGGTGCCGGTGTAGGTAAGACGGTGCTTATCATGGAGTTGATTAATAACATCGCTAAGGGCCATAATGGATACTCTGTTTTTGCCGGTGTCGGCGAGCGTACACGTGAAGGTAACGACTTGATACGTGATATGTTGGAGTCAGGTGTTATCCGTTATGGCGAGAAATTCCGCAAAGCCATGGATGAAGGCAAGTGGGACTTGTCGCTTGTTGACCAAGAGGAGTTACAGAAGTCGCAGGCTACTCTTGTCTATGGACAGATGAATGAACCACCAGGGGCACGCGCTTCAGTGGCTTTGTCAGGTCTGACCGTTGCTGAGGAGTTCCGTGACCATGGTGGTAAGAATGGTGAGGCAGCAGATATCATGTTCTTCATCGATAACATCTTCCGTTTTACACAGGCCGGATCAGAGGTGTCAGCACTGTTGGGTCGTATGCCGTCAGCCGTAGGTTATCAGCCAACATTGGCCAGTGAGATGGGTGCAATGCAGGAGCGTATCACCTCAACGAAGCATGGTTCAATCACTTCTGTACAAGCCGTTTATGTGCCAGCAGACGACTTGACCGACCCAGCGCCAGCCACTACCTTTACTCACTTGGACGCAACAACAGAGTTGAGTCGTAAGATCACCGAGCTTGGTATCTATCCTGCGGTAGACCCATTAGGTAGTACTTCACGTATCCTCGACCCACTGATTGTTGGTAAGGACCACTATGAGTGTGCGCAAAGAGTAAAGCAACTGTTGCAGCATTATAATGAGTTGCAGGATATCATCGCCATCTTAGGTATGGACGAGCTGTCAGATGAGGATAAGCAGGTGGTAAACCGTGCTCGTCGTGTGCAGCGTTTCCTCTCTCAACCATTTACTGTTGCTGAGCAGTTCACGGGTGTTAAGGGCGTTATGGTACCAATCGAGGAGACCATCAAGGGCTTCAATGCCATCTTGAATGGTGAGGTTGACGATCTTCCAGAGCAGGCTTTCTTGAACGTTGGTACGATAGAAGATGTGAAGGAGAAGGCTAAGCAACTCCTTGCAGCTACGAAGTAATGGGCTTCCATACCGAAATAGAATAATAATAGGATTGTCTATGCTGACACTTAAAATAGTATCTCCTGAAAGGATTGTCTATACTGGTGAAGTTGATAGTGTGCTCGTTCCGGGTGCAGTGGGGCAGTTTGAGATACTCAACGACCATGCCCCTATTATCTCAACATTGGTAGAAGGCAAGGTTGTCTATAGTACGAAGGGCACGAAGAACGAGCTTCAAATCGTTGGCGGTTTCGTCGAGGTGAAGAAGAATGAGGTGAGTCTTTGTGTGGAGATATAAAGAGGGTCGTTCCTTAGAGACGGGCTTTTAGAATGATGGATTATAATAAGGTGTATAAGAGGTATCACAAGATGAACCTTTGGATTATCTTTGGGTTGTACCTTGTGGGTATATTGATTGCGCAAGTGACTACGCACTCCTCTTACCTTAACATGCTAACGATTAGTGCGTTATTCTCCCTCATCACAGCCTCAATCTATGGAGGAGCTTGGAAAGCGATAGCGGCTAAGTCGCCGGCTGTTTTGGGTAAGTTTTACCTTGCTGGTTCGGCTTTGCGTATGTTACTAGCATTCCTTACGATTTTGGTTTATGCCATCATCGTAAAGGAGCGTGTAATGATTCTGAGCTTTGCGGTCATCTTTATGATTTTCTATCTAGTGCTATTAGCATTTGATACCATCTATTTTTCTAAAGTAGAAAAGAACAATAAAACTAATAATTGACGAATGAAATATCTCAAGCATTTGCTTTGCATGGCTGTAATGCTGTTTCTTCTCTTACCTGGTGCGGCTGCATCAGAGAGTAAGGGAGGCGGTGTTGACTTGCAAGGCATATTGTGGGGACACATCAAAGACTCCTATGAATGGCATGTTACCAATATAGGAGATAAGCCCGTTATCATCAATCTTCCAGTTATCGTGAAGACATCAGATGGTTGGTATACAGGTTGGGCAGAAGACTTTGAAGAAGAGCCTTTAGAGCATGGTCCACACGCTGGTTATCGTCCTTGTAAGAACAACCCGAACTTGTTTATAGCGACAAAGGGAAATTATGAACGGCGTATTGTTGAATTGAAACCAGATGGAACAGAGGTACGTCCATTCGATATTTCGATTACAAAGTCGGTGTGTGTACTCTTTATTGATGCTATCCTTTTGTTACTTTGTATATTGATTCCAGCACGCTGGTGTCGCCGTCACAAGGTTACAGATAAGGCTCCAAAGGGATTCACTGGATTGATGCACATGTTCGTGATGTATGTCTATGATGAGGTGATAAAACCGACATTGGGTAAGGAAGCAGATAAATATGCACCTTACTTATTGACCTGTTTCTTCTTCATCTTTGTGGCTAATGTCATGGGTATTGTACCATTCCCACCGGGTGGAGGAAACCTCACGGGTAATATTACAATTACCTTCTTTTTGGCTATCTGTACCTTCTTAGTAACCAACTTCTCGGGTACGAAGCATTATTGGAAGGATATCTTTTGGCCAGATGTACCCGCATGGTTGAAGGTACCAGTACCTTTGATGCCAGTGATTGAGATTTTTGGTATCTTCAC
>ERZ773214.1733-NODE-1733-length-12347-cov-18.472584_pt1 | contig 12347 bp, 8 predicted proteins | sample MGYA00511238_ERZ773214 | MGnify/ENA primary metagenome ERZ773214 (study PRJEB29015, sample SAMEA2738157) | human oral metagenome | biome: human oral; feature: human-associated habitat; material: saliva | place: China | collected 2259 ...
AAGGGAAGGACTGAAAAATGGCAACTACCAAGCTCATCCTCACCCACGATGTGGATCGTCTCGGATCCGCCGGCGATGTCGTCGAGGTCAAGGCTGGATACGCTCGTAACTACCTGATCCCCCGTGGCTTCGCCACCAAGTGGACCAAGGGTGCACAGGTTCAGATCGATCAGATGGCTGCTGCTCGCCGCCGTCGTGAGATCGCGTCCATCGACGATGCTCGCATCGTGCGCGATGCCCTGCAGGCCGCGGTTGTGACCGTGAACAGCAAGGTTGGCGCACATGGACGCCTCTTCGGTTCCGTCTCCGCTTCTCAGATTGCAGAAGCAGTGAAGGAACAGCTGGGCCAGACCATCGATCGTCGTCGCGTGATCATCGATGACCCGATCAAGACCACCGGTGACCACACCGTGACGGTCAACCTTCACTCCGAAGTCACCGCGAACCTCAAGGTCCGCGTGCTGGCTGTCAAGTGAGCGTCTGACAAGACCATAAAGAGGGCCGGGGCACTCCCTTTCGGGAGGCCCCGGCCTTTTTGTCTTTCTTTTTCACGGGTGTCAGGCAGCTGCCTGAGCAGCGCTCCATTCGACGCTCGAAGACGTGTCCGCGGCGATGGAGCCCTCGAAACTACCTGCCTTCTGCCCGACTCGGACCGCCGCCCTCAGAGCCCGCCGCACCCGTATTTTGAGCAGTCGGAGTCTGGGTCGGCTGCACCTCACCCTGTGTCGACTCACTCGCCTCGGGGGTCGGAGTAGGCGTCTCTTCGGTAGGCGTAGGTGTTGTCGATACCTGGGGGGCGGGGACCACAGGAGTAGCCGACTGGCGGGTGTACCAATCGAAGTGGAGCTTCGTCTGGTTCGCGGTCGCCTGCTTCATGTAGCGCATCCACACGGTCACCGGCCAGTCACCACCGTGGAATTGGCCAAGCCCACCGATATTCGTCAAAGAAACAGGATTGCCGTTTTCATCGAGCTGGTACATGCTCACTGCGGTGACCAGTTCAGGCGTGAAACCAACAAACTGTGCGGTTTTTTGGTCTTCAGAGGTACCGGTCTTACCGCCGGTGTCCTGCTTGAGTGCGGCCGCGGCCTCGGCAGTACCACCCGAAGCGGTCACTGCTTCAAGCGCAGGAAGCACGGTCGACATGGTCTTGGTATCGAAGATCTGCTCCGGGTCAACGTTTGTCTTAAAGACCTTGGAACCATCGGAGTTTTGAACCTCGCGGACAATGTGCGGAGTGGTTCGCTTTCCACCCGAGGCGATCGTCGAATAGGCGTGCGCAAGGTCAATGTTGTGGGGAGCCGCAAAGCCCAAGACGTTGAGCAGCGAGTCATCCAAGCCGTTCGTGTCCTCGGGGATTCCCAAGTCGATAGCAACCTTCTTCGTTGTTGCGGGGCCAACTTCCTGGTTGAGTCCAACGAAAACAGTGTTGATCGAGTTCTTCGTTGCGTTCACCAGGTTCTGACGGCCCCAAGACACACCATAATCGTTGCTCACCGCGCGCGACATTCCAGGGAAGGTCTTGGGCGAGGAGCCATCGTAAACGTCGTAGATCGAGCCGCCCTGCTCGGCGTGAGCAACCAGCGCGAAAGGCTTGAAGGTTGAACCGGCAGCCATGATGTCCTGCGTTGCCGCATTTTGCTGGCGCGTGAGGTAATCCTTGCCGCCGTACTCTGCGACGATCTCGCCGGTAGCGGGATCCAATGACGTCAAAGCCACGTGCATGGTGTCTTCATTCCATCCGCGCACCGTGTACATGTACTCTGCAGCGGCAACAGCCTGATCCTGCTTGTCCTTATCAATCGTCGAAATGATGCGGTATCCACCAGTCGCTAGCTGATCTGCCGTAAAGCCTTCTGCCGCGAGTTCACTCCGGACCTGCTCCATGAGATAGCCGGTCGGGCCTTCCATCGTCGGACCACCCAAGGTATCGGGATCAATGGTCTTTGGGAACTCAGCAGCGTTTGCGTCTGCCTGCGAAATCCAACCGTCCTCAACCATCAGGTTAATGACGCGCTGCCAACGCGAGCGTGCTTTTTCTTCATCGACTGCCGGGTCCCACGCAGAAGGAGCGGGGATGATCCCGGCGATCATTGCGGCCTCGGAAAGGGTGAGGTCCTTTGCTTCGTGACCGAAGTAAGCCTGAGATGCGGCTTCGATCCCGTAGGCGCCGCGACCAAAGTAAATGGTGTTGAGGTAGTTGCCAATGATCTCGTCCTTGGTCTGCTCTCGATTGATCTTGAGAGCAAGGATCGCTTCCTTGGCTTTACCCACATAACCGGTCGTTTCACCGACGTAATAGCGCTCAACATACTGTTGGGTCAGGGTCGACGCACCCTGACGCGCCCCACCGCTAATGTTGTTGACCAACGCGCGACCGATACCTTTGAGATCAACACCCGAATTCGTGTAGAAGGTGCGATCCTCCGAGGCAACCACGGCGTGTGCAACATAGTCAGGCAAGGTACTGGAATCGATGATCTTCCTATTCACCTGCGACATCCGGCCCATCTCGGTGGTGCCATCGGCGTAATAAACGGTCGTCGTCTGCGCAAGAGCAACCTGATCCGCCTGCGGAATCTTCAACGAGGCATAGGCGATGAGGAAGGTACCAAAGCCGGCAATAATGAGGCCGAGGAAGGTGTAGAAGACCCCTCGTGCAATCCGTGCTGCAAGGCTGCGCTTCTTCTTGCCTTTGGTCGGTCCCTTTTTCTTTCCGCCGCCCTTACCGGCCGCTGCTGTACGTGATGCCGGACGCGTCGACCCCGTGCGCGAGGTACTCCCTGACGAGGCCGCGCGGGTGCTTGCGCGCCGACTTCCGCTTGAACTGGCTGCTGCCCCGCTCGAGGAAGTGCGAGAAACTCGTGCAACCGCTGAAGTGCGCTTTGGCGCAGAAGAAGCAGGTGTCTGGGGGATGGTTCCCTCGCCTTCACGACGTGCCTGCTGCGCAAGCCGACGTCGAGTTGCCTCGGCTCGCGAGGGAAGGGGGCGACGTCCCTGTTCGTCATTTGCTTGTGAAGGTGTCACGAAATCCAGCCTTTCAGCATAGGTTCATCGTGACTAGCCTACGCAGAAAGGCAGGCAATTGCCTAAAGGTAGCTCCGGATCGGCTTAGTTTTCGCTGGCAGCGCGACGTTTACGAGCCCTCTTCTGTGCGACCATTTCTTCCCAGCGAGCCTGCTGAGCCTGATACTCTTCGGCAACTTCGCGCACCTCATCGGATGCCCACCAGGCAAGCAGGGCCTCGCGAGCGGCCTCTTCGCCCATCGGCCCATTTTCCATGCGCAAGTCAAGGAGGTAGTCGCGCGCCATCTTCACGGCCTTAGAGGGGCGGATCCCCAGAATCTCCATGATCTGATCCCCATCAAGATCAGGACGGATCGCGTCGAGTTCTTCTTGCGCGCGCAGCGCGGCAATACGTTCTTCTAGATCGTCATAGGCGGCAGACAAGAATGCGGCCTTGCGCTTATTTCGAGTCGTGCAGTCTGCTCGGGTCAAGCGGTGAAGGCGCTCGAGAAGTTCTCCCGCGTCCGCGACGTAGCGACGAACCGCCGAATCACTCCACTTCGCATCGCCGTAGCCGTGGAAACGCAAGTGAAGGGCAACCAAGTCAGACACGGCGTCCGTCGTGGCCTTGTCGAAACGCAAAGCCTTCATGCGCTTGCGCGTCATTTTTGCGCCCACCAATTCGTGATGGTGGAAAGAGACCGTGCCGTTAGATTCGAAGCGTCGCGTGGCCGGCTTGCCGACGTCGTGCATGAGGGCAGCAAAACGCAAGATAAAGTCCGGCTCGGGAACCGGGCCATCCGCGTCGGTCTCCAGGTCGATCGCCTGATCCAAGACGGTGAGCGTGTGCTGGTAGACGTCCTTGTGTCTGTTGTGTTCATCAACGGTTGACACGAGGGCTGACACTTCAGGAAGAACAATGTCAGCAACGCCCGTGTGGACCATGAGCTCAAGGCCGCGCCTGGGCCACGGGGAAATAATCAGTCGCTCGAGTTCGGCGCGAATACGCTCTGCCGAAACAATCTCCAAGCGCCCCGCCATAGATTCCATGGCGTCCATGACGTCCTCATCCACGTCAATGCCAAGCTGGGCGCTAAAGCGTGCGGCTCGCATGATACGCAGTGGGTCGTCATCAAAGGACTGCAGTGCGCTGACCGGGGTGCGAAGACGACCCACCGCCAGATCAGAGAGGCCGTCATGAGGATCAACGAGCGCCAATTGTGGCAGGCGCATCGCCATAGCGTTGACGGTGAAGTCGCGACGAGTGAGGTCGCCTTCCAAAGTGTCGCCGTATTCAACCTCAGGCTTTCGCGATCCCACTTCGTAAGAATCAGTGCGATAGGTCGTCACTTCGACGACAAAGTTCCCACGCCTGCCACCGATGGTGCCGAACTCGCGGCCGATATCCCAGGTTGAGTGTCCCCACTGAGCAAGAAGCTCTTCGGTTTTCTCTGGGCGAGCAGAGGTCGTGCAGTCAAAATCGTGAGGGGTCAGCCCCAAGAAAGCATCGCGAACCGGTCCCCCGACCAAGCTGATTTCCTCACCCGCCTGGGTGAAGATCTCGCCTAATTCGAGGATTTCCTTGGGAATACGAGAGAAAGCCTCTTTCGCCTGGGCCATGAGCAGGCTCAAATCACCCTCGCCTAAACCCGAGGGGCGGGGTGCGTGAGAGCGGGCTTGACCCATTGTTCGCGACAGTTGTGTACTCATCCCCTCCAGCATGCCATGTTTTGGCCTTCTTTGGCTTGCTCGCATCACGGCTTCATCCATGGTTGACACGGGAATAAGGTCACTCGCAGCCATAGCACAGGCTGTAAAAAGTGCGGTAATTCCCACTCGACCGATGGTGCGACCTGACCCGGAGGGGTAATCCCGCTTAAAGTGGAACTATGACTGTACCTTCTGAAGCGTTACGACCCGGAGTGCCTCAGCCTCCGCGTCGTCATCCTTCGTTGCGTGCAGCGAATTCGGCCCCTCATTTCCTTCCCGTTTCCTCTGAGACTTCTGCCGGGGGCATCGTTGTCGATGTTCGCAATGGCCAGCCCTACGCAGCGATCATCGCCAGACGGAATCGCTCGGGGAAGATTGAGTGGTGCCTCCCAAAGGGGCATCTTGAAGGCTTGGAGTCTCCCGAAGAAGCCGCTCTTCGCGAAGTCGCTGAAGAAACTGGTATTCACGGGCGCATCATTTGCCACCTCGCCTCGATCGATTATTGGTTTTCCGGCGTAGATCGGCGGATCCACAAGGTTGTCCACCACTACCTGATGGGTTACATTTCCGGGTCCATCACCGTTGAGGGAGATCCGGATCACGAGGCCGAGGACGCCGCTTGGGTCCCCTTGCGTGAGCTCTCGCATGACTTGGCTTACCCCAACGAGAGGCGCATTGTCGGGATCGCTTTGGACTTGCTTTACCGGGATGCATCATGACGCGAATGCGAGCCACTCGAATTGCACTGACTCTTGTGCCCCTCGGTGCCCTGCTTCTTTCACTCCAGCCCGCGAGTGCGACCACTCTTGCCTCACTTCCCACCGGAAGCACCCACGAGGCTTCGGCCGCGTCAGTCTTACCCGCAGCACTTGCGCCTCAATCCAGCGCGCGACCGGAGGTTTTGGGTGAGGCACCCCAGCCCTTGGGAGTTGACGTTCGGATTAACCTCCTCGAACCGCGAGTGATCACTGCTCAAAACAATGTGCAGGTCTCGGGCGTTGTTCGCAATCTGACAGATAAGCCCATCCAGAATCCGTCTTTGGATGCTTATGTTCAGACTTATTCACCGCTGACCGCTTCGGACCTCTCGGCTTATGTGACGGGGAAGTCCTATCAAGGTCGGCGCGTGCATACAGGAACCTTGGAAGCAACAATCCAGCCCGGCGCCGAACAGCCCTTCCATATGACAATTCCTTTTGAAGACCTCCCCTTCAACTCGGACTTTGAGTGGGGGCCACGAGGTATCACGGTCGTCGTTGAAGGTGATGAAAACCGGGGAAGTGACCGCTCCATCCTGATCTGGGATTCGGCATATTCCCTTGAACATACGCGCGTCAATGTTCTTTTGCCCTGGACGTCCTCAACTCCACGCATGACCAGTGATTCCTATTCGATCCTGTCTGCGGCATCCATGTCGGGAGTAACTTTCGCGACCGACTCGCAAACTCTGGTCGACGAGCTCACCGTTCCTGAAGATCGCGCAACTTCCAGCGCCTCGACTTCTTCGCCAACGCCTTCTGCTTCTTCTTCCGAGGCCAGCGCTTCCGCTTCCACTTCCGCAACCAGCGCCTCGCCGTCTCCTTCCTCTTCCGCTACCCCACGTTCCGAGGCCGAGATCACCGCTGATCGCCATACGCGCGCTGCTTTCCTCCAGACCTTCTTTGAACGCACCCGTGAGCTCGTGGCTCTACCCAGTAACGATGCGGACCTGACGCTTGCAACAACTCTCAATAACGACACGATCATGAAGTATCTTGTCGACTCGCGGGCACAGGTTCCTACGACTCTTGCCAAGACGCAGGCTCTCCTTCCCTCGTCCTCCCGTTCCTCGGCAAGCGCCTCGGTTTCTGCCAGTGCAAGCTCCTCTGCCAGCGCAAGTGAGGCCTCGCAAAGCCCAAGTCCCTCACCAAGTGGCGAGGCAAGCCAGACCCAGAACAATACTGCGGCACCCAAGCTCATCGATAACGTGTCATGGACGACCTCGGGAAGTTGGGGAAAGCAGTCCTTGAACGGGCAGCTTGGCTCAACCTTCATTGCTCCACCCGGCGAACTTGCGCCCGAAAGCGAACAAAATTTCACCTCCATGGCGAAAGTTGAGCTCTCAGCCGATGGTCAGACCATTACCGATAAGGATGATCACTCAGGTGAAAGCTACACGGCTCTCAGTTCCCTCTCGCCCATGACGGACCTGCTCTCGTGGGATGCTCAAAGCCTTGATGACGAACTCGATACCCAGCAGTTCCTCACGGCCATGACCGCGATGATCACCCGCGAGCGCCCGAGCTTGTCGCGGACACTTTTCGTTCCGCTTCAACGGTCTTCCTCACTGGACGAGACCCGGCTTGAGCGCGTGCGAGCAATCCTCGATAACCGCTGGGTTGAGGGGATTTCCTTCAGCGACCTGGTGAACTCCGAGGCGACAGACATCGAGCGTACGGCCGTCCAAGATTCGCCTTTTAGCGATTCACTTCGCTCAGAGATGAGCGCGTTGAGCGGCGCCTACGCGGCTACTCTTCCCTTGACGGGGGCAACGGAAAACGTTGATGCGGCTCGCCAGAGGGTGGATACAACCGTTTCAAGCGCACTTCGGGCAGACCTTGGGGATCAGCGATCCGAGACGATCGTGAGCAGCATTCAGTCGCTCAATACTTTTAGCTCCTCTGTATCGGTTGAGTCTTCTAACGCGGTCAACCTCATTAATAAGAGCGCTAATTTCCCTGTTCGCGTGCGCAATTCTTTGCCGTGGCCGGTCAATGTCGAGGTCACTTTGCTCCCGGGCGATCCCAGATTGCGCGTCACCAGCACCTCGACGGCCACGATTCCGGCGAATTCTTCTTCAACGGTTGAAGTACCCGTGACGGCCATCGGCTCGGGCGATATACGCGTGACGTACAAGGTATCGACACCCAGCGGAACCGTCCTTGATGATTCGCAAAGGGTTTTAGTCCGCATGCGCGCCGGATGGGAAGATGCGGCAACAGTCGTCATGGCAGTTCTTGTCGGACTTGCCTTCGTCGGCGGAATTATCCGCACGGTTCGGCGCCGCTTCAAAGCCTCTACCACTGAGGAATCTTCGCACCTGCCCGGCGTTGGCGGTGTTGAAAAAGGGACAGTCAACGTTCCACTGTCCACCGGAGCATTCGTGAAAGCCGGGCGTCCCCCGGCCAAGCCGACGACATCCGAGTCACATGAAGAGGATCAGGAATGAGTGAAAGCCAGGCTCGCAACGGTTCGCTTTTACGGGCCAGCGTATTGATGGCCTCGGGAACAATGGTTTCCCGAGTCCTTGGCTTCATCAAGACCGCAATGCTATTGGCGGCGTTGGGTTCGGCCGGCGGTGCGGTCTCTGCTGCATTCCAGACAGCAAACACCCTGCCCAACACGATCTTTAATCTCCTTGCCTCCGGCGTTTTCGACGCTGTCTTGGTTCCGCAGATTGTTCGCGCACTCAAGAGAGATGAGGGCCAGGTTTACATCAACCGCCTCATCACACTGGCCGGAACAATCCTTTTCCTCGTGGCCTTTGTTTCGACCCTTCTTGCGCCACTTCTCATCATCATCATGGCGCCGGGCTACAGTATGGAAATTCGCTCCCTTGCGGTTTCCTTCGCCTTCTTGTGCTTGCCGCAAATCTTTTTCTACGGGCTCTATAACCTGCTCGGTGAGCTCCTCAATGCACGCGGAGTTTTCGGCCCCTATATGTGGGCACCGGTGCTCAATAACGTCATTGCAATCGCAGGTCTGACCGCTTTCTTGGCTCTGTGGGGTTCCCACGAAGACTTTGCCATCACAGACTTCACCTCCCCGCAATTCTGGCTCTTGTCGGTGACAACGACCTTGGGTGTTGTGTGCCAGGCACTGGTTTTGTTCATTCCTATGAGACGCGCGGGGATCTCATTCAAGCCTGACTTCCACTTCCGTGGGACTTCTTTCGGCTCGGCCTCGAAGGTTGCAGGCTGGACATTTGCCACCTTGGGCGTGTCCCAAGTTGGTGTTCTCTCAACGAACGCCATCGCCTCGATCGCAGATAACTACCTCAACCAGAACCCCCAGCCCATCGCGGGTCTCGCCGGATATTCGGCTGCGTTCTTGATCTTCATGCTTCCGCAGTCGGTCATCACCGTTTCTCTTGCAACCGCAATCTTCACGCGATTGAACTACGCGGTCGCCGAAGATAACGACAGGGAGGTTGCCGAGCACTACCACACGGGTATTCGCCTCATTACCTCCCTGACGGTTCTTGCTGCCGCGATCTTCATGGCGGGTGCTGCCCCGATGATGCAGCTGGTCGTCACCAATACGACCCGGCCCGAACTGATTTCTTCCTACGCGCTGATCCTGGTTTCCCTCATGCCCGGCGTGGCCTCGACGGGGATCGTGCTGATGAGCCAACGCGTCTTCTTCGCTTACGAGGACGCAAAGCCCGTGTTCCTCATGGGCATTGTCCCCACCATTTTGCAGATCATCGTTGGGTGGTCGATCTACTTTGCAACGGGTGTGCGCTGGTGGGTCATCGGCGCGGCTCTTGGTGAAACAGTGTGCCGCATCGTTCAGGGTTTGATTGCGATGCGTTGGGTTGGTAATCGCAATCGCTTCGTCAATTCTTCGCTCATTGTGCGCTCCTACCTGACCTATGTCTGTTGCGCAGTTGTGGCTGGAGTCGTCGGTTTTGGCGTGCTGTGGCTCATGGGGATCTACACGACGATTTCGTCGAAACTGGTGCGCTGGCTGGTCTCTGGCGTGAAGTTCGGGGTCGTGGCAATCGTCGTCACCGTGATCTACATGCTTGCGATGCGCTTCATTAACCCTCAAGAATCTGCAACCAGTATTCGTCCCCTGCTCACTCGTTTGCGTCTTCCCGCAGCGCTGTGTGCGTTCCTTTCGGCCGCGCCGTCGCCGCAGCGTCCCGAGAGCATTCATAATAGGCTGGCAGCATCACGCAAGGAGGAAGTCATGTCCGCTGAGGATCACCGCACCCCTGCCGAAGGTATGCCTCGCTGGGTTCCGCTTTCCGTCGACCTCTCCGTGCCTGCTTTCGATGAGATCGTCAATCCCGATGCGCCGCATGAGCCGGCTCCCGCGCCGCAGACTCCCGCGCCGGAAGTTCCTACCTCACAGCCCACGCTTCCCCAGGAGAACCACAGTTCCCGAGGCCGCGTCGAGATGAGCCAGGCCAAGCCTGAACTTCCCATTGTTCCAACCCTCCCGGCTACGGCACGCGTCTACGACGTTGATGCGACCGCTCCGGCTGGTATTCCCTTGGGTGCCGCAGCTGCCGAGGCCTTGGCCGAAACTTCCGCCGCAAAGTCTCCTTCTACACCTTCTCCTTCTCGTATCCCCGCACCGCATCCCAAGGGTTTTGCTGAGGGTGCTGTTGTGGGCGGCGCCGCTGCTGCCGAGGGTGTGGCGGCGACGGCTGCTGCACGCGTCGGTCACGCTGGTGCTTCCTTTGCAGATAGCGGGCACAGCAGTGGTACCGGTGGCGGACGAGGCGAAGGTGGCCGCGCACAGGGATCACCGGCCTCGGGCGGTGAAGGCGCAGAGCGCGGAATTGATCCCACGCGCCCGACGATTATCTTTGCCGCAGTGCTGACGGTCCTCGCAACCATTTGGGCGGGCGCAACCGTACTCAGCCCGGTCAAGCACTCCGGTGTTGACGACATCGTGAACCAGGCGAAGAGCGCCTCGCCTTCGGCTTCCGCGTCGGCTCAACCTTCCGACAATCCTTCACAGGCGACAACTGTGACACCGGTGATCTCCAGTGTGTCTGTGCTGTCGTGGAAGAATGACAAGGGCGACCACGAAGAAATGGCCGTCAACATGATCGATGGAGACGCAAAGACCAGCTGGCACTCGCGCTACTTCGATTACAACCAGTTCCTAGACGACACCGCGGTCACCGTGCTCGTGAAGTTCGAGAAGAAGTCAACGGTTTCTGAAATCACCTTGACGATGGATCCCTCGACGACTGGCGGCGAAGGCGTTGTTCGTGCTGTAGATCCCAATTCGCCTCGTACGGGAACAGAAATCGCTACCACGACGTTCTCTCCCACAACGGACATCAAACTGGCACATCCCGTGGAAACCGATGCCATCAGCATTACCTTCCGCAAGATGCCAACCTCGCAAGATGGTCGCGCATGGGCGTGGATCAGCGAGCTGTCAGTGAAGTAACCGCAACTTGCCCATAGGAGACACCATGTCTGAAAACATCCATGACGTCGTTATTGTCGGTTCTGGCCCCGCGGGGTACACGGCAGCTATTTACACTGCTCGCGCGGGTTTTAAGCCCGTTGTTGTCGCTGGTGCGCTTGCGGCTGGCGGTGCTTTGATGAACACGACCGAGGTCGAAAACTTCCCGGGTTTCCCTGAGGGCATTATGGGCCCGGACCTCATGGACCAGATGCGTCAGCAGGCCGAAAAGTTCGGTGCGGAAGTGCGCTACGAGGATGCCTACGCGCTTTCTCTTGAGGGCGATATCAAGACGATCACCCTTGAGGATGAGACCCTTCAGGCGCGCACGGTGATTCTGGCGACCGGCTCCGAATACCGTCACATGGATGTGCCCGGTGAACAAGAGTTCTCTGGTCGCGGTGTGTCCTACTGCGCGACTTGCGATGGTTTCTTCTTCCGTGACAAGCATCTGATCGTTGTCGGTGGTGGAGATTCTGCCATGGAAGAGGCGACCTTCCTGACGAAGTTTGCCTCGAAGGTGTCGGTTGTTCACCGTCGTGACCAGCTGCGTGCCTCGAAGGCGATGGCTGATCGTGCTGCGGCTAACCCGAAGATCGAGTTCGTGTGGAATTCCGTTGTTGAGGAGGTTCTTGGGGATTCTTCGGTGACGGGCGTGCGCCTGCGCAACACCGTTGATGGTTCCGAGAGTGTCCTGGAAGCCGAAGGCGTTTTCGTTGCGATCGGGCACCTTCCCCGCACCTCGCTGATCGCCGATCAGGTGGCACTGGACGAGGCGGGCTACATTGTGGTCAACGATCCGGGGACCGCAACGAACCTTCCGGGTGTCTTCGCCTGCGGTGATGCCGTTGACCATACCTATCGTCAGGCAATTACTGCTGCGGGTTCCGGTTGCCGCGCTGCTCTTGATGCGCAGCACTGGCTCGAATCTCAGGTGTAAGTATTGAAGGCCTTCGGTTTCCTGAGCTTTGGATACTACGCACGGGACAGAAGGCGCGGAATGAGCGGGCGCGATGCCCTTCATCAGGCTATTGAATTGTCGGTCGCTGCCGACGATCTAGGTGTCAATGGCGCCTACTTCAGGGTGCATCATTTTGCGCCCCAGGGTACCTCACCCATGCCCTTGCTCTCCGCGATTGCTGCCCGCACAAAGCATATTGAGGTCGGTACCGGCGTTATCGATATGCGCTAGCACATGTCTGAGTTATGACGTTCGATGCCACCCCTATCGTTTGTGGGCACGCGCTGCGCGCAGCCCGTTGGCGATAACGACGACCTCGGCGACCTCGTGGACGAGGACGACCGCGGCCAGGCCGAGCACGCCGGTGATGGCCAGCGGCGGCAGCACGGCGATGATCGCCAGGGACAGCACGATGTTCTGGTTCATGATCGCCCGGCCGCGGCGGGCATGCCGCAGCGCCTGCGGGATCAGGCCGAGG
>ERZ773214.1735-NODE-1735-length-12342-cov-28.324001_pt1 | contig 12342 bp, 15 predicted proteins | sample MGYA00511238_ERZ773214 | MGnify/ENA primary metagenome ERZ773214 (study PRJEB29015, sample SAMEA2738157) | human oral metagenome | biome: human oral; feature: human-associated habitat; material: saliva | place: China | collected 2259 ...
TGGTGGTTATCGCGGTTATGCCGGCTGCTGGTTTGATGATTTCAATCGGTAAGTCGCTTGTGATGATCAACCCTAACTTTGCTCCACTTGTTATTACTGGTGGTGTACTAGAGCAAATCGGTTGGGGAGTCATCGTTAACCTTCATATCTTGTTTGCCCTCGCTATTGGAGGAAGCTGGGCTAAGGAACGTGCTGGTGGTGCGTTTGCTGCAGGTCTTGCCTTTATCCTAATCAATCGTATCACTGGTACAATCTTTGGCGTATCAGGAGATATGTTGAAAAATCCAGAAGCTATGGTAACAACACTCTTTGGTGGATCAATCAAAGTTGCTGATTACTTCATTAGTGTTATGGAAGCTCCAGCACTTAACATGGGTGTCTTCGTAGGGATTATTTCTGGTTTTATTGGAGCAACTGCTTACAACAAATACTACAACTTCCGTAAGCTTCCTGATGCACTTTCATTCTTCAACGGAAAACGTTTTGTACCGTTTGTAGTTATTCTTCGTTCAGTAATTGCTGCAATCGTACTTTCAGCTTTCTGGCCACTTGTGCAAACTGGTATCAATAGCTTTGGTATCTGGATTGCTAACTCACAAGAAACTGCTCCAATCCTTGCACCATTCTTGTATGGTACATTGGAACGCTTACTCTTGCCATTTGGTCTTCACCACATGTTGACTATCCCAATGAACTACACAGCTCTTGGTGGTACTTATGAAGTCTTAACTGGTGCAGCAAAAGGTAGCCAAGTATTTGGTCAAGATCCACTTTGGCTTGCATGGGTAACAGACCTTGTAAACCTTAAAGGTACTGATGCTACTCAATACCAACACTTGTTAGATACAGTTCACCCAGCACGTTTCAAAGTTGGACAAATGATCGGTTCATTCGGTATCTTGATGGGTGTGATTGTAGCTATCTACCGTAATGTTGATGCTGATAAGAAACACAAATACAAAGGTATGATGATTGCGACAGCTCTTGCAACATTCTTGACAGGGGTTACTGAACCAATCGAATACATGTTCATGTTCATCGCAACACCTATGTATCTTGTTTACTCACTTGTTCAAGGTGCGGCCTTCGCTATGGCTGACGTCGTGAACCTACGTATGCACTCATTTGGTTCAATCGAGTTCTTGACTCGTACACCTATTGCGATTAGCGCTGGTATCGGTATGGATATTGTTAACTTCGTTTGGGTAACTGTTCTCTTTGCTGTAATCATGTACTTTATCGCAAACTTCATGATTCAAAAATTCAATTACGCAACTCCAGGGCGTAACGGAAACTACGAAACTGCTGAAGGTTCAGAAGAAGCTAGCAGCGAAGTGAAAGTTGCAGCTGGTTCTCAAGCTGTAAACATTATCAACCTTCTTGGTGGACGTGCAAACATCGTTGATGTTGATGCATGTATGACTCGTCTTCGTGTAACTGTAAAAGATGCTGACAAAGTCGGTGATGCAGAACAATGGAAAGCAGAAGGAGCTATGGGTCTTGTCATGAAAGGACAAGGAGTTCAAGCTATCTACGGTCCAAAAGCAGACGTATTGAAATCTGATATCCAAGATATCCTTGATTCAGGTGAAATCATTCCTGAAACTCTTCCAAGTCAAATGACAGAAGCGCAACAAAACACTGTACACTACAAAGGTGTAACAGAGGAAGTTTACTCAGTAGCAGACGGTCAAGTTGTTGCCTTGGAACAAGTAAAAGATCCAGTATTTGCTCAAAAAATGATGGGTGACGGATTTGCTGTAGAACCTGCAAATGGAAACATTGTATCTCCAGTTTCAGGTACTGTATCAAGCATCTTCCCTACAAAACATGCTCTTGGTCTTGTGACTGAAGCAGGTCTTGAAGTACTTGTTCACATTGGTTTGGACACAGTAAGTCTTGAAGGAAAACCATTTACAGTTCATGTAGCTGAAGGACAAAAAGTTGCAGCAGGTGATCTTCTTGTCACAGCTGACTTGGATGCTATCCGTGCAGCAGGTCGTGAAACTTCAACAGTGGTTGTCTTCACAAATGCTGAAGCTATTAAATCAGTTAAATTAGAACAAACAGGTTCTCTTGCAGCTAAAACAGCAGTTGCTAAAGTAGAATTGTAATATACTTGAGGTTGGAAGCTGTTTTCCAACCTCTTGTTTTAGGAGAAAAGCATGAAATTTTTAACACTCAATACTCATAGCTGGATGGAAAAAGAAGCTGAGGAAAAATTCCAGCTCTTGCTTGAAGATATTCTTGATAAAGATTATGATTTGATTTGTTTCCAAGAAATCAATCAGGAGATTACCTCGCCTAAGGTAGAAGTTAATGATCTCTATCAACCTTTGCCAGCAGCTGAGCCGATTCACCAAGACCATTATGTTAGACTTTTGGTTGAAAAGTTATCAGAGCAAGGAAAAAATTACTATTGGACTTGGGCCTATAACCATATTGGTTATGACCGCTACCATGAAGGTGTGGCTATCTTGTCTAAAACACCTATTGAAGCAAGAGAAATTTTGGTTTCAGATGTGGATGATCCAACAGACTATCATACTCGCCGTGTCGCCCTGGCTGAAACTGTAGTTGATGGCAAGGACCTTGCAGTTGCCAGTGTCCATCTTTCTTGGTGGGATAAAGGGTTCCAAGAAGAATGGACACGATTTGAAGCTGTCTTGAAAGAACTAAACAAGCCACTTTTGCTTGCTGGAGATTTCAATAACCCAGCTGGTCAGGAAGGTTACCAAGCAATTTTAGCTAGTCCATTAGGCTTACAAGACGCATTTGAAGTTGCTCAAGAGAAAAGTGGTAGTTATACTGTTCCACCAGAAATTGATGGCTGGAAGGGGAACACAGAACCCCTTCGAATCGACTATGTTTTTACTACCAAAGAGTTAGCGGTGGAAAATTTACATGTCGTATTTGATGGTAACAATAGTCCGCAAGTCAGTGATCACTATGGCTTGAGTGCTATTTTAAACTGGAAATAATAACTGATACTCTTCGAAAATCTCTTCAAACCACGTCAATGTCGCCTTGCCGTATAGATGTTACTGACTTCGTCAGTTCTATCTGCAACCTCAAAACAGTGTTTTGAGCAACCTGCGGCTAGTTTCCTTGTTTGCTCTTTGATTTTCATTGAGTATGAAAAGAGGTTGGGATTCACAAATTCCAGCCTTTTTCTGACTAGAGAAGCTACTGGAAATAGCTTAAATAAGTGAAGCTACTGAAATAGAATAAAATATGGTATAATTGATAAGATAGATAGAATCGAGGATATTATGTCATTTACGAAATTTCAATTTAAAAACTATATTAGAGAAGCCTTGGAGGAGTTAAAATTTACAACTCCAACAGAGGTGCAAGATAAGTTGATTCCGATTGTTTTGGCAGGTCGTGACCTAGTCGGTGAATCAAAAACAGGTTCAGGTAAGACTCATACATTCTTGTTACCGATTTTCCAGCAACTAGATGAAGCTAGTGATAGTGTACAGGCGGTGATTACGGCACCGAGCCGTGAGTTGGCTACTCAGATTTACCAAGCAGCTCGTCAGATTGCAGCCCACTCAGAGGTGGAAGTTCGTGTGGTTAATTATGTGGGGGGGACAGATAAGGCTCGCCAGATTGAGAAATTAGCAAGCAACCAACCTCATATTGTTATTGGTACGCCAGGCCGTATCTATGACTTGGTTAAATCTGGTGATTTAGCTATTCACAAGGCCAAGACCTTTGTGGTCGATGAGGCAGATATGACCTTGGATATGGGATTTTTAGAAACTGTTGATAAGATTGCTGGTAGCCTTCCAAAAGACCTACAATTCATGGTCTTCTCAGCGACTATCCCACAAAAGTTGCAACCATTCTTGAAAAAATACTTATCAAATCCTGTTATGGAGAAAATCAAGACCAAAACGGTCATTTCTGATACCATTGATAATTGGTTGATTTCGACCAAGGGCCGAGATAAGAATGCTCAAATTTACCAGTTGACTCAGTTGATGCAACCGTATTTGGCAATGATTTTTGTTAACACTAAAACGCGTGCTGATGAATTGCATTCATATCTGACTGCTCAAGGCTTGAAGGTGGCAAAAATCCATGGGGATATTGCTCCTCGTGAGCGCAAGAGAATCATGAATCAGGTAAAAAATCTGGATTTTGAGTATATTGTCGCAACAGATTTGGCAGCGCGTGGAATTGACATTGAAGGTGTCAGTCATGTTATCAATGATGCCATTCCGCAAGATTTATCCTTCTTCGTGCACCGTGTTGGTCGTACTGGACGCAATGGTCTACCTGGTACAGCGATTACCCTTTATCAACCAAGTGATGACTCAGATATCCGTGAGTTGGAGAAATTAGGAATCAAGTTTACTCCTAAGATGGTCAAAGACGGGGAATTTCAAGATACTTATGACCGTGATCGTCGTGCCAACCGTGAGAAAAAACAAGATAAGCTTGATATCGAAATGATTGGTTTGGTTAAAAAGAAAAAGAAAAAAGTCAAACCGGGTTATAAGAAAAAAATTCAATGGGCAGTGGATGAAAAACGCCGCAAGACCAAGCGTGCTGAAAATCGTGCTCGCGGTCGTGCAGAGCGTAAAGCAAAACGCCAAACATTTTAATAGAAAAAGTTGGAGTACTGAGCTCCAACTTTTTCTATTATGTGACTGAAAGTCACATAATAAACTAGCTCATATCAATAAAATAGTAGAGGTTCTAATCAATTTCAATAATTCAGAAAAAAGAAGACTGACAAAATATGACTACTTTAAGATGACACTAAAATTTGATATCAAACTCTAGCATATGGAGGAAGAAATCAAAATTAATGGATAGGTGATTACGGATATAAAGTTATAAGACTTGAAACTTTATTTCATAGACTTAATCACTCTTATCCTTCTTAAATTCATAGAGCTCTTCCAAGTAAAAATGAATTTTTTCTTTAATATATTTTAATGATTTATTATTAGTTATGTCTATAACACCAAACACACTATAGTGGTTTCGGTAAAGCTCATCATAATCAATCTGACTGCCTATGATGATGACTTCTGATTTTTTTGAACTAAATTGGATAGATTTTAAATAGAGTTTCATTTTTTTAGATGTTAGGGACCTTGATTTTATGATAAAATAAGTAGAAGATTTATATTTGTGGTTAATCTTATGCCCTTGTAGAATTTTTGTATTTTTGAATGTTTTCTTTAAGAAATAATATTTTAAATACAGAGATAAAATATAGCCAAATAAAGAGTAGTGTAAAATTTGAATTGCCTTCATAGCTTTCCTTTCATTAGAAATTAGTTTATCAAATAAAGATAGATTAGTATTATTGAGATACTAAAAAGTATCTATTTTATCATGAAATGTCTAAATTAAGAAAATTTTTACCATTTTAGATAGTATAGAAACCATTTGAGATTTTTATAATTTAATTTCCATCATTCTGATAAGATTAAACTGATAGAAGGAGGTTAAATATGAAAGACTACATTTTATATCAAGATAGAGCTATAGTAAAGGTATCACTCTCTAAAATTTATTATGTTACAACTCACCCAACAAAAGCTCATGCTGTTCTTTTTGTAACAGCCGAAGGGAATTTTGAAGCTTCAACCTCACTATCTAAAATTGAAGCAGAAAGTACAGAAGAACTTATTAGATGCCATAGAAAGTTTCTTGTGAATAAAGATAAAATAGCAGGATTTAATCATGAGACAAGAACGATTATGTTTTTAGATGATAGAGTATTAGACATTGCTTGTTCTAGAAGACACTTTACAATATTAAAAAATCAGTGGAAAAATATATAGGAGTGAAGTAGTGAATATTTTTATACTAGAAGATAATTTTTTACAACAGACTAGAATTGAAAATATTGTCAAAAAAATTTTGGTGGATAATAAGATTGAGTATAGGCATTTTGAGGTTTATGGAAAACCTCAACAACTTTTAGATGACATTTCAGAGAGAGGAAATCACCAATTATTTTTACTTGATATTGAAATAAAAGATGATGACAAAAGAGGATTAGACGTTGCTAGAGAAATTAGAAAACTTGATTCTCATGCTGCGATTGCTTTTGTAACAACACATTCTGAGTTTATGCCTGTATCTTTTGAATATTTAGTATCGGCTATCGATTTTATTGATAAAGAATTACCTGAACCGACATTTATAAAACGTCTTGAAAATGTTATTTTAAATGTTAGTAACAATCAAGGAAGAACAGTATCTGAGGACTCTTTTATATTTACAGGATCTAAAGCTCAAATTCAAGTCCCTTTTAAAGATTTATTGTATATTGAGACATCGTCAATAGCCCATAAGTTGACACTCTATTCAAAACGAGACATAGTTGAATTTTATGGACAATTATCCGAAATCATAGAACAGGAACCACGCTTATTTCAATGTCATAGATCGTTTATCGTAAATCCTTATAATATTTCTTCAATTGATAAAGAAAATCGGGTAGTTCATTTTCAAAACGGGTCCTCTTGTATTGTCTCTAGGTTAAAGATACGTTCACTCATGAAAGCTGTTGAAAGACTTCATGACTAAGGAGATTTAGATGATATTTTTTCTAGATATTATAGGTACTTTTCTAATGTTATGTATCCATGCTAGAGTTTTAGGTGAGAGATTAAATCTGAAAAAAATCGGAATATCCATTATTCTGTTCTATCTTTCAATATTACTATTTATTTTTGTATTTGGATCAACAGAATTTTATTTTTATGGGTCATTATTGAGTTATCCCACTTTTTTTATCTTGTATACTTTGTCTATTGCTGAATTAAGAAGTAAGGTCTCTTTATTACTTTTTTACTCATTATTTCCACTTGGATTTTGGGATGTCATCAAAAATTTTTTAGGTTACTTTGTAATTTATAAGATTCCCGTATTGCAAACTATATATGAAACAAATCTTGGAATAATGATTTTCTCTTTACTAGCTAAAATTATTGTGTTATTCCTTATTAGTATCTTTCAATATAATTTTAGTCATTTAAAAATAAAGAACTTAGATAGAAAGACAAAATTTATCTTAATTACTGCGGATATTTTAATGATTGCTTATTTTATCTTACCGCCTTATATAAACTACATTGATAAAGTAAGTTGGGATAGAATGTTGGATTATAAAGAATTATTAACAGCAGTCTACTTTTTATTGTTTATTTGTTTTGTTAATCTATTGGATAGAAAATTACTTCAAGAATTACAGGAGAAAGTCGTTCTACAAAAAGAAATTCAATTGCAAAATCTTAGTAATTATAGTCAACAAGTTGAAGGGTTGTATCAAGAAATTAGAAGCTTTAGACATGATTATGCTAATATTTTGTCAAGCTTAAAAATAGGTATAGATCAAAAAGATATTAATCTGGTTTCTCAAGTCTATGATAGTGTTTTGAAAAATTCTGGTGAAAAATTAAAAGGCAAGCGTTTTGATGTAGCACATCTAAGAAATATCAATGATTTGGCGCTAAAGAGTTTACTATTATCTAAGTTATCGGAGGCCCAAAACTTATCTGTTCCAGTTTCCCTGGAGATTAGTGAACAGTTCTCTATAAAAAATATGGAACAAATTGACTTCTTAACAATTACTTCTATCTTGTTAGATAATGCTATAGAGTCTGCAGCAGAAGGAGGAATAGCAATTTGTTTTCTTGAAGATACAGAATGGAATAAATTAGTCATGATTGTAAAAAATTCTACTTTAGAAAAAGAGATAGAATTGAGAGATATATTCAAGCGTGACAATTCTTCAAAAGGCGTAGGTAGGGGTATAGGCTTGGCCAATGTTCGGAGAATTTTAAAATCTTATCCAAATGTATGTTTGAAAACCACAAGTAAAAATTATGTCTTTACACAGATCTTGGAAATAGAACTTTAAAAGAGTCGCCATTCTTAGGATATTCTATAGAATATTTTAAGGAAGACTCTTTTGTTATGACTTTATATACATTATTTTTTAGCTAGTTCCTGTAAATGAGTTAGGTAATAGTCATAACAATAAAACATGGCAAAAAAGCTAGAGTGACGACTTCACAATATCTAGCAGCGATTTGTGGAATAAATTTTAAAATGGTTTATTTTTAATCTTGAAAGGTTACAAATTATGAAAAAATACGTTTCGTGATGAAAAAAGTACATTTAAAGACTTTGCGGTAAAAATCTCTCCTTTCCTGCTATACTGAACTTGTCAAGGTTATAATCTGACAAAAGATTTCTATTATATACGAGATATTCATCATGGATACAAAAGTAATGGAACAAGTTAATGTGCTCAAAGCTGATGCTCTTTCTATTGTTGTGTTGAAGGAGGTAAAAATGATTTGGCATGTATTTCAGGTAGGGCAGGGATGACTGAGATAGGCTTTTTCTACGCTGGAGCTGCGATTATATGTGGTGCTACAGCTATGCGAATTTGCTAAAAGAGAGGATGTACAATGAATAGTTCAATGAGTAAGTTTTCAATTCTAAAAAACAGTGATTTATAAGAGTACTCTGGTGGATTAAATCCTACTTGTGGAGTATTAGTTGATATGTCAATTTATTTAGATCTAACTGCATTTACTGGTCCTGTTGGTGTTGCATTTGCGAATTCAACAGGCGGGCTAGCGGCAGATAGTTTTTGTAGATAATGAGAAAAGTAATTAGTATATTTTACATTATTTCTCTAGGAGTCTTGTCTTTACTAAAGTCACAAGATATTGTTGATATCATAGCCACTATACTATTAATTTGTATAGGTTTAAAAGGAATAAATCAAAAGGGAACTTTATAAGGTTGTGATGACGATACTTTTTCGCCTCATTACATGTTTGGACAATGTTTCATCTGTTAATTTCCAAATTGAGAATGGGGATATTGTAACTAAGTGTGGTTTTGAGTTAACTAAAGATGTCATGGCTAATGGTTGGATATCATCATTGGGTAGGAGCTATTGTCTTTCAGGTTATAGAGGATAATTTATGGATAAGAGAACAGAAGAAATTCTCAATAAGGTTTACAATTTGATTTTAGATACAGAGATTCATAAAAATGAACGAGATATTTTATTACGTTATAAAACTCTATTAGAGAATACAAAAAATGAACAGAGGGTTGTCATGGAGTTGGCAGAAGCTCTTCGTCAGCAGGCTGTTAGTGGGATTCATAGTCACAAATCAATGAGCCCAAAGGTTGCGACATTTTATAAAGAAATTGCCACATATGGACAATTGAGTAAAAATATAGCTCAAGGATTAATTTCTTTAGGGATAACGAAATAAGGAAAAATGAGTATTATAAACTCATAGAGTTTTGAACAAGATAAAACAATTCATATAAATGTAAGGAGATATACATGATGGATACAATGATGAGACAATTTGAAGTAATATTGTCCAGCATTGAAGGTGGACTTTCATGCTTTGAGATGGAATTGTTGCTTTAGGAGGACATGGTGGAGCTATTATAAGATTTTTTGGAAGAACTGGAGATATAGAAAGTTGAGGTACAGATGAAGCAGCGTTTAATAATTGCAATTAGTTTTATAATGACTGGGATATCCATTAACATTTTATTTGAATCAAATACTATTATTCATAAATTTATTGCTATATTAGGTCTGAGTATGTATTATAGAGGTGTTTTTAGAGAGTATAAAAATTTTAAAAACAATTCAGATTTTTAAATTTTATATTAAATCACGTAATTTGTGTGTCATTTATGATATTGTAGGAGACATTCCATATTGGATTGTAGTTATCATTTGAATGTTTTCAGATAATATTATTTGTAGGAATGATTATCTATATACGAAATCGAATTGGAACTCTCGGAATTTCAAAATGAATATAGAATCTGTAGTAAAATGTGTTGTATCAGAAATGGCTGTGATAATAGCAGGATGTTATAGTAATGAAGGAGTATCGAAATGAATCAACAATTTAGAAATCAATGTTTAGATTCAATTGTAAAATTTGAAACTAGCTTTAAAGAAATGAAATTACCTCAACAACAATATTTCCAAGCTTATAGTCTAGTTAGTAAAATAGTATCTGAAATGAAATTAGATGGTGTTGCATTTGCTCAATCTTTCAGATATTTTTATGAATTCTTTAGTCGCGAATTATTGCCAGGGGGAATTGTTTTATCTGAACAAGCTCGTAAAGATTTTAGTAAGATTTCAGACCTAGCAAATTCTACTGAGTTATTAAAAATAATTCATAGCCCTATTAAAATATTTTGGTAATTACAAAATTATATTAATTTCTACAAGAGTAATTATCTATTTTGTGTAGCTTTAAAATTTGTGATTTACTAAACTTTATAAAATTGTAAAACAATAAAAAGTACCTAATGGTTTACTGAAATGCTTTCGAATAATATTAATTGATTCAAAAATAGATAAACGTTCAAAAACTTTTAAGTTATTACAAAAAAAGGCTAATATTATTGAATGTAAACCACTTAGTGAAAAAAACCTGTCGGCGGCAAAAAAATGGCTTTTGGATTTTGCAAAGTCAAAAGACATAAAATTATTACCATCTGCGGCAGAAGAAATTGTAGAAAAAATAGGAACTGATCAGTATAAATTAAAAAATGAACTAGATCGTCTATCTGTTGTGGGTGACATAACGTCTGAAGTAGTAAAAGAGTTCACCCCGCGTCAATTAAAAGATATGGCTTATGATTTACTAGAACTGTCTATAAAAGGTGATGAAGCTAATCTTAGGATTGCTATAAAAGATACACAGATAATTAGTGATCCATATAAAACATTTGGTTTGTTAGTGTCGCAGTTTTTTAATATAAGTGCAATAGTTTTAGAGCCTAATCATCCTACTAATATAATAGCTGAAAAATTGGGTGTGAATTTGTTTGTTTTAAACAAGCTGAAGAGCTCTGCTAGGTCATTAAGTATTGGTGATTTAAGGAGGATTATTTTAGAATTTACGGATGCTGATAGGAAGATGAAAACTTCAAGTGATGATCCTTGGGCAATAATCCAGGCAATGCTTATGTCAATTTGCCAAATTAAAATTGCCCAAAAGTAGGGCAATTTTAATTACAAGATGGTAATAGATAAATTATTTTGCAGATACGGTTTTCTCAGATTCTAGTTTAACGCCAGCCTGTTTAGCAATTCTAGATAATGAAGCTTTGCGGCGCGCAGCCGTATTTTTCTTTAGTAAATTCTTTTTAACTGCCTTATCTAGCTCGCTTTGTGCTTTTGATAGATTTTTAGAGTTTGGTTCTGCCAGGAAACTCTTTGTTGCTGATTTAATATCTTTTTTAATTGAGATATTGCGTTCGCGACGCCTGCTAGCTTGTTTGACGCGCTTTATAGCTGATTTTATGATTGGCATGATACTCCTATCTTTTACCTCTTGTAATTCTTTAGTATATAATCTTAGTGAATTATACAGATTTTTTAGCTAAATGTAAAGGGTTATATCTAAAAAGGACTTGACTTTTATATAATGTTTATGTTACAGTAATACATAATAAAGTTAAAAACAAAAAGAAATAGGAATAGAAATGAATACACCTGGAGCGCAGGAAAAAATAATAGAAAGTATACGTAGCTCTGAAACTATTCTGGTTACGGTTAGTAAAAATCCGAGCGTCGATGAGCTTGCTGCTGCGCTTGGTTTAACAATGCAACTTAATGATATGGGTAAGCACGCTACAGCTGTAGTTAGCGGTGAAATTCCCCCAGCTATTACATTTCTAAAGCCTGAAAAAACTTTTAATAATAGTGTTGATAGTTTGCGTGATTTTGTTATAGCGCTTGATAAAGAAAAAGCTGACCATCTGCGTTATAAAGTTGAAGGCGATATGGTGAAGATTTTTATTACACCATATAAAACTGTTATCACTGAAAAGGATTTTGAATATAGCCAGGGTGATTATAATGTACAGGCTGTCATTGCTCTTGGTGTTGTTAATCAAGAAGATTTAGATAAAGCTCTTGAGTCTCATGGTAAAATCTTGCATGATGCGGTAGTTGCTACAATTGGTCTATCAGGAAGTTCACTTGGCAGTATAGATTGGCACGGGGATGGTGCAAGTAGTATTTCTGAGATAGTTTCTGAATTAATTGAAGGGCTAAAAGGCGACGATAGTGTTGATGAGCGTGTAGCTAGCGCTTTACTTACAGGTATTGTGGCTGCTACAGATAGGTTTAGTAATGATAAAACTAGCCCTATGGCTATGAATGCTGCAGCTAAACTTATGTCTTATGGCGCAAATCAACAATTGATAGCAGCTCGCCTTAGTGAAAATCCAATAAGTTTAAAGCCTAATGTTAATGAAAATACAAAACCTATCGGTAAAAGCGAAGATAAA
>ERZ773214.1740-NODE-1740-length-12315-cov-3.330587_pt1 | contig 12315 bp, 9 predicted proteins | sample MGYA00511238_ERZ773214 | MGnify/ENA primary metagenome ERZ773214 (study PRJEB29015, sample SAMEA2738157) | human oral metagenome | biome: human oral; feature: human-associated habitat; material: saliva | place: China | collected 2259 ...
CAAAGAAGAGAGCCCTCTTATAGCAACAGATCATTTATCAGGAAGACCGTAAACGCACCACTCAACTAAATAATCGCCGACATTAAAAAACGGCAATTATTTATACCCAACAAGCCAATAAAAACAGTTAGCAAAACAGAGGTAAAGCAAAATAGAAAAAATGTTAGCCCAACAAATTATTTTTAGTCTTTTTCATTACGAATTGCGGTATTTATATAGCCACGCTTCGCCATTGTTTCATCAAAAGTTTTATCCATATATAGCAAATCGCCAATCCATCCAAATAACATTAAATTGGCACTCATGCAACGCAACAGAACACCCTCTGTCTTGCCAATATAAAAATGGTGATCGGGAAGAAAAAGCTACGCCAAGTTAATATTTTATACGTTTTGCGATCTTTCATAAAATAATTTCCTTTCTTTTATTTTAATGTCTAGAGTGTCATCAATTAAAAACGACACCGCAAGACCAACCCACAAAGAGTTTATTGAACTCGTCAATTCTTATCTGGAAACTATACTTTCAACCACCGATATTATTGAAGGATATGATATACAATAAGCTAGTGTTGAACCTCCGAGCTGGCAACAATGCCGTATCTGTTATAAAGCTAAACCCGCCATATAATTTGATGGTGGGTTTAGAGAAAATTCCATGTGGCTGGGCCGGAGGGATTCGAACCCCCGAATGCCAGGACCAAAACCTGGTGCCTTACCACTTGGCGACGGCCCAATATGAGCAACGCGTGTGAGCGCAACTACGTGTAACATTGTACCACATCAGGGCAGAGATACCAAGCTTGCCAATCCGCCAACGCCGCCGTATAATCAAACTATGCATAAGCACTATGGTTTTACAATCGTCGAAGTATTGGTGGTCGTCTTGGTCCTCGGCATCTTGATGACCCTCGGTGGCCTAGCGTGGCGCGCTGCCCGCGAAGACGCCATTAACAATGAGAGCAAGACTGAATTATTAACCATCCAAAACGCCGTCGAAGAATATTACAGTCAAAATGGAGAATATCCGTGGCCTGCGTCCTGCAGTAAATACAGCTCGGCGACCAACCGGACGTGCGACGCTGGCGAACTCAACCCATTACTAGTGCCAAAATATCTCAAAGAATTACCGACCGACTGGCGCGGCAAACACTACGAATACACCGTCAACAAAAGCCCCGACAATCGCTATGGGCTACTGATGTACCGAGCTAACGGCACTAAATGTCGCGTCGGAAAAGGTATCCTGGCGATGTGGTGGAACACGCCAGCGCCAGCGGCTGAAAATTGCGATTTCTAATCGTACACTGTTCTGATGTTTGGCCATTTTCCAAATGCGGTCTATTTGGGGTACAATAGGGCAATGAATAAAGCGCAAACTGCAACGTTAACTCTGGAAAACATCGTTGGCGGCGGCCAAGCCATTGGCACACTGGCGGATGGACGCAAAGCGTTTGTATGGGGTGGATTGCCAGGCGAACAAGTGACTATCAGGGTGACCAAGAAAAAATCAAAGTTCGTCGAAGGCGTCGTAACTGAAGTTCATCACGCCAGTTCTGAGCGAATCACTCCAGTCGATCCAGGTAGCTATCTCAGCACTAGCCCCTGGCAAATCATGAATTTTTCAGCAGAGCAGCAGTACAAAGCCCAGCTAATTGCTGAGGCTTTTCGGCTGCATCACGTTACCTTGCCGACTACGCCAACAGTCTATACGGACGAGCAGCAATTGGCGTATCGTAACAAAGTTGAGTACAGCTGGTACAGTGACACAGACCCGGAGTCGGGGATCGACACGCTTGATTTGGCGTTTTTTCGGCGTGGTTCAAAGGGCAAAATCACCGTCGACGGCACCTCGCTCGCTCGTCCCGAGATCAACACACTAGCCGTAGAAATTCGCGACTTATTGCGCACCAAGCCAGTCACCGCACGTAACCTGAAAACAGTACTCATCAGATGCAACCAGTCAGGAAAGTGCATTTGGCAATTGTACCTCAAAGACCGCCTGGAAAATATCATCACCGCCGAAGAAGCAGCTAACCTGTCAGCCCAAGGCGGAGAAATCATCTATTCCAACCCCAAAAGCCCCGCCAGTATCATCACCGAACGGCTAGCGGCGTTTGGTGACACCGTTCTCACCGACGAGATACTGGGTGTTCCGTTTCGCTATGTTGCCGAAGGATTTTTCCAGGTCAATTTGCCAGTGTATGAGCAGGCACTCACCGACATGGCAACGTGGATTCGTACCGCGTCAGTAGAGTCAAATAACGCTCTATCAACTGTTGATATGTATTCGGGTGTTGGCACCATCGGCCTCACTATCGGCGGGGAAAAGGTTACTCTGGTAGAGGTCAATGAACATGCCGTCCAGGAAATGCAGCGCAATATTCACGCTTTGGGACGTGAACACAATGCCAAAGCTGTCTTGGCAGCCAGTGAGCAGGCCCTTGATTATATTCACCCTGACAATCTCATCATCGTCGATCCGCCACGTGCTGGCTTGCATGCGGACGTCGTCAACCGCTTGTTAGAACAATTGCCGCCACGAATCGTCTACCTGAGTTGTAACCCCGTTACTCAAGCTCGGGACGTTGCTTTGCTCAGTGAAAAATATTGCATTGTGCATCATCAGGGCTATAATTTCTTTCCACGCACACCACACATTGAGAATCTGGTTGTATTAGACAGAGTGTCGCATTAAGACTGCGAAGATCTGACTTTCACACCAGCGCGCAGTGCGAGCCACCACTGTAAGGTTGCCGCCAGGACGATGACGCCAAGCGCCGGTAGTAGCACAATGATATCTGGCTTGGTAAAGTCAAAGAATCGACGAAGCGGACCGATGCCAAAGCTACCGGCCGCCACAATACTCACTGCCAGCATGTACAACAAGCGTGCTTTTCTGGCGTTCCGCGTCAAGGTGACGCCCAACATTGGTCCGACCAAAAATACCAGATAAACGCCATAAAACGTCGCCGTCAGCACCGTCATAGTAGCGACTTCCTCCGGACGATCAGGGAAGACGGCAGAGCCGATCCAATAGGTGAAGGCTACTGTCAACCCCGTGATCAGCGCGATGGGCATCACGCTCATCAGCGTATGACGCCAAAACAGGCGAGGATTGATGCGGTGATTTGGCACAGGCGGGAAAAATGTCCACATCAAAGTCGGCAGCGTCACCAGGAAAATATTCATAAAGGTGATGTGACGCGGCTGATATGGATAAAGCATGCCCAGCGACAGCGTACACATTAACAGAACCACGCCATAGATAATTTTGTGGAAGAACAGGGTAGCGATCACCTCAATCGCTTGCATGATTCGGTTGCCTAGCCGCATACCGAGCGGCAGAGACGTAAATGAATTGTTCAATAGGATAATATCTGACACGCGACGCGATGCTGGTGCGCCCGCGTGCATGGCCACGCCAAGATCAGCCTTTTTGAGCGCCAGCGCGTCATTGACGCCGTCACCAACCATGCCGGTGAACAGGGCCTGATCTTTATAATGCGCAATCAACCGCTCTTTCTGCTCTGGATGTACCCGAGCAAATATAACGTGTTCGTCAGCCGCCTTGACAAAATCTTTGTCACTCAACGCAGCCAGCGCCGCACCAGTGATAGCTTTGTCAGAATTATTGATGCCAGCCGCCGAGGCGATGAACTGCACCGTCCGTGGGTTGTCGCCAGATATCACCCGGATACTGACGCCTTGGTCTTGCAAAAATTGAACAGTTTTCTGAACACCATCGCGCAGCGCATTGCGCAAAATCACCGCACCGATGGCACGGCCAGACCCAGCAGACAAATCCTTCAGAGCGCTCCGAGAATCATCAAACTCAGCCAGTAGCAATACACGCAGACCCGCGTCAGCCCATTCGTTAATTTGACGCTGACCCATTGCATCAACTGGCGCTAGTTCCGTCACAAATTCTGGCGCGCCCATAACGACTGTGTGGATTTTGCCCTCAGACTCAAACCGCAGACCCGCCATTTTGCGCGCCGATGAGAACGCCATAACGTCAATGATTTTGGCGTCCTTGAGCGGCACAGCTGCTTCCAAGATGGCTTGGCCAGTGATATTACCGCCACTAGTTTGCTCAGCGATCAAGGTAACAATCCCTGAAAGCGTTTCGTCTGATTGATCGCCGCTACCCAAAGCAACGATTTTTTCCAAGGTCACTTCGTCGCTGGTAAGCGTGCCGGTTTTGTCGACACACAACAAATTGAGCAGCGCCATGGCCTCGATAGCTGACAGTTTTTGCGGCAAAACTCTAGCTTGTGCTAACTTGATCGAACCAAACGCTAGTAGCAATGAACTTGCCAGCAGCAAACCCTCTGGTACAACCGTCACGGCCGCCGAAGTGATGGTTTTCAATATCTGCACCGAGTCCTGACCAGATGTCATGTAAGCGATGAAAATCAACGCTGCCAGCCCAAAGGCGCCAAATGTCAAAAAGCTAATAGCGCGCTGAATCGCTCGCTGCAGAGGAGTCAACTCTGGTTTGTACTGCTTCAGCACTTGGCTGATGGCACCGGCTTTTGTGTCCGCGCCAACTGCCGTCACGCGTGCTTCGCCAGAGCCAGCCAACACAGTCGTTGCTGCCCAAGCCGCGTCGCCAACGCTTTTTTCGACGGCCGCCGATTCGCCAGTCAACATACTTTCGTTCAGTTCCAAGCCTTTGACCTCCAGCATCTCCACGTCTGCTGGCACTTCATCGCCAGCGATCAGTTGAATCTTGTCGCCGACCTGCAATGCATCATACGCCACTTCCGTCACAGAGCCATCAGCTGACAACAGCCGCGCTCGCGGTTGACTCATCAGCTCCAGTTTCTTGAGTGCCCGTTTGGCGCGAATTTCCTGGACGATACCAATCAACGAATTTACCACAATCACCACTGAGATGAACCACGCATCGCGGTACTCCCGAGCATAAATCAGTGCGCCCGCCAATAGAAAAATCGCAATAACAATCGGCGAAAACAAATTACGACGAATAATTTCCCAGTAGCCGTTCATTACTTGGCGCGGACCTTCCTGTAGGCAAACCGTGCGCCCACTCGCCATTCGCCGTGAACGTCAGGATCAAACTGATGGATTTCGCCATTTTTGATTTCTGAAATGACCGCCAGAGCAGGGTTGTACGGTGCCAAGGTTCGGTAAAAAATCAAATCCTCCTCGGACTGTACTGTCATGCCAGGGAATACTTCTTGAAATTTTTGGCGACCAAGGATATTAAAATAATCCGGTTGGTATTTCGGCGGGTAGAACTCGTCCAACCTGAGTCCCATGCGCACTGCTATTTTCTTGACATCCGCCAGCGTCATGTTAGACGACGCGCGCAAATAGAGTAGCAATTGATTGTTCGATGCCATAAATACCGTCGCCTGCGCTGTACGGCCAACATCAGCCAGTGGCAAGATAAATCGCTTTACTGAGACATCAACATCAAAGGCTTCGCTGATTAATGCTTCCAACTCCGACGCGGTCACTGTAGGCTTCATGGCTTTATTTTACCATTTTCAATCGCACGCGTATACTGTAAGTATGGATTTTTCTACACGCTACGCCAACCTCAACGCCAATCAACGTTCTGCTGTCGACACAATTCACGGACCGTTGTTAGTCATCGCAGGTCCTGGCACTGGCAAAACTGAGCTCTTGAGCATGCGAGCTGCTCACATATTACGCCAAACCGATACCTTACCAAGCAATATTTTATGTCTGACGTTTACTGATTCTGGTGCGATCAATATGCGCCAGCGCTTGCAACAAATCATCGGTGAAGATGCCTACAAAGTCGCCATTCACACCTTCCACAGCTTCGGCTCAGAAATCATCAACACCAACCGACAATATTTCTTCCACGGCGCAGATCGGCAACCAACCGACGAACTGACACAGCAACAGATTCTGCAAGAAATTTTTGAGGCCATGAGCTGGGATAATCAGCTCAATGTCAAAAACAATGACGAATTTATCTACCTCAAAGAAACGCTCAAGACCATTTCCGAATTCAAAAGCAACGGTCTGACCTCTGAAGAAATACAACATATTTTGGACGATGTGGAGCGCACAATTACAGAAATCGCTGAAGCCATCGCGCAGCTCTTCCAAACCACCATCAAAAAATCAACCATCCCAGCATTTGCCAACGTAGCAGAGATAGTAGCAAGCCTCACCCCGCAGCCTTTGCCGGCAGCCATCACACCGTACGCCAATGTACTGGCACTCAGCATGGCCAACGCCGCACAAGAAGCCTTGGAGAATGACAGCACCAAACCCATCACTGCCTGGAAAAATGCGTGGTGTAAGAAGAATGCAGCAGGGGAGTTTGTCTTAAAGGACAGTGAATCAATTGCTAAACTGCGCGCTGTCACTCACGTGTACGACCAGTACCGCAGTGCGCTGGCACAGCGTGGATTGTTTGATTATGATGACATGATTTTGAACGTGCTAGACACCTGCAAACACCAGCCAGATCTGCGAGCCAACCTCCAAGAGCAATACCAGTTCATCATGGTTGACGAATTCCAGGACACTAACCTAGCACAGCTGCAACTACTGTTCAATCTGACTGGCGACGAGCCTGAGCCAAACATCATGGCAGTGGGCGACGACGACCAGGCCATCTTCAGTTTCCAAGGCGCCAATGTCGGCAATATCCAGCGCTTCCGTCAGCACTATCATGACCCAGCCGTCATCGTCCTGACTGACAACTACCGTTCGGCAGAGCAAATCCTCACCACCGCCCGCAGTGTCATCACCCAAGGCAGCGACCGCTTGGAAAACACCATTCCTGACTTATCCAAACAACTAACACCCCACGCCTCGTCATCAGGTGCCACCGTCAAACTGAGCCGTTTCATGACGCCGCTGGACGAAAGGGCAGGCGTTGCTAGGCAAATCGCCCAACTCATCGCCTCAGGTACACCACCCGAGGATATCGCCGTTATATCTCGACGACATCACGAGCTGATTGAACTCTTGCCTCATCTCTACCAAAACAACATCAGCGTCAACTACGAACATCATGACGACATCTTGGAATTAGACAGCGTCAAAGCGCTGGAGCTCGTAGCCCGCATCGTCATTTCTCTTCACAACAATGACCTGACCACTGCCAACAGCTTACTGCCAGAATTATTGGCGCACCCAGCATTTGGCTTTGCCGCCACCGACATCTGGAAATTAAGTCTAGCCGCCTGGCGCAACCGACAGTTCTGGCTCGAAGCCATGCTCACCCAAACAACGTTCGAACCATTGGCTCAGTGGCTACTAGAACAAGCCAAAAATGTTCCCAACCTCACGCTCGAAGAGCACATCGACGAGCTACTAGGCCTCACTGAAACCGCCACCAACCGCGCCCTCTATACCTACTACTTTTCACCAGACAAATTACAGTCAGACCCAGAAGCCTACCTCACCACCCTAGAAGCGCTGCGCACCTTGCGCCAGAAATTACGCGACCACTACACCGAAGCAACGCCAACCTTGACACAGCTTCTCCAGTTTATCGATCTCCACCATTTGACCAAGACTCGCCTCACCAGCATCAGACCAGCCGCCGAGCATAAATCAGGCTCAATCAATCTCATGACCGCCCACAAATCAAAGGGCTTGGAATTTCCGCACGTATTCATCATCGGCGCAACTGACAACATGTGGGGCGAGAAAGTCCGTGCGCGCAGTCGGCTCATCCGCTATCCAGCTAACCTACAGCTCCAGCCGGCAGGCAACAACTACGACGAGCGTTTGCGCCTGTTTTTCGTGGCCATGACTCGCGCCAAGCAAACCCTGCACATCAGTCACAGCCTCACAGACACTGGTGGCAAAGACAATTTGATCGCCAGTTTCCTAAGCTCTCTACAGCTAGATACATCGACCATTGATACCTCCGAGACTGCTGACGCAACCGAGTCGCTCTTGACTGACTGGCGCGCCAGGCTGACCGAGCCGCACGGCACAACCCTACAGGAAGTCTTGACACCAATCTTACAGCACTACAAACTGTCCGCCACCCATCTGAACAATTTCCTCGACGTTTCACATGGCGGACCTCAAGGATTTTTGTTAAATAATTTGCTCCATTTCCCGCAAGCCAAGAGTCCATCCGCTGCCTACGGAACCGCCGTTCACGCCTGTCTGCAGCAACTGCATGATAGGTTCGTCGCGGACGGGACACTGCCGTCACGCCCAGAGATCATGCGCTTGTATGCTCAGACCTTGGCAGCGCAACATCTGTCACCGGATGACACCAAACTGTTCACCGAAAAAGGCCAGTCAGTCTTGACCGCTTTTCTGGACGCCAAACAGAGCAGCTTCACCCAGCAACAGCTGGCTGAACTTAATTTTGCCAATCAAAATTCCTTCGTCAGCCAAGCGCAGCTGACAGGAAAGCTAGACCTGGTCGATATAGACAAAACCGCAAAGACTATCTACGTCACCGACTACAAGACCGGCAAGCCATCGCACTCCTGGAAGGGAACATCTGACTATGAAAAAATCAAGCTCCACAAATACCGCCAGCAACTGATGTTCTATCAGTTACTAGTCAAAACATCGCGTGATTATGGCAATTTCAGCTTCACCGGCGCCCGCCTACAGTTCGTCGAGCCGGACATGAAAACTGGCGATATCCTCAGCCTGGAAGATACGTTCTCCGAGGAGGAATTAGCTGAATTTGCGCGGCTCATCGGCGTCGTCTGGCGAAAAATCACCACTCTGGACCTGCCAGACATCTCTGGGTATTCCGCAGACTATAAAGGTATGGTGCAGTTCGAAAAGGACTTATTGACAGAGGAAATATAAATTATTTTCCATATATTGTTGCTATTTTTTACAGTTCATGTTATGATGTTCATTAGCTTTTGTTCGTGGAGCTAATCTCTCGATTTGACGCCGCAAATGGCATCAAATCCTGACCATGCTTCGCACAAAAGCATGGTTCGAGAGGGGAGTTAGCTCTTTTTCTATGCCGCAACTCGCGGCAGAAAGGGGGTGAGACCCTTGGTGTTTTTCTCTTACCCTGTAGCATCTATCAGTTGCTATGGAGAGTATACCACCACCATGACATGTAATGGCAAGGATCGGCACGTTGCCTACCGGCGCCCCAGTGACGCTGGTAAGCAATTTAAGTGCCCCTATTGCGGACACTTCATGGTGTAACAAGCCCGTAAAGACAGTCGGGGTTTGTGCGACCCCGAAACCACTGACCTCCACGGTCAGCAAAGGGCGTCTGTCCGCCCCTGGGGTGATTCACCCAGCTGGTAGTCCGGAAAAAAGAATCGTAGGGTGTGTGCCGATAGGCGGCAGGCCAGGGTTTTACAAACCAGGTATAGCGCGGGTTCGACTCCCGTCACATCCACTGGGGTATGCATCGCTCTGCGGGAGCGGATGCATAGGCGGCTACACTGGGGAGCGCCATAATACGTGTAGCGCTTCCGGGAGCACAATGGAGTGCTCCCGCCCCCCTATACCTCCGCTACAGGCGACGTATACCATCCTCACCTCCGGGTGGTATGCTGTCAGCGGAATGGTAGGCACTATGAGGGTCGTTAAAACCGAGAACGACCTGGTCTACCATCGGAACGGAATCTGCGTGCCTGGATCGCTGCCGTTCTCAAACTTAGAGGCTAGAGCATTATCCCGCTCGCCTCACAACCAGGGCTCGCGAGATTCACTCGTGGCAGTTTTTCTCACCGTCGAGATCAACTCCGAGCAGAACCGCTTGAGCCCACCAACGCCCCTCATTCTCAAAGGCGAGAGTGAGGGGTTTTCTCCTTTTTGTGATAAAATAACAGAGATGACATCATTTTGGGACAATCTACCGCAGCCATTTTTCATCTTGGCACCCATGGAAGCCGTCACTGACGTGGTATTTCGCCATGTCGTGAAAAGGGCGGGCGCGCCCGACGTGTTTTTCACCGAATTTGCCAATGCGACCGGCTGGGTACATGCTGGTGACAAAGCCATCGCTGGGCGACTCGTCAAAACCGACGATGAACATCCACTAGTCGCCCAAATCTGGGGCGGTGAGCCAGGCGACATGGAGCAATTTGCCGCTCACTGCATAAAGCTCGGCTTTGACGGCATTGATATCAACATGGGCTGTCCCGCCAAATCCGCCATCAAATCAGGCGGTGCCGCACTCATTCGCCGACCCGACGTAGCGGTTGCTGCCATCGCCGCTGCTAAAACTGCTGGGCTGCCAGTTAGTGTGAAGACTCGGCTGGGCTATTCACGCGTTGACGAGTGGAAAGAATGGCTGAGCACGCTACTGGCGCAGGACCTCACCAACCTGACCATCCACCTCCGCACCAAAAAGGAGATGAGCAAAGTTCCAGCGCACTACGAGCTTATCGACGACATCGTCAAACTACGCGATGAAATCGCTCCGCAAACTCTCTTGACTATCAACGGCGATATCCGCGACCGCGCTCACGGCGAAGAATTAGCTAGAGCCCACCCAGGCCTGAATGGCATCATGATCGGGCGGGGCATTTTCAGCGATCCGTTTTGCTTTAGGAGAGCAGTTGAACTATCCTCAGTCGAGGAGGCAGAGGATAGGCTAGCTGCCCATCGTAAAACTGAACTGATTGCCTTACTACACTACCATCTCGACCTCTTTGACCACTACCAATCAACCCTCGGCCGCCCCTACGAAACCCTCAAACGCTTCTTCAAAATCTACATCCGCGACTTCGACGGCGCCAAGGAACTGCGCGACCAGCTGATGCACACTAAGACGACCGACGAGGTGCGATCAATACTTGCACACAACGATCGTCCACATTATACTTATTGACATGACAACAAAAAAACAAAAACTACAAAAACAACAGGCCATAGACACATGGATTGTCATAGCATTATGGGCAAGTGCTATCTGGTTCTCGCTCGCACGTGGATTCATTACTGGCGTCGGCGGTTGGGTGCTAGCACTACTTGGCCCATGGGCACTTATCGTTAGCTGTATCTGTCTTGCAATCATCTCCCGACAAGTGAAAAAACGCCATGCATCAAAAGACCATCTCACCACAATAGTACGTGTTTCCTTTATCGTCATGTCAATCTCATTATTTATCTGCGGCCTTGCAATGCCTGATTTTAGCGACATAGAGACCTTTTCAACATTATCCGTGTATACAAATAACGCTATTTCATTTGAAACATCAAAAACTATCGCCATTATCTCAGGGTTTGTAGTGGTTCTGTCTCTATTCGTGGCTGTTACTTTTGGTATCGCTGAAGACAGAGAAGAGACGACGGAAGACGTCACTATTTAGGTTAGTATTAATTAGAGTCTTAGTACTATACGCAAATTGATTGAAAAAGTATAGATAATATTATATAATATAAATATGTTATCCTCAGAAATGCGCGCATGAGGCATACTACATCAGGATCAGCCAAAGAGAAAACTGCGTACGGCAATAGAAAATACACCCAGCGGACAACTCCTCATAGCAAACAATACACCGCTGAGTAGCGTCACTCGCGGTCAAAGATTAACATTTACTCCCGTTGAAGATTATTATACAGGACGACAGGACGCAACAAGCGGCATCATGTTCGGAAATATGTCAACAAATGACATAGAAATACCTGTAGCGATTAAGCCTCATGACAATATCGCTTCTGCACTTTCAGAATTTTGTATTACACAACATCTTATTAGTGAAGGACATATTAAACCATACCAACCACTAGGATTTTTATCAGGCAGAGATTCTATATATACACTATCAGCATTCGAAGGCGATGTTGTGAGCTGCGACACGATTACCGACAGCACGGACAATCCTAAAAAAATACAAAAGGTTCTACTTGTGGGAGCAGCGACTCTCGCGATGCTACATAAATCGGGAGTTGCACATGGCGACGCACAAATTAAAAATACCGCATTCAGTGCAAAGACAGGGGAAGAGCGAGCAATAGATTTAACTTCCTCTTATTTTGATAAAAGCGGTCGCGGCATAACTGATGACATGCATTCGTATATAGATACATTACCTGATTACATTAGTCCAACACTAGGCAATAAGTATATCGAGGAATATTTTATTGATCCATATTTATCTCTAGTCGCTGGTGCACTATCAAAAAAGCAACAGGATAGTGTTCATCGCGTTACTAGTAGTCTATGAGTAAATCTGTATAGTGCCGCACAATACCTTTCAATCTTCACGCCCAGTTTAAGACGCAAAAGACAAAACCCCGACGATATCGACAGGGTCTTGTCTAATTATTTACGCGCTCAAACTTAGCGTCGTCGCTTACGTCTATGAAGATCAGCCACCTTCAATCGCACCATATG
>ERZ773214.1742-NODE-1742-length-12312-cov-3.671698_pt1 | contig 12312 bp, 8 predicted proteins | sample MGYA00511238_ERZ773214 | MGnify/ENA primary metagenome ERZ773214 (study PRJEB29015, sample SAMEA2738157) | human oral metagenome | biome: human oral; feature: human-associated habitat; material: saliva | place: China | collected 2259 ...
TTTAACATTAGCAGCTTGTGGTGGAAAAGGACAATCAAGTGATTCTACAACAACAGGTGGAACTCCACAACCAAAAACTAAATATGCATCTGAAGTAACGCACGAAGGTACACCAATTAAAGGTGGAACATTAAAATACGCATTAGTTTCAGCATCTCCATTTAAAGGATTATTTATGGATGAATTAGCATCAGATTCAACAGATTCATCTATTACATCTCAAATTGATACTACATTATTTGAATACGATGAAAACCGTAAATTAACAAATACAGGTTTGGGTTCTATTGAATTTGACGTTGAAGGTAAAACTGCAACAATTAAATTAAATTCAAAAGACTTCAAATGGTCAGACGGACAACCTTTAACAATTGATGACTATATCTTCGCAATTGAAGCTATTGGTAATAAAGATTATACAGGTGTTCGTTATAACTCTAACTATCAAAACATCGAAGGTATGGATAAATTCCACAGTGGTGAAGCTAGCTCAATTTCTGGGGTAGAAAAATTAGATGACTATTCAGTGAAACTTCACTTCAAACAAATGCGTCCTTCAATGCAATTAGCAGGGGGAGCTTTACCTTACTATGTAATGCCAAAACATATCTTCTCAACGATTCCAGTTGCTGAATGGGAAAAGAGTGACTATGTACGTGGAAATAAAGGTGTAGGCCTTGGACCATTCAAGATTGAATCAATCACACCTGGTGAATCTGTAACATTAGTACCAAACGAACATTACTACAAAGGTCGTGCTAAATTAGATAAAGTTGTAATGGAAGTTGTTTCTCCAGATACAATTGTTTCTCAAATGAAAGCTGGTAACTATGATGTTGCTTCAATGCCAAGTGCTCAATATGAAGCATACAAAGATTTAACAAACGTTTCATTCATTAGTTCATTTGCTTCTCAATATGAATATATCGCATTCCACTTAGGTAAATACGATAAAGAACAAGGTAAAAACGTAACTGATCCAAATGCTAAAATGAAAGATCCAGTATTACGTCAAGCATTAGCTTACGCATTAGATATTAATGCAGCTGGTGAAAGTATGTATCATGGTTTACAACGTGGAACAAACTCAATCATCATCCCATTCTTTAAAGATATTTACAATCCAAACCAAGAAGGATTTGATTATAACCCAGAAAAAGCTAAGAAATTATTAGATGATGCTGGTTATAAAGATGTAGATGGTGATGGATTACGTGAAAATAAAGATGGTTCTAAACTAAAAATCAACTTTGCTGCTCGTACTCGTGACGATGCAAATGAATCATTAATTCAACAATATCTATTATGGTGGAAAGAAGTTGGATTAGATGTTCAGTTATATACTGGACGTACATTAGAAGTGAACAACTTCTATGATAAAGTTGAAGCAGATGACCCTGAAATTGATATGTTTGCTGCTGGATGGGCAACAGGTTATGATCCAAACCCATCAGGATTATTCGGTGAAGATGCTAAATTCAATATGCAACGTTACACAAGTGCTGAAGGAAATGCTCTAATTGAGAAAATTTCTTCAAATGAAGCATTTGATGATGCTAAAAATATTCAATTCTATAAAGAATGGCAAAAATATGTACACGATCAAGCGTTTATTTTCCCAACACTTACTGGTGAAAGTGTAACTGCTGTTAACAAACGTGTGAAATACTACGATAAAAAAATCGGTTCAAACCACGATGAATCTTCTATGATTAAATTGCAATTAACTGCAAATGAACCTGTAAAATAAGCCCACGTTTTTTCTCGACTCAATGAAAAAGATTGAGTCGAGTTTTTTTGTTAGGGGCGAGCCATGTTAGTTTCTGTTGTAGATTACGACGCTAGCAGCCTCGCTTGTGCGAGTCTCATAGTTTAGTTACAGAATGATATTGTCATGGCTATTTTTGTACAAGCATTTCATATGAGATTTTCATAGGAAGAGATGAAGAGTTAATTAGAATTTGGGAAGAATTAATTGTAAGCGCTTGAAACGATAGGGGAGTATGATAAAATAGTAGTGATAAAAATAAACCAAAAAGGGTGGAAAATCATGAAAAAACAAAGCAAGGCAATCTTATCCTCACTTGCAGTAGTTGCTGTTTTAGGTGCATGTTCTCCAAAAAACTCTACAGATGGGGCGAATGACTCAAACGCAAAGGATAGAACATTTGCAAAGGAAGTTACTCATGAAGGAACACCAATAAAAGGCGGAACATTAAAATATGCCATCGTAAGTGCATCTCCTTTTAATGGACTTTTTATTGATGAATTAGCTTCAGATTCAACAGATACTGCACTAGCAGGTTATGTTGATGGAACAATGTTTGAACATGACGAAAATCGTAAGCTAGTGAACTCTGGTTTAGCATCACTTGAATTTGATGTTCCGGGAAAAACTGTGAAGGTAACATTGAATTCTAAAGATTATAAATGGTCTGATGGACAACCAGTTACCATTGATGACTATATTTTTACTTATGAAGGAATTGGTTATAAAGATTATACAGGGATTCGTTATGATGCGAATTACAAAAATATCGAAGGAATGGAAGAGTTTCATAATGGTGAATCGTCTAGTATTTCTGGACTAGAAAAAATTGATGATTATTCAGTAAAAATTCATTATAAAGAAATGACACCATCTATGAAGCTAGCAGGTGGACCAATCAGTCCTTATATTATGCCGAAGCATATTTTTTCAACCATTCCTGTAAAAGATTGGGAACAAAGTGATTATGTTCGTGGAACAAAAGTAGTAGGATTAGGTGCATTCACTATCGAATCAATCGTTCCTGGTGAATCAGTAACTTATAAAGCAAATGAATACTATTATAAAGGAAGACCAAAATTAGATAAGGTAGTAGCAGAACTTGTCTCTCCAGATAGTATTGTTTCTGAAATGAAGGCAGGTAAATATGATATTGCTTCAATGCCAAGAGCTCAATTTGATACTTATAAAGATTTAACGAATGTGACTTTATTAGGTAGCGAAGATTCTGCTTATGAATATATTGCATTTCAATTAGGAAAATGGGATGACTCAATTAGTAAAAATGTGATGAATCCAAATGCAAAAATGTCTGACCCAGTTTTACGTCAAGCCATTGCTTATGCATTAGATATCGACCAAGCAGGAAAGAGTTTATACAATGGATTACAACGTGGAACGAATTCTTTAATTATTCCATTCTTTAAAGATGTATATAATAAAGATCAAGAAGGCTTTGCTTATAATCCAGAAAAAGCTAAGAAAATGTTAGATGATGCAGGTTATAAAGATGTAGATGGGGATGGAATCCGTGAAAATAAAGATGGTTCTAAATTAACCATTAATTTTATTGCTCGTACTCGTGATGATGCGAATGAATCCTTAATTCAACAATATTTATTATGGTGGAAAGAAATTGGATTAAATGTTCAATTAGTCAATGGTCGTACGATGGAAGTGAATAGTTTCTATGATAAAGTAGAAGCAAATGATCCAGAAATTGATATGTATACTGCAGGATAGAATACAGGTTTTGACCCAGATCCAACAGGGTTATATGGCGAAGATGCGAAGTTTAACTTTACACGTTTTGTAAGTAAGGAACAAACAGATATCTTTAATAAGATAAATTCTGAAGCTGCATTTGATGATGCTAAAAATATTGAGTTTTATAAAGAGTGGCAAAAATATGTGCATGATCAAGCGTATGTATTCCCAACTTTAATTGGGGATCAAATTACTGCTGTGAATAAACGTGTGAAATATTATAGTACGGATATCGCTTCGAATAATCCAAAAAATGCGATTAATGAAATGGAATTAGTTGCGGATAATCCAGTAAAATAGGATGACTTTTAATAAAGTAGTAAAGGACGTTTCCTTGTGAAGTTAGCCATTTTTGTCTAACTTCACGCTTACTACTTTAAAAGTCCTTTCTATTTTGAGAGTATCTTAAGGTGAAGCATATAAATAATAGGACTTTAATAAAGTAGTAATAGATGCTAGCTACTTTAAAAGTTCTTTTTCTTTTTACAATTATATGAAATAACTATAACTAGAAATAAGAAAAAAATAATTCAAGAGAAAATAAAATAACGTACACTTTTTAGTTTCAAATTTATTAAGAAAATGAGGAAATTATTAAAAAAATCTATAGAAAAACATAGGAATTTTAAAAGAATCGTGGTAAAATAAGCATACGTTATTTTAAAAAATGGAATTGTCATACAATTTGCATTTTCGTTTAAAAATACGTATAATATCAATAATGTTTAAAAGAAAATTATTGAATTTGAAATAAAGTATGACAGACATACGAAGGTTAAAATGTTAACCATTCGATTCAGACAAAGGAGGACGAAGATTTGGCTATCGATAAACCATTATTAGAAATCAACGATTTACATGTTGGATTTCGTATTAAAGATGATTTTTATGATGCAGTTGATGGTGTTTCATTATCATTAGAGAAAAATGAAATTTTAGCAATTGTAGGGGAATCTGGATGTGGTAAATCTACATTAGCAACAACTATTATGGGTTTACACAATAAATTAAATACTAAAATCACTGGGGACATTATTTATAATGATGTGAACTTAGTGAATTTAAATGAAACTTTATATAATAAAATTCGAGGAAATGACATTGGTATGATTTTCCAAGATCCATTGGCTTCATTAAACCCATTAATGACCATTGGTGCTCAAATTGACGAAGCATTATTATATCATACAGATTTAGATGAAAAACAACGTACAGAACGTGTATTAGAATTACTTGCACAAGTAGGAATTCCAAATCCACAACGTACATTTAAACAATACCCACATGAATTATCAGGTGGGATGCGTCAACGTGTTGTTATTGCGATTGCATTATCATGTAAACCGCCAATTATTATCGCTGACGAACCAACAACTGCGCTTGACGTAACAATTCAAGCACAAATCTTAGATTTATTAAATGAAATTCAAGCAGAAACACAATCAGGAATTATTTTAATTACGCACGACCTTGGGGTAGTTGCGGAAACTGCTGACCGTGTAGCCGTGATGTATGCTGGACAATTCGTAGAAATTGCTCCTGTAGAGGAATTATTTACAAATCCTAAACATCCATATACTCGTTCATTATTACAATCAATTCCTCAAGCTGGTTCAGAAGGACAAGAGTTACACGTAATTGAAGGTACAGTTCCTCCATTACCAAGCTTACCACGTACAGGATGCCGTTTTGCTCCTCGTATTCCATGGATTTCTGCAGAAGAACATGAAGAAAATCCAACATTACACGAAGTTGGTCAAGGCCATTTTGTTCGTTGTACATGTTACAAAAATTTCCATTTTGAAGGGGAGGAAGCATAATGGGTTTTGTTAGAATTGAAGACTTAAAAGTTCACTATCCAATTAGAAGTGGCTTCTTTAACCGAGTAACGGATCATGTTTATGCTGTTGATGGCGTTACATTGGAAATTGAAGAAGGAAAAACATATGGACTTGTAGGTGAATCAGGTTCTGGTAAATCAACAATTGGTAAAGCAATTATCGGTTTAGAACCAGTTACAAGCGGTAAAGTATTATATGAAGGTCAAGATGTGACAAATAAAGCACGTCGTCGTACTTCTGATTACAACCGTAATGTACAAATGATTTTCCAAGATTCATTATCAAGTTTTAATCCTAAAAAACGTATTTTAGATATCGTGGCTGAGCCATTACGTAACTTTGACCGTTTATCTCCAGAAGAAGAACGTCGCAAAGTTATTGAATTAATGGAAATCATTGGTTTATCCGAAGAAGCATTATTAAAATACCCTCACCAATTCTCTGGTGGACAACGTCAACGTATTGGGGTAGCTCGTGCATTAGCAAGTAATCCACGTTTAATTATTGCCGATGAACCAGTATCTGCTTTGGACTTATCAGTACAAGCGCAAGTATTAAACTACATGAAACGTATTCAAGATGAATTTAACTTAAGTTATTTATTCATCTCTCATGACCTTGGGGTTGTAAAACACATGTGTGATGAATTATTCATCATGTATCGTGGACGTTTCGTTGAAACAGGAAAAGCAAATGATATTTATGCTGATCCTCAACATATTTATACAAAACGTTTATTATCAGCAATTCCAGTTATTGACCCAGTAAACCGTGAAGCGAACAAACAACGTCGTATTGAAGCTGAGAAATTCTATCAAGAAAATCAAACAATGTACTATGACGAAAATGGTCGTGTATTCGATTTACAACAATTGTCAGATTCGCATTTTGTTGCGTTGAATCCGTCAGCAAAGGGAGGTAACTAGACTATGTGGAAAACTATATTACGTCGTGTGCTACTAATGTTGCCACAAATTTTAATTTTAAGTTTATTAGCATTCTTAATTGCTAAGATGATGCCAGGGGATCCATTTACAGGTTTAATTACTCCTGAAACAGACCCAAATACGATTGAAGCTTTACGTGTGAAAGCTGGATTCTATGATCCATGGTATATTCAATATGTTCGTTGGATGGGTAAAGCATTGCAAGGAGACTTTGGACAAAGTTATACTTATAAATATGCTGTTACTAAATTAATTGGTGAACGTATTGGTAATACAGTTTGGTTATCATTATTAACATTAATTTTAACGTATTTAATTGCATTACCTTTAGGGATGATTGCAGGACGTTATCAAAACTCATGGGCAGATAAGTTAATCGTTGTTTATAACTTCATTACTTATTCTATTCCAACATTCGTATTTGCCTTAATCCTATTATGGTTATTTGGTTATACATTAGGTTGGTTCCCAACTCGTGGTTCAGTTGATTCAGGTGTATCACCAGGATCTATTGGTTATTTAATTAATCGATTCCACCACTTATTATTACCAGCATTAACAATGGCGATTTTATCAACAACTGGTACAGTTCAATATTTAAGAACTGGGGTAATTGATGCGAAGAGTCAAGACTATGTTCGTACAGCTCGTGCAAAAGGGGTTCCTGAAAAAGTGGTATTTAACCGTCACATTTTCCGTAACTCAATTTTACCAATCGCTGCCTTCTTAGGATATGAATTCACAGGTTTAATCGGTGGTTCAGTGTTTATTGAAAACATCTTCTCATATCCAGGAATGGGGAACTTATTCGTAAGTTCAATTTCATCTCGTGACTATTCTGTTATCTTAGCGTTGTTATTATTATTTGGTACAGCAACACTATTAGGTACATTATTATCTGATATTATTATGAGTATCGTTGACCCTAGGGTTCGCGTACAATAGAAAAGGAGGAGTAGCAAATGGCGCAAGATAAAAAAGATGTAACAAAAGAAAGCACCGTATCTACCCCACCTACTGGGTTCCAGGTTATTGTGCGAGAATTTTTAAAAGATAAAATTGCTCTTGCAGCATTAATTATCTTAACTTTAATTTTCTTATTTATTTACATTGGTCCGTTTTTCATTAATGAAGCAACTGCTTTGAAAGTAAATATTTTACAACGTTATAAAGCACCAGGTGTGAACGGTTATTTATTAGGTTCCGATGAAGGTGGTCGTGATGTATTCGCGATGTTAGTCATCGGGGCTCGTAACTCTGTAACAATTGGTTTCACTATTACAATTTTAACTTGTATTATCGGGATTATCGTTGGTTTAATTTCTGGATACTATGGTAAATGGGTTGATACTACATTAATGCGTATTGTTGATTTCATCATGATTTTACCAACATTAATGATTATTATCGTATTCGTAACAGTTATTCCAAACTATACATTATTCCACTTTATCTTAATTATGACATTGTTCTACTGGGTTGGTTCAGCTCGTTTATTCAGAACACGTACGTTACAAGAAGCTAGTTTAGATTACGTAAATGCGTCTAAAACTTTAGGATCTAGTGACTTACAAATTATGTTCCGCGAGATTTTACCTAACATTAGTTCATTAATCATTGTTAACTTAATTTTACGTTTAGCAGGGAATATCGGTATTGAAACTGGTTTAACATACTTAGGTTTCGGTTTACCATATACAACTCCTTCTTTAGGAACATTAATTTCTGCAGCTAAAACGCAAGATATTATTGAAAACAAAATGTGGGTATGGTTACCTGCAACAATTTTAATCTTAGTAATGATGTTATGTATCAACTACATTGGACAAGCGTTCCAACGTGCAGCGGATGCTCGTCAACGTCTAGGTTAAGAAACATAAATAGACTTCTCTATATAGTAGTAAAGGACGGCAGCAAACCTTCGGTTTCATGCCTAAACTACTATGAGAAGTCTTTTTCTTTTACCTTTTTTGTTGTGTAAAATCGTATTTTTTTGTAAAATAGAAGGGCTAATAATTTTAATGGAGGATTTATGAAAGAGAAATTTAAGAAGTATCAACATTTAGTGAAGCCTTATGACATTATTATTGTAATTGCCTTATTTATATTATCATTTTTACCTAATGCAATTTTTGCAGTACAACAGATGACGACTACAACTGAAGAAGCAAAGATTTATGCTGTTGTTACGATTAATGGTGAAGAAGTGCAACGATTTGAATTAAAAGAAGATACTCCACGAGAGGAATTTATTTATTTCCCTAGTGATGAGCAATATAATATTATTGAAGTAGATGGGACTAGAATTAGAGATAAGGAAGACAATAGTCCTGATCAAATTGCCGTTAAAACAGGTTGGATTTCTAGGGTGGGGCAAACGAGTATTTGTTTGCCGCATGGTTTGATGATTGAGATTGTTTCGACTCAGGATCCGACGGAAGAAACGGATACTATCATTCCCCTGTAAAGGATACGAATTAGACTTCCCTGTATAGTAGTATAGGACGCCAGCAAACCTTCGGTTTCATGGCTAAACTTTGAGCCTAGGGTCTCAAAGTTTCCTAATAACAGTAGCCACAAGTGTGGCTGCTGTTACGCATACTACTATGAGAAGTCTCTTTGTTTTTTAATAAATGGTAAAAATTTGTTCTATTATTTGTCAGTAAATTTTATTCGTGATACGATAACCTTACATATATATAATATATCTTACATGTATATAAGGTGTATCATATCGAAATAAATAGAAATGAGAGAAATTTTATGAATGAAAATCAACCATTAGAACCTCAAAGAATTCCTTCTCGTCATGATAAAATGGAGAAAGAAATTAGTTCAACAGAAAAATGGTATAAAAAAATATGGAATCATCCTTGGTTTAAAAATTTTAGAGAATTTTGGAATAAATACCATTTAACAAAATTATTTTTGACTTTATTCTTAACATTTACAGCATTCTTTTTAGCCTATTTAGTTTACGGAGCAAAAACTGCAGACGTGAGTGGATTAAGAGCAGGTATGATTCAAGAAACTGTAATATACGATGAAGATGGTCAAGAAGCTGGAGCGTTAAATATTTCAAAGGCAGAGTATGTACCTTTGAACGAAATTTCAACTTATATGAAAGATGCAGTTTTATCGACAGAAGATAAACGTTTCTATAATCATAAGGGATTTGATTTAGTTGGGATTTTACGTGCATTTGCAGGAGTTATTATTCATCGAGGGAATATTGTAGGTGGAGGAAGTACATTAACTCAGCAATTAGCAAAAAATACATTTTTAACGCTAGATCAAACTTTATTGAGAAAAGCAAAAGAATTATTTTTAAGTTTGGAAATCGAAAAACATTATACCAAAGATCAAATTTTTGAAATGTATTTGAATAATGCTTATTTTGGAAATGGAGCTTATGGAATTGAAAATGCAGCAAGGCGTTATTTTGGAAAAAGTGCTGCTAATTTGTCATTAAGTGAATCTGCTATTTTAGCAGGGGCTTTAAAAGCACCAAGTTATTATAATCCGATTGACAATTATGATGCTACAGTGAATCGACGGGCAACGGTTTTAAAACTAATGGTGAATAACGGAAAAATTAGTGAACAAGATGCCAATATAGCGAGTGAGTCTGAAATTTCACTAGTTGACAATTATGTAGCTAATTCCAGATATCGTTATCCTTATTACTTCGATGCAGTCATTAATGAAATCACTCAAAATTATGGGATTAAGGAAGAGGACTTATTTAATAAAGGGTATAGAATTTATACTGGTCTAAATCAGAAATTACAGGCAGATATGGAAGAAACATTTGGTAATACACAATTATATCCCTCATATAATGATGGAACAAAAGCCCAAGCTGCCTCTATCGCAATGGAACCTCAAACGGGAAATGTGTTAGCAGTAGTTGGAGGAAGAATTGATGGTGCAGGGAAACATACTTTTAGAGGTTTTAATCGTGCGACACAAATGAAAGTTCAACCTGGTTCAACCTTTAAACCTTTAGCCGTCTATACTTTAGCTTTAGAAGAAGGATATGAACCTAATTCAACATTAATAGATGAAAAACGTTCGTATGGTCCTGAAAAATATACTCCAGAAAACTGGAACCATCAAAATAAAGGTACGGTAACAATGACTGAGGCTCTAAGTTTAAGTTGGAATGCTCCTGCTGTTTGGTTATTGGATCAATTAGGATTGAAAAAAGGAATTGAAAAAGTTCATCAATTTGGAATTTCAACAGTTTCAGAAGATGAATATTTAGGTATTGCTTTAGGAGGATTAACAAAAGGGGTTTCACCAATGGAAATGGCTTCTGCTTATACTACGTTTGCTAATAAAGGAGTCCGTGCAAAAGGAAGATTTGTTACAAAAATCGTAGATGCCACTGGTGCGGTTATTGTTGATAATACAATCCCTCAAACCAATAAGGTGACGAGTGAAACAGTTGCTAATAAAATGACAAGTATGTTATTAACCGTGTATGCGCCTGGTGGTGGTGGAGCGAATGCTGTACCTGCAGGTTATACAATTGCTGGTAAAACAGGTACAACTGAAACTGTTAATGGAGAAGATGGAGCTAGAGATCAATGGATGATAGGATACACTCCAGATATGGTTGTTGCAACTTGGATGGGATATGATGATTCTGCAAAATATTCGTTAGCTGTATCAAGTAATCAGGGTGTAGGGCCTTTATTCCAACTAGAAATGTATGGTTTATTAAGGACATCATCCAAAAAAACTCCGTTTGGAGTAGAACCTGCTAATACAAATCAAAAGAATAATTCACCAGTTAATATGGATAAATGGATTCAAAAAGCAGAAGAAAAAGGAAAGCAATTGTGGTTTAAAGTTCAAGAATGGACAGATCAATTGTGGAAAAAGGTTGGACAATAGTTTTATAAACAAATCGTCAACAAAAATTAGATTTTTATCTAATTTTTGTTGACTTTTTTTATTGCAAGTAGTAAACTTCTTATTAAGTTAGATGAATTTCTATTTTTTGTTAGAAAGTGAGGTTAGAATTTTATGAATATCATATTAAATAATGCGAATTTTAGAAAGTTATGGTTTAGTAGTACATTTGCTGGAGCAGCCAGTAATATTATTCAATATGCTTTGTCACTCTATGTGTTAGATAAGACGGGTTCTGCAACAGCTTTTGCTAGTATTTTATCGATTATTATTTTCCCACGTTTGTTATTTTCTCCAATAGCGGGAGTGTGGGGAGATCGAGTGGATAGACAAAAAGGATTAGTTTATACAACATTAATGACGGTTATTACTTTAGTAATATTTGGAGTGGGTACTTATTTAGCAAGTAATTTATCTTTAGTTGCTATTTATGTTTTGGTCATTATTTTAGAATTAGTAGAAGTTTTTCAATCAGGTCCAATGATGAGTGTTTTGCCAGCAATTGTTGAAGAAAGTCAATTAGCTCTAGCGAATACTTGGATGCAAGTGGATAATGGAATTGTGAATATTATTACGCCATTTGTAGCAGCATTCATTTATTCAACTTTTTCTATTACAGGTTCTTTATTCATTTCAGGTAGTATTTTATTTTTAACAATGATTGGTTATGCGTTCATGAAAATTCCTGAGCGTAAAGTTCAAAAACAAATGGATGATTCATCTGTTGTGAATAGTTTTTGGACAGATTTCAAAGAAGGTATTCAAATAGCATTTGAAATTCCGAATTTAATCATTGTCGTATTGCTAGCGTTATTTATAAATTTTTTAATGTCACCTATTTTTGGAATTGTAATTACTTACTTTATAAGGGTAACATTACAATTTACCAATGAAGAATTTAGTATGTTTCAATCGTTTGTAGCGGTAGTAAGTATGATTTCTCCACTAATTGCGTATCGATTAATCAAAGAGAGTAAAGAACCTGTTCATCTATTATTGAAATATACAGGTGGATTTATTGTTGGATTATTCGTGGTAATGTGTGGAACAATGGCTCGAGATATTTTTT
>ERZ773214.1744-NODE-1744-length-12304-cov-81.340436_pt1 | contig 12304 bp, 8 predicted proteins | sample MGYA00511238_ERZ773214 | MGnify/ENA primary metagenome ERZ773214 (study PRJEB29015, sample SAMEA2738157) | human oral metagenome | biome: human oral; feature: human-associated habitat; material: saliva | place: China | collected 2259 ...
CCCGCGGCACAGGCTGCACCCGCAGCTCCTGCAGCTCAGGCTGCACCCGCAGCAGTTGAGGCTCCCGCAGCAGCACCCGCTGCACCTGCAGCTCAGGCAGCACCCGCAGCAGTTGAGGCACCCGCAGCAGCTCCCGCTGCACCGGCAGTTGAGGCTCCTGCAGCAGCACCCGTTGCAGCTCCCAAGGCTGCAGCAAGCACCTACACCGTGGTTCCCGGTGACTCCCTCTCGCTGATCGCTGCAAGGCTCGGCGTTGCAGGCGGCTACCAGGCAATCGCAGCTGCGAACACCGACATCATCTACAACGTTGACCTGATCTTCCCCGGCCAGGTTCTGACCATCCCCGCCTAAGGATTAACCCTTAAGCGTAACGTGGACACGTTGTAGCCCAACGCCCCGCACCTCACACGAGGAGCGGGGCGTTGAGCATTTAACCCTAAAACAGGGGAGAAGGACACCGCCTGAACACACAAACCAGCAGGTAAACCCTCCAACCCCCAATGAGACGGAACACGCAACCTCCACTACACTAGAGAAGAGACAAGAAAACAAACTACGGGAGAACCATGTCTGCCATCACCTTTGAACAGGTAAAGCACCTGGCATCGCTGGCACTCATTGAGATGACCGATGAAGAACTCACCGCGATGGCGTCTGAGCTGGACGTCATCGTCGCATCCGTTGAGACCATGTCGCAGAAAGCAACTGCCGACATCCCCGCGACCAGCCACCCCATCCCCCTCGAGAACGTCTTCCGCGAAGACGTGCCCGTCACCACCCTCACCCAGGAAGAGGCGCTCTCCGGCGCCCCCGACGCACAGGACGGCAAGTTCCGCGTGCCGGCAATCCTCGACGAAGACTAAGAGGAGAACAACCAAGTGAACGAACTGATCCAGCTCACCGCCGCAGAAGCAGCAGAAAAGCTCGCATCCGGCGAAATCACCTCCGTCGAGCTCACCCAGGCACACCTGGACCGCATCGCAGCCACCGACGGCGCACCCCTGAGCGACAATCGAGCAGACGGCAAGAGCGGCCTCAACGCCTTCCTGCACATCAACGCCGAAGAAGCACTTGCTACCGCCGCAGCAGTGGACGCAGACCGCGCAGCAGGCAAGGAACTGCCCCCGCTCGCAGGCGTACCCATCGCCGTCAAGGACCTCATCGTCACCAAGGGCCAGCCCACCACCGCAGCATCGCGCATGCTCGAAGGCTGGATGAGCCCCTACGACGGCACCGTCACCCGCAAGGTCCGCGAAGCACGCATGCCCATCCTCGGCAAGACCAACCTCGACGAATTCGCAATGGGCTCCTCCAACGAGCACTCCGCATTCGGCGTAGTCCGCAACCCCTGGGCACTTGACCGCGCACCCGGCGGCTCCGGCGGCGGCTCCGCAGCAGCCGTCACCGCCTTCCAGGCACCCCTGGCGCTCGGCACCGACACCGGCGGCTCCATCCGCCAGCCCGCAGCACTGACCGGTAGCGTCGGCGTTAAGCCCACCTACGGCTCCGTCTCCCGTTACGGCGTCATCGCCATGGCATCCTCCCTCGACCAGGTAGGCCCCGTCGCCCGCACCGTCCTGGACACCGCACTGCTCCACGAAGCAATCGCAGGCCACGACCCGCTCGATGCAACCTCCCTGCCCGATGAGCCCGGCAACTTCGTTGAAGAAGCCAAGGCAGGCGCAGAAGCCGCACGCAAGCGCGACCTGTCCGGCCTGCGCATCGGCGTCATCAAGGAACTCGGCGGCGGCGACGGCGAAGGCTTCGAAGCAGGCGTCCTCGCACGCTTCCGCGAATCCGTCGAAGAGCTGCGTGCCGCAGGCGCAGAGATCATCGAGGTCTCCCTGCCCTCCGTCACCGAAGCCATCAGCGCCTACTACATGATCATGTCCTCCGAGGTGTCCTCCAACCTGGCACGCTACGACGGCGTCCGCTACGGCCTGCGCGTCGTACCCGAAGACGGCCCCGTCACCATCGAACGCGTCATGTCCGCAACCCGCTCCGCAGGTTTCGGCCACGAGGTCAAGCGCCGCATCATCCTCGGCACCTACGCGCTGTCCGCAGGTAACTTCGACGCCTACTACGGCGCCGCACTGCGCGTACGCACCCTCATCCAGCGCGACTACGCAGCAGCATTCGAAAAGTGCGACGTGCTCATCTCCCCGACCGCGCCCTCCACCGCGTTCAAGCTCGGCGAGAAGACCGAAGGCGACCCCATGGCAATGTACCTGGGCGACGTCGCAACCGTGCCCGTCAACCTGGCAGGCGTCCCGGCGCTCTCTCTGCCCGGCGGTCTCTCCGAAGAGAACAACCTGCCCGTCGGCATCCAGTTCACCGCACCCGCACACGAAGACGCACGCCTCTACCGCGTCGGCGCAGCACTGGAAGAACTGCTCACCGCAAAATGGGGCGCACCGCTCTACAAGAGCCTGCCCGACACCGAAACTCTGATCCGCGACTTTGACTTTGGGGGAACCAAGTAATGAGTGAAGAAGTCCTCAGCTTCGAAGAAGCCATCGAAAAGTACGACCCGGTCCTCGGCTTCGAGGTGCACGTCGAACTGAACACCAAAACCAAGATGTTCGACTCCGCACCCAACGAGTTCGGCGACGAACCCAACACCAACGTCACCCCCGTATCGCTCGGCCTGCCCGGCGCGCTGCCCATGGTGAACAAGACCGCTGTTGAGTCCGCCATCAAGCTCGGCCTGGCACTGGGCTGCGAGATCGCAGACAAGTCCTACTTCGCCCGCAAGAACTACTTCTACCCGGACTCCCCGAAGAACTTCCAGACCTCCCAGGCTGGCGGCCCCATCGCGGAAAACGGCTCCCTGGACGTCGAGCTCGAAGACGGCACCATCTTCACCGTCGAAATTGAGCGCGCCCACATGGAAGAAGACGCAGGCAAGCTCACCCACGTCGGCGGCGCAGACGGCCGAATCCAGGGTGCAACCTCCTCCCTGGTCGACTACAACCGCGCGGGCGTGCCCCTGATCGAGATTGTCACCCGACCCATCGTCGGTGCCGGCGAGCGCGCACCCGAACTGGCACGCGCCTACGTTGCCGCAATCCGCGACATCGTCCGCTCCCTCGGCATCTCCGACGCCCGCATGGAACGCGGTAACGTCCGCTGCGACGCCAACGTCTCCCTCATGCCCAAGGGCGCAGAGAAGTTCGGCACCCGCTCCGAAACCAAGAACGTGAACTCCCTGCGTTCGGTTGAGCGCGCCGTCCGCTACGAGATTCGCCGCCACGCAGCGATCCTCGAACGCGGCGAAAAGGTCACCCAGGAGACCCGCCACTGGCACGAAGACACCCGCGAAACCTCCTCAGGTCGCCCCAAGTCTGACGCTGACGACTACCGCTACTTCCCCGAACCGGACCTGGTACCGGTCGTCACCAACAGCGAGTGGATTGAGCGTCTGCGCGCCGAGCTGCCCGAACCCCCGGCAGAGCGCCGCCGCCGCCTCAAGGGCGAGTGGGGCTACTCCGATGAAGAGTTCCGCGACGTAGTCAACGCCGGCGCACTCGACGTCATCGAAGAGACCGTCGCCGCAGGCGCAACCGCAGCAGCAGCCCGCAAGTGGTGGATGGGCGAAATCGCCCGCCGCGCAAAGCAGGCTGAAGTTGAGCTCACCGCCCTCGGCGTGGAGCCCGCAACCGTGGTCGCCCTCGAAGCGCTCATCTCCGAAGGCAAGATCAACGACAAGATTGCCCGCCAGGTGCTCGAGTTCGTCCTCGCCGGTGAAGGCACCCCCGCCGAAATCGTTGAGGCACGCGGCCTCGCCGTGGTCTCCGACGACGGCGCGCTTACCGCAGCTGTTCAGGAAGCACTGGCAGCAATGCCCGACGTTGCCGACAAGATTCGCGCCGGTAAGGTTCAGGCTGCTGGCGCTATCGTCGGTCAGGTCATGAAGGCTACCCGCGGCCAGGCTGATGCCGCCCGCGTGCGTGAGCTGATTCTGGCTGAGTGCGGCGTGGAAGGCTAAGCTTTTCCGCTGACCCGGCTCTAATGAAAGAGGCGCTGTCTCCCGAGGTGGGAGGCGGCGCCTCTTTTGTGCTCTCTTGTTCCGCATGGTTCCGCTTGGAAAAGCGGTTATCGTCCTCGTTCCTACAGGGAACCCGCCCTCGCTTCGCTTCGGGCACCCTGATGTCACGTTCGGACGATACCGCCTTTCCGCGCTGGGATACTGTGCGGGTGCGGCCGCGTTTTCCGGATGCGCCCTCAGGGTGTCATCCCGGACGCTCTCCGATGCGGAGCGAGGAGGGAGCGGAGCGTCCGGGTGACGGGTGCCCCTGCGTAGGCGCGGAGGAAATATGCGGCACCCCGCCCCTCAACCTCAGGAATTTATATTCTTCCAGATGTGCTAGAATGTAACCGTAACATTATTGCTGTAACACTAATCGGTTGTGGATGCGAGCCACGGCGTAGCGTTATCGCAGTGAATGAGTGGAATCTACCTTCGAGCGACCGATTGTATTTTTCAGAGCTAATACAGCCCTGAAGTACAAGCGGATAGTTTTAGCGAGGAGCGACTGTACTCTCCGATTATCCACTGACCAGAGGATTTCGAAGAGAGTTAGTCTGTTATCCACCATTGAGAGCAGGTGTAACAGCCGGGTTCCGATGGTGGGGAGTAAGCCACTCTGGAGGATTGTGGTTAGGTCTGCCAGGAATGACGTATACGTCATCAGGAGGGCCAAAAAATCCATAATCAAACAACACTCTTTTCTATTAAATGGAATGCATGACCAGTGAGCGGATTTGGCGATCGGAGCTCACATGGTCGGTATACATATTGAGGATAGGCCCAGCTTATACAGCATGGGTCTAGTCCTTTTAACAATCTAGCATGCCACTGCTTTATATCTACTATCAGCTGTGTCGCAACCGCAAAAAGTTTTAATACGAAGAAAGCTCCGTCCGTATCACTTAGATACAGACGGAGCGTTCTTTTTAAAGCGTGGCTTGCTTGGTTATAGCCTACTCAGTAACGCCGAGGTTGCTCAGCAGGAACGCGTAATCCCACGCGATCTCACGCCAACGCGTATACCGGCCGGAACCGCCACCGTGACCGCCCGACATGTCAATCTTCAGCAGTGGTACCGGCGACGACGGGTCAATCTGCTCACGCAGCGCCGCAATCCACTTCGCCGGCTCCACGTAGAGCACGCGCGTGTCGTGCAGGCTCGTCACCGCAGCAATCGCCGGGTAGCGGACCGGGCGGATGTTCTCGTACGGGGTGTACGACTTCATGTAGGCGTACACTTCCGGGTCCTCAATCGGGTTGCCCCACTCTTCCCACTCCATTGCCGACAGCGGCAGTTCCGGGTCGAGGATGGTGGTCAGCGCGTCCACGAATGGCACAGCAGCCAGGCAGGCGGCGTACTTTTCGGGGGCGAGGTTCAGCACGGCGCCCATGAGCAGGCCGCCGGCGCTACCGCCGTAGCAGCCGATACGCGCCTCATCAGCCCACGGCTTCGCCGCAATGTAGCTGGTGACGTCCACGAAGTCGGTGAAAGTGTTCTTCTTCGCGAGCTTCTTACCGTTCTGGTACCAGGAGCGACCCATCTCGCCGCCGCCGCGAATATGCGCGATGACGTAGATGACGCCGCGGTCCAGGATCGACAGCATCGGGATGGAGAACATCGGGTCCATAGACGACTCGTAGGAGCCGTAACCGTACTGGATGACCGGGTGCGGCTTGCTCATGTCCAGGTCGGCGCGGTGAATCACCGAGATCGGGATGAGCGTGCCGTCCGCCGCCGGCGCCCAGTCGCGGTAGGCGCGGTAGTCCTCGCGGTTGTAGCCGCCGAGTACCGGGGTTTCACGGCGCAGCAGCAGGGTTTGCGACATGGGGAAGTAGTCGTAGACGCGGCGCGGAGTCAGGTACGAGGTGTAGGCGATGCGCAGCACGGGGGAGTAGTTCTCCGCACGCAGCACGGAGGCGGTGTACAGTTCCTCGTCGAAACCGGCAGGTTCCATGAAGGTCACGCCGGCGGGGCGGCGGCGGCGCCACTGGATGGGCAACTGCTCACGCGGTGCGAGGAAGATGCGGGTGGTAGTGTCTGCGCGGGCGGTGACGACCAGGTGCGTTGCGGTGAAGGTGAAGCCTTCCAGGCGCACGTGTTCGCTGTGGCGGATGACCGGCACCCAACGCTGCGCGTACTCTTCGAGGCTTTCGCCTTCGCGCGGCATGTCTGCAAGGACCAGCTCGGAGTTCAGCGCATTGTAGTCGTGCTGAATCAGCAGGTGCTGTTCGCCAGCGATGTTGAGCGGCTCGGCGTAGTATTCGATGCCCGCGCTCTTGGGGATGAGCAGGGTCGGCTCGCCCTTGGGTTCGCGGGTGGGGATGAGGCGCACTTCCGTGTATTCGGAGTTGGAGCTGGTAATGACCACGGAGGAACGGTCGGAGCTCATGGCGGCGCTGAGCCACATGGTGTTGTCCGGTTCCTCGTAGATCAGGTGGTCTTCGGTGTCCTGTCCGACGTCGTGCACGTAGACACGCCAGGGGCGCCAGGATTCGTCGGGGACGAGGTAGATGAGCTGCTCGGCGTGGTTGATGAAGAAGGAGCCCGCCGCAATGTTGGGGATGGTGTCTTCGAGGAAGACGCCGGTTTCCATGTTGAGGAAGCGCTGCTCGTAGCGTTCGTCGCCCTTCTCGTCCACGGAGATGCTCAGCAGCTTGCCGTTACGTGCAGGCTGGAAGCTGCCGAGGGAGAAGAACTCCATGTCCTTGGCGTATTCGTTGCAGTCGAGGATGACGACTTCACCCTCGAGTACTTCGCCGGGGGTGACGGTCGGCGGGGTGTAGCGCACCACCTCGTCGCCTTCGTGCAGGGCGGGGTAGCGGTAGAAGACGGGGTACTGGCCGCCGGGCACCATGCGGCTGTAGTACCACCAGTCACCGATACGGTTCGGGACGGTCAGATCCGACAGCAGGGTGCGGTCCTTGATTTCGTTGAAGATGGATTCGCGGAGGGGCTGCTGGTCTGCGGTGACAGCTTCGGTGTATTCGGCTTCTGCCTTGAGGTAGTTGAGGACCTCTTCGCTTTCCTTGTCGCGGAGCCATTCGTAGGGGTCGATGAAGACGTCGCCGTGGTGTTCGCGGCGGTGCTCGACCTTCTTCGGTACGGGCGGGGTGAGGTTCTGTTCAGCCATGCTGCCACCTCTTTCATTGGGTTATGGGTTTGTGAATGGTGTGTGCCGTCTGCGCCTGCGTTCCTGTGCCGCCGGGTGGCGGTGAGGGTGTGCGGGGGAGTGTGGGCACGCCTAGTTCTAGTGTATCGAAGAGTGAGGCAGGCTACTATATTGCTGTCTGTGCGGGATTGCCCGGCTCAGCTTGTGGAAGCCTCACCGGAGCCTCGCCGGGACGTGTGCGTTCAGCGGCTAGTTAGCGCGCCCCTTAAGGGACATGAGGGTGCGGCGACCCGCCTTATTCGCCTTCGTGAAGGCGCGGTTACTCTGCCGGTATTCGCGCTCCTGAGACCGCAGGCGCAGGCGCGCGGATTCTGCCATCATCCTGCGGTAGCGTTCGAAACGCTCGGGGTCGAGAGCGCCGTCGGCGAGCGCCTGCTGTACCGCGCATCCGGGTTCGGAGCTGTGGGAGCAGTCGCTGTACCGGCAGGCGGAAGCGTAACTGGAGACGTCGTCGAAGGTTTCGTCAATCGCGGCGCTATCGCTCGTTGCGGCTAGGGCTCGTACGCCTGGAGTGTCGATCAGCACCGTGCCAGATGATGATTTTGCGTTGGGCGAGTCTCCTTCGCTTGAGCCTTCCGCACCGGGTAAAACAATCATTTGGCGGCTGGTGGTGGTGTGGCGCCCCTTGCCGTCAGCATCTCGGACCGTGGAGGTGACCTGCACCTGATATTCCTGGCTATCCTCGCGGGGGTCAACTCCGGGGTTGAGCAGAGCGTTGACCAGGGTAGATTTTCCGGCACCGCTGCGGCCCAGGAACGCGGCGGTGCGTCCGGCGACAAGCTCCGCCACCGGGGCGGGATTGTAGCCATTGTCCGTGCAGACGGCGAGTACCGCATCCACACCACCTGCGAGGGAATCCCTGTAGTTGGCGAGCCGTTCGGCCGTTACCAGGTCACCCTTGGTGAGAATTAGAGCTACCTGCACCCCGGAAGCATGCGCGAGGGCGGTGTAGCGTTCAACGCGCCCGATGGACGGCTCAGGGAAGCACGGCTCAACGACGCAGAGCATATCCACGTTAGCGGCGACAGGCTGATCCGCGGATTCCCGGGTGGCGCTGGGGCGGGTGAGGTAGCTGCGGCGGGGCAGAATCGCGAGGGGTTTGTGCTCCGCTGGCTGGGTATCATCGCCGGTTCCCGGGATGGGCTGGGTGAGCACCCAGTCGCCGACGACGGGGTACTCTTCTTCACCGTAGTCGTTCTCGACCGGGCGCAGGGGAGCGGAAAGTTTCACGAGCTCGCCCCGCTCGCAGGTCAGTAGCTCGCAGCGGGTGCGGTGCACGGCGCTCACACGGGCGAGGGTGAAATCTTCGAGGGCGCCGTTGAGGACGAACGCGGCGCGGATTGCCGCGCCCTGCCAGGAGGGGTCGAAACCGAGGGTCTCTAGCGTGTACACGGCGGGAGGAGTAGTCACGGGAGTTTCTTTCTTGGTTGCGGCGCCCGGTTGAATATGACACCCGGATAATGCGCCGGGTAGCGGGCACTTAAAAGGTTCGTTCTTTTTGGGTTTTACGCCCTATAGCAGCGTTATAGCAGCGAGGCGCGGGCGCCGGCGCGGATGCGGCGGGCAGCAAGATACGTCAGCCCCAACCCCACCGCGGCGTAGAGTACCGCCAGCACCGCGTCCGTCGCCAGGAGCGCGAAGAGATTCGGGGTAGTGCTGCTCGCAATACTGCCAGAGGCATCTAAAACCTGCACCAGCCGGGACCCCGGAACCCAAGAACACAGCCACGCAAGCCACGCGGGGTAGGTGCTCACCGGAACAATCACACCCGCGCTGACCGGCAGAATAATCGACAGGAAATTCGACCCCGTGTACGGATCGGACAGGTACAGGCCCAGCCCGGCAGCAAAAATGCCCAGGCAGACCCCGCCCAAAACCGCAACCGGCATCAGCACGATGGCTCCGAGCAGAAGCCCCGAAGTCGCCCCGGTGGAGGGCGCCGTGAGGGAGAGCAACCACACGATGCCCACATTGCTCAGCCCCGTCACGGAAGCCAGCAACGCGGGTACCGCCGCCGCGCCCAGCCAATAGCCCGCATCCACGGGGCGTGCCGTGCACACGTACTCGAAGACACCAATCCAACGGTCAGTGGCGACGCGCGCAACAATACCGGCTGCCACCGAGCTGAGGGTGGCAATCAGGGCGGTTGCACAGCCGATGCGTACCGTATCGTTTGCGGCGAGGTCGGCACCCAGAAGCACCGTGAAAAGCACGTTGAGGCCCGGCACGAGAACCAGGGTCGTGATAGCCGTTCCGAGGGTCGCAAAGGTAATGGACGACGACCAGCCAATAGAGGCGGTAGACAGAGCCCGACGCATCACACCGGGCAGGGCAACAGCACCAGGCAGGGCAACAGAAGAGAGAGCACGCACGCTACATCGCCCCCAGGGTGCCGCGACGGCGGGCGGAGGCGAGAGCCTTCCGAGCAAAGAGGAAGGCGCACGCCGTCCAAGCGAGGCTCACGACCAGGGTCTGAATTATGGGTAGCAGCGCATCCGCCGGGGTGTTAATAGGGGTACGCCCAAGAAGCAGGTGCACCGGCGCCTGCAGGGGAATGAGCACACCCGCGGCATCCAGCCAGGCGGGCGCCTCAACGGTCGTGAAGAGAACCCCGGAAAGAATAAACACAGGCACGAGGAGCAGCTCCTCATAGGCAATAGCGTTCGGCGTCGCCACAAAGAACACCGCAATCATGAACGTGACCGACAGGCAGGCAAGCCACAGCAGGGGAACGCCCAGAACGTAGCGCGGCCAGAGGACGGCAAAGTCCGTGACCTGCGGGTTGAGCGTCACGAGAGCCCAAACCGCCCACGATAGGGGCAAAGCTGCCAGACCCACAATGGAGGCGCTCGAAACGATAGCCGCCAGCACCCGCACCGGAGAAATCGACCCCGAACACAGGTAGACGAGGGTTCCGCGGAAACGCTCAAAATTGATAATGCCCGCAGACACGATGCAGACCGACCACATGCCCACAATGCCCGCGCGGGTCCACGCCAGGGTCGGGTCAACGGCCTGCCCCTCGGAGCTCTGCGCCGCCGCATGCACGGCGAGCGCCTGAAGGATGACCGAGCCGAGTACCGTGCTAATGAGCAGCTGAATGAAGTAGGGGACCGTCAGGAACTGGCGCAGGCTAAAGCCCATGAGCCGTAGCTGCCGGGCGCACTCCTGCCACAGGTCGTACCCTTGGCTCTGCTGCTGGGGCTCTTTCACGCCTTCACTACCGTGCGCGCCTTGTGCGTTCATCGCTTGAGTCCCTCCGCCATCGCCAGGTATGCCTCTTCCAGGGTTGCCGGGCGCGTGTACGGTTCGGTTCGCGCCCCAATGCGTGCGGTGGCAAGTCCATCCGCCAGGACGCGGTGCGCCTCGCCCGTCTCGAACGTGGTGCGCTCGCCGTGCCAGTACAGGGTCAGTTCCCAGCCGGAGCCACGCGGAGCAAAAAGCACCGCCGCCTTATCGCCGAGGAAACTGCGTAGCGCATCAAGACCCTCGGTGGCGTTGGCTTCAACCTGAACCACGGTCGTGGCGGCAATACCGGCGTGAGTGGCAACGTCCTCGAGGGTGCCGCTCACGGCAACAGAACCGGCGCCCAGGACGGTGATGGTATGCGCCAGGTCCTCGATTTCGCCCAGTAGGTGACTCGTCAGCAGGACGGCGGCGCCGTCCTCCGCGAGGGAACGAATCAGCGCGCGCACGGTCAGGGCGATATCGGGATCGAGCCCGTTGGTCGGCTCATCCAGCAGGAGCAGGGAGGGGGAACCGAGCAGCGCCCTGGCGATGTGTAGGCGCTGCTTCATGCCGCGAGAAAACTCCTGGACGGGCCGCGTCGCAGCGTCGGTGAGTTCCACTCGAGCTAGGGCATGCTCCACTTCGTGTCGTCGAGCTCGCCCGGAAACCCCCGCAACATCGGCGAAGAACAGCAGGTTATCGCGGGCACTGGCGCGCGGGTAGAAGCCGTTCTCCCCGCCCAACGCGAGACCCACGTGACGGCGTGCCCGCTGCGGGTGAGCGATGGCGTCAACACCGTTCACGGTGAGGCTACCGCTGGTGGGGGTGAGCAGGGTCGAGCACATCTGCACGGTCGTCGTTTTGCCCGCACCGTTGGGGCCGAGAAGAGCGTGAATCTCGCCGGAGCTAACGCGAAGCGACACCCGGTCGACTGCGGTAAAGGCGTTTTCACCTTTACCAAAGACACGGCTGAGCTGCGCGGCGTCAAGAACAAGAGACATGGTAGGTAACCTTCGGGTATGACCCTCTGGCCCCTATACCGGAGGGATGCTGGGCAGGATAAACAGCGGAGTGTGCCGCGCCCTGCGTGAGTGTATGTGTAGTCTCAGTGTACCGAAAAGCATCGAAAAAGTGATGGGAATTACTATTTGGAGGGTGGGGCACTCGCTCTGAAAGCACTATCCATGAGGCACCACCTGCGCAGCGGATTCCCGTGTCATATTCACCGACAGCATGAGCTTCATCGACGTTAAAAAACGTCATCTTTGCAATGAAATGTCTTAAAGTGCCGTTCACCCACAAAACCCTTGACCCCACCCAACGCCCTATGACACCCTGAATACAGGTCAAGAGCGCCAGCGATAAGCCCCAGCTAGCTGGCCGGCAACCCTCCTCCGCGGTGGGGTGCCCTGGATGAAGACCAGGCGGCACGCAAAAGCGTGACGCAAGCGCGGGACCGATGTGACCGATAACGGTACATCAATCGTGACAGGATTATTCGACGACGATTCCTGTACCGTCGGCATGCGGCCCCCTAAGAATCCCCATTAGGAGCCACGCATGAGCAACAACACTACCGTCCCGACTCCCGCCAACCCCGCCGGTTGGAAGTTCGAAACCCGCCAGATTCACGCAGGTCAGGCGCCGGATGCCGCAACGGGAGCTCGGGCACTACCCATCTACCAGACCACCTCTTATGTCTTTGACAGCGCCGAGCAGGCAGCGAACCGTTTCGCCCTTTCCGAACTGGGCCCCATCTACACCCGCATGACCAACCCCACTCAGGAAGTCATCGAAAACCGCATCGCCTCCCTCGAAGGCGGCGTTGGCGCGCTGCTGCTGGCATCCGGTCAGGCAGCTATCACCTACGCAATCC
>ERZ773214.1746-NODE-1746-length-12299-cov-14.739464_pt1 | contig 12299 bp, 9 predicted proteins | sample MGYA00511238_ERZ773214 | MGnify/ENA primary metagenome ERZ773214 (study PRJEB29015, sample SAMEA2738157) | human oral metagenome | biome: human oral; feature: human-associated habitat; material: saliva | place: China | collected 2259 ...
GTTAAGCACGCCGCCAGCGTTCGTCCTGAGCCAGGATCAAACTCTCCGAACAAAAACAAAAACGTTAAAGCCCAGAAAAACCAACCAACCAAACAAAGCCAGCCAGCAATCCCAACCAAAAACACTCAAAAACAAAAAACAGGCATAAAAAACAAACAAACACACTATCGAGTTCACAAACAACACCCACACACCCCAGCAAACCAAGCCAAAAACCCAGCCACCAGAGCAGTGAACCACCACCACAAACTCACTCACAAGCTCGCGGCGACAGGTGAATAATCTACTCACCCCCACACCCAAAGTCAAACCAAAACACCGTGACCCCCACCACACACAATACAAACCCAACAAACACAACGAAAAGAGGGCGCCCGACGATTGTCGGGCGCCCTCTTAAGCGAAGCGATCAGCTCAGTTCGAGAACGGCAAGGTTCTTGCGGCCCTTGCGAATGAGAGCCAGTCCACCGGCGAGAACGTCTTCTTCTCGCAGAACTGCCTCAGGATCCTCAACCTTGACGTTGTTGATGGAGGCGCCACCGGATGCGATGGTGCGCCGCGCGGCGGTCTTGCCCTTCTCAAACCCGAGAGCGACGAGAGCGTCCGCCACGGTCGACTCCCCGATGGTGAGAGAAGCGCGCGGCAGGTCTGCGGTCGCAGCGGCCAACGTTGCCTCGTCGAGATCACGGATGTCGCCGCCACCCCACAGGGCGTCGGTCGCGGCAAGAACGCGCTGAAGCTGATCGGCTCCGTGAACGAGCTCGGTGACGGAAGCGGCCAGTGCCTTCTGCGCGGCACGCTGGTGCGGGCGCTCGGCCACCTCAACGGCGAGCGCCTCGATCTCCTCACGCGACTTGAACGTGAAGATCTTCAGGAAGCGCACGACGTCGTCGTCCGCGACCTGCAGCCAGAACTGGTAGAAGGCGTAGGGGGTCATCATCTCGGGGTCGAGCCAGATGGCGCCGCCCTCAGACTTGCCGAACTTTGTGCCGTCGGCCTTAGTGATGATCGGGGTGGTCATCACGTGGGTGTCAACGCCCTCGACCTTACGGATCAGGTCGACGCCGCCCACCATGTTGCCCCACTGGTCGTTACCGCCGGTCTCGAGCGTGCAGCCGTAGCGACGGTAGAGCTCGAGGAAGTCGTTGGCCTGGAGCACCTGGTAGGAGAACTCGGTGTAGGAGATGCCCTCGTCCGAGGCGATACGGCGAGCGACGATGTCCTTGTTGAGCATGGTGCCCACGCGGAAGTACTTGCCGATCGTGCGCAGCAGGTCGATGGCGCTCATCTCCTGGGTCCAGTCCAGGTTGTTCACCATCGTGGCGGCAGCGGGGCCCTCAAAGTCAAGGAACTTCGAGATCTGCGAATGCAGGCGGTCCGCCCACCCCTTCACGACGTCGGTCGACTGCAGCTGCCGCTCGCCGCTCTGGCGCGGATCACCGATCTGTCCGGTCGCGCCGCCCACGAGAGCGAGCGGACGGTGGCCAGCGAGCTGCAGGTGACGCATGACAATCAGCTGAACGAGGTGTCCGTGGTGCAGCGAGGGCGCCGTCGGGTCATAGCCGCAATAGAAGGTGACAGGTCCGGCGTTCAGGTGCTCGCGGAGCGCCTCGAGGTCGGTGTGCTGCGCGAGCAGCCCACGCCACTGCAGTTCGTCCAGAATGTCTGTCACGAAAGTTGTCCTTCCTTGCGGATTTGACGGGTTGTTGTGTCTGTAGTGTATCGGCTTGGTAGCGCCGGGCGTTAGCGCAGCGCGCTCGCCGCCCACTGGCGGGCATCCGCGAGGCCAGCCCGGGCCTCGTCGAGCTGCTCGGCGACGCGCACGGGTGCGGTGCCGCCTCGACCCAGGCGGGCACCGACCGAGCCCTCGACGGTGAGCACGGAGCGCACCTGGGGATCCAGGTGGGACGAGGCCTGGGCGAGCTCTTCGTCGGTCAGGTCCGCCAGCTCCACTCCCCTGGCTTCGGCCAGGCGCACGCAGGCTCCGGAGATCTCGTGCGCATCGCGGAACGGGACGCCGCGCTTGACGAGCCATTCGGCGATGTCGGTGGCCAACGAGAAGCCCTGAGGAGCCAGCTCAGCGAGGCGCTCGAGGTGGATGGTCATCGTGTCGATCATGCCGGCGACGGCGGGGCACAGAACGTCGAGGGTATCGATCTGGTCGAAGACCGGCTCCTTGTCCTCCTGGAGATCACGGTCGTAGGCGAGAGGAAGAGCCTTGAGGACGGCGAGGAGACCGGTGAGATCACCGATGAGCCGACCGGCCTTGCCGCGCGCGAGCTCGGCGACGTCCGGATTCTTCTTCTGCGGCATGATCGAGGAACCGGTCGAGTAGGAATCGTCGAGGGTGACGTAGCCGAACTCCTTCGTGTTCCAGATGACGATCTCCTCGGACAGGCGGGAGATGTCGATGCCGATCTGGGCGCAGATGAAGGAGAACTCGGCGACGACGTCGCGCGCGGAGGTGCCGTCGATGGAGTTTTCGACGGAGTCGGTGAAGCCGAGTGCCGCTGCAATGCGGCGCGGGTCCATTCCGAGCGTATTACCGGCCAGCGCGCCAGAGCCGTAGGGCGAGATGGCGGCGCGCTTGTCCCAGTCGCGCAGGCGGGCCACGTCGCGCAGGAGCGGCCACACATGTGCCAGCAGGTGGTGAGCAACGAGGACGGGCTGCGCGTGCTGCATGTGGGTACGTCCCGGCATGACGGCGTCTCCCGCACGCTCGGCCTGGCCGAGGAGGGCGCTAGCAATGTCGAGAATTCTCCCGGCCAGGTGACGCGCCTCCTGACGCAGGTACACGCGGATAAGGGTCGCGATTTGATCATTACGCGAGCGACCCGCACGCAGTTTGCCGCCCAAAGTCGCTCCAGCACGGTCGATGAGACCGCGCTCGAGCGCCGTGTGAACGTCCTCATCGTCGGGGCTAGGCACGAATCCTCCGGACGTAACGTCAGCATCGAGCCTGGCGAGGGCATCGTGCATGTCCGCGCACTCCTGGTCGGTCAGAAGGCCGACGCGGTGCAGCTCGTCAGCGTGCGCGTGCGACCCGGCGATGTCGACGTGGGCGAGACGGAAATCGAAATGGGTTGACACGCTCAGGGCAGCAAGCGCCTGCGATGGGCCGCCAGTGAAGCGGCCACCCCACAGGGACACGTGCGTTTCGGACTGCGACATGGTGGACCTCCCAGGATCAACAACGGAAATACAGCTATGACTCAAGAGTATTCGAGATACTGGCGGGCCGCCGACGGCCACACTACGGGTACTTCTCCACGCACCTTCACCCAGGTCGCGATAATGACAAAGAGCATCCAGTTGCCTTCGAACAGCAGGCGGGACTCGGTGAAGGATTGGATGAACATCGCGATCATGAGAACCGCGGGGATAACATCCCACAGGTTGTCGTCGATGTGGGCAACCGCCACCTTGACGACTCGGTACAGGGTCCAGATGATCGCAGCACTCACGAGGAATGCACCGACGAAGCCTGTCGTCAGCGCTGCCTCCACGAAGACGTTATGTGCCTGGTTCGTCGAGGTTCCATCCTCGCGCACGACCAAGCCAGCGAAGGGGTCGAGCCACGTCGGCCAACCGATAAACCAGCCCCAGCCGCCGATCGGGCGCTCGACAACGAGGGGTTCTGCGGCGTGCCAGATGACTGAGCGTCCGCTCATATCGGGGCTGCGTCCGAAGGAATCAGCGATCCAATGCCGCGCAAAGAACGCGCCGATGCCTGCAACCACACCCATGCCAGCGAAGATTGCGACGACCTTCAAGCGCATGTGCACGGGCACTCGGCGTTGGACGACCAGGCCCGCGATGACGATGAAACAACCTGCGGTCGACAGGGCCACCGTCGCGGACTGGGTCAGCAACATTGTTGCCCCGCATGCAGCGAGCCACACGAGCGTCGATGGCAGGGCCCGCCGCGTCTGCATGTAGCGCAACACCAGGCACACTGCCAGGAGAAGCGCAACAAACGCCAGAGGGTTGCGGTTTCCAGGAAAACCCTGGATCGGCCCTCCCTCCAGCAATCGACCGTCCACCCAGTATGAGGACGCTGGAAGGTGGCCTCTGCCCCACAAGGTCGGGGGCGCGAGAGGTCCCAGGTGAGCGAAAGCGACCACAGCCTCGAGAATGAATGAGGAGGAAATAATCCACTGAAAGGCCAGAATGAGTGTTTCGACGAGGGCTGTGAGGGGCAGCGCCACGGCAACCGCTATCGATACGAGCGTCAACACGATCTGCATCACGGAATACTGGGCACTGAGCAGCGGATCAATCGACCAGACACTAGTCAGTGCACACCAGGCAACAAAGAAACTGATCGTCGTCGGGAATCGGCGCAGTGACAGGGAACGACCGGACGTTCGGAAAAGAATCACGAAAGCCACGAGAAGTATCAGCATCGGCACGAGGGACCCGATGTCGCCGAAGATTCCGCGAATGCCCTTGCCCGCGAATCCGACAAAGAACATGCCCGCGACCGTGTAGCGCATCATCCGCTCGCGCGTGGCCTGTTCTGAATCGATGCCCGCGGTAGCCTCGATCGCTGCGCTCGCTTCGTACGTCATATACGACACAGTAAGCGAGGTGGGAGCGCCCTCGCCGACGCTCCCACCTCTTGAAACCCAACTGAGACATTCCCTGTGAGAGAACCCTCAATAAGTACTCAGTACCCCATATTGACACCGAAACGAACGTCGCGCGCCGCCGCAAGCTTGGACTGCAGACCGTAGATGTCGATGAATCCGCGCGAGGAAGACTGGTCGAAGGTATCGCCCGTCTCGTAGGTCGCGAGGTTGAAGTCGTACAGAGAGGACTCCGAGCGGCGGCCATTGACGGTGGCGCGACCACCGTGCAGGATCATACGGATGTCGCCGCTCACGTAGCTTTGCGTGTGCTCGATGAAAGCATCCATCGACTTCTTCAGTGGCGAATACCACTGGGCCTCGTAGACGAGTTCACCCCAGGTTTGCTCGAGCTGGCGCTTGTAGCGGTGCTGCATGCGCTCTAGGGTGATGGATTCGAGGGCCTGGTGAGCCTCGATGAGAGCGACTGCGCCGGGCGCCTCGTAGATTTCGCGGGATTTGATGCCCACGAGGCGGTCCTCGACCATGTCAATGCGACCGATGCCCTGGGCGCCGGCGCGGCGGTTCATCTCCTGGATCGCCTCAAGCGGGGTGACCGGGCGTCCGTCGATGGCAACGGGGATGCCCTTATCGAAAGTGATGACAACCTCGTCGGGCAGCGGTGGGTAGGTCGGGTCGTCGGTGTAGACGTAGACGTCCTTGGTGGGAGCGTTCCACAGGTCCTCGAGGAAGCCGGTCTCGATGGCTCGGCCCCACACGTTCTGGTCGATCGAGAAGGGGTTATGCTTCGTGGTTTCGATCGGCAAGTTATGTTTCTCGGCGTACTCGATGGCGACGTCGCGGGTCAGGGCAAGGTCGCGCACCGGGGAGATGCAGTCCATGTCGGGGGCCATCGACGTGATCGAGACCTCGAAGCGAACCTGATCGTTTCCCTTGCCGGTGCAGCCGTGAGCGACGGTGGATGCACCAAATTCGCGGGCCGCCTTGACCAGGTGTTTGGTGATGACGGGGCGTGAGAGCGCGGAAACAAGAGGGTATTTACCCTCGTAGAGCGCGTTGGCCTTCAGCGCGGGCATGCAGTATTCGTTTGCGAATTCATCGCGGGCGTCAGCGACGTACGCTTCCACAGCGCCACAGTCGAGCGCTCGCTGACGGATGACCTCAAGATCCTCGCCACCCTGGCCAACGTCGACGGCAACAGCGACGACCTCGCGGCCGGTCTGTTCTCCGATCCATCCGATGGCGACGGAGGTATCCAGGCCTCCTGAGTAGGCTAGGACAACGCGGTCTTTGCTCGACATGTGGGTTCCTTCCGGGGGTATTTTTCGTAGGTTCGTGTGCCCGCTCGTGCGGACGAGGCCGGGGCTAGTTGTCGGGGAGAGCACCGGGTTCCGCGAGGGCGAGGAGCACGCGTTCCATGGTGGCGGCGTCCTGTTCGGAGCGGCAGATGACCAAGATGGTGTCGTCGCCGGCGATCGTTCCTGCGACTTCTTCTCGCCGGACAGCGTCGATGGAGGAGGCAAGCAGGTTAGCTGCGCCGACCTGGGTGCGCAGCACAAGCTGGTTATCGACCTTGACGGAGGTGACGAGGAGTAGCTGGCACCACCGTGCAAGCCGCACATGTGCGGCTTCGGCGTCGTGGGTCGCGCCGCCGTCATGGTCGGGCACCGTGTAGATGAGCGCACCGGAGGCGTTACGTACTTTTGTTGCCCGCAGGTCCATGAGGTCGCGCGAGAGAGTCGTCTGCGTGACATCGATGCCTCGCTCCGCCAAGCGCGAGCGGAGTGCTTCCTGGCTTCCGATGGATTTGGAGGCAAGGAGGTCACGGATCATCTCATGCCTGGCGCTCTTTGTGCTCGGGAACGCGGCTGCTGAACTCATATGCATGATTATACATATTCATGCATATGTTTGCACAAGCGGATGAGAGGCGTGCTCTGTGCACCTCATAAACGATGCTGTCAGCCCTTCAGAGCATCAACAATCTCATCGGCCCACCGCTCAATGGCCTCCCAGTCACGGAAGTCACCCTCGACAACGCCAGCCAGACGGGCGACGGAACGCTCGCGCAGTGAGAGAAGCGATGGCTTGTAACGGCCCGGGAAAGTACGCAGCTCACGACACTTCACGTGCGTCAACAGCGGGCCGACGCGAGAGCCGTCCTGCTTGGAATGCTTGGGGACACCGTTCATGCCGACCGAAAAAGCCCACACCTGCCCGACAGGGAGCTGGTCCTTGAAGCGTTCCATGAAGTCGTGCGCCTCGGGCATCCACTGGAGAATATACGTGGCGGAGCCAACAATCACGGCGTCGTAGTCCGCAACCGAGGTGACATCGGCGGGTGCGAGACGATCAACGGTGATGCCACTCGCTTCGATGCGTTTGGCAATCGCGTCGGCGACCTCATCCGTCGCCCCATGCTTGGATGCTGCAGTTACAAGGATGTGCATAGCCACATACTAAAGCGAAGGCCGGTCGAATCAGCGGGCGCAACGCCCCAAATGAGTGGGGGACCACAGTGAGATTCGACCGGCCTTCGTGCGGCGTCGTCAGGCGCGCAGCGAGGCTCCAAGTACCTTGGCAGCCTTAGTGACCACCTTCTTGCGGACAGCCTCGGATTCTTTAGCGGTCAACGTGTGATCGGCAGCGCGCAAACGCAGGGCGAAGGCAAGCGAACGATAGCCGTCGGGCACTTGGTCGCCCTCGTAGATGTCAAAGAGGGTGACAGACTCGGCGAGGGGACCAGCGCCCTGACGAACGATCTGTTCGACCCGCGCTGCCGGAATATCCGACGGGACGACCAGCGCGATGTCTTCCTTGGCCAGCGGGAACGTCGAGACGGCCTTGACCTGGATCGGATCGACACTCATGTGCGCAATCAGCGCGTCCACGTCAATCTCGAAAGCACAGGAGCGCGCCGGCAGGCCGAAGGCACGGCAGGCCGAAGGCGAGAGCTCGCCGGCCAGCGCCACGTCCACCAGATCGCGTCCGGCACGCACAAAGACGCGGGCAACGCGACCCGGGTGGAAGGGGGCAACATCCGCAGGATCAGTTGCAGGCGCAGGCATCGGAGCACCCTTGTGGGCGGACACGTGATCCACCCACGCGCGTGTCACCTCGACGCGCACACCAAGATCGGAGGCGACGCGGCGAACGTATTCGAGAGCATCAGCCCAGTCGTAGGCACGAGGCGAGGACAGGACGCCCGTAGCTTCTGCCGCGCCGGTGAGAACACCACCGATGTGCCACGGCTGGGCGGGGATGCCTGCCTCGAGCGCTGCGAGTACCTCGTCGGAGGGGCGCTCCTTCGCCCCGGGAAGCAGCGAAGGAACGGTTCCGTGGGGTCGGGCAACCTTGGCGATTTCGAAGACAGCGACGTCCGCATTGGAGCGTGAAACATTGCGGCCAGCGACATCTAGCAGCGTGTCGAGGACCGAGGTACGCAGCCAAGGTGCATCGTCCGCCATTGGGTTACGCAGACGCAAGGCCTCACGGCGCGGATCGGAAACGGGAATACCCTGACGGTCCCACGTATCGGATACGAAGGGGTAGGACTCAACCTCAACAAGGCCGCCCTGTGCCAGCGCCGACGCGGCGAGGCGACGAGCCTTCTGTGCTGTTGTCAGGCCGTGACCCGCTGGGACGGCGGGCATAACAACGGGGATATTGTCATAGCCATCGAGACGTGCGACCTCTTCAACCAGGTCGGCGGGCGCCGTCAAATCGGGGCGCCACGAGGGAGCCGTCACCGTGAAGAGACCATCACAAGGACCCTCAACACGGCAGCCAACCGTGGTCAGCAACTCCGCGATGCGCTCGGGGCAGTGCTCGACACCGGTGAGGCGCTTCACTTCACCCACGGGCAGCAAAATGACGGTCGCACCCTGACGCTCGTCCACGTCAGTCACTCCCATATCGATCGTGCCACCGCCGTACTCAACCAGCAGTTCAACGGCACGCTGTGCGGCGACCTGAGGCAGAGCCGGATCGCTTCCACGCTCGAAACGCTTCGAGGACTCGGAGTGAAGCTTGTGGCGGCGGGCACTGCGTGCAATCGAGACGGCATCGAAGTGAGCGGCCTCGAACAGGATGTCCGTGGTATCCTTCGCAACCTCAGAGTAGGCGCCGCCCATGACACCGGCGATGCCGATGATGCGAGAGCCCTCGCCCTGGGGTGAATCGGTGATGAGCAGATCCTGGGGATCCAGCTCGCGCTTCTCCTCATCCAGGGTCACGAGCGTTTCGCCCGCGCGGGCACGACGCACGACGATAGGAGACGCGAGCGCTCCCAGGTCGTAGGCGTGCATCGGCTGCCCCAGGTCGAGCATGACGTAGTTCGTGATGTCGACGGGCAGCGACAGGGAGCGCATACCGGCGGCCTCGAGGCGCTCCACCATCCACCGCGGGGTGGGGGCGGCGGGGTTCGTACCGCGAACAATGCGGGCCGCAAAACGGTCGACGCCCGCTCGCCCACGGATCGGCGCATCGTCGGAGAAGACGACGGGGAAGCCGTCGGCATTGGGTGCAGGCGGCTCGGCTGCAACGACGCCGGGCAGGCCCGGGTCGCGGAAGGCCGCGCCCGTCGAGTGGGAGTACTCGCGTGCGATGCCGCGCATCGAGAAACAGTAGCCGCGGTCCGGAGTCACGTTGATCTCCAGGACTTCCTCTCCCAGGCCGAGCCAGGACACGATGTCGGTGCCCACCGCGGGGATCTCACGATCGGGGAAATACTGTGGCAGGACGATAATGCCGTTGTGGTCCTCGCCCAGGCCCAATTCTCGGGCGGAGCAGATCATTCCGTCGGAGACATGACCGTAGGTCTTGCGCGCAGCGATCTGGAAGTCACCCGGCAGCACGGCTCCCGGCAGCGAGACAACCACCAGGTCGCCCACGTCAAAGTTGTGCGCGCCGCAGATGATGCCACGGCTGGGCAGCTCCGAAGGCTCCTTACCCGTGCCGGGGGCATCGTTGTACTCGCCGACATCCACACGGCAGTAATTAACAGTCTTCCCGTTCGAAGCAGTCTCCTCCACCCGCGTCAGGACGCGGCCCACGACGAGGGGGCCGATGACGCGCGCGGGGTGGATCTCTTCTTCCTCGAGACCGACCTTGACCAGGGCAGCAGCAAGGGCCTGCGCGTTCGTGCCGTCGACGATGTCGACGTGCTCGGCCAGCCAGCTCAGCGGAACCATAGGCATGTCAGTTTCCCCTTCCATTGACGCCGAACTGCTGGGAGAAGCGAACGTCTCCCTCGACGATGTCGTGCATGTCAGCGATGCCGTGACGCAGCATCAGCGTGCGTTCGATACCCATACCGAACGCGAAGCCCGAGTAGACCTCAGGATCGATGCCGTTGGCTCGCAGAACGTTGGGGTTGACCATGCCGCAGCCACCCCACTCGATCCAGCCAGGACCACCCTTCTTTTGCGGGAACCACAGGTCCATTTCGGCACTGGGTTCAGTGAAGGGAAAGTAGGAGGGACGCAGGCGGGTCTTCGCCTCGGGGCCGAACATGGCCTTGGCGAAGTGGTCCAGGACTCCCTTGAGGTGCGCCATGGTCAGGCCCTTGTCGACCGCCAGGCCCTCGACCTGGTGGAACACGGGGGTGTGCGTGGCATCCAGGGCGTCGGAGCGGAAGACCTTACCCGGGCATGCGATGTAAAGCGGAACGCCGCGGGCCAGCATCGAGTGGGACTGCACCGGCGAGGTGTGCGTGCGCATCACCAGGTGACCGTCCTCTTCCTTCTCGCCGCCAGCAGAGCGCCCGTCAATGTAGAGGGTGTCCTGCATCTGACGCGCAGGGTGATCGATGTCAAAGTTCAGCGAATCGAAGTTGAACCACTCGTGCTCGATCTCGGGACCCTCGGCGATATCCCAGCCCATTGCGACGAAGAAGTCCGCGACCTCTTCCATCAGGGTCTCCAGGGGGTGGCGAGCGCCCGCCGCGCATCGGCTCGTCGGAACCGTCACGTCCACGGATTCCTCGACCAGCATCCGGGCCTCATGCTCGGCGGCGAGGACATCCTTGCGCGCGTCGAGGGCCTCGGTCAGCGCCTTGCGAGCCTGTCCGAGGTTCTTACCTGCCAGACCGCGCTGGGAGGGCTCGAGCGAACCAATGGTGCGGTTCGCGATCACGAGCGGGGCTTGATCTCCGAGAAGCGCCCCGCGAACAGCCTTGAGGGCGTCCAGCGAATCTGCTTCTTCAATATCGACGAGGCCCTGGGCGCGCAGTGCGTCAACGGCGGCCTCGTCAAGAGGATCAAGGTCAGGGGCATTGCCAGCCATGTCCTGCTTCCTTCTTCTTTCCTACTGGGTTCATTACTGCGCGCATCACGCGCACCGCCCTCCATCTTACCTGTTCGCAGATCCTCACAGCTCAACGGGTCCGCCTCCGCGCTACCCTGGGAGGCGTGAATGCGCGTTTGCGCTACTCGTTGTCTCACGACAGGAAGTCAATGTCTCACATCACGAACCCCGAAGGCGCGGCCCCGGCCTCGTCCTCCAACCCTCCCCTGTTCAACGCCCGCCGTGTGCGCGTTCAGCACATCGCGCGCGCCAAGGCCGAGGGCATCCCCCTGACCATGCTGACTGCCTACGACGCGCTGACCGCGCCGATCCTCGAGGCCGCCGGCGTCGACATGCTGCTCATCGGTGATTCCCTCGGCAACGTCATCCTCGGCCACGGCTCGACGCTGCCCGTGACCCTGGAGGACATGGAACGCGCCACGGCGGCCGTCGCACGCTCCACCTCGCGCGCCATGATCGTCGCCGATCTGCCCTTCGGCACGTACGAGGACACGGTCGAGCACGCCTTCGCCTCCGCAACGCGCCTCATGAAGGCCGGAGCGCACGCTGTCAAGCTTGAGGGTGGTCAGAGCCGCGCCCACATCATCGCGGGCCTCGTCTCTGCCGGTATCCCCGTGTGCGCGCACCTGGGTTACACGCCTCAGTCGGAAAACACCCTGGGCGGGCCCCGTATGCAGGGCCGAGGAGACGACGCCGACGCGCTTCGCCGTGACGCCGAGGCCGTCGAAAAGGCCGGCGCCTTCGCCGTCGTCTTCGAGATGGTGCCTGCGTCGATCGCCACCGAACTGACCCAGAGCCTGCGCATCCCGACCATCGGTATTGGCGCAGGCCCGAACACGGACGGCCAGGTGCTGGTCTGGTCCGACATGGCCGGCTACTCCGAGTGGACGCCGTCGTTCGTGCGCAAGTTCGGCCAGCTCGGAGCGGCCCTACGTGAGGCGACGTCCGACTACGTGGAGGCTGTGCGCGAGCGCTCCTTCCCAGGCCCTGACAACTACAAGAACGACTGACGCCACCCGCTGAGAAGAGGACAACACATGGAAGCATCCGCACTCGCTCGTCGCGCGCCCCTCGGCACGCTCAAGCCCGGCCGTGTCTCGCCGATGCGAGCGGTTCCCGAGCACATCGAGCGCCCCGAATACATGTTCCACGACGGCCCCGAGCGCGTCACCGCCTCGGAGATCAAGAGCCCCGAGACCATCGCGAAGATCCGCGAGGCCGGACGTATCGCGGCGGGCGCGATCGAGGCCGTCGGCGCGGCCATCGCCCCCGGCGTCACCACCGAGGAGCTCGACCGTATCGGTCACGAGTTCCTGATCGCGCACGACGCCTATCCCTCGTGCCTGGGCTACATGGGCTTCCCCAAGTCCATCTGCACCTCCATCAACGAGGTCATCTGCCACG
>ERZ773214.1749-NODE-1749-length-12281-cov-4.843203_pt1 | contig 12281 bp, 28 predicted proteins | sample MGYA00511238_ERZ773214 | MGnify/ENA primary metagenome ERZ773214 (study PRJEB29015, sample SAMEA2738157) | human oral metagenome | biome: human oral; feature: human-associated habitat; material: saliva | place: China | collected 2259 ...
TTTCAGCAATTCGCCAATTGTTCGCACCTTGTTTTCATCTATTTTATAGCGACTATCTTTGTTATTTGCAATTGTTAGAAACTCCTTCACTTGTAATTTTACAAACTTTGGAGCGTTTACCTTGCCTTCTGCTACCGCCATTGCGTATTTATAAGCAGGATGTTTCTTATCCAGTCATTCCACCCCCTTGCAATACATTAAGCAATGGATCTTGTTCTTCTTCTTTTTGATTAGCTACAAGCACTCCAAGCTTTGCTCTAGATTGTGGAGATAGACACAATTCATCACACAGTTTTAAATAGGTCCTCACCAGCTTTTCTTGTGTTGCTACAAATTCTCTATCAATTGCAAGTGTTGGTCTTTTGGCCACACGCTTATTTGCAGTGTGTAACATATCAATAGCCACGCTCGCTTGAATGATTGTTTGTGTATCTAATCTACTTAATACTTTAGCTTGCCTTAATGCATCAACAATAAAGTGAAATGCTTCTAGTTGTGTTTTAGTTAGATAGCTTGGCGGTTCTATTTCCGCATCATCAATAAACGCATTTTCTACAGCAATACGTTTTTCTTTTTCTACCTTTGTTAAGTGCTTCTTTGTAGTCCTTGCTGATACAGCTTTTCTCATGTGTCCACCTCCTTTCCTCTGCCTTGCAGCATCCTTGTATAGTTCCTATATAAATAAATATATATTCACGTGCGCACGCATGTCCCATTAGGGAAAATTGTGTAAATTGTGGTGAGCAGTACGGTCTTGGACTTTTTCGCAAAAAAATTATTTTATGGTAGGGGGGGTACTAATTATTTTTTTCAAGTACTCCCTCTTATACTCTCCATGGTCTGCTTTGTAGTGATGCATCTTGCATAATGTAATCAAGTTATTTTCATCAGTACGCTTCTTCCATGCTTCGTGTAATGGTTCAATGTGATGTACATCTAAGCGTTGCCCTACACTAATATAATTATCTTCGTGCAAACATAATCTACATAAATGTTTATCACGATCTAATATATTCCTTCTGCAGTCTTGCCATTCAATACTGCTTCTGAACTTCCGTTCTTTCTTTCTGCTATCAGATGCATTTGCATGCTCCTGCTTGTAGTTGCGCTTTGGTTTATGTGGACATTCTCCTTCATGTATTCCTCCACAATAGCTACATGCTTTTAGCATTGCATCACCTCTATTTCAGTACCATATTACTATTACGCTTTAACTTACCATGTGTTCTTCTACATACTCCACAATTCGTTCTTCTTGCATCATTAGTTGTAATGTAGCTTTGACATATTCCTTCATATTCAATTGTGTCTGCAGTACAGATACCATATTTATTATTAAGGCATCTATCCCTATTACAACATATTCTAGTCATACATCATATCCCATTGCTCTACGATTAATTGCATATGCTTCATCATATGTAATACCTTCACGCTCTGCTACTTTATTTAAGCAATCATCTTTAGTTGGATATTGTCCACTGTGTGTATTGATATGGCATTGTGTACAGAGTTGTATTAAGTTCTCCTTAATATCTCCACCACCACTGCCACGTGTATTAATATGATGCGGTTCTATATTTGTTCTTTGTCCGCATATTTCACAATATGTCTTGCGAACTTCCTGTATCGTTTTCTTGGATGTAATTCTTTTATGCTTCATCAAATACCCCTTATAAACTAAAAAGGACCGCATCATACTGTGTTGTGCGACCTTGTATGATGTAGTCCTTAATAGTGTGTAGTTTTTCTAGGAGGCTTGTTGAAAGTGTTCTCTTCATCCATGCCCACATATAGTATCCCACAAATTCATAGTCAAATATTATCAACCTTTTTGAAAATTTCTTCAAAGTTTCTAATTGCTCTTTTATGTAGGTTATGAATGTTTTGCACTGAACATCCAATTAATGCTGCCACCTTTTCCCATGTATGCCCATTAACATATCTATCAATCAGTACGCTCTTTTGTTTTGAACTAGGTATGGCATTAATAAGAAATCTTGCTCTTTCCCTTTCTCTTAGGTATGAACTCCATTCTCTCATTAGTTCATTTGATAGTGCATCAATGTTTGCTATCTTATCTTCAAAGGTAATTGGTTGCCCTCCGCTTACAATGTCTTTGCTATAGTCAATTGCTTGCAGATGCATTATATCTTGTTGCAACCTTAATACTTCACGTTCCTTACATTTTATATTCAAATCAGTATCACGTATCTGATTTAAATATTCCCTACCTGTCATCGGCTATTATCTCCCTGTTCCTTTAATTTATCGGTCCATTCTTTCCATGTATATATTGGCATCCCTTTAGCTATTGCAAATGACCATTCCCCAATACATCCTTTAGATGTTTCCCAGTCACCGCATAATACTAATGCATCACATCTATTTAACATGTCTAAGCATATTTTTAAGCCTTTTGAGTATTGTGTATCAAAGTACAACATGCTGAAATTATGAAGAGGTGATAGATATGTATTGTTCTTATCTAGCATTACTAAGTTTTCCATGATTGTATCAATTGAATACTTATTGGCTTTATCTCCGCCAAATGGATGGGCTACATATATTAATTGGTCTTTAATCATCTTCTTCTCCTTCTTGTACTAGATCATTGATGTGAAATGTTTCACCGTCAACCGCATCATCTTCCAATCCTTCTTCCCATAGTTTCCCCTGCGCTCTTGCACCTCTTACAAACATTTCTATTTCTTCTACCAATGGAATTAATTTGTCTTGTGTTCCCTCTTCTACTGGAAGCCATGAAGTACTAATTGTACATTCATCACCTTTTTTGTTAGTAATTAAAAGCACATACTTTACTTCTGTAATAACCCTAGGCATTTTTTTGTGCCATTTCAAGCTAATGGATTTAATCTTCATCCACTCTTCTTCAAACAGCTTAAACACTTTAAACACTTCAAATACTAATGCTCTTGCATTTACATATGGTTCTAATATCTCTGGTCTGAAATCGTCCTCCGTGCTTAATTGATATGTTTCAGTAATACCAGCATTATTTGCTTTCTCATACTTTACTTTCTTTTTATCACCAAATCCAATGCTGAGTATCCTCATTTTTATTGCCCCTTTCGTTGCTTATCTTCGCAAACCCAATCACCGCAAAGTACTTTATTTTGTTTATTAGTATAAAATTTCTTTCCACACTGCACGCAGTATCTTGTGTATTTAAATGCTTTCTCTAATCGTTCTTCACGTTCTTTCTCTAGTTGTTCCTTTGTTTTTCTAGGCTTTACTGGTTTACCTTCTCTACAATCTGGACACCATGTGCTATGACTATCTGGTGTGAATAACCTATCACATCTATGACACTTTCTTTGCATCTCTTATCATCCTAGCTGCTTATATATGCTTCACATTCTTTCAATATGCTTTTAACTAAATCTATCGGAATGTTTGACCTTGTATTATATCTATTACCTCCATTGTTGTAATGCTTTAGTCCAATCTTTCCTTTTATCCTTTTATTACGTAACTTTAAATTTATATTACTTCCAAACTTTGTGGTCTTCTGCACTGGGTATCCATAATTGTTATAGTATGTAAGATTTTCATATGGGATATTGAACCCTATTACATTTGCAATATATTCCCATATTCTTCCATATGCAGGATTTTCTATAACAAATATTTTGGGTTTATAGTGATCAATGATTTTTAACGTGTTGTATATACACATTTCACCGTTTATTCTTGTCAAAAATGATTTGTCATATTTAAATTGATAGTTACTATAATCGTCTTTATTCCTAATGGTGAATTTGCTGCTTTCTTCATACCCTCCAAATAATGATGTTTTTATGCCTTGTTCTTGCTTCCAACATGCATTGCCACCCTTCATGGCACTTGCAACGCTCCAACTTTCACATGGTGGGCTTGCTAGAATTACATCTGGTGGCTCTAATTTGTCTAATACATCCCATAGGGCCATTGGTTGATGTAATGTATTAACTGCTAAATCTTGATTAATACATGCATCTCCAATCCCTATAGAGATTATCTTATGTTGCCCCCCCCTCATTCATATTAAATTCATCTACTGCTTGTTTGTAGCATCCGTTTCCGTCATCGAATAGTCCCCATATATTCATTCTCTAAACTTTTCCTATCAATTATTACTAATCCCTGTGCTTTTAATTCTCTTTCCCATTGTCCTATCTCTTTAGGCTTTTTATTTTGCTCTCTACATTCGTCCACATATAACTTGCGCCATATCAATAATTCTGACCTATGTATTTTCATCTGACAGTTTCCTCAATCTCTTACAGTACAGCTATACCCTCTTAGCTTTCTCATTCTGTGTCTAATAGTTCTTACGTTATCCCCAATATATTTATAAGTATCTCCTTGCATGTTCTTCTGCTCGTTATATTTATCTAGCTGCGCTCTCCATTGAATGTAGCTTTCACATTTACTGTGGCACCCTACTTCTCTAAATTGGCACTCCCTGCATGGTGGTTTCATAATAACTCCTTGCCCATTGATTAAATACTTTGTTCCCCTTTAATTCGTCTCTTCGTATTCTTGCTTTTATCAATGCATCAGATGATACAAATACATAACCCCAATGCGGTATAAATACTTTTCTAACTTCTTTTGAGCGCCCTTTTACAATATGATCATGTGCTTTCTTTAAATTTCTAAATCTATCATTCATGCTCATATCCCTCTAATCTGTTGCCTATTACTTTTACTTTCCCATTATTCACCACAAAGGCTAAGTCAAAATCTAGGACCGCATCAGTTTGTTGGTTGATTGCTTTGCATCGCCATTGAAATTTATCTGTACTGTAATATACTTCCGCTACCAATGGAGTATCTTGTACTGATTTACAATCAAACTCTATATGGTCCTTTTCGTATATCCTTTGCCCTGTATTGTCTTTTGCTTCGCTTCCTCTACATAGTGTTCCGTCCTCTATTGGTACCCATGCATATGTATCGTTTTCTACTGCTAATAATCTAATTTGTGAGTAGCTTTGCTTTATTTCATCACTACTAACCCATTCTGACCTGTTTACATTCGTTCTTAGGCCTTTATATATTAATGGCTTCATGCTACCTCCTCACACACTGCATTGATGCCCAACTTCTTTAGTAACTCGTGTATCATCAATCTTCCCTTTTGTGTCCAACGTGTAGATGCTTTGCACTCCAATCTACCGTCTGTAGTCATGTATGTGTGTGTCTTAGTCTTTGTATATCCCTTACGCATTAAGTCACTGTACAAAATCCATTGACCATTTACGCTACGTTGAATATGAGCATCATGAAGTATCTTATTTAATGCTTTAGCACTAAGACCATAATCCGCAGCAATCTGCGTTACAGTCATTGCATTTGTAGAACTCAAAATTTTATCTACGTAATCAACCTTTGGTTCATACTCCGCAATCTGTTGTTTCTGTTGCTCAATGATTGCCTTTGATTGGTTATGTGTTTCCACTTCATCTGCATACAATCTCAATGCTTCTGGTAGTGTCTTTGGAATATGTAGATCATAACTACCAGTTTTTCTAATTTGTGGAAGTACTTCGCTTGTTACCCAGCGTTTGAATTTCTTTGCGCTTGGCATCTTTGATTTCAGTATCAAGGAATATAGTCCAGACTCATTGATTAAATATGTTTCCCTCTTCTGGCCTGTGTCGGCAATTTGCCAACGCAGCTTATCTTCTTCATCAATATGTTTTCTTATTGCATCTGCAGTATCTTTATAGCCAAGTGCAGTTGCTACGCTCTTGGCCACAAAGTACACTTCATTATCAATAATGATTGTTCTAAGTTCCCCAAACTCATTACTATTAAATAGTGTTGTTACATGGTTCATAGTCTGCCCCCTAGTGTTTCCGCATCAATTCTTGTTACGTTTTCTGCCCCTTTTAGACTTTACTCCTAGTTCTTTACATCTATTTTTAAATGATGTTAAACCTACTCCCATTTCATCTGCTATTTCTTTGTAACTTACCCCTTTATTAACTAATGCCATTACTTCATCGTATTTAATTTCGCCAATCGTTTTATATTGCTCTTTTAGGCCTAATACTCTTAATGCTTTTTTCTTTTCCATTGCACCGTATACTACTGCACCTAGTGCTAACCAATTTATGCAATTCATCGGTACACCTGCCATGCTTGTGTTTTGCATGTTGTTTTCTCCTATTTTGCATAAACCTTTGTTGGACTATATGCAGGACAGCCTTCACATTCTTCTTTTTTCAGCCAATGTAAAGTGCCTGCTGTCTTGCCTTTGAATACTTTAATTGATGTTTTCCCTTTGGGACATGATGCTTTTACCCATAACGCACCGCTTTTTGCTGGTCCAAATGAGTGGCTACATATCTTTTTTGGTCTGCCTCTTCGCATTTATTTCCTCCTAGAATGGAATATTTTCATCATCATCTACAAACCCATTTTCAAAATTGCTTGTGTTACTTTCATTTTCTTTCAACCCATATGTAAGGACTTTGGCCACAATCTCTGTAATGTATCTTTTCCCTCCGTCTTTTTCATATGATCTAGTTCTTAATTCACCATTTACTGATACGAAATCACCTTTCTTTAATCCACTGTATTTTTCCGCATCAACCCAACATACAATGTTGTGATATTGTGTACTCTGTTGCTCATTCACATATTTATTGGTTGCCATTCTAAATGTGAGTACTGGTTTCCCTGTTTTCGTATATCGTAGTTCTGCATCTGCCACTACGTTACCGCTTAAAAATACCTCATTTACGTTTATCATTTATTTCTTCCTCCCATTTCTCACATTCTTTACTAATCACACATAATGCTAGGATTGATACTCCTAGCATTACACCTATCACAATGCCTATTCCTAGTAGTGCCATTTTTGACCTCCTCAATTCTTATTAATCTGTAAAATCGATAAGGGTATCCTTCTTCTGATACAGACTCAACTACACTATCTGTTTCTACGTAATAGCCTTTTGTCGGTTGGATATAATCTCTCCATTCGCTTGGCTTTAAAATCTCTGTTTTTACTTTTGGTTTTTCTAAATTCTTACTACTATTCCACCTGCGCTTAAATGCATCTTCTTTGTCTGAATAGCAAGCACTTCTTTTTTCTTTCACAAAGTAGCTTGCCAGTCTTACCGCATCTTCTGCTCTTCCTTGATACAACATCAACTTATGCATGCCATGTGGCCAAAGCTCATTGATTTCATCTGAATACAATTCCGCATTATTGATGATCATGTGGAAATGTATTCTTGTTTTCCCCTCTGCAATATAGATGTACTTTAATTCCTTACCCAGTTTTTTATATCTACGTTTGAGCCGTCTTATAAAATTCTGAATATCTTTCTTTGCATCTTCCCATGTAGCAGGCTGTTCTTTATATGTGAGTGTGATGTAACAATCATTTGTAGTGAAGTTATTATCAATCAACATACGCAGCATTGCTTCCGCTTGTTTTTCATTTTGCTTTTTCATAGCTTCTGGTGTGATGCTTTTCTTTTTTACACGCTTACCATTCTTTCTATATGTTCTTGATGTGTGATAATCAAGTACCTCTATCATATTTTTAGATATGGTTTTTTTACGCTTCCTCATATCGCAATTACCCCATGGTCGATTTGTTAATATGTTATATCTAGTTAATAAGAAAAGCCTTTAAATAAGCTTTTCTCTAGTCTTTTATGCCCATGTGTGATATAATTACGTTAGGTTTGGTGCGTAATTACGTGCTTGATTAGGCTACTTTAATTAGTGGCCTTTTCTTTTTGCCTAGGATAATTGCAATGCATGTCACCTTGTTCAATATCTAAATATTGACATGCATCGCAATGTTCCATACATATAATCCCTTTAGCCTGTCTACAATGTATGTAGGCACGGCTTTTTTTATTGCACTCATCACATATGCTGCAGTGTTTACTCATTACAAGTCACCACATCAAGCAATATTTCTCTTGCCGTTAATGCAAGATGTACCTTGTACTCTTTAATTGGGCCTTTACCTGTTATGCGTAATACATATTCCCCTGTTTTTCGCTTAACAAATATAGCGCATCCATTAGCAAGAATAGTAAAATCTAAACTTGTGCTTTTATTGCTTACGCTAATTGATGTAATTCGTTCCCTCAAAACTTGCATTTCTTCATCATCAAACATTAAATATGTTTTTAGTAGATCTAGTGCTTTTTCTTTTTTGTCTTTCATGTTTTATCACCTCCTTAACCCTGCCTAACATCCAAATTGTGATGCCAGTTGTTAGTGTTAATACTATATTGATTAATATTTGCCAGCCTTCTGCTTGCTCAATTCCTCCATATAGGCCTAGCCCTAATATTCCTAGGCACCATTGCACGGTTGTAATTAGATTTATAATGTTCATCTTCTATGCCCCCTTTAGCCACTTCATATGCTGGCCTTTCATCCATGCCTCAAATTTTTCTACATGTACCAGCGTTTGTTGTGGTCCTAGTTGCATACAGATTTCATTAAATCTACCTTCATTACGGATCATATCTATTCTTCTATAGATATACATTTTGCTGCGCCCCCATATCTTAGCTAGTGTGCTAATAGGAACATACTTTGGTTGAACACTTTCCATTACTACACGTTCCTCCTTGTTTAATCCTCTTTCCCTAATTTGCTAATATCTACCTTTATGGTGTATCCGTCATTTCTTGCTGCTTGAACTGCATCCCCTAAATCGTTTAGCTTTTTTTGTATATTTTCCATATGTCTTTGTAATGGACCACTAAACTTACACTCTAACTTTCCAGTTATTCTTATTTCTTTCATTTTCTCCGCCTTTTAATATCGGTTTTCCGTTATTTCTTTTGAAAAAAAAGTTCATCAATTTTATTCATATCTAATTTCCCACATTCCATATTGTTGGCCACTCTATCAATTTCTCTTTGAGTGAATGGTACTTTGTTAGCTAAGCGTTGACCTAGCTGTGTTGTACCAATGCCTAAGAAATGAGCAAACTCCTTTAGATTATGAAAATGTTCTTTGATAAATGCTCTTAGATTTGTATAATCAAATTCCATTTCTTTACCTCCCCTTTTTAATTATCGGCTTTCCGTAATTCAATAATACACTTGTTTGTTGGTTTTGTCTATCGGTTTTCCGTTTAAGTTTGGTTTAATATTTATAAAAATATGTTTACTTTTGACGGTTTTCCGTTTATAATAATCGTATAGTAAGTAATAGAGGAGAAGTTATCATGAGTATTCAATTTATAAATCGTTTAAAAAGTATCATGAAAGAACGTGGAATAACTCAAACTGAATTAGCAAAGCGTACTGGTATCCGTCAATCTTCCATTTCTGATTGGTTAAATGACCGATACGAACCAAAACAAGATAAAGTATATATTATTGCTAAAGCATTAAATGTTAGTCCTGCATGGTTACTTGGTTATGATGAGAATATTCCAACAAACGAGCAAGCTACTAATTATTATTTAGATGCAGAAACTGCTGAATATGCGGAAATGCTTCGCACTCGTCCAGAAATGCGTATGTTATTCTCCGCATCACGTGGTATTTCTAAGGAGGATATGGAAAAAGCTGTAGAATATATAGAATTACTCAAACTTAAACACAAATAAACTTATAATGGGGGATGTTAGAGAGTGATTGTTAATATTATTGAGTGTGATATTCCAAATGTAAAAGCTATTTCATCAACTGGGGAAGATGAAGGTGTACACAATATTTATATTCGCAAGAATATGTCATTTGAAGATATGCGTAATGAAGTAAAGCATGAATTGCTGCATATCATTAATGACGATTTTCATATAGATCATCATGTTAATTTAATTGAACATATGGTAAGGCGCAAAGAACTTACTGATGATTTGTTAGAGAATATAGAATTTTATCATCACTATATTTAATTATTAGGGGGAGTTATTATGTTTTCATTTTTAAAATCAGTGCTAAGTTCTTTTACACCTAAGCCAGAAATTCGACAAAATCCGATTACTATTGATGCATTACAAATAGATATTTCTAATACTATTTCAGAACATGTAGACTATGAGCCATATATGCTTACTGCTGAACAACTGTTTGAGTTGTTAAATATGATAAATGAGCCTACTATTTCTCTTTCATCATCAAACACAAAACAATCTTATTTTGATACTGAAGGCTATCTAAATAAAGTAGATGCATATAATGATAAGATTGATGATATATTGAATGATATTAGTGACCAATCTGATATTACAAAAATTAAAAAGAAAATTGATACATTGCAATCTACGCTTACTAAATTCAAAGAGTTTTTATATTCTCGTGGTGAGTTTGGCAAAAAGGAATATCTATCTTTGCATGATAGCGACTTCAATGATGCACGTGATCAATTAAAAGATATTCTATTAACAGACTATCCTTTTAATCGATTATCTAAATAATGATAAAAAAAATAAGCCCCCACCGCAGTGAGGGCCATTAAAAACTACATACCTTAGAGGTATTTCATTTTTACTCCACCATTATTATACCATACCTCTAAGGCTTATTTCTTATACCATTTTTAGCCTAGGAGGTATTTTTTATGTGGGTTGAAACTATAACCACTAAAGCTGGTATTACTAAATATAAATTTCAAGAACGCTATACAGATACATATAGCGGTAAAACAAAAAGAGTGTCTGTTACTTATACCAGCAATAGCAGACAGGCCTATAAAATGGCGCAAGCTGAATTACAGAAAAAAATTGACTTGGCCACTAATACAGACATTGCCAAAGATATGACCTTGAATGATGTTATATCTGAATATTTAGAGTCCAAGCGTGCCTTTAGAAAATCATCTACACAATATAGTATGGATAATCTTCACAAACAAATTATTAAATGGTTTCCTACTGATATATTATTGTCTAAGTTATCTCCTTATATTATCCAAAGCACCTTTGATAAATTCGCCTGCCAATATTCCTACAATTATACGAAACTGGCTCTTAGCCTAATTAGACAATCATTGAAATATGCAAGGCGCATGGAGTATATCCGTGACATTTCATTCTTAGACAATATTGAACTACAAAAGCCTGTGGCTAATGTAGATCATGTTAAAAAGCAGCGTTCTAAATTCCTAACTAAAGATGAACTAAAAGATTTGCTCACACAATTAAATACTATTAATCATCATGTATCCCTCTTATGTGAATTTCAATCTTTAACTGGTCTTAGATTTGGTGAAATGGTTGCCCTTCGCACTCAAGACTATGATATTCAAAATGCAGAAATAGACATAAACGCTACTCTATCTAATCGTGGTAGCTTTGCAGATGCATCTATGCGTTTGCCTCCAAAGAATGTTCATTCTATCCGTAAAGTTAAATTGGATGCTAGGGCAGTACAAATTATTAATCATTTCATTACTGCCAATCAAGCAAGGCGCTTATGGAAGTCTAAGTTTGCTGATTTAGGATATATCTTCGTAACAGACGGAGGATTGCCGTATGATCTGCACTATGTAAATCGAATTATAAAAAAGCTTAATTTTCACAAACCAGTAAGCACACATACATTCAGACATACTCATATATCTATTCTTGCAGAGTCCAATGTGCCTTTAAAAGCAATTATGGAACGTGTTGGCCACAATGAGCCACGCACTACACTTGCTATATATACTCATGTAACAGATGAAATGAAACAGGAAGTAAATGCAGCAATTACTAATATGGGTAAAGCACTTTCAAATAAATAAAAAGAGCCACCGCATCATCTGTGCAGTGGCTTTTACTTTTATTATCTCTTATGCTTAACTGGAAATACTGAATGATCATTGTCATACCATAGAGGGAAAAACGTTCCATTTGATACATATCCAACTAATCTCTTTTTACTAGCTAATCGTAACGAGAATACCTGTTCAAAATTTCTCATGTATCCATCTTTGATATATTTCTCTTGATAGTCTTTTGGCAATTTAATAGCTGGAATATAGTGGCTATTACTCCCATTACCCTCACGTTTTCCACCAGATGCAGATTTTACTTCAGACCATGTTTGTGTAGAATAGTCCTCTAGCTTATGAATGATATTAGTAATAACATCATTTCCATCTAATCCACACCAGCATTTATGTTCACTATAATACGATTTGAAAGACCATTTAAATAACTCCGTATCAAAGTTACGTATCTTAGAGATTGGTTTTTCAGAGCTCTTTATTATTGCTCTACCCTTTTTACTTGCCATATTACCAATTTCCTTGATAATACTCTTCCATGGATTCTTTGGTAATAATAGTATTGC
>ERZ773214.1751-NODE-1751-length-12274-cov-7.820607_pt1 | contig 12274 bp, 8 predicted proteins | sample MGYA00511238_ERZ773214 | MGnify/ENA primary metagenome ERZ773214 (study PRJEB29015, sample SAMEA2738157) | human oral metagenome | biome: human oral; feature: human-associated habitat; material: saliva | place: China | collected 2259 ...
CATTATATGTTGTGGTTGGCGGTGTATATTCTGGATCTTCGGTATCTGCATATTCTTCATTAGGATCATATATAAAATTCACATGGCCTTCGAGCTTATCTATATGAATTTCATTATGCTCCGATTGTGTGATACCATTGTTAAAATTACGATTCTTAGCACCTACTAAACGATGTACATGACTCGGTGTAGTCATAGTAGAATAGCTTGTACCAGATAAACCACCTTGATAAAAATGATCCCAATACCCCTGTTCACCAAGGAATACATTGATATGATTATCATGAGGAGAATTTTTATCTGCTAAATTAAGAGCAAAACCAACCCATAATGCATCTTTCTGATCTAAACCAATATTGATTATAGAGGAAGTCTCCTCATGTCCGTCAATGCGCACATCACCGTCAAGATTGATATCATAACCTTGTATTTTTCCATGAGAACCATCAACGCCAAGATTTACAACTCCACCATTAGAAATTACTGCAGGTCTACTTACATTCCCTACTTGAATTAATCCTTCTCTAACGGTAATGGAACCATCATTCTTAGCCACTATAATAGCAGGTCTATCATCAGTTGCACGAGCATGTACACGATCCATAGCAATAATCGCTCTATGATCTGCCTCGATACCTTTAGTAACTCCCGGTACTTCACCTAGGTTCATAACATAAAAATTATCAGCACGAATTACACCATCGTCATCCATAGCCATAGCATTAGGGATAATCGCGCCAGCAATCGCCAGTGCCACAGCTAACGATAGCTTTGCTTTACTTACATGTCTCATAATAGTCCTCTCACTCTCATAGTATAAACAAACTATAAACTATCTTAAATTATATTTTATATATTGTCATTTGTAAATACCAGAGGAAAAAATTAGTACAGACCTGTAGTATTTGTTGATTCCCTTAACATACCTTTTTAAAATTAGTACAGGCCTGTAGTATTACCTGGGCCCTTTAATACCTCTCCTAAAAATTAGAACAGGCGTGTTCTAATTCTGGAGAAACCATATCAGGCTATCTTACTAATTAGAACACGCCTGTTCTAATTCTAGAGACACTATATCAGGCTCGTCTTGCTAATTACTACAGGCGTGTTCTAATTTAAAATCCCCTTGATAAGTACCGAGATACTCATCAAGGGGATTGTGTTAGTTATGAACGATACCAATCATCATATTAGAATTGGTAGTTAAGGTCTACGCGGTAGTAGTTGGAAAGTTTTTCGTTATCGCCAGTAGCCTTGTTTGTTTTGTTATTAAATCCGTAGTATGCAGTTAAGCCCACGTTCTTTTGTAATGCGTAATCAGCAGTTAATAACCAGCCTTTGAAGCCTTGGTAGTTCATTGCACTAATTGTACCAGCTGGTGTAGCCATCCATGCGGTATTAGTTAGATCGTAAGCGATGTCCCATGTGGAGGATGCCGCACCTAGGTTTTGACCGAAGTTGAAGTATTGTGCTTTTACGTCCCAAGAACCGCGTTTTGCTTGGTCGTAGTCGCCATAGCCAAGGCCAGCAGTCCATGCAGAACCGTGAGAAACGCCAGCAGCTTTCACCCATTCGCCACCAACCCAAACTTTATCAAAGTTCATGTCTGTGCTGAAGCCATACATGTTTCTAAGTGCGTCACCACTGGATTTGTGCGCATTTCTACGGGCATAGAAGCCGCCAAGGTTTACATGTTTATTAAGTTGACCTTTAACGCCTGCATAGGTAAATGTTTTGTTGGATTTTTTAGTTAAGCCCTCAAAAGCGCCTGCCACAGCATAGCCGTAGGCTACTTGGAATTGAACTTTGTCGTTGCCTGCATTAAATTGAACGCCGTCGAATGTGTCATCGTAAATCAAACCGTTGCCGAGCATTTGATCGAAACGACCAGCTTTCACAGACACGCGTTCACCAAATTTGTGATTTACATAAGCGCGATCGATAGTAGCCGTTGCATTGCCACCATTAGTTGCATCGCCAAATTCAAAGTCCCCAGATGTTACGCGAACCACAGCGTCTGTGCGGTCATTAACCTTCGCATTAAATTGAATACGAGCACGCGCGTCGAATTGAGAACCTTTGCTGTAATCACCCTCAGCGTTTACATAGTTACCATCTTTCTTTTGGGAACCAAGATAACGAAGACGCATATCACCGGTTACTTTCACATTACCCACGCGATCTTCTAAACGAGTCACGCGAACGCCCAAGTTATTCAATTCGTTAGAGAATTCATCAGCCAAACGGTTAATCAAGGCTTGTTGTTCCGCATTCGCACGATCTTGGTTAGCAAGCGCTTTCGCCACCATTTGTGCCACTTGGAAACGAGTAATGCCATTTTCGCCTCTGAAAGTCCCATCTGGATAGCCAGTGATGATGCCAGTGCTAGCCAATTGAGACACGGCTTGGTAGGCCCAAGAATCAGGGGTTACATCGGAAAATGGGTTCGCTGCAAACGCAGTTGTTACACCCAACACAGCTGTTGCTGCAAAGATAGCGGCAAATTGTTTTTTCATAACTATACCTCTCTCCAAAAAAGAATCATACACATCTGCAAATCGGCGCTACTAACACGTATCTCCCTAACCCCTTATAAGTGATAACCATTATATGCAGAATATAACATAAGTATAACATATTATAATAAATATTTTATATTTTAGTGTAAAGTTCATTGGATTTTCATAGGATTGTAAAGATAACCTCAACACCTGTAGAAAAACCGCAAATATAACAAAAAGATGACGAAATATACATTTTGCCATCTTATTTCGCCATCTTTTTACATTGTATTAAGTTGTGCTAATCTATTGAATTAGAATTGGTAATTTAACTCTACACGGTAGTAGTTTGGTAAGTATTCATTAAGCGAACCATCGATTCGATGTGTTCTATTCTTGAATCCATAGTATGCATTGAGACTCACATTGTCTTGCAATGCGTAGTCCACAGTGGCCATCCAGCCTCTAAATCCACGGAATGTTTGCATGACAGATGGTGGTGTTGCATTATAATCCCAATGGTAATTGTTGGCATCAAATGGGAAGTTCCATTTGGATCCATAAGGCGCTAAGTTTTGATCAAAGCTAAAGTATTGCGCCTTTACATCCCAGGTGCCTTTTTTCGCGGCGTTGTAATTACCATAACCGATACCAGCAGTCCAAGCATGGCTATGTGCGGTACCAACCGCTTTCACCCATTCACCGCCAACCCAAAGTTTATTAAAATTCATATCCGTGCTTACACCATACAAATTACCGTATGTACTATATCGGCCGGATGTATCTCTTCTGTGGCGAGAGTAGAACGCACCTACATCGATATGCTTATTCAATGTACCTTTGAGGCCTGCATAATTATATTGATCCCGTTCTGGCAAGAAACGGTTTTCATTATTCTCTGCCACTGCATAGCCATGAGCTAATTGAAGTTGAACTTTGTCATTACCAGTGTTGAACTGAATACCATCGAATGTATCATCATACAATAAACCATTACCGATGACTTGATTAAAACGGCCCACCTTTACAGACGTATGGTTACCAAATTGATGATTTACATAGCCCCGATCGATGGTAAGAGCGGAGTAGATTTCATCGCCGTCGCCAAATTCCATTTGATATGTTCTAAAACGAGCCACTACATCGGTGCGGTCATTCACCTTTGCGTTAAACTGCACACGACTACTAACATCAAATTTGGATGGCTTGTAATATTGACCGCCTTGACCGATTAATACACCATTTTTCGTAAAGGAACGGCGCAATAAAAACTGCACATCACCGGATACTTTCACATTACCCGTACGGTCCTCTAAACGAGCCACGCGAACGCCTAAATTATTCAATTCATTGGAAAATTCATCGGCTAAGCGATTAATCATCGCCTGCTGTTCCGCATTGGCACGATCCTGATTGGCCATGGCCTTCGCAATCATTTGAGCCATTTCAAAACGGGTTATATCCTTTTGGCCTTTGAAAGTCCCATCTGGATAGCCATTAATAATGCCTGCACTCGCCAATTGAGACACAGATTGATACGCCCAAGAATCTGGCGTTACATCAGAAAATGGATTAGCGCCGAAGGCAGTCGTTACACCCAACACAGCTGTTGCTGCCAACATAGCAGCCAATTGATGTTTCATAAATACCTCTCTTATACAGAAACTATATGTTACACGCTATAGTCGCATGAATCAGTATATAAGTACCCTCGTTCCCCTTATATACACATCATACAACCATAATATTCCTTTCTAGTATAACAATGAGAGATAAATAATTGATAAGCAGAGAATAAAATATTCATATTATTTTCATTTTTACACAAGTAAAAAAAGGCTGTACTAAAATCTGATAAGCTCACATTTTGATACAGCCTTATTACTATAAAATTTTAACTACTTAATACCAAAAAACTAATGACATAAATCATAAAGGCCATATTCACCTCTCAAATCACGTATTTTATTATATTGTACCTTTAATACACGAGCTGCTTACATCTAAAGTTAATTTTTCTTCTTCAGATAACCACTTTAAGGCATCCTCTTCATTTCGGCCTTCACAGAAGAAAATAATATAATGATCTATACATATATCTGTTAATATAGACATATTACACCTATTTAACAGTACCCGCTAACGCCTGCTCTGCTGCTTTCATTGATGCATATTTAGGTACTGTTCCTTTAATTAAATTACCTAAAATAACATTTGATTTGAGTAATTCATTACGTTCAATTTCATCACTGTATTTAACAGCCTCTAATGTTCCATCATTACGTTTACGAGTAATATAAATATTATCTTTTCTTACAAAAGTATCTAATAGTTCGGGGTAGTGAGTCGTAAAAATTAAGCAGGCCCCATAAGGGTTATAATCCCTATTTTCAAATAAAGATAGGATCCATTCTACAAGACGTTTATTAATATGATTTTCTATCTCATCGAATAAAATATACCCTCCTGCTTTCAATACAGATTGGAGAGCGGGGAAAAAGTGCAATGCTTTTACAGTACCAGAAGATAAGATGGATTCTAAATCATCATAGGATACATCATACTCAGAATCACCATCTTTTTTAAATTTCAACTTATATTTATCTTTACTATCTGACTGTTCAATACAACTAATTGCACTATCAAAACACTGTATAATCGACACATCAGGAATCATAGGTCTTATATTTCGAACCGTATTATATTTTTCAAATGAACAAAGTACCTTTGTTGCCTTATCCTTAAACATGCTTGCAATACTCATATCATCAAGTAAAAACTTAGCATCTTCAAAATCAGTACGTTGATTAATAACCTTAGAATGTACAAAATTAAATAGATTCTTTTTAGTCAATTTAGAAAACGATCGTACTTTCAATATCTCATTTTTATAAACAAAATCATATTCATCATCCATTGTATATCGTTTTATAATTGAAGATGTTAATTCTAAGATTTGTTTATCAATTTCAAACCACATAACAAAAACTATTGGTTTCTCATTTGTACCATCAACACTTCCTATAATTTTCTGAATAATTGATTTAATATGAGAATCATTCAATCTAGCATCATTAGCTACAATCTGTAACAATATCTGAATAACTTCTAAAATCGTTGTCTTACCGGTCGCATTAAGACCTGTGAAAGCTATTAAATTTTGGGAATAAATAGACGCTCCACTGTCAATCCTATAAGCCCTTTCTATGTTGTCATTATCAGTAATTAACTGACTCACTTTATCAGTTGCCACTAAATCAATATGTAAATTTTTACCAAATAGATTAGTGTTGTGTATTTCAAATCCTAATAACCGCACTATAACACCTCCTTTTTTAATTATTATAACACATTAGATAGATTTAAAACATTTATTTTGTTTAAAATAGGCGCAACATTTTAAATTATAATTATATACAAAATACCTATCATTAATATTTAAATGAACTTTAATAATTTCTGAATCGTCTTATATTGAAAAATATCTCGTATATATAAAGAATGTCTTACTAATCGATCCAATGGAGATGCATATAGAGAATCTCTATAGTGAAGTAATATTGTTTTTAATTCTATTCTTAGATTATTAGATAACATGCCTATCACAATTTTCATATATTCATAGTCAAATACAAAAAGTTTATCACTACTATTTTCAATTAATAATATACTTCTATTCTTTATTAAGTCAGCTAATATTTGTATACCTAGACGATAGTATTTATCCAATACATCTAACGATAACCTTGCTACTTGTAATATTCTAAAATAAATCAACAATTCTTTTGCTCCACATATAGCTTGTTTCCAATTCTCCTTCATATTTTCTAATGATGAATTACTAAATAATGATTGTATTAATGTATCATTAAGTAATAGTTGACCAGTTACATGATATACCCGATTAGTTTCCAATACATGATACATCAATAATTCACACATATAAGGGGCTTTTTTCAACTGTAATCTAGAGCAAATGGCTTGATACAATCGCTCTATTTTCTCTTTAATTTCATCTTGAAATAAACTATCTCCTGACAAGCTATGTGTTACTAAATTTTGATTCTGCAATCGTATATTATCATTATACTTAGTGATTAAACTGTTTAAATACTGAGTTAATGAATAAAAAGCAATACTCGCTGTAACAAAATCAGTAGAACATAATAAAGTGTCGATATGACTATTTCTATACTTAATAATATGATGGAACACTAACCAGTATGTATTATCTTTTTCTAATAAGTTAATATACTTATCCTTATCTATATCATGCAATATATCAACAAGAATAAATAGAAATTTATAACTATATTCTAAATGATGGCATTCCACATATTGCCTATCAATTGTATGATTTATAAACTTATTAGAATGGTCAGCAATACAAGGCTTTATTTTATGATTTTTACTTGATAATAATCGAACTAGCCCACCATATAATTTCCCCTTTAAATTATATTGATCTATAAAGTTTCTTACTACAACCTCATCATTAGGATATATAACGAGCCATACCATTAACATAGATACAATATCCAAGGGTGACTGAATTTTCTCAATATTCCCACGAAACATATCTAGTTCTCGTTGCCAATAATCTTTATATAAGTCAAATACATTTGAATTTATCCCATTAAATAAATCATATAAAGCACTTAAAGTATCATATTTAACATGTACATTTAATTCACTCATAACAGCTTTGCCTCCCCATCCATATGAGGTTGTACTGCATTGTTCATTATACTTTCATATAGTGATTTAGCTGTAGTCCCTGTATATTGATGAATACAATGAAAATTTTCACCTAACGAATTAAATGATGTCCCTACAACAAGACATTGTACATCTTTATCTGTCCTCGTAAATATAAATCGATCGTGAATCGGTATTTTTGTTTCAATACAACGTATACCTAAACTATTATTATGCTTACGATAGTAATTTGCTACTATTCTATGTAAAGGAATATGTCTCAATAACTCATCTGCTGTGAAAGCTCGATTAATCCCATCTTTTCGAGTTACATAGAAAACAATAGTCTTCGATTTTGCTGACATATTAGCCAGGATAGCAAGCCATTCAAAAATTTTATCCTTATCCTTATCATTCCTATAATCGGTAAAATAACTATCACAAATGACAATCTCATCATCAGCATGCTTCAATTGTCTAATTATATAATCTTTTTCAATTTGTATATCTTCATCACTTCCACAATACAATATTTTATTTACATCATCTGTATATAAGGCTACATTATCAACAATTTGTCTATTATATTCCCGTAACAACTTCGGCTCAATCACCCTTCCTACTGTAAAAGTTTCTTTTTCACTAGGTTGTTGAATTATTGTTTTCCCTAATCGTTTAAGAGATAGTTCCACAGGTTCACTCTGTATATCAATCGTCATATGTATCGAGCGTACAATAGATTTATCGATAGATTTATATATTAATTTCCCTTCACGATATACAAATATATCAAAACTTTGCCATGGATGCTCAGAACTAACATTAATACACGTATAGGTTCTCTCAACATTAACAATAGCCGTATCAACAATGTACTCAGTATCACCTAAATCATCATAACGTTTAAAATGTACAATAAGCGTAGAATCTATAGGAATATTTGTAAGCGTAAGACCATCAACCCCATCTACTTCATTTCCCCTTACTTCTACAAGAGTAGGCTCAAAGATAAAAATATCTCCTAAATGTAATGGATATTTTTTAAATTGTAAACCACAATATGTGTTAATAAAATCAAATAATTCTACCAATACGTTAGCATCATTAGATGTAAACGCATTGCTATATAGCAAAAATGATGGTTTATTAGCTACTATATAATGACTACAATGTGCTGATGCCATATCTCCATAAGGATTCAAATCCTCTCCAGTAGATAATACCCCCTGTATAGATGCCAATGAACTCACCTTATTAAGCACAATATTACTGTCTACTTTTTGTTCGATGAATTCTAACAGTTTACCATCTAGTGTAATGTGCTCCCTATGATTAATAGTTGCAAAATCATCAATCCCTTTGTGATATATACAAAGAATCTCTTCTCCGTCAAAAACAATCCTATCTTCAATCATATAAACACCCTCCAAATATATAAAACGTATTAATAAAACACTTATTAATACGTTTCAATAAAGAAAGAATAAAATCCTGCTTAAATATGTGATTGTATTTTATGAATTGTAAAATATATTGCGACAAATAAAAAGACTCATATTGGAGATCTCGTGTAAAATGTAAATAACCATAAATACATTACACGGAAGTCTCTAATATGAGCTATATACATCTTACTATAGAAAAACGAAATCAAATAGAAATTTTAAGAAAAGAAAGGTACTCTAAGTCTACTAATAAAGGCAAACCAACAAAGTTAATACCTGAATTAGCGGCTTTTATTGAGTCTAGGTTACAACATACTTGCTCTTCAAAAGAATTAGTTGGTGCATAATTAGTTAGCACTATAGAATCATTTATAAATTAGATTGAAAGCAAGCTTCTAAATTATAGAACTCCATTGGATGTCTTTCTTGAAGAAATTAATAAAATTGTAGATTTGGATACTGTTCAATTTCATATTGCAATTTGAGAAATACAAATTTTTATGATTTAGATATCAATATTTCTGGATGCCGTAGTACCCAAGCTGTCAACTCTACATAAGCTTGCTTGATTTCTTCAAAGTCATGACGTTCTACATGTATTATAGGTGTATCTTGATCTTTAGAATCTCGCCAATTAATATTTTCTGCTGTATAGTTACCATAAAAACCGATTTCAGATTGTGTCATCCAATGGTACGGAGTTACAATGTGTTCTTGAGGTTCAAATAAGGAAGGCATTAAAGAATAATATTCAAAATCTTTTGGTGCTATAAGTTCAAAAATAGTAGGCATAATTTGCATATGATCACCAATACTATTTTTATTAATCCAGTTAGCATCAATATCCTTATGATACATAGCAAAATAAGTACAAAATGATTCTCTAATAGTTTGTTTTCTATATGAAAGCAGAGAATCTGCTATGCCACAGGAATGATCACCTGTGACTATGATAAGGCTATCTTCAAAATGTTCTTTCATATCATCAACGAAACGGAATAATGCCTGTTCTGCATACCAATAAGTACCCAAAGATGCTACTTTACTCTTATTATCTCTTACCTCTTTAGGAATATTTCCAAAAATCGTATCTGCATCCCATCCATATCGTTCAATAGGAATTGTGCTTGGTGAGTGATTAGATGTTGTATAAATAAAATGCATAGTTGGCTCATCATCAGCTGCCAATATGCGTTTTTTTACCTCATCTAAAAATAAATGGTCATACACACCTAGCCATGTAGCAGGCGCATCTTCACCACAAATATCTGGGCCACCAATACATTCATCAAAACCCATTGATGGAGCAAATAAACCTAAGCTAGCCCAAGAAATATTACCCCCATACCAAAGTTTAGTTTTATAACCCAACTTCTTAATTTGTTCTGGCAGAGAAGTAATTATAGTATGTTCCCAAAATTGTGTTTTCTCATTAATTTCTAAATTAGAATCATAAATCCCTGAAATGAGACTTGTAATAGCCGGTTGAGAAATCATACCTGCAGGCAAAAAATTCTCCATAGAAATAGTATTCTTTTGGGCTTTAAACTTCTTTCCTGCATCGGCAATATGATATTCTGAATAAATATCATCCGTCACAGATTGTGTAAGACTTTCACCAACAAGAATAAAAATATGCTTAGGCTTAGAAATTTTTGGGCCTTCAGCTTTTTTTCGTAAAAGCTCTAATGGATTTACTCCTATCTTTACGTCTTTAAACTCTGGAATAACACATAAATTTTTGATAGCTGTATCATCATCATGATTCAAAACTTCATTAACATTATGTTTATGCACTAATTCTAATGCAATCAAATCATCAATAACGGCTTTAGCTAAAAATATATCATTTTTAATAATAGCTGGTACAAAATCCCACTCCGGTTTATTACGATGATTCAATGTACCACCATAACGTAACCAATAGAAAACCACTACCGTAAGAATAACTGATATAATTGTTCCCAATACTTGTCCTACAAATGGAAATGTAGGTATCAACAATACCGGTGTTAATAAAGTTGCATAAATTCCTAAAGATGTAATTACTGCAAAGGGAATAAAACCAAGTAAAATCCATAACCCATGATTTTCATTAAAAAATATATCTAGTAGATTCTTTTTATCAGCATTACCACCCAAACGAACTAATTCATTATAAGTATCCTTAAAATGATAATAATATATTAATTTTCCCATAAATGCAGCATATAATACCATCAAATACAATGTTAAAAGTATGGTTCTTACAATATCACCTACCGCGAAATAAGAGGATATAAATGCACCCGGTAAAGAGATAGCTAAAAAGGAAACTAATAATACATAAGCATGAAAATCGAGTCCCCACCAAAATCCATAAGTAAAGGTTTTAACTAGTTTTTTCTTATCCACATTCCAATGATATAAAGGTCCATATAGTTTAATAAAAATAAATCTAAAGATAGCACTGATTATAGGTGCCCATATAAAGATTTTTAAATCCTGTTGTAGTCCTATTAGTAGTGACTCAAGCATATTTCACCTCTGATGATAGTTATCATTTTATATAATCTACTGAGAACGTAAATATTTTATCCATACATCTTAGTATACAATAATAACAAATAAAATATACAAGTAATATGACAAAACCAGTGAAGTACTAAATAATTACTCCACTGGTTTTTATAATTTATTTAGTTTTACTTGTAGTCTTCAACAATTCCTCCCACTGTCCCCAAATGGATTCTGGGCTAAATTGTTTCATTCGTTCACGGCCGGCTTGACCCATGGTAACGCGAAGGTTTTGATCTTGCATCAATCGTTCCAAGGCCGCCGTCAATGGTGTTACCCCATCATCACATAAGATGCCTGTTTCCCCATCGATGATAAGTTCATTGACAGCAGAGCAGGATTTATAGCCAATTGCTGGCAAGCCCGTGCTCATCGCTTCACCCAGTGAAAGCCCAAATCCTTCATAAGCGCTTGGGAAGGCAAATATATCTGCCTTAACGAGTACACTTGGTACATCGGTTGTCGTCCCCATAAAATGAACACGGTCTCCAAGTCCCGCTTTGGATACAATCATATCCAATTCTTTCTTGTAAATCTTGCGGTCCTCTTGGCCCCATAACTCTATATCCCAATTTGGATACTTCCCGGCCAATGGTGCAAATGCCTCAATCAACAAATGTGGCCGTTTATGGTTCTTATCGAGTCGTGCTACAAATACGATTTTATAACGGTCTTTCACCTGTGAAAGCTCCGCCTGCTGTGCATATTGTGGAATAGCATTGCCGATTACAACAGTCTTAGCATCTGGCAAGTGATTTTTAATATGAGATTCAAAGGATGGCAATAATACTTGATTCACCGTACTCTTTGCAACCGCTTCAACCTCCTCTACAGGATAGGTATTAAAATAATCCTCAGGGTCGCCATGGCTCATGGTGATAACAGGAATATTTGTTTTCAAATCCAGCAATAACGCCTTTGATGCTGCCGGTTGATATGACACGATTACGTCCGGCTTAGTTCGATCTAATACAGACTGAAGATGACCTAATAAATACTTCTTCGTAAACTCATTATTCACACCACGAGCTTTACGCTTATCAAAGGCACGCAAAATCTCCCGTTTTGCCTTAT
>ERZ773214.1753-NODE-1753-length-12261-cov-66.471489_pt1 | contig 12261 bp, 6 predicted proteins | sample MGYA00511238_ERZ773214 | MGnify/ENA primary metagenome ERZ773214 (study PRJEB29015, sample SAMEA2738157) | human oral metagenome | biome: human oral; feature: human-associated habitat; material: saliva | place: China | collected 2259 ...
TCTTCGAGGAAATGACGGCAGGTAAGATTACCGGCCGCATGGTGCTGGATTTCGCTAGCCTCTAAGCTGGCGGATGATTCGAGGCGCCCGGTAGGGCTTCAAGGTCTCACTCGGCTGAGGTCCTGCCGGTAGTTTCGATGGTTATAACGCCTAGGGCGCATCCCGTGTGGCGGGGGAGTAGGGGTACTCTTTCTGCTGTGCATACGACGCGGGGTGCGCCTTAGTGTTTTTAATAGTGTTTTTAATGCGGCGTTTTAGGGTTCCGGTTTATAGCTACCGGTTTATAGCTGCGGGTTTTTGAGAGCCGTTATCGTAAGGAACTGAAAACCTCTGTGAGTACTGGGCACCTAAACGTAATATACGCGGGAATTTATTTTTGAAATATCCGCGGAAATATATCAAAATTCCCACCAAATTAGTTCAATAGAGCATCTTATTTGACGTCTAAAGACCTTAAAATGCATGCTTAAATTGTAAATATTCAACCACTGATTGAGACGTAATATTTGTCGAAGAGATAGGTTTTGAACACCCTTGCACATACCCTTGATGTAACGGGATGTAACGTGCGAAGGTTTCGGCCCTCCTAGATATCGATTCCTTCTCCCGGAACGTTATACCCGGGTGAATTTCAGCATCTTCGTACCGTGCCGTTATTCACCGCTGAGTCCTACTTCCGGTCAGGCGCCCTTCTAGACACCTTCGGAAGAGGTCTCACAAAGATTAGTGTGGGCCCCACGGACATAGTCAATGGGGACTATGTCCGCCACACTAATCCGAACTTCTTGGACAATTCCGCAATAACGCTTCGCGGCGGCGCACCGCCTCGACATAAATTTACCTGCCGGCACGGGTAACATAGCCGGGTTCTCTACTCACTCGGTAACCCACCCGCTACAGAACGCATCTTGATTTTTGTGTTGTTCAGAAGATGCGCCCTGTAGCAAAGGAACGAGGGGCACCTCTGCCAGGTGCCCCTCGTTTTCATATGCGCGTTTTATTGTTGGCTAGATTCCACGCTGCTTAGTAGCTGCTGCGCTCTTTCGTAGATTACACGCAGCTTAGTAGATGCCACGCTGCGCGGTCCAGCGGATCGTGCCGCGCTCAAAATCCATGTAGTACACGCCGTTCACATAGGTTTCGTCGCCGCGTGCCGCACCGTAACGGGCGGTGTTCTGCGCCCAGTGCTTGAAGATCGAGCCGTTACCGTTGGTCTCGTACGCGCCGTACGCATCCGACCAGAGCAGTACCTTGCCCGAGGCGAATCGCACCTGAGCACCCGTGGCGGTGACGGTCTCATCGGTCACCGGAGCACCCCAGGTGCCGCGGTGCTGCAGGAAGCGGTGGTAGAACGCGCCGCCGGTGTGTAGGCGGTGGGTGCCGGTCTGCGCGGACCACACGTAGGTGGCACTGCCGGTGAATTCCTGCTTGATGATGCCGTTGCCCAGGTTCTGCTCATTGGTGGTGGGGGCGCCCTTCATGCCGGCTGCACGCCAGGTTGCGTAGATGGCGCCGCGCTCGTTGATGATGTGGGTGCCGGTAGCGGCAGACCAGTACGCGCCCTCACCGTTGGCGAAGGAGACCGCCATGGTGTCGGATCGGGTTTCCTCGTTGGTGGTCAGGCCGCGGAATCGTGCCACGTCGGAGCGGAACTTCTGATCCAGGCCGCCGTTGGTGACCAGCCAGTGCGAGCCGTGGGAGTTCGTCCAGTAGATGGTCTTACCGTTGGTGAACTTCTGCGCGTACACGCCGTGACCCAGGGAGTATTCGGTGCCAATCGGGTTGCCGTAGAAGGCGCGGTTCTTATTCCAGAAGCCACCGATGCCGGTACGAATATCAATCGAGCCGGTCGCAGTAGTCACCACATTCGAATCCTGAGCGGCGCGGTCTTCTGCCGCACGCTCCTCAACTGCGCGGTCCTGGCCGTTTGACCAGTTGCGGTGCGTAGCCTTGGGATTCTTCGCCAGAACCTTCAGATCGTTCACAGTGCCAGGGAAGAAGTTCGAGTCACCCACAAACGGGCCGGAGTCGGTGAACTGCCAAATATCGTAGCCGCTCCAACCCGCCGGAATTGCGCCGACCACGGTCGAGTAGCTTGCCAGGTGCAGCGGCAGGGTGCCGAACTGCGTCGAACCCACGCACTGCGACCACCAGGAGGTTGCGGTGTACACCATCGGGGCGCGGCCGGTCAGCGAACGGTAGGTGTCCACAAAGTCGCGGGTCCAGGCGGTCAGCTGCGCCGGGGTCATGTTGAAGCAGGTGTTGCCGTACTCGGGGTAGGGATTGAATTCGATGTCCAGCAGGCCCGGCAGGGTCTGGCCGTCAGCAGTCCACGCGCCGCCATTCTGCACGAAGTAGCGCGCCTGATCGGCGCCAGAAGAAGTGCTGGGGTTCGCGAAGTGGTAGGCGCCGCGCACCATACCGACCTGCGCCGAGCCGTTGTATTGCTGAGCGAAGTAGGGGTTGGTGTAGTAGGTGCCCTCGGTTGCCTTCACATAGGCGAAGCGGGAACCTGCGGCGTAGGCGCTCGCCCAGTCCACGTTCTGCTGGTGCGAGGAGACGTCCATGCCGAGGGTGCCGCCGGAGGGGGTCCAGTAGGAGCGGCCCTGAGCTAGTGCTTGACCGGGTGCCAGTGCCTGACCGGAAGCCAGACCCTGACCAGCCGCCTGACCCTGCGCGGAGCTCTGGGTCGCGGAAATACCGCTTGCAGAAATACCGCTCAGAGTTGCGGTAGAAGCGGGGGAGACGGCGCCGGTGCGCGCGTTGGCGGTGCCCAGGCGTTCGCGTTCGCCCGCACCCATTGCGGGGTTGGAACGTTCGACCAGGGATGCATCCGGGGCGGGAGCGTAGCTGAGCTCCTCGTAGGATGCGTTGGGGTTGACCTCTGCGGCTGCGCTCGCGGTGGGCGCGGCAAATGCGGCGGGAACGGAGGTGAGGGATGCGGCGACCAGGGCGAGTGCACCTGCGGACGCCACGATAGAGCGGGCTGCCGCGGAGCGCGCGGCAGTCTGGAGTTTCTTCATAGGTTTTTTGCCTGTGTTTGAGAGGTGGATGCGTCGATGTGGCCCTGTGTGGGGGCTTCTGGCGCGAGTGAATAGGGGTGCAGTTGAGTGAGGTTGATGTGTCAATTGTTGCCGTGTCAAGTGACCGGCACAGCTAACAGCCTACGGTACCTGCACCGCTGTGCGCAATGCTATCGGGGTGTCGTCATCGCGGGATGACTTTCACGGAGTGCACAGTAGTTTGGGGTCTTTGGACAGCATGTTTTGTTTTGGGGCTTGTCGGTGCATTTATTGGGCTCAAATTTTTGCGAAAAATTTTAGGTGCGCGACACGTCGGGGCATTGCGAATTTCACTCTGTGGACTGCCGTTTCGGGATGTCGCCGGGGCGCAGCCGGGGTATAGCTGGGGTGCAGCCGGGGCATAAGGAAAGGGGTGGGCCGCACACACAAAGACCCACCCCTCATGTTCCGGGTACTGTAATTAGCGCGGCCTCGCACCGGTACCCGGAGTTTCATGGCCGATGCAGGAGAGATGAATAGTCATCGGCCACGCTATGGTGCCTGTTGGCACGTTTATCTCGGTGAGCCCCGCCCGCTCTCTCGGCTTCTCGGCGTGCCTACCCGAGAGGGGCAGACGGGGTCAACGAAAGTTAGTGAATCCCGAAGGATTTAGAGGAACTTTGCGATGTCCTCAATCAGCGGCTTGAGAGTCTCGCGATCGATGTACTCAGCCTTGCCGGTCTTGTAGCATTCGAGCATCTGCTGAATACCCTCGTTCGGGTGCGGGTTCGCCATGAGCCATGCGCGCACCGGGCCCTTCAGGGCGGTCTTGTGAGCCAGCGAAATCTTGTCGAAGTCGATGCCGCCACGCAGGTGGTAGACGGGGCGACCCTCGGTCAGTTCGGGGGTGTAGCTCTTGGCGACGGCCTTGTCCAGCAGCTTCTTGGAGTATTCACCGGTGAAGGAGACGGTGAAGAACGCGGTGCGGTTCTTCTTGGGTGCAATGACCGGCAGGATCTTCTTGCGAAGTGCCGGTGCGCCGTTGAGGAATCCACCGTAGTCGCTGCCGGCAATCACGAAGGCGTCGAATGCCTCTGCCTGCTCGGGGGTGACCTTGGAGGCGGGGACAATCTCAACCTCAGGAGCCTGCGGGAGTGCACGCAAATCTTCTGCCAGCCAGGTGGCGTACTGTTCGGTGTAGCCATAGGTGGAGCCGAAGATAATCAGCACGCGAGTAGTCATCTGTGAACCTTCCAGATATATTTCGCATTTCAAATACTAATTATGGGTTCCAATATAGGCTAGGCGCGCGAAAATGTGAAATCGCCCAGCTTTTGGATGCCCCATCTATCTTCTCATAGCCCACTCTGAGTGTCTCTATGTTTTTGAAACACGCCCGAAGGTTCTCGAGTGTGACTAAATATTGCGCAACGGCTGGTTTCTAAGGGTGAAAAATACCCTAATTTACTTTCCGGGGTGAGGCGGGGCAGTGGGGGTGAAAACTGGCTTTCTGTGGCACGCCTGGCGGGTGGGAAGTGATGCTCGAAATGCGACGTGAAACACAAATTCTTCGATGGAAAGAGCTGGGGGAACCATACCCAAGCGGGCTTAAAACCCCTATAATTGAGAAAGAGTCCCACGCATCCGGCACGTGGTTACCTGTTAGAACACGTGGGAATAATTGGGAATTTGACGTTAGTCTTCCCTGGAAAACCAGTGTGAACCTCCAGTGGTCACACAAAACAACACACAAAGGTTAGGTACATGAGGCGCGCAAAAATCGTTGCAACCATCGGTCCGGCAATCGAGTCCCCCGAGAAGATCTCCGAGGCAATCAAGGCTGGCCTGAACGTCGCCCGTCTGAACATGAGCCACGGTGACCACGCCGAGCACCAGGCACGCTACAACACCATCCGTGAACAGTCTGCAAAGCTCGGTAAGGACGTTGCAATCCTCGCCGACCTGCAGGGCCCCAAGATCCGCCTCGAGCGCTTCGCAAACGGCAAGGAATACCTTGAGCCCGGCGCAGACTTCACCATCACCTCCGAAGACGTTGAAGGTACCGCAGAAATCTGTGGCACCACCTACAAGGGCCTGCCCGGCGACGTCAAGCTCGGCGACAAGCTCCTGCTCGACGACGGCAAGATCCGCCTCGAAGCAATTGAGGTTACCCCCACTCGCGTCCGCACCCGCGTTATCGTTGGCGGTCCCATCTCCAACAACAAGGGTATTAACCTGCCCGGCGCAGCAGTCTCCCTGCCCGCGCTGACCGAGAAGGACGCAAACGACCTGCGCTTCGCACTGAAGATGGGTGCAGACATTATCGCGCTCTCCTTCGTTCGTACCGGTGCAGACGTTGACCCCGTCCACAAGATCATGGATGAAGAGGGTATTCGCGTACCCGTCATCGCAAAGATTGAGAAGCCCCAGGCTGTCGATAACCTGCAGGACATTATCGACAAGTTCGACGGCATTATGGTTGCCCGCGGTGACCTCGGTGTTGAGCTACCCTTCTCCGAGGTTCCCCTCGTGCAGAAGAAGGCCATCGACATGGCACGCCGCTGGGCAAAGCCCGTCATCGTGGCAACCCAGGTGCTCGAGTCTATGACCGACAACCCCGTTCCCACCCGTGCAGAGGTTTCTGACTGTGCTAACGCAATCCTCGACGGCGCAGACGCAGTAATGCTCTCCGGTGAGACCTCGGTCGGTAAGTACCCGATTCTGACCCTGCAGGCTATGGCTGCCATCATTGAGGACACCGAGAAGGGCGGCCTGTACCGCGTGCCCGAGCTGGACCGCAAGCCCCGCACCCGCGGTGGCGCCATCACCCGCGCAGCAGTGAACATCGCTGACCAGCTGGACGCAAAGCTCATCGTTACTTTCACCCAGTCCGGTGACTCGGCACGTCGTCTGGCACGTCTGCGTCCCGAGACCCCGATTGTCGCGTTCACCACCAGCTCGAAGGTTCGTTCCTTCCTGTCCATGCTGTGGGGCGTTGACGCTGAGCAGGTTGAGATGATCACCGATCAGGAAGGTCTGTTCCATTTCGTGGACGAGTACCTGCTGAAGAATGGTCTGGCGGAAGCTGGCGACCTGGTCGTCGTTGCTGCCGGTGCTCCCGCAGGCCGCGCAGGTACCACCAACATGGTTCAGGTACACCGCGTCTACGGTGCTGAGGGCGAGCGCGAGGCTCTGCGTCCTTACGAGGAGGACGAGGTCAAGCGCTAAGCCGCTCGCTCTTTCTGAGTGGTCTTTTGAAGGGTAGCCGGGGCTAGTTCCCGGAACATACTGCCCGATGTATAGAAACCACTCGATGCATAGAAACCGCCGCCCGGTCGTGAATTCTCACGGCTGGGCGGCGGTTTCTTGTGTCTCTTCTCGTGTCTTTATCGTTGCCGCATCTGATGTGTGGATGAGCCGCAGGCAGGCCGCGAGTGGGCGCAGGGCGAATATGCAAAAAGCGGCGGGAAAGCTTCAAACTTTCCCGCCGCTTGTGCGTTGGTGCCCGAGGTGGGACTCGAACCCACACTCCGAAGAACCTGATTTTGAGTCAGGCGCGTCTGCCAATTCCGCCACTCGGGCGTATCACGCATTCGTGCGTAACACCTTTAGAATTCTAACCCAGGCTGTCTAGAAAATCTAATCTATCTGACGTGTTGAGCTGGCTGAGGCGGGGTGCGGAATGTTGGATGAGTACATCTGTAGAAGGGACACAGGGTTGTTGGCCGCGTGTCAGCTGGGTGTCAGCTGGGTGTCAGCTGGGTGTCAGCTGGGTGTCAGCTGGGTGCCTGTTGATTGTCCGTTGAGCGTAATTCCTGAGCTCAGGGTGAACCGGCGCCACTTATCCACAGGTGGAGGCGGGGGAGAAAGCGCGCATCCTGTATCCTTAAAGACTGACTAACCATCCCCGTTCGCCTTCGCGGCTGGGGGCCACCTCAACGTTAAGAAAGTGATCACGGCTCGTGTTCAATTCTCTCTCCGACCGCTTGACGGCAACTTTTAAGAACCTGCGCGGCAAGGGCCGCCTCTCCGAGGCAGACATTGATGCAACCGTCCGCGAAATCCGCCGCGCCCTGCTCGACGCTGACGTCGCCGTCCCCGTGGTCCGCGAATTTACCGCCCACGTGAAGGAACGCGCTCTTGGTGCGGAAGTTTCCGAGGCACTGAACCCCTCCCAGCAGATCGTCAAGATCGTGAACGAGGAGCTGGTGAGCATCCTCGGCGGTTCGACCCGCCGCATCAACATGGCGAAGAGCGGCCCGACCATCATCATGCTGGCGGGTCTGCAGGGTGCCGGTAAGACCACCCTGGCGGGAAAGCTGGCTCACTGGCTCAAGGGCCAGGGTCACACCCCGATGCTGATTGCATCCGACCTCCAGCGCCCCAACGCGGTGACCCAGCTGAAGGTCGTCGGTGAGCGTGCGGGCGTGCCCGTGTACGCGCCGCACCCCGGTGTGACCAGCGAGTTTGACGTGCCCACCGGCGACCCCGTGCAGGTGGCACGTGACGGTGTGGCTGAGGCTCGCGCTAAGCTACACGACGTGGTGATTGTCGATACCGCGGGTCGTCTGGGTGTTGACGCTGAGCTCATGCAGCAGGCACGTAATATTCGTGACGCTATTGAGCCGCACGAAGTTCTGTTCGTCATCGACGCGATGATCGGTCAGGACGCCGTGAACACCGCTAATGCCTTCAACGAGGGTGTGGACTTCACCGGTGTGGTCCTGTCTAAGCTTGATGGTGACGCCCGCGGTGGTGCGGCGCTGTCGGTGGCTTCGGTGACCGGCAAGCCGATTATGTTCGCGTCCACCGGTGAGAACGTCACTGACTTTGAGCAGTTCCACCCGGACCGTATGGCAAGCCGCATCCTGGACATGGGTGACATCCTGACTCTGATTGAGCAGGCTGAAGCTCAGTGGGATAAGGCTGAAGCCGACCGCATGGCGAAGAAGTTCATCGATCAGGAAGACTTCACGTTTGAGGACTTCCTGGCTCAGATGCAGCAGATTCGTAAGCTCGGTTCCATGAAGAAGCTGCTCATGATGATGCCCGGCGCGGCTCAGATGCGTCAGCAGCTTGAGGCTTTTGACGAGCGCGAGATTGACCGCGTGGAGGCGATTGTTCGCTCCATGACCCCGCATGAGCGTGTGGCTCCGCGCATCATTAACGGTTCTCGCCGTGCCCGTATCGCTAAGGGTGCGGGTGTGACCGTGTCTGAGGTGAACCAGCTGATGGAGCGTTTCGCTCAGGCTCAGAAGATGATGAAGAAGCTCGCTTCGGGCAAGATGCCCGGCATGCCCGGCGGCATGCAGATGCCCGGTATGGCGGCTGCGGCGGGTGGCGCTCGTAAGAACGCGAAGAACAACAAGAAGAAGAAGGCTCGCTCCGGCAACCCGCAGAAGCGTGCGGCGCAGGAGGCGGCAGCAGCTAAGGCGCAGCAGGCACGCGCCGGTGCTGCATTCGGTCAGCAGGCTCAGAACCAGGAGATGGATTTGTCCAGCATGAACCTGCCGAAGGGCTTCGAGAAGTTCCTGCAGTAAGAGCAAATATGAGCCCCGGTAAGGGGTGGTACGGGTGCGCACGTGGTTACGGGGCGCACCCGTACCGGTATGGTGCCCGGTTTGGGCGTGGGTGTGTGAAGGGAAGGTATCAATGGCTCAGAACGAGCAGAATTGGAATCGAGAGAACGCGGATGATCAGCTGAATGAGCAGGTCACGCCGTGGTCTCAGCGCGCCTTCGCTGATGATGCTGTAGAGGAGCCTGCCGGCGAATCTGTAGACGAGTCTGCCGTTGAGTCTGTAGCTGAGGAGGGCTCGCTGGGCTTCTCTGATGCTCCCGCAGAAGATGGTGTAGACGAACTTTCAGGCGATTTTGCGGACGACCTTTCAGACGACTTTGCGGATGGCTTCGACCATGATTCGAGCATCCTTCCCGGGTACACCCCCGTCTGGGCGCGTATCGCCCTCGAGTACGGGGAGCACGCCGCCGAACTGGCGGGCGACCTCGTCTACTCCAGTGAGAGCGACGACCCCGCCGTTGACGACGTTGCCGCAACCATCCTGAACCTCATTCGTGAGGCCCGCAGCATGCACGAGGAGGTGAAGACGGAAGACCCCGATAAGCAGCGCGCCTGGAACGACCGCACGAAGGTTGACCGCCTCGCCGTCGCCCTGGAGAGCGAAGAGTGGACCGTCGATAAGCTCACCGGCATGTGGGACGACGCCCCCGCGCCCGCCGGAACCGGCGAATCGGATAGCCCCGAGTACCTGCGCGCCCAGGACGAGGAGCGCACCGCCGAGAAGCAGCGCAATGAGCGCATCGAGCAGACCATGGAGCTGGAGGAGAAGATTCAGCGCCGCCGCATCATGGCTCGCTCCACCACCGATGAGGAGCTGATTGCCGCCCTCATTGAGGCGACCGCCGCCTCCCCGGAGCTGATTGCTTACGAGATGGGCGAGCATCAGGTGCAGCTCTACGTGCTGTGCGCCGTGGATGATGAGGGCTACATGAACGTGCTGGAGGTCGCTGACGGCCACCTGCACGTGGGTACTCCCGTTGAGGATTACGTGGCGCAGCTGGTGGATCAGCTGCCGGTGACCGGTGCCGCCCTTGAGGGTGAGGCGACCGTGTGGGAGGAGCTGCCCAATGGGCAGGGTGAGCTGGAGTTCCTGGTGGACGGCGACGCCGCCATGCTCGTTGACCTGCCCATTGATATGATTACGGGGCTTCTTTTGGCGTACCTTCCTGCCGGTACTCGGCAGGTTGTTGCCGCGCCGGCGGGGGAGTGGACCCTCATTTCTGCCGACCCGGTGGATCTGATGGCGCTGCTGGGCCTGCTGAACTGCAACGCCCTGATTGCTGAGGGCAACGCGAACCAGCAGCACCTGGTGATCTATGAGGAGCCCGCCCGCGAACCCTACTCGGATGAGGAATGGTACCTGGAGGCGTTCGGTGAACCCTACGAGAACATCGTGGAGGAGTTCACCTGGCAGCGCGTGCCTAAGCGTCTGAACCGTGCCCTCAGCCGTGAGGAAGTCGCACGTTTTGGCGGTATGCTGGAGGATCTGCTCTCGGAGCTTCCCGGTAGCGCCCCGGAGCTGTCGGGTTCGAAGATTTTCGGTTCCGATGAGGAAGAAATTGAGCAGGGCATCGCTAATGTCATGGCGATGTTTGGTGTGGAGGCTGACTCCATTACCGGTCGCCGCCTGAACGCGTACCTGCGCGATACGAGCAATACCCTGGCGCTGGAGTCGGTGCTGCAGCTGCTGGATGTTCCCACGGAGCTGGCGCTGGTGCCGACCACCGGTTTTGATGTGGCGTCGATTAGCACGGCGCGCGTCTTCGGCAACGAGGATGAGGGCTTCGCGCAACCTGCAGATGCGGCTGAACCCGCTGAGGCTGATTCGGCTGATTCGGCGCAGACTTCTGAAGCCCTGGACGTTACCTTCCCGCTGGATGACTCCGTTGCTGAGGCTACCTTCTCTGAGAACCCTGTTCCTGAGAGCACCTTCGCAGAGGACGCATCCTTCGAGGATGACGAGGAGATCGAACCCTACCCGGGTAACTTCCCCTCGCCCATGGACCGTAGCTACCGATTGGTTGCGACCGGCCGCCGCGTGACCCTCGCCGAGTGGATGGATGCCATTAGCGAAGGCCATATTCCCTTCGAGTACACTCATATGTCTTTCCCGGAAGACGCTTTTGATGAGGAAGAAGACGTCCTGGACTCTGAGGCGTTTGATGACTTCGAGGCTCACTACGAGCAGGACCGCGATTCCGATAGGGAGGACGCGAACCAGCCTACGGGTGGCAGGAATTTCACCCCGGAGGAAGAAGAAGCTATTCTTGCGCATTTGAGGGCTGCCCTCGCACCGCACTCCGCCCAGTCTGCAACAGAACAGCCGGCGGCGGAACAGTCTGCCGCATCGCAGGCCGAGGCGACCCCGGCTGAGGATGCACCTTCTGATGCCGCGGGCTCTGATGTCGCACCGTCTGAGAACGCATCCGCTGAAGGTGCGCCGTCTCAGGTAACGCAGGTAGCCCCCTCCGCACGCTCTGTCTCGAAGAAGCCTGCCTCGAAGAAGCGTCTGACCGCTGAGCAGATTCGCGCCAAGACCCGCCGTGTAGGTCTTGTCCTGGGCGCGGACGTGACCGCTCAGAGCGCTATCGCCCTGACCCTGGCGAAGGTGGCACGCCGCCGTCGCGCTCAGGGTAAGGCGAGCCGTAAGTTCTCGGTGGCTGCCGCCCTCTTTGCGCTGAATGCCACCGTGGAATCTGCCCTGATTCCCGCTGTGCTGCGTTCTTTTGAGCAGACTCAGATGAAGAAGCACGCCCGCCCGGTGGCGGACGCTGAGCTGGTGCATCCGGGTGGTAGCGCGAGCGCTGAGCGCTCGACCAAGAAGCGCACGCTGATTGATGATTTGCGTGAGGGCCACTACCGCACGGTGGAGGATGCTGCCCCGTCCACGGAGCAGGCACCCTCTGGACTGCGTGAGCGTGCCCTGGGTATAGTGCGTAGCATCAGGCAGCGCGCTGCGAAGAAAACCGACCGCTAAAGGAAAGAAGCCATGAAGGATTCCTATCTGAGCGATGAAGAGCTGAAGGCTTTTATCGCCACCTTGCCCACGCGCCGTTTGGCGGCGGGCGCGCTGATTCGTAATGAGCGCGGCGAGATGCTGCTGGTGAAGCCGAACTATAAGGACGGCTGGATTCTTCCCGGCGGCACCGTGGAGGCGGGCGAGGCGCCCAAGCCCGGTTGTGAGCGTGAGATTGCGGAGGAGCTGGGCCTGGACCTGAAACTGGGCCGCGTGCTGCTGATTTTCCACGGTCTGGCGTTGGGCGTGTGGGGCGATTCGACCTACTACATGTATGACGGTGGCGTGATCGCAGCGGATACGAAGATTACCCTGCAGGATGCTGAGCTGGTGACCTATGAGTGGGTTGCTCCGGAGAACCTGGACGGCTACGTGCGCTCGTCGATGGTGGAGCGTCTGCGTGAGTGCTACCGCGCCCTGGAGACGGGGGAGACTCTGGAGCTGAGCAACCTCGACTCCTAATAACCTCGACTGGCGGCGGCTACGCTGCGGCTTGCCGGGGAGCTACAGGGGTGCATCACGGGCATATCACGGGGCACAGAACGCTGTTTAAAAGTGATATTCGGTGCCTTGGGCAATTATTTTTCCGTGTCGCTAGCTTAAAATCTTGGGCTCTGATACCCTAGCTGAGTACCCGGCGACGCGCGACCCCTCTCTTCGCGCG
>ERZ773214.1758-NODE-1758-length-12247-cov-11.789780_pt1 | contig 12247 bp, 11 predicted proteins | sample MGYA00511238_ERZ773214 | MGnify/ENA primary metagenome ERZ773214 (study PRJEB29015, sample SAMEA2738157) | human oral metagenome | biome: human oral; feature: human-associated habitat; material: saliva | place: China | collected 2259 ...
GATTGGTGCCAAAGAAGACTCGTAGGGTGAATACCCCAACATTTGACAGAGAGCCCTAAAAACAGCCAGTACCGCAATCGCAGTACTGGCTATTTGTATTCTATTTAGTTTTTTGTAGTTGTTTCAAGTTACCTAATATAACGCGTATTCTTATTTTGCCTTATCCTGTTTTTCATGTTGTTCTACAAGGGCAAGGAATTCTTTAAAGTTGTTGATTTTAACGGCTTGCCATGTACCATCATCAAGTTTCTTCATAACAAGGTTGAATGTTACGTCTTGGTTAAGTTCTTTGGAGTTAAATGTAACAGGCACAACAGCGCTATTACCATCAACAGTGGCAGAACCAATGCTTTTGAACTCAAGATCTTTAATACCTGTTTTTTCTTTCAAGTCATCAGCTGCTTGTTTTTCGCGAGCATTTTGGTCTGAACTTTCAGGTTGCTTTGCAATGGCACTGTAAATTTCATTGCTCAAAATAGGCACAATCTTAGGTTTCAAACCTTGGAACATCACCTCAGCAAGGCCTTTAAGTGGGTTATCCTTAATTTCAGGATCTTCCAGTTGCATAGCCACAACATCATCATAGCCTGAACCGATGATAGAATCTACATCGACATGTTTTTTGAAAGCATTCACATCGTGTTTTTCTACGGCTTCACGAGCAAGGTTCAAGGAATAGACCGGTGTTTTTGTAAAGTACAAGAAATACCAGCCTAGAGCAATAGCCACAATGGCTACAAGTACGGCAATAATAATCTTCTTTTTAGACATAAGGGTCTCCTCTCATGCGGACACAATAGTATGTAACTTACTTTCAATTTTACACTAAAACCCTCTTAAAATTTACAAACTATATACACACAACTGTATTACATTTTTTCTCGACTTTGCATGCGGATTACTTTATTTCTCAATGTTTCAATATTTGCAAAGTCAGAATATTCTACTGTGTTACGCAGCTGAATATGAGAATATGGCGCAGCCCCATCAGCATAAACTAAACTCATAATATATACATTTTTATCATCCCGTAAGAATCGATACATTAAAGATTTTTTACCTGGTTGATAGTTATCTACCAAAAGACTAGGCACACCATTATTCCAAACAGATGCCGACTGAATAGGTGCATCACCTATAATTTGACTTTCTGGCTCTACCTCCGAAATTTCATTAATAAAAGAGTAAATATATTTATCATCTACTTTTACAGGTTTTTTGGCCACAACAAGTTGCATCCCCAATCCACGATAGTCCCTTATTTCAGCAGAGTCTTTTAATGACTTCTGTGCTGTTAGTTTAAGCCCTTTAGGAATGCGATACATGAGATTATCCCAGCTGATACTTTCACTATAATGATCCAAGTCATCTAAAGAATGAATCGATGGAATTACATAATTACTCATAACGCGCTCGAGCTTATTGGTAACAGGCTGATTTTTGTAGCTAAGGCCTATCATATATTCTTGATTTGGTTGATTATCTAAACCAACTACAGCAACCATAGCAGGCGTATTCTCACCAAAAGATTCTGTATCAATAGCCCATTTACCATGTGAAATGCCAGGATATATGAACTCCCCTTTTCGCTCTGATTTTAGTTTACCTAATGCATCATCATAATTTGGTTTCGTACCGATCGCAAAAAATATGGAATTCTCTCTTACAATAGATAAACGTTCACCATCACTGCGTTTTGGGTAATATTTACTTACTAATAGTAGTCCAGGGACAGATGCTCGGATGTTATTACGATCATCATGCAACAACACAACTGCAGTCTCATTAACAATTAAATCTATCAGCTTTTCAGAATCGCTTGCTATCTGATTGACTTCATCTCGTGTTAGTCCCCAGTCAGTTATATACATTTCCATACGCTTCTTAGATTCAGAATGTAACTTTATAACATCACTAGCCCCTACATTACTCAAGCTATCGGCCCGATAATTCTCATACGCATTAGCAGGAATGCTCGCATCTGCCCCTGGCATAGGCGGCTGTCCGGCTGGTACTTCGATCTGTACAGCACTTACATTTATGGTGAAAGCAGTTGCTAGTAACATCATAATTATACTTTTACGTAACATAAAACCCTCTCTTTTTCTCTCACATTACAACAAAATAAGCACAACCTTGTTAGCATAAGTATACTATGCAAACAAGACTTTGCCTATTATTAATAATTTTATATTTTAGTATGTATAAGTTTTGTGTATAGTAGAAATGAAGGGCTATTTGTCTTTTGTGAGACAAACAAGAGCTATTAATGCCCCAAAGGCAATAACGACAGTTATTACCTGTAATAAGAGCATGATTATTTCATAATCACTCATAGGCTTATCCCTCCCTTCAATGACGAAGAGAGGCCCAACCTCGTCCAACTATCCTAAGTCTATTATAGAACGAACTAATATACGATACAATAAGGAACGAATAATAGAAATATATAGATAAATGTGGAAAAGACCGTAGCAAAAGGTACGGTCTTTTTCTTATTTCTTTAATCTTTTATTCCTAGCTTGTCTTAGTTGCTTCGCATTTCCAAAGTCTAAATATTTCATTAATTACTGCAATCTTTTCAACGCTGCTTTAATTTCATTCACTTCAGCGCGTAGTTCGTCGTTGTCTGCGCGCAGTGATGCATTATCGGCTTGTAAGTCTTTAATTTGTTTCGCCATTTCAAAGCGGCTTGTTTTGAGTGTCGGATCTTGTTCGCCCACTTTGAAAGAAGCACCGATGTTAAACATGCTTTCACTACCAACGGTAACGCCAGCGTGAACCATGGAGTTTTCGTTCGGCTGATAAGCCGCACCGATGGCGCCAGCAGTGGAGTATTTATAGTGGCCCAAGCTAGTGGCAAAGGACCATTTATCGTTTGGATTGTAGTCTAAATAGTGCAAACCTGCCAATGCCGCAGAGGCAGCGCCTACCTTGGACACCTGTTGATCCGTATAGGACTTAGCATTGTTGAGCACCTTGTCACCAATGTTAGCCGTGTTATTTTCGAGCGTGGAAATGCGATTCGTATTATTGTCCACCTGAGTTTTCACTTCGTGCAACTGACTACCATTGATAACGTCCGTAGATGTCTTGGAAACCTCGCCCTTAGACACATTCACAATCTTATGATTGCCATTATTAAGGCCGTTGTCTGTTAAAGAAACGATAGTGACAGGATTATTGTCCCCATCGGCTTTTTCAATAACTATGCCATTAGGACCATACGTTGTTCTATTAATCTCATCTGTATGACTTTCAACAACTAATCCATCTAAAGTTAAGCTAGAATGTTTAACTCCATCAGTATGAGATACTTTGATTTCATTACCATTAATCTCAACATATTTATCTCTTGCAGCTGGATCATCCGCAACATCAATAGAGCGAAGGTCATGAATATCTTCATTCAATCCAACAGTATAACTCTTTTGGCCATTCTCGTTTTCAGTTCCATCTACTACGATATTGTTAAAACCACCTACGGTAGTTCTCATATCTGCTTGTGCCATTACATTAATGCTCAACACAGACATAACCCCAGCTAATACTAACAACTTCTTATTCATGATTAATCTCCCTGAATTCACAGTAAAACCTTAGCCATACAACCCCTTATAGTATGGGCTAACTAACAATAAACATACAAAACAAATAGTAACCTAAAATGTCACAGTATACTACAATTATAAGCTTAGCTTATTTTTATTTCAATGATTAATTCTGATAAACTTTCACTTTTTATTCATTTTAATTCAAAAATACTCTTTCAAGTATCAATAAAGGCTCTACCAATTAAGGTAGAGCCTTTATTTATTTTCTTATTTAATTGTAAATTACTCGCTTCAAATTAGTAATTACTAACTCCAAATTAATGAATAATCCAGATGGCAATTGTACTTGTAATGAAAGTAACAATTACTGGTACGCTCGTACGTTTTACAAGGTCAAAGCTGGAGATGTTTGCGATACCAGCTACGGCGATCATAACAGCACTGATTGGGCTGAGTAGACGGCCTACGCTGGCTGCGTTTTGCATGCCCAGAAGGATTGTTGTAGCATTACCGCCAAGGTCAGCTGCAAAGCTTGGAACTAGTGGAGCAAAGGCAAACATAGACGCAACGCCAGAGCCCATTACTATGCTGAGACCCATGATGATACCAGATACGATAACGCCTACTGCGTCAGCGGAGATGGCAAGACCTTGGATACCGGCAACGAATTCTTTTACGATGCCTAAGGAAGTCAAACCAAAAGCGAATGTTTCACCAGCAACGATCAATGTTACAGTGTTTGCAAATTGGTCGCCCATGCCTTTGAAGAAGGTTTGGATGCTAGCCGCCATTTTACGGAAGTCGCGATGACGAATGAGTTCGCAGCCCATAGCGATGAACAAGCTAAGGAACATCGCAAGGTTTACGTTCATTTTAACGCCTTTAATACCGTATTCACTGAAGCCAAGAATAAAGATCAATGGCAATAATGGCAAGAAGATATACGCCAATGGACCAACTTCAAGCTCATCCGTTTTATGCTCTTCTACATATTCTGCAGGGATGTGACCAGATTTTTTATCCATGTATTTTTGCCAGATGAAGTGAGCAATAGCTGCCATCAAGCCGCAGATAATATATACTTTCAACTGATAATCAACGAAGTACTCGTGGATAGGCATGTTCACTGTTTTGGATACAAGTAATGTCGTTGCAGAGGCAGGACCGATGTCAAGCAAGTGACCTGTGGCAACAGCCGCCGCAGCACCGACTGGGCTAACTCCTAAGCGCACAAGGATTGGGAAGATTGTCACCATCATGAGCATCGCAAGGCCGGAAGCACTTGGGATTACTAGGGACATGAACATATTTAGAATAAATGTAAGCGCCATTACTAGGTACGCAGATTTCATTTTACCAAGCGGTTTAATGGCCGTTACAACGAGGCGAGAGCTGGCACCGATGTGGTCCATGTACTTGGCGAAACCAGTACAAGTCATGATCATGAGACCAAGATTTGCCGCATCTTTAGCAGTGGTAATATTAATAAATTCAAAAGCATCAAAGAAAAGAACCCCTGTCGACTTCTTCGCTTCTACGAAAGATGTTGTGTAGCCTAACAAGTACGCTGCGAACATCATAATAAGACCGCCTAACAACAATACGGTTTGCGCTTTAAACTTCTTAATAACCAGCGTCCCCGTAATGGCGATGACCAATAAACAAACTAACAAATTCATACATGTTCCCTCCATTTACAACACAATACTTAGAACGTTTCCTTCGCTTGTTTGAAATCCTCTTTGATTTTTTCTAACAAGCCTGGGGTTTCAAGGATTTCCTCAACAGATAAAGCGATGCCCTTCGCGCCGTACATGATAGCGTCCTCAGCGAGCTGGCTTTTACCATTGTCTAACCATTCCTGAGAATGACTCGTTACGCCCTTGCCTACGAATTTCACGCGCAAACAAGCACCTGGCACGCGGAACGTCACACTAGAGAAATCGGTGGATCCCGTCACCTTGCGAGGCTCAGAAATCTCTGGGGCCCCTACTTTTTCTGCATTTTTTAAAAGTATATCGTTCAAGGTTTGTACATTGACTTTGTTGTCGTACGCCTTAACCTCTTCCCATTCCATGGTAGCCCCCACCTGTAACGCCGCCCCTTGCGCCACGTCTTTCACACGAGCCACAACCTCATCGAGACGAATGCGACTGGAAGAACGAATATACCATTGAGTGCACGCATAATCCGGAACGATGTTCGCCGCCTTGCCGCCATCAGTGATGATCCCGTGCATGCGAACCTCAGTCGGCACGTGCTCGCGCAAGTACTCCATGCCGTTAAAGAACAACAATACCGCATCAAGAGCACTGATACCCTTCTCTGGAGCAATCGCCGCATGAGCAGACTTGCCGTGGAACTTGATATTCACGAGATTGAGCGCCAAAGACTTGCCATCTACCGTCGTCGTATCGCTGCCGTGCATCATGAAAGCAAGGTCTAAATCGTCAAACACGCCTTCCCGAGCCATAACGAGCTTGCCGCTCGCCGTTTCCTCTGCAGGCGTACCGTACACAACTAACGTACAAGGCGCCTTTAACGTACGTTTCAAAGCTATGGCCGCCGTGCAGATAGATGGACCTTGTAAATTGTGACCACACGCATGGCCCAAGCCCTCAAGAGCATCGTACTCGCAAAGCAAACCGATTTTAGAACCGCCACCGTTTACGTGGTACACCGCTCTAAAGGCAGTTTTCAGGCCACTTACCTCACGGTCTACGGTGAAACCTTCCTTCTCTAATAAATTTGTCAACAACTCATGGGCTTGAAACTCTTCGTTCCCCAGCTCAGGATGATCGAAAATGAAATCGTTCAACTCCTTCATGGGTTGTCTTAATGATTCAATCTCTTGTAAAAGCTGACTCATTTCTACCTCCAACATACACACTATAAAACCTAACTATAACTACAGATATAAGTCTAAAGGGCTTCTATTCAATTAGATAACACAGCTAACCTGTGTAACTCGTATACCTAACTTTATCTTCTATACATTTCTATGTTCCATATAATGGAACGCTATTCCATATAATGGGTAAAAAATAAAATTATAAGGTCGCTCCCATTTGTTTAGAAATGGTTTGACCTACTGCCATCATGACAGATAAATACTCGTTGACATGCTCTTCCGTATAGTCCCCTATTGGACCAGAGATGGTCAACACCGCCTCTAGCTTATTGCCAAAGGAGAAGATAGGCACTGCTATCGATGCCGCATCAGGCACGCGATTGCCGCGTGTTACCACATAGCCATCATGACGAATTTGGGCGCTTTCACTAGCACTCATATCAGCATCCTTGACCCCCCCTAGATAGGCCCCAAAAATCTTGCCCGCCGCCCCTTTAAAGATAGGGTACACCGTGCCGATCTTGATGTCGTTACGCAAGGGCTTGTCCGCCGCAACGCGCTCGATACAGATGCGATAATCGCCCTGCGCCAAAAACAAATTCACGGACTGCTGCAACTGATCGCGAATGGCCACCATGTATGGCTGCGCAATGGCACGCACATCCAAAGACGTAAGGAAGGACTTTGCCATAGGCAAAACGCCCCAAGACAACTGATACTTCTTGTCTCGATTGAACTCAACCCAATGATGCGACTCAAAGGTCTTGAGTAACCGATGAACCGTCGTCTTCGGCAACGCCGTTGCATTCGCCAACTCAGTCACCCCAAGCGGCCCCGCCTCTAACAACCTGAGTATCTCAATACCACGCTCTATTGATTGAACCATATTCATTTCCAAAGAAACATACTAGCACATTGTGGGCTAATACATTTCACTATTCTATTAAAACTAATACCAATATACATTATTCGTTTGATTGTACGTAATACCTCTGAACGGCATACTGTGCAATTAACTCATTATAAATATAACAATAACACCTTCATGAAGAATTTAAAAATAACTATGATGCATAGATAGTGTAGGTAATAAGTAAATGTATAGAAAAGAAAAAACACTACCTACAATGATATCTACCCCCTTTACTGGACAATCAGTAAAGGGGGTATTTTGATGAGATAGTGCTTACGTTTAAAAATTAAGAGATTAATTAAACATATTCTCCTATTTATTTCTTATTAATATGTAAGCAAAATTATTGATCAATTAATAATTACTTCTTACATTAATATTACTAATTATCATTTTTATTTCATAGTAAAAATTCTATATGCAACAAACCAAACTGTCGCTGCAAGCCCCCCCATAACAATGAAGCCTAGAATAAATTCTCCAATATGCCCTTTTTGTAATCGTTCAAACACATCACTTAAAACACTAATTAAAATAAATGTAGGTATAGCCATCCATATTATCTTCCCCATTATAACACCTCCTAACAACTAGAAAGTCTGACTATAATGAGTTTTTCTCAACATCAGATAGTACTTATATTTTTTATAAAATTCTATTTATTATAGTCATCTGAGATTCCTTTATTGATGTATCTTAAACATCTACAAAATACTCAAACAATACACCATGAAAATATTCTAAATAATAAGACTTAGAACTTTAGGCTCTAAACATTATTATTTGATTTATTAAGTATAGCAATACCCACGAATCTCTTTTATTAATTCAAAAATTGTAGTACAAGGATTTAATGAGCTTGGATTATCTGGCTCTTCAGCCTCTCTTAAATGTTGTTTATATCTAGTTTCAGCTCTTTTAATAGCCTTATTTTCATCCCCAAATCTAGCCAAATGATGATAAATACATGGATCATTTTTTCTATATTCAATCCCTGTTTTTCTATAGAAAAGTTCTCTAAAATATTGACAGCAACGAATTGAGTCATGAAAATATTGCATATTTTCAAAATAGCACATAAGCCAAACCTCTATACAAATATTTGACCATCCTACATTTATCCCTGATTGTTTCGCTTTTTCAATAATAGAATTAAAATTTCCCACTTGATCTTTATCAAATACAATCCAATTTTTTCTTATTTGAGGATCATAAGACTGATGTTGTAACACACTTTTAACTATCTGATCAAGTCTAACTCCTGATAAAATCCTAATTTCAAGACGATCCTTGACTTCTGTTGGTAGAGAGTTTTTAAAGCCAGTAAGATACAAAACTTCTGTCTCTGAAGCATCTGTAGCAATTAAATAATATCCCAATTCAAGAGAACGACAGTCTGTTCTACGAGGTTCTCGTCCTCTACAGCGATCATTTTTTCCCATACTTATTCTCTCCAAATAGATTTATAGATGTCAACTCTGGAATAGCTCCATACATGCCTAATAAATAGTTTTTTTCATAATTTACATCTTTCCTAATTTTCTTACCATCATCTGATTCAAATTCAGCTAGTGAGTATAGTTCTGATTTACCATTTTTCTTTTTAGTAAACCAGATTTCATCACGTCTCAATAAATTTTTAGTTAAATGATTTGTATCATGGCTCGTAAATATTAACTGAGCATGATTAGGATTAAGATTTGGATTTAGAAACATTAATAAAATATTTCTCATCAGTAAAGAATGAAGACGAGCATTTAACTCATCAACAAATAATACTGACCCTTTAGCTAACACTTCTTGTAAAAAAGAGTATAAAGCAATCATTTTCAATGTTCCTGCAGATTCCTCTTGTAAAGGTAATAACTGGAATGAATCACTATCTATTTTCTTGTGTTTAGTCCAAATTTTAAGACCTTTACGCTCTCCAGTATCAACTTTTTCAACCTTAAATCCTTGTATGCTTTTATCAAAGGACGATAAAAAATGAACTAAATTTGATTGTAATTGAATATCTTCTGCAAATCCAGGAGGCATACTTGTATACATTTGTAATGCCTCTATCAAATCTGCAAAATCTACAGTCTTATTTTTAGCAAACCAATTATAAACTTGAATACAAATATCAATTTTAAGTTTAGATCCTAATGATATAATTAGAGCACCTTTATTTAAGGATAAATAGATATTTTTTTGTAAATCTTTAGGTAAACCACTTAGATCCAACTCATCATCCGCTCTATTACGATAAAATATTGATCTATAAGTAGTACGTGTTTTAGCTTTTACATTCAACCATTCCTCTGAGACGCCATCATCATCAATACAAAAACCATAATGATAAATTTTACATTTCGAATCAAAAGGAAGCGTAAAAAATACCTCGAACATTGTATCTTGATACTTAGATATATTATCAAATAAATATGGAGTTGGTCGGATTCCATCACCATGCCTTAAAAGATAATCATCATCAAAATCAAAAGATTTTAATACATATCGTCGCATATCTGCAAATGCATAATATATATTTGATTTACCACTAGCATTAGCTCCAAAAATAGCCGCTACAGGTAAAATATTCTCTTTTCCTATATTAACAACACGTTCAGAAAACTCCTTAATTTTTGTAGCAGATAAATCTAATCGCGCCTCATCACAAAATGATTTATAGTTTTTAAATTTAAATTCTATAAGCATACGATCACACCTTTCCTTATTCTTACAATAACACACTTATAAGAATCATTCAACAAAAACATATCTCCAAATGAGCAAATTGCTCATTTAAACAAATTTTTTCCTATACAATTAATAACTATCTATAAGATTTACTTCATATAATAAAAGTAGAGCAACTTTAAAATTTTCTCTATTAATAGTGTATACGTTTACAAAGTAAGTAATCCTAAGTTAATTCAATATTTTTAACAGTACATTTTATAAAGACGCTTTACAAAAAGGCCCTATCTTATCAAAGATAGAACCTTTTATTTATTGTACGCCGAATAGTCATGATTAAATCTCCAATACATATCTACGGTATGTATTGGAGCTACCCTCAAGCAAAAATAAAAAGTATGAAACAGCTTCAGCCTCATCTTCAAAATAACGTTGTTCGTATACTTCATTACGTTCTGTCCAGTATACAGAAAGTCTATTGGCAACTCTCTCTATAATAATAGTTCCAGGCGAAATAAGAGTTTCATCACTATCAATGTTATATGAACTTTTAGGTACACCAATTTGGTGTAAAAATTCTTTAAGCTCTTCAATATTCATGCTAACTCCCTAAACTATTCACTTCTCTTTGTCAAAAGAAAACTTAAATTTCCCTGTTAATACATCACAACAAATATTTATTTTACCTGTCCAAGTATCATCGCCCCGCCCATTCTAGTGAACATATTAGGTCGATGATAGTGAAAGTCCGTATCCAATTGTATTTGTAGGATTTCTTCATATGACTCGGTAAATATCGCTTCATAAGACGCTCTAGAAAATACTCCGCAGCTTTGTAATATACTCATATCACGTCGTAGCTCATAAAGGTTACCTTCTGGTGTTACGTATAGTAGTGGTTTCCTATCCCTATCATCAACCAACAACTGTAATACATCGAGTACTAACTTTAACTTACAATGACGGACGTAAAGAACGTAATATACAGAACTTTCACCAGTTGAAAAGGTATGATACACCTTATCATAGGGCACATCAAGAAAAGCGAGATACTGCTGCATAGTACGGCCCTCTACGCGATGATTGATAGCTAGAACGAAGATAATATGATCTGCTCCTAAGTGATTAGAAAGCTGACCAAAGTCCTCTAGATTGCTACGTTCACAATGAGGTGCACGGATTTGACGATACTCATCCTCTATGGACTGACACATATATGCCTCAGCTGTACGTTGCGAACCATCTACTAATATCTGTCCGTACGTTTCTATATGCTCAACTTGAAACGAGCCTAATGTAACATGTCCAGTAATCCGATTATCCTCATAATTCCAGATTTTAGCTTCGCCTTTTAAGGAAATAAACAAGACCTGTTGAACACCATATTTTTGCACATACCACGCCGCTACCGTTTGCAAATCATCTAGTCTATCAGGCTGCCAACAAATGAGCTCCATACCAAAAGCCTCATCACCGACTAGTCCATGAATATGATGACGGTACCACTCACGGCCTGTCGTGTAGGAATAGGGCAAGCCTACCATCGCTTGATTGTTAGTACCTAAGCGACATATCTTTTGACTATTAATAGATAAATGATTAGTTTGCGCCTCCGCATCAGCCCCTTGCTTTACGCACTGACTAGGCACAACTATCATGATTTGCTTACCTATATACGACTGAACAATACTATTAAGCTGAGATCTAACTAAGACACCCATACATGCCACCTCACTCAACACAAACTAGGATAAACGATAACTCTACACCCATACTATAACAAGAGAAATGAGGAAAATATTACTCATATATAGATACACAAAAGGGTAACAAAAAGCTACTTTCAGAAAATATAAAATACCAAGTATTTATAGCATTAGTAATAGATAGAATATGTCTCATTCTCAATATTGCTCAAATCGCATAGTATACATGTTGAATATTAATTCCAAGTATGTTTTAATGAAGGCAAATACTATTCGATTATAAAAGCAATAAATATCTATCCTTTATTAGAGAAGTCTACTATATTTACGCTACCTAATAGGTCTTTACTACCATGTTTATATAAATCTTAAAACACATCATGGTAGCTTTTTTATTACGTAAAGGAGTATAGATTATGAGTAAGGAGAAATTAGAGTTTGTAGAACCAGTTGATACAAACACAGATAATGAGTACTCGAGAGAGCCTGTGCCATTATCGGCAAGGAAGTCCTGTTTTTCTCTCACCATTGTTTGGACTGG
>ERZ773214.1761-NODE-1761-length-12243-cov-15.300049_pt1 | contig 12243 bp, 7 predicted proteins | sample MGYA00511238_ERZ773214 | MGnify/ENA primary metagenome ERZ773214 (study PRJEB29015, sample SAMEA2738157) | human oral metagenome | biome: human oral; feature: human-associated habitat; material: saliva | place: China | collected 2259 ...
CTCTTGAACCAGTGCTCGGGCGGTGGCGCTTCACCTGCGTCTACCTGCTCAGCGCTCTGGGCGGCTCGACGATGATCTACTGGCTCTCCTGGCCGGACGCGGAGTCCTGGCTCACGCTGACGGTAGGTGCCTCGGGAGCGGTCTTCGGCCTGTTCTCGGCCATGTTCATCGTGCAGCGGCGCTTTGGGCGAGACACCTCGGGGATCGTGGCGCTGGTGGCGATCAACGCCGTCATCTCCTTCCTGGGGGCCAATATCTCCTGGCAGGGGCACCTCGGTGGGCTTGTCGTCGGCGGGATCGTCTCAGCGATCTATGCCTGGGCGCCACGGGGGAAGCGACAGGTCGTGGGGATCGCCGGAACCATCGCGGTCGCGGTGGCCCTGGTGGGGCTCGATCTGCTTCGGGCCCTTCTCACCTGAGACGCCACTGCTTCTGCGTTGTCTCATGACTTCTGAGAGTTTCGGGCGTCATGACATCTCTCAGGACACCGGTGGGGTGGGTCTGCCAGGTGAGGGAGCTGCTGCTTTTGGCCTGCCGAAGGGGCTGGCCCGGTCACTGTGGTGGCTTCCGGCGTCGGCTGGGTGCACTGCACGAGGGGTGGGTGTTACTGGTCGAGGGTCGGGGGTACTGAGGGTAGGTGGGGCCTTCGTGCAGTACGCACAACCCTTGGTCAGTGGATCCCGACCCTCGTGGATCAGACCAACTCGAGGTAAGACTCGAGAGCGGGGCCGGCGTCGAACCATGACCACCGGGACCCTGCGCAGATGGTGGGCAGGAGTCGGTGGGGGCGGACCTGTGACGGAGGCGCCGGGCTCTGCCGCAAGAACCCCGGACTCACTCCTGCGCGGCCCGGTGTCCACAGCGCTGACATTGACGAGCCTGCCGTCGAAGCACCCAGCGGAAATCATTGAAATCCTGCGGTTCTTCTTCGGTGTGCAGCGCCGGTACGCCTTTAATGTCAGCACCATGGACACCAGCGACCTGCCAGGACCTGCCAGACCTCTTCCCTTTGGCCCCGCCCGAGCGAGTGTCTCAGAAGTCATCACACCCACATGTCTCCCACATGAGGAGACAGCACATGAGACGCACCGCCCCTGAGACGCACCGAGCAGCCCGTGCGGCCATGAATGACAAGGCTGAAAGAACACCCCTGTGGTTCATCCACATCTGTGGACACAGGTGTGGAAACACAAGCGTGTAGTTATCCACAGGCCTGTCCACACATGGGGAAAGTCGACGTGGGTTGTGGGGAGTCAGTTGTCCACGGATCCACAGATGGCCTGGGGAGGAAGAAGGAGCGGGCCGAGGCCATGCGTGCCGGGCTCCGGGGATCCAGCCCGGGCCCCTTCGTGGGGTGGCCCTCGGTGATGCGATCAACAAGCAGTCCTGTCGGCTCGCTCAACCCGTTGTGTCAATCCGCTGTGCCGGGTGCCTGGAAAGTTGGGCCGCACCGCTGACGACAAGGCCCCCGAGCCGATGCTCGGGGGCCTGTGCGGATGCCTGATCGTGTGAGTGTCTGAAACCTGCTACTTCCAGCGAAGCAGACCGAGGAAGCCCGACATCATGATGAGGAAGCCGATGTAGAGGTTGCCGTTGTACAGCCAGTCTCCGGCGTGGTGCTCGGCGAAGTAGGGCAGCGGGTACCTGCCCTGGAAGAGGTAGGTGGCGACAACCCACAGCAGCCCGATGACCAGGAGCGTCACCATGGTGGGGGCGTACCAGCGCGGTGAGGCGGTGTCCTTGATCTTCTTGGGGGTGCGTGAGACCCGGTTCGCCGCGGCGCGCGACTCCTCCTCGAGGGCCTTGGCGGCCTTGGCCGGGTTGCCGGAGCGCTCAGGGTGCTTCTTCTTCGACGAGTTCTTCTTCGAACCCTTGTCCGCCTTGCTCTTCTTCTCTGTCTTCTCAGAGGCAGCAGAGTCCTTCGTCGAGCCCTTGTCCTTCTCAGCGCTCTTCGCGCTGTTCTTCTCAGAGCTCTTCTTCGAGACCTTCTCCGAGCTCTTGTCGGCGTCGTCCGCTGTGGACTTCTTCTCCAAGGCCACCCTGGGTCTCCTCACTGGTTGGGGATGGTGGCATGAGACCACCGCAATACATCCGGGCCTAGCCTAGGACATGCTGTGAAGCTTCCTCGCGGTGCACCCTGTGATGAGTCCACCACTCCTGGCTGGTCATGTGGGGGGTGTACCCCCTTAGACTGGCCGCTAGCCTGATGATGCCCTAGTTCTGAGGAGGGGCAATGACTGGAGGAGGTCTTGTGCGACACCGAGCACCCGGCCAGAGTCGTGCTGTCCGAATCTTCAACGGCACCTTGACCGGAATCGGTGAGCTGCTCATCACCGCCGGTCTGGTCGTCGCCCTCTTCCTGTGCTGGCAGCTGTGGTGGACCGGCATCGACGCCAACGCCAGTGCGAAGGCGGTGGCCACGCAGTTCCACGAGAAGCAGGTCGAGTCCCCCAAGCGGGCAGGGGAGAAGCACTACGATGCTCCGCCCGTCATGGAGCAGGTCGGCTACGGCGAGACCATCGGGATGCTCGTCGTCCCCAAGTGGTACGGCGTCACCAACAACAACATGCCCATCATGGAGGGCACCGGCTCCGACGTTCTGGACCAGGCCGCAGCGGGCCACTACACCAACACCCAGCAGCTCGGTGAGGTCGGTAACTTCGCGATCGCCGGGCACCGGCGCACCTACGGCAACTCCTTCCGCCGCATTGACCTGCTCCAGGAGGGCGACGAGATTATCGTCTCCACCGCCAAGACCTGGTACGTGTTCAAGGTGACCGGCCACGAGCTCGTCAAGCCCGAGCAGGTCGAGGTCATCGCCCCGGTCCCCAACCAGCCGGACGCCCAGCCCAAGGATCGCTACATCACGCTGACCACCTGCCACGGATCGACCGCCGGCGAGTTCGGCAATGACCAGCGCTGGATCGTCCACGCGAAGTTCGCCTACTGGATGGATCGCTCCGAGGGCCGTCCGGAGTCCGTGCTCAACGACCCGGGGGTCAACTGATGTACGGCTTCATCTGGCGGCACCTGCCGGGTCCCGCGTGGCTCAAGGCCATTGAGTCGCTCATCCTCATCGCCGGAGTGGTCTACGTGCTCATGCAGTACGTCTTCCCCTGGGCCAACGCCACCTGGCACCTGTCCGGCAACGCCGACGTCGGCTGAACGGCGGCCCGTCAGGCCTCCCCCCATAGAAACGAAGCGCGTGGGGGGAACAGGAATCCTGTTCCCCACACGCGCTCCGTCGTCGTCAGCGAGAGGGTGGGTGCGCGACCGGGCCCGCGGGAGTGCGGTGCAGGCCCGGCGCGACGTCCGCTCAGGCCAGCGAGGGCTGGAGGCCGAGCGTGCCCACGAGGTGCTCGCGGTAGGCCGGAGAGCTGACCTTGTCCAGCCAGGCGCGGGCCTCGGCCAGGCGGCCCTCGATGCCCAGGCGCTCGACGACCTCCTCGTTGTTCTCCGCGGTGTAGAAGCGGGTGAGGTCCTCGATGGCCTGGTGGGCCAGGCGGGTGTCGCGGGCGACCTTGGCGTCCAGGCGCTCCGCGTACCACGACGAGCTCAGGATGTTCTCCCGCTCGAACAGGGCGCGGAACTCCGGGCTCGTCAGGTCCCAGCCCTCGCGGGAGGTGCCGTCGATCATGATCTCCAGCAGGGCCCGCAGCGGCGGCACGGCCCACTCGATGGAGCCGTCAGCCCGGTAGTGCTCGGCCACCACCTTGTGGGTGGTGACGATGATGTCCACCGAGTCGGCGAAGACCGCCTCATCCTGCAGCTCGGGACGCAGCATCTCCTCGGTGAAGACGACGTCGGGGTGCAGGAAGATCCGGCCGAAGAAGGTCGAGGTGAAGGCCTGGTTCATGCGGTAGCCCAGGCGCGAGGCCTGGACGGTGCGACCCTCGTACTCGAAGTCCTCGATGCGCTCGAGGTAGCCGCCCTCGACGAGGTGGCGGGCGTCGCGCTCCTCAGCGCTCATGCGCGAGAAGATCTCTGGGATGAGCAGCGAGATGTCGTGGGCCACTTGCACCTTCGGGCCGATGTAGCCGGCCGAGGACAGCCAGCCGTCATAGCCGCTGAGGGCGTAGGACAGCAGGGCCGCGTTGAGGTCGTAGATGGCCGGCAGCGCGTTGAACGGGGCCTTGGTGAGGGCTCCCTCACTACCGGCGCCCGTCGTCGAGGGGGACTTGCCGGTCATGGAGGAGATGAACTCCATGAACAGCTCGGGCAGCTCCATGTAGTGCAGCGGGTTGTAGGCGCACAGCGGCGGAACCCCGTCCTCGGGCGGGTTGTTGCGGCGCCCGGCGGCGACGACGTCGACGCTGTGACGCAGCGCCTCGTCCAGGGGAACGTCCCGGAAGAGGTGGTTGGTCAGGTCCGCCAGCGCCACGTCCTTCGGGTTGGCGATGTCGGGACGCACCTGGAGGTAGCGGGGGTTCTTGGTGGGGGCGCCGTTGACCAGGCGCGGGTCGGCCGTGGAGACCCAGTAGGTCTGCTCGGCGGGGTCCTCGGCCTCGGGCAGGGCGGCGGCGCGGGCCACCAGGTCCTGCATGGGCTGGGTGAAGCGGGACAGGCCGGGGGCGTCGGCGGCCATCGCCCGGGCGTCGGCGGGCGTCAGCGGCTGGAAGTTGGAGATGAACAGGTCCGCCTGCGGATCGGACATGTCCGACTCGGTCTGCTTGTCGTAGCCGCGCACGATCGCGTCGTCGGGCCGCTGGAAGAGCAGGGACTCGCAGTTGGTGACGAACTTGCGCGACAGCTGCGAGTCCGGGGTGGAGACCAGGCCACCGGGGGCCACGATCGAGGCGGTGATGTCGTCCTCGGTCTGGACCTTGGCAGCCGGGGAGAAGTCCGGGCGCAGGGACAGCAGGCGCCAGGCGCCGTCGTCCTCGAAGCCCACGCGCAGCATGTTGACCTTGATGACCTCACCGTCCAGGCGCAGGGAGTTGCCCTTGCGGCCGTTGATGATGCCCACGGAGAAGTGGCTGCGCCAGTCCTGGCCCCAGCTGGGCTGGTAGAAGCGCTTGACGGTGAAGACGAGCTCCTTGATGTGGGCCGGGATCGACTCCAGGAAGGCGTTGTACTCCTCGGTGTACATCGACGACGGCGTCAGCAGCTTGATGACGCTTCCCAGCGAGCGGCGCTCGGAGAGGATCGAGCGGTGGTTGTTGCTCTTGTTGGCCGGGTCCACGAAGCGGTCGGCGTAGTTGCCGTCGAGGATCGCCTGGACGGCGTCGAAGTCCTCGTCGACGTCGCCGACGTAGGCCTCACCGAAGACGAAGGCGTCCAGGAGGGACTTGGAGATCTCCGACTTGCCGCCGCCGGAGACGGTGGCCGGCTTGTGGGCCTGCGTGGACCAGGGGGCGGTGCCCACCAGGTGCCACTGGGTGGCGTCGCCCTCGCGGTGCTTGGCGTGGACCCGGTAGCCGTTGGGGGCCACGTAGGTGTTGCCCACGAGCAGCGGGATCGAGGCCTCCTGGCCGTCGGGGCCGGTCCAGGTGATCGTCTGGCTGCGCATCGAGTAGTGGGCGCCGGCGGGCACCAGCACCACGGTCGGGTCGTCCACGACGGCGGCGGACCCGTCCTGGCGCGCCTCGAAGCGGCCGGGGTTGCGCTCGATGACGTGCTCGAGGGTCAGGCCCTCGGGGGTGTGGATGTCGGTGTACTCCTGGCCCAGGTTGTAGCGCGGGTAGGCGACGGCGCCGCCGGCGTGCTCCTCCTCCACGCAGCCGAAGAGGTTGGCCGAGTACCCGATCTGGGTCTTGACCTCCTTCTTGCAGTAGCCGAAGTAGTTGTCCGCGATGACGGTGACGATGACGCCGCGCTCGTCGCGGGCCACGCACTTGAAGGCCTTGCCGCCGTTGTAGAGCTCGGCCTCGTCCTTCCAGCACTGGCCGTCGCGGCGCTGACGCTCGGTGGCCTCCTCCCAGGAGGGCAGGCCCAGCTCCTTCTTGGTCAGGGTGGTCAGGTGCGGGGCGAGGATGACGCAGCCGGTGTGGCCGGTCCAGGACTCCGGGGCCAGGGAGGAGTCGTTCTCCGGCAGGTAGGGGTCGCCGCCGTTGCCGAAGATGCCCTCGACGAAGTCCAGGTTGGAGACCAGGCCGCCGGGGGCGATGAAGCGGATCTCCATGGAGCGCTCGGCGGAGAAGCCGGGGACCTCGGGCACGACGACGGGGCGCAGCAGCAGGGACACGAAGCAGCGGGCCGGGTCCTCCTGCCGGGAGGCCCACGGCAGGGTCAGCAGGTCCTCGGGGGCATCGACGGCGTGGGCCAGCAGACGGGCGAAGACATCGCGCGGAACGGCGATCTTGTCATCGGGAATCGGCAGGCCGCCCTCGGCGACGTGGAAGACGCCGGCAGTGGTGCGGCGGTCGTTGCGGGGGTTGTGCAGGACGCCGCCGAGCACTCGGTAGCTCTCGACGTAGTCGGAGGTGAAGCTGGTGGCGTCCTCAGGCAGGGACAGGGCCCGCGCCAGGCCCGGCTGGTCCAGGACGAAGGTGGAGCGGGGCAGCCTCGGGGTGACGGCCGCGCCCTCCAGGTAGGAGTCGAGGAAAGTCTGAATGCGATGGTCGGCGGCACAGGGGCGGTGAGCCAGCCGGCGGGAGAGCTCGCGCTGGCGAGCCAGAATCGGGGACATGAGACGGTCCGCCTCACTCTGCTTGACCGGTGCCGGAACGGGGAGTCCCAGCAGCTCCAAACGCAGGGCGATGGCGGAAGTGGTGGCCGCGTCTGTAGTTGTCATGGCACGAGCCTAGACGGACCAAACGACACGCTCCTGTTACGTTCTGCCCAGAAGGACCGCTTCTCCAGTGTGTTCGACGTCACACCCGCTGGTCGTTCACCGTTCGCGGCGACCGACCGGCGCGACGTCGAGCGCTCAGGACAGGGTGCTCAGGTCAGGAGCATCTGGGACAGTGCCGTGCCCACGACGCAGGAGGTGAGCACTCCGATGAGCCCGGGCACCAGGAAGGAGTGGTTGATGACGTACTTGCCGATGTGGGTGGTGCCGGTGGGGTCGAAGCCGATCGCCGCCAGGTCCGAGGGGTAGGTGGGCAGGATGAAGTACCCGTAGGAGGCGCCGATGAACCCGACGACGACGACCGGGCTCACCCCGAGTGACAGGGCCATGGGGGCCACGATGAGCAGGCCGGCCGCCTGGGAGTTCACCAGCTTGCCGATGATGAACAGGACGATGGCGTACATCCACACGTGGTGGGACAGGACGCCCGAGAGGCTGTGCTCCAGGCTCTCCAGGTGGGCGTGGACGACCGTCTCGGTCATCCAGGCGACCCCGAAGATGGAGAACATGGCGGTGGCCCCCGCCTTGAACACGGCGGTGGAGGCGATCTTGCCGGCCTGCACCTTGCAGGTCAGCAGGATGAGTGCCCCGGCGGCGAGCATGACCATCTGGATGACCAGGTTCATGCTCAGGCGCTCCATGGCGCCGTCGTCGCCCGTGGGGAACTGGGGGCGCAGCACCTCCAGGGCGCCCAGGACGACGACGACGGCGATGGCGCCCAGGAAGATCCAGGTGGCGCGGTAGGCCTGGGGTGGGAACACCTTGCCGATGAGGGTCTCGGAGCTGGAGTGGACGGTGGCGCGGAACTCCGGGTTCTCCAGGCGCTTCTGGTACTCCTCGTCCTCATCCAGGTCCTTGCCCCGGCGCATCGACCACAGGGCGGCCAGAAGGACCCCGCACAGCGACGCCGGGATGGAGATCGCCAGGATCTGGAGGACTGACCAGTGCCGATCGGTGTTCTTGGCGATGATGGAGACGATGGAGACCGTGGCCACCGAGACCGGTGAGGCGGTGATGCCCATCTGGGCGGCGACAGACGAGGCGGCCATGGGGCGTTCGGGTCGGATGTTCTTCTTGATGGCGATGTCCGCGATGATGGGCAGCATCGTGTAGACGACGTGGCCGGTTCCGCACAGGACGGTGAGGAACCAGGTGACGCAGGGACCCAGGATGGTGATCTGCTCGGGATGTCGACGCAGGACCCGCTCGGCCACCTGCATCATGACGTCCAGGCCGCCGGACTGCTGGAGGGTGGCGGCACACCCGATGACGGCCAGGATGGTGAGGATGACGTCGACCGGGGCCTCGCCCGGCTCCAGGCGGAAACCGAAGACGAGGACCAGCAGGCCGATCCCGGCGATGAGACCGAGGGCGATCCCGCCCTTCTTCGCCCCGACGATGAGGCAGGTGAGGATGATGGCGACTTGAAGGATGATGCTGAGGGTCTGAAGGGCTGTGCTGGCGTCCATGGAGGATCTCCCCGGTTGGGCGGAACGGGTGAGGGGTGGCACTCCTCGAGCAGACGAGGAGCAGCCGATACGCGAAACTGACCTGATGGAAGGAATTGAGGTCAGTGTCTCACCAGCAGCCGGGGACCATTGTCCTGGTTGATACCGGCCGTTTTCGGTGTGCTTCGTTGCCGGCTGGGCGCGAACTCACATTCTGGCTCCCGGTGTGCCGTCGTCGCCCCTCAAAGCGCATGAGTGCGCTGTTCGGGGCGATTTAGGTGACAACCCGATAACGTGAGTCGGTCACGTCATGGCTGGTTCCCAGGTCCGTATCGCTACCATCACGCCCCGGTGTTCCTTCATACTGGACGCATGTCGGCGCCCGATGCGGCTTGTCCGCAGCGATCACTCCCGATCGCCGTCGGCGGTCCTGCTGGACGGTGACCGGCCTCCGAGTCGGCGCCAGCAGCCAACATCGGTCATGATGAGACCCTATGTCGCAACCGGAGCGTTATCCCCCGCGCCGTTGCGGCACCCAGTCACCTCCATGACATCAACCGAAACGAGGAGCGCGTGGCAGAAGGCACGAGTGGGAGCGGACCCAGCCGCCCCGTCGGCAACAAGCTGACCCAGGTGGCCGGCGCCGGTCGGCATACCCTGGGCAGGGTCTCGGGGGGCGGTAAGAAGCCCGGAAAGGGGCGCAAGCCGTCGAAGGCCGAGCGTTCCAAGGACGCCGCCTCGGGGCGCAAGCGCCGTTTCTTCAACTACCCCCGCGCCGGCAAGGGGAAGATCCATCGCTGGATCCCCAGCTGGCGGTTCGTCCTGGGCGTCTTCCTGCTGGGGGTGCTCAGCACTGTCGGCGCCTTCATGTGGGCCTACAACACCATCAAGGTGCCCAAGCCCAGTGAGTTCGCGCTGGCTCAGAGCAGCACGGTCTACTACGCCGACGGAACCACGGAGATGGGGAAGTTCGCGGAGATCAACCGGCAGTCCGTGGATGCCTCCACCCTGCCGGACTATGTGGGCAACGCGGTGGTGGCCTCCGAGGACCGCTCCTTCTACTCCAACAAGGGCGTCGACCCCAAGGGCATCGCGCGCGCCCTCGTCAACAACCTTCGCGGAGGCGACACCCAGGGTGCCTCGACCCTGACGCAGCAGTACGTGAAGAACTACTACGTCGACACCACCAGCTCCTACTCCGGCAAGTTCAAGCAGGCCATCATGGCCATCAAGATCGACCGGGAGAAGCCCAAGAAGGAGATCCTGGGCGACTACCTCAACACGGTCTACTACGGTCGTGGCGCCTATGGTATCGAGGCCGCCTCGCAGGCCTTCTTCCACCATCCCGCCAAGGACATGAGCCCCTCGGAGGCCGCGCTCCTGGCGGGGATCCTGCCGTCGCCCAGCGCTTGGGACCCGGCCGAGAACCCGAAGAAGGCCGAGGAACGGTGGGGACGAGTCCTGCAGTTCATGCTCGACGACGGCTACATCACCCAGGCTCAGTACAACGAGGCCAAGCAGACGGGTATGCCGGACGTCAAGGAGTCCCAGACCAAGCAGGTCTACGCCGGCACCAACGGCTACCTGCTGCAGATGGTGCGCTCCGAGCTCGAGAACAAGGCCAAGATCTCGCCGGAGCAGATCGACACCGGCGGCTTCAAGATCGTCACCACGATCAACCAGAAGGACCAGGAGGCCGCCGTCAACGCGGTCAACTCCCTGCCCCCCGGCGCCTCGCCGAACCTGCGCAAGGCGCTGGTGTCCATCGACCCCAAGACGGGCGGTCTGCTGGCGCTCTACGGGGGTGATGACTATCTGACCAGTCAGGTCAACACCTCGACCGATGCCATCGCCCAGGCCGGCTCCACCTTCAAGCCCTTCGCGCTGGTGGCCGCCCTGGAGAACGGGTGGTCCTTGAACAGTGGTTATCCGGCCACCTCGCCGATGACCATCGAGGGGCATCAGTTCCAGAACTTCAAGAACGTCTCCCTGAAGTGGGCCAGCCTCACCCAGGCCACGGAGCAGTCGCTCAACACCCCCTACCTCCAGCTCAATCAGGAGCTCATGAATGCTGAGGACCTGGAGGAGGGGATCACGGCCAAGGTGGCGAACCGTGCCGGCTACCCGGAGAACACCCAGGGTCTGAAGACCCCGGAGCAGCGGACTCTTGTCCAGAACGTGCTCGGCTCGGCCTCCCCGCACACGATCGACATCGCGACGGCCTACTCCACCTTCGCCTCGCAGGGCATCCGGCACGACACCCACATCGTGGCCTCCCTCAAGAACCCCGATGGCACGGACCGCTACACGGCGGACACCAAGGGGCATCGCGAGTTCGATGAGGACGTCATGGCGGACACGACCTATGCCCTCCAGCAGGTCGTCTCCGGACCGAACGGCAGTGCGGACAAGGTGGCCGCCAAGATGGATCGCCCGGTCGCCGCGAAGACCGGATCGTCGTCGGACAACAAGTCCGCCCAGTTCGTGGGCTTCACTCCTCAGGTGGTCACCGCGGTGACCCTCTACCAGACGGGAACGGACGGCTCGGAGGAGTCGATCGAGCCCTGGGGCGAGTACGACGAGATCACCGGCTCGACCTACCCGGCGGACATCTTCATCAACTACATGAATGTCGCGCACGAGGGGCTGGAGGTTGAGGACTTCCCGCCGCCGGCCGAGCTGCTGGCCACCCGTGGTGGAACGGTTCCGCAGACCGCCAAGCCCACCGGTGAGCCGGAGGAGGAGGCGACTACGACCCCCACCGCTCCGCCTGAGGCGACTGCGCCCCCCACCCAGCAGCCCACCGCCGAGCCGACGCCGCAGGGCACCCCTCAGCCTGAGGGGCAGAAGACCGAGCAACCGGACTCCCAGAAGCCCGGAAGTGACCCGGGCGGTAATGATGTCCAGCCGGGAGAAACAGAGCGACCGAGTGTTCCTGAGAAACCGAAACAACCGGAAGAACAGCAACAACCGAGAGAACAGCAACAACCGGGCCGTCAAGGAGCTCAGGGTGGTGTCGATTAGCGTCCCATCACCTCACGGCGACTGACCCCGTCCGCCCGCGGAGGCCTGACGGTGGGCCGATGACGTGTTGCATGGCACGTCGTCGGCCCACCGTCTCGGCTTTCAGGGCCACCCGGTTGTCCGGTAATGTGGCGAACTGGCTGCGCCGTCGGGCGGATGGACCTCTGTCCACCGGATGGTGCGCCGCACGCATCACCCTCCTGTCACGGAAGGACCGTGACCGCCACAGACCAGAGGAGGTGGGTACCAAGCATGCGTCACTACGAGATCATGATCATCCTCGACCCCGAGACGGACGAGCGCACCGCCAACGCGACGCTCGAGAAGCTGCTGCAGGTCGTCCCCAGCAACGGGGGCACCGTGGACAAGGTCGACATCTGGGGCAAGCGCCGGCTGGCCTACGACATCAAGAAGAAGTCCGAGGGCTTCTACGCCGTCGTGGACATGACCACCACGCCCGAGATCGCCCAGGAGCTCGACCGCCAGCTCGGCCTCAACGAGACCGTTCTGCGCACCAAGCTGCTGCGTCCCGAGGCCTGAGCCTCTACCGGGAACGGAGACAACGCCATGGCCGGAGACACCATCATCACCATCATCGGGAACCTCACCGCGGACCCCGAGATGCGCTTCACGCCCTCCGGGGCAGCGGTGGCCTCCTTCACGGTCGCCTCCACGCCGCGTACCTTCGACCGCCAGGCCGGCGAGTGGAAGGACGGGGAGACCCTGTTCATGCGCTGCTCGATCTGGCGCGACGCCGCGGAGAACGTGGCCGAGTCGCTGACCAAGGGCACGCGCGTCATCGTCCAGGGCCGGCTGGTCCAGCGCTCCTACACCACCCGTGAGGGCGAGAACCGCACGGTGGTGGAGATGCAGGTCGATGAGATCGGTCCGTCCCTGCGCTACGCCAAGGCCCAGGTCACCCGCCAGCCGCGCGGCGGCGGTCAGGGTGGCTTCGGCGGAGGTCAGGGCGGCCCCCAGGGC
>ERZ773214.1768-NODE-1768-length-12203-cov-50.812315_pt1 | contig 12203 bp, 10 predicted proteins | sample MGYA00511238_ERZ773214 | MGnify/ENA primary metagenome ERZ773214 (study PRJEB29015, sample SAMEA2738157) | human oral metagenome | biome: human oral; feature: human-associated habitat; material: saliva | place: China | collected 2259 ...
AAAAATGGCAGGAATCTCTCATCGTTGCTGACAAGATTGAGATTGTCAATGAAGTAGCGACCGACAGCAAACGAATCCCTCTGCTTGCTCTAGCGGATGCTGAAAAGTGGCTTCGCTATGTTCTGATGGTATCTGCCATTAGCTTCCTAGCCTATGTTTTTAGACTAACCTTCTTTGCCCTACCATGGTTGACAGCACTTTGTGTTATCGTCCTAGCTATCACAGCCTTTCGTTATTACAGCTACAAGAGTCCCTATAAGCGCTTGCGCCAGATTGGAGAAGCTATTCGTAAGGTCATGGTAACTGCGGGACATTTGTCTGATGACCAGTCGCGCGTGCAAGTCGATGAGGACAAGGAAAGCTTTAATGTCTTCGCCTATCTAAAAGGTGGAAGCATGCGAGACAAGGAGCTCTTTTCGAAGGTTTTAGGAGAATTCTTTGCGCCAGTGGACAATCAACGCTACCTCTTAGTAGCTCAAAAAGCCCCAGCCGGCCAGTCCAAGTATTTCGTAGTTCCTAGCCTCTTTGAAAAACGCAAGGAAGATGCCCAGCTCTTCCAAAATGCCGTCGCACCACATATAGGTAACTACCAACTCGTCTACACCCGCAACGAAGCAGGCCGAAAAATCCTTCTCGAAGCCAGACTCAAATCCCTAGCCAACAAAAACGACCGCATCATCACCAAGAAAAAGGTCAAAAGTGCTTTGAAATAAAAGGAAGTGAGCGTTTTCTGTTCGGAATATGATATAATAATAGGGAGAATTTTGTCCCTGAAGGAGAAATACAGATGCAGGTAAAACCAGAACTGGAAATAGAAAAACAACTGATAAACCAGCTGGTAACTGGTGAAAGCCAATGGACTTATCGAGAAGACCTAAAAACAGAAGAACAACTATGGGACAATTTCTTTGAGAAACTAGCCCAAAATAACGTTGCTCTGCTGGCAGACCATCCCTTGACTGATCAGGAAAAACGCCAGATTCAGAACCAACTCAACTTTGTCAGCTACTATGATGCGGCTAAGTGGTTGGTCGGTGAAAATGGCATTGCCAAAGTAGAGGTTCAAAGAGAAGATGCTAGCTTAGGTACCATCCGTTTGTCAGTCATTTGGCGTGACAATATCGCAGCAGGAAAGTCTAGCTACGAGGTTGTCAATCAAGTCAAAAGAGAAAAAGTAAATCCTATGGACCAAGACCGTAGACTGGATGTTACTCTTCTCATCAATGGATTGCCTATGATTCAAATCGAGCTCAAGAGTTCCCAAGCAGCCTTCATCGATGCCTTTCATCAGATAAAAAAATATGACCGTGAAGGGAAATTCCGTGGTATCTACTCTAGTTTGCAGATGTTTGTTGTGACTAACAAGGTCGATACTCGCTATATCGCTGCAGCTCGTGAAAATAAACTCAACAAGCAATTTCTGACCAAGTGGGTGGATAAGGACAATCACCCTGTGACAAATCTGACCAGTTTTGCCCACGAAGTCCTTTCCATCCCTCGTGCCCATCAGATGGTCATGCAGTATTCTGTCATTGATGATAGCAAGAAATCTCTCATACTCTTGCGTCCCTATCAGATCCATGCTATCGAAGCAGTGCAGGAAGCCTCTCGCCAGCAAGCATCAGGCTATGTTTGGCATACGACAGGTTCGGGGAAGACCTTGACTTCTTATAAGGTAGCGAGGAATCTCCTTCAAATTCCATCCATCCAAAAGACTATTTTTGTTGTTGACCGCAGGGACTTGGACCAACAGACCACATCATCCTTCCTCTCTTATGCGACTAATGACGTCATCGATATCGATGAAACGGATAATACCCATGATTTGGTCAAGCGCTTAGGAAGTAATGATAAGCGTGTCGTGGTGACCACTATCCAGAAAATCACCACCATGATGCGCAAGTTTGACCAAGGTCTTTACCAACGAGATGCGGACAAAATCAAGGGGCTCCGAGTGGCCTTTGTCGTGGATGAATGCCACCGTGCTGTGACACCACAAACACAAAAAGACATTAAAGCCTTTTTCCCTCAGTCCCTCTGGTATGGATTTACAGGCACGCCTATCTTTAAGGAAAATAAACGCCAGCAAGTCGGCGACCTAGCCCAAACCACCCAGCAACAGTATGGAGACCGCCTCCATGAGTATACAGTCAAGGAGGCCATCCATGACGGAGCTGTCTTAGGTTTTAAAGTAGACTATCGCAACACCCTCATCACAGACCAGGCTGAAAATGACATACCAGATACCGTCTACGAGAATGAGGAGCACATGCTGGAAGTCTTGGACGCCATTATCAATAAATCACGCCAACAACTAGGCTTCCAAAAAGGAGTCGGCAATACCTACAATGCCATCCTAACAGTCAAGTCCATCCCTCAAGCCCAAGCCTACTATGACCTCCTCAAAAAAGTCAAGGCTGGACAGACACGAGTCAAGGTATCTGAGAGAGTCAAGATGGTCCTTCCAGACTTTCCAAAGGCGACCATCACCTACTCCGTTACGGAGAATGAAGAAGACTCAAGAGCCAACCAAGACCACATGAAGCAGGTCTTAGAGGACTATAACCAAGAGTTTGATACTCACTTTACCATGGCGGACCTTCGTGGCTTTAATACGGATGTCAATAACCGCCTTGCCCGTAAGCAAGACAAGTATCTCTATCGCAATGAGCAGTTGGACTTGGTTATCGTGGTCAATCGTCTTTTAACAGGATTTGATGCACCTTGTCTATCGACCCTCTTTATCGACCGCAAGCCCATGCAACCGCAGGATTTGATCCAGGCCTTTAGTCGAACCAATCGGATCTTTGATTCTAGTAAGACCTATGGTCATATCATCACCTTTCAAAAACCCCTAGCCTTTAAGGAAGCAGTGGATAATGCCCTCAAACTCTACTCAAATGGTGGAGAAAATGAGGTTCTAGCACCGAGCTGGGAAGAGGAAAAGAGAAACTTTTTGAGAAGTTGCAGTGATTTCCAAAATCTCATTACAGATGATCCCGTCGAAGGACTCCAACTCGAACAAATCTCTACTCCACAGTTGAGAAAAATCGCCAAAGCCTATCAAGGATTTGATAAGTACCTAGCTTCTATCCGCGTTTATAAAGAGTATGATGAGGACGAAATATACGCCCAAACGGGACTCAGCGCAGAAGAGTTGGAAGTTTATCTTGGTTTTTATCAGAATATCCTAGCAGAGTTAAAAAGCCGAATCGAAGATGATAACGACGATGATGGACCTTTTGATATCCACTATGAACTAGAGTCTATCCAAGTAGATGAGATTAACTATGCCTATATACTGACCCTGATCCAAAGCCTGATCGAGCAAGAGCAGAGTCCAGAAAAGAGTCTCAGCGCACAGGACAGAGATGCAGTGGATACCTATATCCAAAGCCTTGAGAAGACCAATCCAAATCTCGCGCAAATCATCTCAGAGCTTTGGCAAGAAGTACAGGCAAATCCTGAACGCTACAGAGGTCAATCCATCGCCAATATCCTTGACCAGATGATTGAAGCGGTCATCCATCAGCATATCCAAGACTTTAGTAAGACTTGGTATGTGGGTGAAGACGAACTCCGCTACTATGTCAATCACTACCGCAAGGGCGCTAAAAAACAACTAGGAGAAAGTCAACTGACCAAGAGTCAGCGATACAAGGACTATAAAGTTGAGGTGACAGATGCCCTCAATCCACTCCTCTATAAAAAACAAATCAAAGAAGCCTATACCCAACTGATTGAAGAAGTGATTGAGTCACTTAGGGTTGGGAGATAAAAGCACTATTTTTTAAAAAATAGTGCTTTTTTGCTTTTTTTTAAAAAAAATGGTACTATTAATGTGGAGTTAAGGAGGGAACAAAATGGCAATTAAACAGAAAGGTTAATACTTTTAATGTATAGTAAATTAGAAATCGAAGATTTATTAGAAGAAATTAAAAGCCTAATTCAGAGTAAAAGCTACATGATTTCAACTGGAGAAAATCGTGAAAAGAACGAAGACTTCATGATTGAATTTAATTTGAAGGATGAAGAAATTTGTAAGTTATTAATGCAAATCGAGTATAGCGATTTTTGTGAGTGTTTACATCCGTATGATGTTTTACGGAATCATGAAGATTATTATCTGTTTGCGCCTGAATTTACTTTAACAGATTTATTTGGTGACGAGTTGCAAGTTATTGTTTACGTTAAAATAATAATTAAAAATGATAAGGCAAACCAACCTTTTTTAGTTGTTGTATCTTTTCATAGGCCGGATAAATCAAAAGCATTGAATTATCAATTTAAATAAATTTTCCCTCTTTAAGAGAAGACCTCTCTCTTGAAAGGAGACTAATAATGAATAATAAAAAAATATTATGCGAAAATTGCTTAGAGTCTGTAAATTATAAAGTAGTGGATGAAGAATTAACACGGTCATTAAAAGGAAAAAAATATACTTTTTCAGGTAAGACTGCTTATTGTGTTAATTGTAATAAGCCTGTTTATGTTGAAGAAATTAACGAATATAATAAACAAGCTATCTATGAAGCTTTTAGGAGTGAGAATGGTATTATCTCCAATGAAGATATAATAAATATTACGAAAAAATATAGTATTGGAGCTAAACCATTAGCTCAACTTTTGGGATGGGGAGTTAATACTATTCAAAGATATTTAACTGGTGATATTCCAAAACCTGCTTATTCTGATAAATTGAAAGAAATATTAGAAAAACCCGATACTTTTAAAGAAATTTTGGTCACAAATAAAGATAATATTTCAGATGTAGCATTTAATAAGAGTGTAGAAAAGGTTGACGAAATTTTAAATAATGAAAATGATGATAAACTTACTCAAGTTATTCACTATTTATTATCAAAAAATAATGAGATTACACCGTTAGCTTTACAAAAACTTTTATATTATGTACAAGGATTTTATTTTGCTTTTAAGAAAGATTATATTTTTCTTAGTGACTGTGAGGCGTGGGTACATGGTCCTGTATATAGAGATGTTTATTTTAAATATAGCAGTTTTGGATATAATCCAATCCAATTGAATTTAAATAGTAATCCTGGAGATGGACTTACATTTTTTGAACGTAGTTTGATTGATAGTATATTGAAGAATTTTGCTATATTTAATGGAAAAGTATTAGAAGAATTTACTCATGAAGAAGAACCATGGTTGACTATGCGTGGTGATTCGAAAACAGAAGAACCATCTAATGAGGTAATTCCAAAGGAACTAATTGGCTCTTACTTTGTAAAAGTTAAAGAAAAATATCAGATGCTAAGAGTTGACGAAATTTATATGTATAGTTTTGAAAAGTATAGAGCAATAAGTTCTTTGTAAATTTTATTAATTAGATTTTATTGTAGAGGTATTTAATGTTTGAGGAAGAGGATCTTATTAAAATCGGTAAGGAAGTAATTCCGAATATTTATGATGACGGAGGGAAACCAGCTATAAGGGAGGTAGGTCAATTTATCGCGAGGCCTCTTAAACTGATTAATGCTCTTTTTCAGCCTTTAGATATGTGGTTACTGAATAAAGAATATAATATTGAAAAAACTAAATTACTTTTGGCAGATCGATTAAAGCATGTTAAGGAAGATGATTTGGTTAGCCCAGAGCCACATGTCGCTATACCTGCAATTATTGCGCTCTCGTATTCGATGGATAGTGAGGAACTTAGAGACTTATATGCAAATTTATTATCAAAAGCAATGGTATTAGGAAAGAAAGACAAAGTTCATCCATCTTTTGTTGAGATAATAAAACAGCTTAGCCCGATAGATGCGATTGTGTTTAAAGATATAATGGAGATTCCAATAAGACCTATTATTGATTTATATATTTCTAATAGTGATGAAGTTTCTGAAGTTTCCACAATTGAAAATATTACATGGCTAAATAGAGATTATGATGTTGTTTTGGTTGCATTAGCAAATTTGGCAAGATTAGGTTTGATTGAAATTCCTGATGGTTATAACTATAATAATGATTCGAATTATGATTTAGTACGTTTATCCTCAACGTATGCTAAGAAATACGAAAAGTTAAATTGTGAAATAATAACATCCAATATGATCAACCATGAGGTCAAAGAAAGAAAGAAATATATAAAGTTAAATGCTCTGTCGGAAACTTTTTATAAAATATGTGTCTGTAAATTATGAAAAAAGAAAAAACTCCTAATATAAGATTTAAGAAATTCGAGCATAATTGGTTTAAAGATTGTTTGAGTAAAGTCTCAAATTCTATTGAATATGGTTTAAATGCTTCTGCAAAGGATTTTGATGGTATTCATAAATATCTTAGAATCACAGATATAGATGATTCTTCTAGATTGTTTTTAACTGATAAACTTAGTTCTCCAGATGTCAATTTTACTGAAGAGGACTATGAAAATTATAAATTGCGGTTTAATGATCTCCTATTCGCACGTACTGGTGCAAGTGTTGGGAAAACCTATCTTTACAGAGAATCAGATGGTGAAGTTTATTATGCTGGATTCTTAATCAGAGCAAGATTACATGATTCATATGATGGGAATTTTATTTTTCAACAGACGCTTACTGATAAGTATAAGCAGTTTATTGAGATCACCTCACAACGTTCAGGTCAACCAGGGGTTAATGGGAAAGAATATGGAGATTGGAAGATTGGCATGACATCCTATCCCGAACAATCTGCAATCGGCTCCCTTTTCCGCACTCTCGACGACCTTCTGGCCAGCTACAAGGACAATCTTGCCAACTACCAATCTCTCAAGGCGACCATGCTTGCAAAAATGTTTCCCAAAGCTGGACACACTGTTCCTGGGATTCGTTTGGATGGATTTGAAGGTGAGTGGGAAGTGAAAGAATTAGGTGATGTTGTAAAATTTTACTCTGGATTAACATATAAACCAAGTGATGTACTTTCATACGGAACTCTAGTTTTACGATCATCTAATGTAAGGGATAGTGAGTTAATATATATAGACAATGTGTTTGTTAATCCTGATATTGTTAATTGCCAAAATGTTAAAACTGGCGATATTGTAGTTGTAGTAAGGAATGGATCGAGAGATTTGATTGGTAAACATGCGCTAATCAGAACAGAAATGCCAAACACAGTAATAGGTGCGTTTATGACAGGTATAAGATGTGATGAACCTGAATTTATAAATGCTCTATTAGACACAAAAATGTTTATCTCTGAAATACATAGAAACTTAGGTTCAACAATCAATCAAATTACAACAGGCAACTTTAAAAGAATGAAGTTTTACTTTCCTTTAAAAGATGAGCAACAAGCCATCGGTTCCTATTTCTCTAACCTCGATAATCTCATCAACTCTCACCAAGAAAAAATTTCTCAGCTCGAAACACTGAAAAAGAAACTTTTGCAGGATATGTTTATATAAAAGGAGTGCAGTAAAATGTCAAAAGTAAAATCAGAAACTCTAAAGAAAGAAGAAAAACCTGTAGTAGCTATCTGCTATGATTTTGATAAAACGCTGTCTCCTGATGATATGCAAGCCCAAGGATTTATACAGAAGCTTGGGTATGAAATCAGTGAATTTTGGAAGAAATCCAATGGTTTTGCCAAGGCTAATAATATGGACAAAAATCTTGCCTATATGTTTACGATGAAAACAGAATCTGAAGGGACAGTCCTATTTACAAAGACAGAGTTAGCTAAGTTTGGTTCAGAGGTAGAACTATTCCCAGGAGTCGAAGACTGGTTTGAGCGTATTCGAAAATATGGTGAAGAAAACGGAGTTATTGTAGAGCATTACATCATTTCATCTGGTTTGAAAGAAATGATAGAGGGTACTTCAATAGCTAAAAATGGTGCTTTTAAGAAAATTTATGCAACTTCTTTTTATTGTGATGAAAAAGGGGTTGCGGTATGGCCGGCTCAAGTTGTTAATTACACCAATAAGACTCAATTTCTTTTCAGAATTACCAAAGGTATTTTAGATGTCAATGACGATGCGGTGAACGATTTTGTTGCTGAAAGTGATTTACGAGTTCCTTTTAGAAATATGGTTTATTTAGGGGATAGTGATACCGATATTCCATGTATGAAGCTTGTCAAAACAAGAGGTGGCTACTCTATCGGTGTATTCAATCCAAAAACCAATGACAGAAGGAAAGTTCACAAAATGACTCAGGATAATCGTATTGATTATTTTGTTCCAGCTGACTACTCAGAGAATACAGAACTTGACAAACTAATCAAGACGATTATTAAAAAGACGGCTTATAATGAATTATTAGAAAACAAGAAAAATGCTAATAAACTTGAAGCAAGTAAAAGAAACCGAAAAAGAAATCCAAAACTAAGGTAATTGTTTCAAAAGGCTCTGATTTCCTTTCTATCGAAAGTCTAGATTTTATAACCCTCGAAAAAATATCGTTTATCAACTTCCTATTTCTGATATTCCTTTGGACTTGATTCAAACGGTAGAAAGAGAAGTGATTGGTTATAAATGATTGCCTGTTTAAAAATAATTGAAAAAATTAGAAAGAAACACTATGGAAACAACACAAACTTCCCAGTCGCTCTATCAGGCCCTGTGGAACTCAGCGGATGTTCTCCGATCCAAGATGGATGCCAACGACTACAAGTCCTATCTCTTGGGCATGGTCTTTTATAAGTACCTGTCTGATAAGATGCTCTTTTTCGTGGCGGAGACTATGGAAGAGGGGACAGATAGTCTGGAGGATGCTCTTGAGGTCTATCGCAACTACTACGAGGATGCGGATACCCATGAGGATTTGGTCTCTGTTATGAATGACGAGCTCAACTATATCATCAAGCCAGACTTGACTTTTACGGCTCTGGTAGCACGTGTCAATGAGGGGACTTTCCAGCTGGAAGATCTAGCTCAAGGTTTTCGTGATATCGAGCAGAGTGACGACCTCTATGAAAATCTCTTTGAGGATATCGACCTTTACTCTAAAAAGCTAGGGGCGACTCCGCAAAAGCAAAACCAAACGGTAGCAGCAGTCATGAAAGAGTTGGCTGTGCTAGATGTGGCTGGTCATGCGGGTGATATGCTGGGGGATGCCTATGAGTATCTGATCGGTCAGTTTGCGACTGACTCGGGCAAGAAAGCTGGTGAGTTCTATACACCTCAACCTGTTGCCAAGCTCATGACTCAGATTGCCTTTTTGGGTCGTGAAGACCAGGAAGGCTTTACCATTTATGATGCGACTATGGGGTCGGGCTCTCTCTTGCTCAATGCCAAGAAATATTCTCATAAACCGCAGACGGTTGTCTACTTTGGTCAGGAACTCAATACTTCGACCTATAACCTAGCTCGGATGAACATGATCCTACACGGCGTTCCGGTTGAAAATCAATTCCTCCACAATGCCGATACACTGGATGAAGACTGGCCAACACAAGAGCCTACCAACTTCGACGGTGTTCTCATGAACCCTCCATACTCTGCCAAGTGGTCAGCAAGCTCTGGCTTTCTGGCTGACCCTCGTTTCTCTCCTTTTGGGAAACTTGCGCCCCAGTCCAAGGCTGACTTTGCCTTTCTCCTACATGGATATTACCACCTCAAGCAGGATAATGGGGTTATGGCTATCGTCCTTCCCCACGGTGTTCTCTTCCGTGGAAATGCGGAAGGAACCATTCGTAAGGCCTTGTTAGAAGAAGGAGCCATTGATACGGTTATCGGTCTACCTGCCAATATCTTCTTTAATACCAGCATTCCAACTACGGTTATCATTCTCAAAAAGAACCGTACTAACCGTGATGTCTACTTTATCGATGCTTCTAAGGAGTTTGATAAGGGGAAAAACCAGAATATCATGACGGATGCTCATATCGACAAGATTCTGGAAGCCTACAAGTCTCGTGAGGAGATTGATAAGTTTGCCCACCTAGCAAGCTATGAAGAAATCGTCCAAAATGACTATAACCTCAATATCCCTCGCTATGTAGATACCTTTGAGGAAGAAGAAGTCGAACCATTGACAGATATCGTCAGCAAGATTAACGAGACAAATAAAGCTATCCAAACCCAAACGGCTTCATTACTTGAAATGCTCAACCAACTCCACGGAACCACACCAGAAGCCGATGCCGAACTCAAAGAGTTTTTGAAGGAATTTAAAGGGTGATGGGGAATAGTTAGATACGTAAATCCTTTTTAAATCCCAGCCAAATTAACTTTTGGCTGGCTTTTATTTTTTATTCATGTTATAATTAAATTACCTAAAAGGTAATATAAAATAAACAGAAAGGGACTTATGAAGCTTATCTATACAAACAAAACTGTTAAAAAGCAGTGCACAGAGCTGAGACAGGCGAAAAAGGATTTTTCGGATAAGGTTGCTGTAAAGTTGCATCTCTTGATCAACTTTTTGGAAGCAGCAGATTCTTTGGCCAGTGTGACAGCTTTTCCTAAATATCACTTTCACCAACTTAAGGGAAAGAGACAGGGACAGTTTGCTTTAGATATAGATGGTCGAAAGAGTTCCTATCGTTTGATTGTGGGTTTTCGTGAAGAGGACCTAGAAAAGGTATTTTCCAGTCCTATTGAAATTGAAATCCTAAAAATAGAGGAGGTCAGCAATCACTATGAGTAATAAAATTGTTGAATACAAAGACCTGATTGCTTTTCATCCAGGTCAGTATGTTGAAGAGTTGATTGAAGATTATAACGTAACGCAGAAAGAATTTGCGGAGCGTTTGGGAGTTTCAGCAAAGACTGTCAGCAAGCTCGTCAATGCGGAGGAGTCTATTAGTAAAGAAACGGCACATAAGTTAGCCAAGCTAAGTGGAGTTTCCATGCAAACTTGGCTCAATCTTCAAAACGCTTACGATGTAAAAGTTGCAGAAATTGTAGAACAAAAAGAACTAGAAGAAGGTAGCGAGAAAGAAATCTGCGAGATGATTGATTTCAAGTATTTTAAGGAAAAAGGCTACGTTCCAGACAAACGCTATAGCTTGAAGGAAAAGATTATCGAACTTCGCAAAATTCTAGGCGTGGCAAGTTTAGAAAATCTTACATCTTTTAACCATCTAGTGAGTTATCGGAATACGCGTGAATTTACAACTAAAAGTATAGTCAACTCCAATATCATGCTGGAGTTGGCATCTAAAAAAGCACGTGATACAACAACTACTAAGCTCAATCGCAAAAAGTTAGAGAAAAGCTTGCCTGCCTTGAGAGAGTTGACCAGACAGGATCCAGAAGCCTTTCCTCAACGCTTGTATGATATCTTGTTAGACTGTGGTGTTGTCCTAGTCGGTCTGCCTGCTTTGCCAAATGCTAATCTGAATGGAGCGACTAAAAAATTCAGTAATGGCAGTGCCTTGCTTTTACTCACGGATCGAAATAAAGTATCAGATATTTTCTGGTTCTCACTCTTTCATGAGATAGGACATATTCTGGAGAATGATTTTTCATCTGATGAAGGAAACAGTGAAACCTATCTTCGTTCTGAGGAACAGGCAGATCAGTTTGCAAAAGATTTCTTGATTAGACCAGAAGACTATCAAGCTTTTGTTGAAAAAGGAAACTTTGATAAGAAGGATATCATACGTTTTGCTGAGGAGATAGATATTCATCCTAGCGTCGTTTTAGGCAGATTACAAAATGAGGGTATTCTCGGTTTTGATCGTTTCCGAGAACTAAAAGAAAATTATTACTTTGTTTCTTGAATCTATGGAAATTTATAGAAGATAAAAAAGCTTCATTCGGTTGGTAATTATAATTTCTTTGTTCGCTCATTTTATAGATATAACTTTGTTTCCGTATTTCCTGGGAACTAGTAGAAAGTTAGGAGAAATATGGAAAACAACAACCAACGTGCCCTTTGTCAGCAACTCTGGGCGGAAAATAAATACCTTGTTTTGAGCCATTCTAGCAATATTTACAAGGATATTCGCCAGTATCTCAAGCAAGAAGTGGTGGAGCTTAGTCAGGTTCAAGAGATGATTGACCGTGCCTGCCAGATCCCAGAACACAGGGGTCAGGTTTGCAACGCCTTTCAGCATATTTGGGGCTATTTTAAAAAGCAAGCCAGCCTTGACGAGCGCAAAGACTATATGCTCTTACTAGATCGCTATCGCTTTGGTCAAGCCTCTAAGGAAGACTTGATTGCTAAGACTAGAGAGTTACTTGAACGTTACCCAAATAGCTATTTGCAACATTCTACCTTGCTGAAAGGAGACTCCCATGAGACTTTGGCATGAGGCTT
>ERZ773214.1769-NODE-1769-length-12203-cov-10.023131_pt1 | contig 12203 bp, 9 predicted proteins | sample MGYA00511238_ERZ773214 | MGnify/ENA primary metagenome ERZ773214 (study PRJEB29015, sample SAMEA2738157) | human oral metagenome | biome: human oral; feature: human-associated habitat; material: saliva | place: China | collected 2259 ...
GGGGTACTATGCGCACTTCTGAAATTCGTCAACGTTGGCTTGACTACTTTGCATCGCAAGGACACGAGATTCGCCCATCCGTTTCTTTGGTGTCTCCTGAGCCTTCTATTTTGTTCACCATCGCTGGTATGGTGCCCTTCATTCCTTACATCACCGGTGTTGAACCGGCACCTTGGCCCAGGGCTGCATCCGTTCAAAAGTGCATTCGTACGAACGATATCGACAACGTCGGTCGCACGACCCGTCACGGTACCTTCTTCCAGATGAATGGTAATTTCTCCTTCGGTGATTACTTCAAAGAAGGTGCTATTCACTTCGCGTGGGATTTGCTCACTGGTTCGCAATCGGAAGGCAAGTATGGCCTTGACGGCGATCGCATGTGGGTCACCATTTGGGAGAAGGACGACGAGGCATTCGATGTTCTGACTAAGCAGGTCGGAATGGACCCTCGCCACATTGTGCGTCTGCCTCGAGAAGAGAACTTCTGGGACACCGGTCAGCCCGGTCCTGCAGGTCCCTGCTGCGAGTGGCACTACGATCGTGGCCCTGCTTATGGTCCCGAGGCCGTGGGGGGCAATGTTGACCCGGGCGGCGACCGCTATCTTGAGCTGTGGAATCTGGTTTTTGATCAGTACATGCGCGGCGAGGGAAGCGGTAAGGATTACCCGCTACTGGGTGAGCTTGACCAGAAAGCGATCGATACCGGTGCAGGTTTGGAACGTTTGGCCTTCGTCATGCAAGACAAACCGAATATGTATGAGATCGATGAGGTTTATCCCGTTATCGCTGCCGCTGAGGAGATGAGCGGTAAGCGCTATGGTCTTGGAGCGGCCGGTCCCGAGGCCGGTGCCGCCTACGACGATGACGTTCGCCTGCGTGTGGTCGCTGACCACGTACGCTCTTCGCTCATGTTGATTGGTGATGGAGTCCGGCCTGGAAATGACGGCCGCGGCTATGTGCTTCGCCGCCTTATTCGACGCGCAGTTCGTTCTATGCGTTTGCTCGGTGTTGATACGGCGACGATGCCGACCCTGCTGACTGCTTCGAAGGAAGCGATGAAGGCTTCCTACCCCGAACTCGAAGAGAATTGGGGAACAATTTCTGAAGTGGCATATGCGGAAGAAGATGCCTTCCGTCGTACTCTTACTGCAGGTACCACTATTCTTGATGCCGCAGTTGAGGAGGCAAAGGCTGCTCCGGGTGCTCCAATGATTTCTGGCGAAGCAGCATTCTCACTTCACGATACCTATGGCTTCCCGATTGACCTGACTCTGGAGATGGCGTCGGAACAGGGCGTCCACGTTGACGAGGCTGCATTCCGTGCGCTTATGGAGGAACAGAAGGAACGCGCACGTGCTGATGCTCGTGCGAAGAAGACTGGCCACACTGACGTTCGTATTTTCCATGATATCGAAAAGGAACTCGGTGGCGGCTCAACTTTTGTTGGTTACACAGAGAGTGCCTCGGACGCCCAAGTTGCCGGCCTGCTGGTTGACGGCGTTCCAACCCCCGCGGTCAGTGCGCCCGCTGAAGTAGAAATCATCCTGGACCGAACCCCCTTCTATGCGGAAATGGGTGGTCAGCTCGCTGATCACGGCACCATTCGACTTGCTGATGGCGGTGTTATTGAGGTTCACGACGTGCAGGCTCCTGTTCGCGGTCTTTCCGTGCATCGCGGCACCCTGACTGAGGGGACTGCGACGCTGGGGGAGAAGGCTTTTGCGCAGATTGACACTGAGCGTCGACTCGCTATCGCCCGTGCTCACACTGCAACTCACATGGTCTATGCGGGACTGCGACGCATTGTTAACAAAGATGCGGAACAAGCAGGTAGCGAGAACTCGCCTTCACGTTTGCGCTTTGATTTCACGAACTCAAGTTCGCTTGGCGAAGGACAGCTGAACGAAATTGAAAGCCTTGTCAACGAAAAGCTTGCAGAAAATCTCCCAGTGAACACTGAGGTTATGTCTCTTGATGAGGCCAAGCGCTCGGGTGCGATCGCGCTCTTCGGTGAGAAGTACGGTTCTGAGGTCCGAGTGGTGACTATCGGTGACAACTTCGATCGTGAGCTTTGCGGTGGTACTCATGTTCCATCCACTGGTCATCTTGGACGCATTACTATCTTGGGTGAAGGATCCATTGGTTCAGGTGTTCGTCGTATCGATGCGCTTGTCGGTGATGGGGCATATTCCTTCCAAGCGAAGGAACACGCGTTAGTTTCGCAACTGACCTCCATGCTGGGTGGTCGCCCAGATGAACTCGCGACGCGACTTGAGTCTGTTATGACTCGTCTTCGTGACGCCGAGAAGGAACTTCAGAAGATTCGCGAGCAGCAGGCTCTAGCCGAAGCCGCTCTTCTAGCGCAGAATGCTCGTAAGATCGGTAAATTTACTTCGGTTGTTGCGCCCGTTGGTGCTCTTGGTACGGCAGATGAGCTCCGTGCAATGGCAACTGATGTGCGTGAACGTCTGGGCAATGATGGCCCAGTTTTGGTTGCTCTTGCAGCAATCATTAACGGGAAGCCCATGGTAACTGTTGCAACCAACGATCTAGCACGTCAGCACAGTGCGCGCGCGGGACAGTTCGTCCGTCGCGCCGCAAAGATTCTTGGCGGCGGCGGCGGGGGGCGTGATGACCTTGCTCAGGGCGGTGGCTCAAACTCTGCTGCAATTGACGACGCATTGGCGGATGTGAACGAGCAGATTAAAGAACTGTGATGCGACCTGGAGTTCGTCTGGCTGTCGATGTTGGGACGGTCAGGGTCGGCCTTGCGCGAAGTGATGCGGGGGGCGTCCTGGCCCTTCCTCTCGAAACACTGACACGCCAAGACGATGCTTCGGAAATTAATGAGATTGCTCGCTATGCCCATGAGCTTGAGGCCATTGAAATAATCGTTGGCTTACCGAGGCACATGCGCGGTGGCGAAGGAATTTCAGCAAAGGGCGCACGTCGCTACGCGCGAAAGCTTAAGATGGTTTTACCTGAGTGTCGTGTGTGCTTAGTCGACGAACGCCTAAGCTCGCACGAAGGGCATGAGCGTCTTCTCCAAGCTGGAGTTGAACGGCGTGATCATCGCCAGATGATTGATCAGGTGGCTGCGTCTATTATTCTGGAAACAGCTTTGGAAATGGAACGAATGAGCGGACGAGCTCCTGGAAAGGAACTTGTCCTTGAGGAAGGACAGTGATGAGCGACAATACGCCCGGATATCCTTTCCCCAAGCGAGCGAGCATTCACCAACGTCGCGCGCAAGAATCTGTACCTCCAGAACCGCAGGTGCATCGTGAGGAATCCCAGCCCAGTGACAGCCTTGAGGCATCTCGTACCTCCGCACGCTCACGTGTGAACGACACTGATTTTGATCAGAGTGTTCGTCCGGGTGGCCACGAGACTCTTGCTTCAGAAACGGCAGTTCCCACAGGCCTTCCAACGCGTCGTACTCGACGTGCAGCACACGAAGAGGCGGTGTCGGAGACGACTGGAATGCGGAGCCGACGCCTTGCGCAAGAACGGCGTGCGGTTCGCAAACGCAGGCGCCGTCGTTCAATTCGTACATTCATCGTTATTCTTTTGACTCTCACACTCTGTGCTGGTGGGATTTATCTTGCTTACACACAGCTTCGAGGGTCCTCCTCGTCAAGCACGGCGGCTGATGATTTTCCGGGTCCAGGAAATGGTCAAGTTGTCGTGACAATTTATGACGGTGAGTCGGGCCAGCAGATTGGACAACGACTTGTCGATGCCGGTGTCGTCAAGTCGCTCTCTGCTTTTATTCGTGCGTTTGAGGCTAATAAGGCTGCTGTCGGGATTCGTCCAGGTAGTTACACCTTGAAGAGAGAGATGAGCGCATCTGGGGCAATCGCCGCGCTCCTTGACGATACGAATCGTATGGATAATACGGTGACTGTTACCCCTGGACAAACGAAGGACCAAGTCGCCGAACAGATTGCTCTAGTGACAGAAATTCCACTTGACCAGGTCAAAACTGCGATGGCGGATGCAACGACGATTGGCTTGCCCGCTGAAGCAAATGGGAATGTTGAAGGATGGCTGGCCCCGGGGTCCTATGAACTTGCAGAGGGAGAGACCGCTGAGTCATTAATTACTCAAATGGTGGCTGCCACCAAGAAGGAACTTGATGACCTCGGTGTGTCTGCAGCAGATCGGGAGAAAGTCCTCACAAAAGCATCGATTCTTGAGCGTGAGGTTCGAAATCCCGAATACTTGCCGATGGTGTCGCGGGTTATCGACAACCGCCTTGCCGATACGAATGGCGAGACCCGTGGGCTGTTACAAATGGATTCGACTGTTCTTTATGGAGTTGGGAAAACAGGCGGTATTCCTACCGCCGAGGACCTTGCTGCTGACAATCCGTACAATACGTATCGAAATCCGGGGCTTCCGCCATCGCCGATTTCTCAGCCGTCTAGGGAGGCCATTAATGCGGCAATTCACCCTGCTGAGGGGAATTGGCTGTACTTTGTGACTGTTGATCTGGACTCTGGCGAAACTCTCTTTGCCGCGACCCATGATGAGCAAACTCAGAATACGAAGCGTCTTGAGGAATATTGTTCAACCCATCAGGGGAAGTGCTGATGCCTTGGGCGTGCGTCATTGGATCACCCATTGAACATTCATTGTCTCCGCTGATCCATCGCTGTCTCTGGGATTACGCGGGACTGAATGGGTGGACCTATCTGAAGCATGAAGTCACCGAAGATTCCTTGCCTCAGTGGATCTCTTCCATTGACGATGAATGCGTCGGTGTTTCTATTACGATGCCGTGCAAGAAGGCAGTAATTACGCTTCTTGACGTCGTCGATCCGCAAGCTGAAGCATTGAATTCGGTCAATACTCTGATTCCTACTGGAAGCTTAAAGACCGGCTTCAATACTGATGTTTACGGAATGAGCCGGGCGATTGAGCTGAGTAGAAGTCGAGCGGACCTAGACAGCAGCGGAAGAGCGGTCATCATTGGTTCGGGAGCAACGGCAGCATCAGCACTTGCCGCTGTTGTTTCCTTGGGTTTTACAGAGGTACATGTTGTCGCTCGCGCCTTCCATAACGGGAAAGTCCCTGTTGATTTTCACCGCGTTGCCCTCAATCTAGGCGTTAACTACCGTGGTCATGATTTGATGCAGCGCGGCGAGCTCTCAAATTATTGTTCAAGCGCGGATCTCGTCGTTTCGACCCTGCCTTCGGGCGCTCTTGATGCATATGTACCGCAACTTGCATCAATGCCAGCAAAGTCAAGTTTTCTTGATGTCAGCTATGCGCCGCGAGTGACTCCTGCTATCGCTATGTGTCAAGATCGTTCAATTCCCGTTGCCTTTGGGGTAGACATGCTTGTGTATCAAGCCATCATGCAATTTAAGTTGATGACGGGCTTAGAAGCTGACGATCATGCGGTATCTGCTGTCTTTGACTTACTGGGGAAGAGCTAAGTATGGGTACCCTCCCGATAGTTTTTCCCGTTTTTTCAAGGGTTGCGGACAAGTCCTTAGGTGCGACAGAGTGGAACCTATTTCTTTCTGTCATTGTCTGGATTACGTATGCAGTGTGGCTCAGTCTGTCTGGGTGGGCAATCCAACGCCGCTACTTTGTCGAGGCATCACTTACTCCGCTGAAACGAAATGGCGTAGTGTGGGCAGCTGTGCTTGTGGGAGCAGTCGTGCTTGTGGGAGCTCAGGCACGCCCCGCATCACCCGCTGTAGTGTCACTGACAATGATGGGCACCCTGCTTGGCTACATTGACGCGCGCACGCATAGACTCCCCACTCCGTACGTTCTTGCGCTTGCCTGTGGTGTATTGAGCGGCATCGGAGTAACGATCTACTTTCACCCGCAGCCTTATCTACTTGTTGCGCAGGTAGTTTTTGGGACGTTAATTTGGACCTTGCCTTTATGGCTGGGCACCCTTCCTAAAGGTGGCTTTGGTAAGGGGGATCTGAGGCTTGCGCCGATCCTAGGTTCACTGCTTGGGCTTCTCGGTTGGCATGCTGCGCTCTTTGGACTCTTGGTCGCGATTGTCTCAGCCGCATGCGCGGCGCTGTGGAAAATTGTCAGCGGCCAAGCAGGCACACGTTCTCGGGTTGCTTTTGGTCCCTGGATGATCGGTTCCACTCTTTTGAGCTTCCTTCTGTGGCGTGATGTTTCCACCGATCTTTCATTGTTGCTTCATCTTGGCATTTAGCTAAATGCGTGTGATTACCTCTTTTCCTCAATGAGGACTAGCATCAGATTGAGAGTTCACACAAGGAGGTGGCGGTGCTCAAACTTGATGAGGTCATCGCAAACACGCAGCGTCAGCGTGCAGTACGCGAAGAACACCTCAGCTTGGATGATTTAAAACGGGAATGTGAGAACGTTCCTGATCCTCTCAGGCATCCTGAGGAGTTCCTCCGATCTGATGGTGCAACAGCAGTGATTGCCGAGATTAAACGTGCATCACCATGGGGGGTGTATTCCACGATTGCTGATCCTGCACCGCTCGCTCAGGCATTTGAGCGTGGGGGAGCGGCTATGCTTTCCGTCGTCACTGAATCTTCTTACTTTCGCGGTCAGTATTCCGACCTCGCTCGGGTAAAGGCAGCGACAAGCTCTCCGATCCTCTGTAAAGACATCATCTTGTCGGCATATCAGCTTTTTGAAGCGCGCCGTAACGGAGCTGACGTCGTGCTTCTTATTGCCCAGCTTCTTTCGGAAGCGGCACTTAACGGTCTTCTTGAACGCGCTCAGTCCCTTGGCATGGGCGTTCTCGTCGAGACACACTCGCGTCTTGATGCCTTGAGGGCACTTGACGCAGGAGCGCTGATGATTGGTGTTAACGCGCGCGATCTCGCAACAGGATGCGTTGATCGTCACGTCATCGATGAAGTTATTGATGTGGTTCCAACAGGAGTGTTGGCTATCGCGGAATCTGGTGTCCGTGGCCCGAAAGATGTATTTGAATACGCGAGAGCGGGAGCGGATGCAGTTCTTGTCGGTGAAGCACTTATGCGCAGTGATAATTCTGAAGAGCTCGTTGCTGAAATGGTGAGTGCGGGGCATCATCCGTCGCTACTTGCTGATCGGCGGATGCGTATTCGTCAGGCACATCGTGGTAGTGATGGAAGCTGGAATGATACTCGACGTGAATAATCTACTAAGGTAGGAGCAAATAGTTGTTGTTCACGAGGATTAGTTTTCATGCGCGCTTCTGCTTTGCTGTCGCCGAGTAACGGTGTATGGCATCTCGGTCCGATTCCAATTCGTGCTTATGGCGTGATCATCGCCTGTGCGATTCTCATTTCCGTATACTGGTCCGCTCGGCGTTACCAGAAACGCGGGGGAGACCCGGACCTTTTTTATGATGTCGCACTGTGGGCGGTTCCTGCTGGCATTGTTGGCGCGCGTGTTTATCATGTGATCACTTCACCAGATGCATATTTCGGCCAGGGCGGAAAGCCGCTGATGGCTTTCGCGATTTGGAATGGCGGCTTGGGAATTTGGGGCGCGGTCGCAGGTGGAGCACTCGCTGCTTGGCTGGTTGTTCGTCACCGAGGCCAGCGCTTGGGACCGATTGCAGATTCCCTTGCTGTTCCTCTTCTGGCTGCGCAGGCGCTTGGTCGCTGGGGGAATTGGTTCAATCAAGAACTCTTTGGAGCGCCGACGACTCTTCCGTGGGGACTGAGGATTGACAATGCGCATCTTCCCTCGGGTTATGCTTCAGGAACTCTCTTTCATCCGACCTTCCTTTATGAATGTTTATGGAACCTTGCTGGAGTAGCAGTTCTGCTGCTGATCGACCGTCAAATCAAAGTGAAGTCGGGTCAGCTTTTTGCTTCGTACATTATGGTTTACACGCTCGGACGAGTGTGGATTGAAATGCTGCGCATTGATGATGCCCATCATTTCTTGGGACTACGCATTAATGTATGGACTTCGATTGTTGTCTTCTCGCTGGGTTTGATGACTTTTATCATCGCTGGGCGACGCTCTGCTTCTACTCGAGTTGATCCCGCCGAACTGACCGTGACTTCTCATTCAGCTGATAACCAGGATGAAGATTCGGCTCCTCAGAAGACTGATGGAGATCAGGGCGATAGTCCTATATCACCGGAAAGTCACCCTGTCGAAGAGACCGAGGCACGTTAGGATAGAAACATGCGTCGAGCAAAAATTGTATGCACTATTGGACCCGCGACAGCCTCCGCTGAACAGATCCAGGCTCTGGTTGATGCCGGCATGGATGTCGCCCGTATTAACCGTTCCCACGGCACTGCTGAAGAGCATGAGGAAGTCGTTGAGCGCGTTCGCCGAGCTGCACAGAACTCAGGCCGAGGTATCGCCGTTCTTGTTGACCTTCAGGGGCCCAAGATTCGCCTTGAAACCTTCGAAGAGGGACCGCAGTATCTCGAAATTGGTGATACTTTCACCATCACTACACGCGATGTTCCAGGAACCAAAGAACTCGTTGGGACAACCTTTAAGGGATTGCCTGGTGACTGTGCCCCTGGTGACCGCCTGCTGATTGACGACGGTAACGTTGCAGTCCGAGTTGTCGAGGTGACTGATACCGATGTCGTTACTCGCGTGGAGGTTCCCGGTTATGTTTCTGACCACAAGGGTTTGAACCTTCCGGGTGTCGCCGTTTCGGTTCCCGCGATGAGTGCGAAGGATGAAGAAGACCTACGTTGGGGTATCAAGATTGACGCGGACTTCATTGCTTTGTCTTTCGTCCGCTCTGCGTCTGATATCGATTCTGTTCATGCAATTATGGATGAGTGCGGGAAGCGCCTTCCGGTCATCGCTAAGATTGAAAAGCCTCAGGCCGTAGAAGCTCTTTCTGAGATCGTCGATGCTTTTGATGGAATTATGGTCGCGCGCGGCGACCTCGGTGTTGAAATGCCACTTGAGGACGTTCCGCTGGTTCAGAAGCGCGCAATTGAGCTGGCGCGCCGTGCCGCTAAGCCTGTGATCGTCGCGACGCAGGTTATGGACTCGATGATTAAGAACCCTCGACCGACCCGTGCAGAAGCATCTGACTGTGCAAACGCGATTCTTGATGGTGCAGACGCGGTTATGCTTTCTGGTGAAACCTCGGTTGGTGCTTATCCGATCGAAGCAGTACGAACCATGGCTCGTATTATCGAGGCAACAGAGGAAAATGGCGGAGAGCGCATTGCACCTATGACGCCGATCGAGCTTGATCGCGCGTCTGCGATCTGCGGTGCTGCCGCGATCATTGCTGAGAAGCTGGATGCCCGTTATCTTGTGACTTTCACTCAATCGGGAACCTCTGCTCGTCTGCTTTCTCGCCTGCGCACACCTATCCCGATGCTCGCCTTCACTCCCTTGGAATCCACCCGCCGTCAGCTGGCATTATCTTGGGGTATTCACGCTTACCGTGTTCCTGAGGTGAGACACACAGACGATATGGTCTGGCAGGTAGATCAGGTTGCCCAATCCGCACGTCTTGCAGAGGTCGGCGATGAAATGGTGATCGTTGCTGGTATGCCGCCGGGGACTCCCGGTTCTTCCAATCTCCTGCGCGTCCATCGCTTGGGAGACGAGGTCGACTACGCAATCGGTGGATCGCGTAGCGACGCTTAGTATCTGTAGATCGGAGGGTGGGCAGGCCGGGAGGTCTACCCACCCTCGTACTCTGAGGAGTTTATTGGGCCATGACAACGGTGCCACGGTTATCTCACGACAAGAGCGATACCAATATCGCGAGTGAAACCGCGCAGAAGGATACTTCTTATCTGACCGGTGTCAATGGCCTTAGGGCACTGGGAATCATTGCGGTGATTCTTTACCATATCCGGCCGAGCTCGCCTGCTCCTGGAGGTTTCATCGGGGTCACATTGTTCTTTGTGATTTCTGGCTTCCTAGTGACGCGTTCGCTTCTTCGCGAGTTGGAGGCTGAACATGAGATTGCGATCGGCCGTTACCTTATTCGACGCATTTCCCGCCTATGGCCATCAATGGTGGTTGTTACTGCTTTTTCAGCCATTGCGTCTTTTGTGTTTTCTCCCTCCTTACTGGTGAAGATGCACGACGATGCCATTCCGGCACTCGCGTTTTTTTCAAACTGGTTTTACATCTTCCGACAAGTTCCGTATTTTGCGCAGGCAGGATTACCGTCACCTTTAACTCATCTTTGGTTTGTCGCAGTGATCATGCAGTTTTACCTGCTGGCTCCGGTGATTGTCTTACTCCTCAGAGAGCTCTTCCGCTCGCGTCTTCATGCATCTATCGCCCTCATCGTCTTGGCATGTCTTTCTGCCGCTGAAATGGCGCTTCTTTTTGCGCCTGGAACAGATTCTTCTCGTGTCTACTACGGTCTTGATACGCGTCTGGCTGAACTTCTCGTTGGTATGGCACTTGCTTTTGTTGATTCTTATGTTGTGAATGCGTCTTCTCGCGTGCGCGCTCTTCTTTCGCTCTCGTCGTGGTTTGGTTTAGGTTTCCTTGTCCTCGTATCCATTTACGCACGCGGCTATATGACGTGGCTCTATCGCGGTGGTTTCTTCCTTTCGGCCTTGGTGAGCGCGTTGTTAATCTGCGGTGCGATGGTTCCCGGGGCTTTTTCTCGTCTGCTCTCATTTCGCCCGATTCAGCTGATTGCTTCACGTTCGATGAGCGCTTATATCTGGCACTACCCTCTGATTCTTCTGATGAACCCTGCACGCAGAACCTCTGAACTTCCATGGTGGGGATGGCTTCTCGAACTCGCAGTTTTCCTTTGTGTTGTCGAGGCCGCCTACCGCTTTGTTGAGAAGGCGCCATCTTGGGCGAGCGTACAGACCTGGCGAGCACTTCGAGGAGGAAAGCAAGAGAGCCGGCGTGTGCGAGCATGTGCGTCGCTACTCGTCGGCGGCTTAACCTTGAGCCTCGTGACCGCTTGCGTTCCCAGCCATGTTTTAGAGTCTGGGTCGAAGAAAGTTTCGTCAACTCTTGCTTCGCCGACTCCCTCTGCCCCGCAAGCTGAGCCGTCTACTGCTCAAACGGAAACGTCGACGACCCCAACGCCAATGCAGCCTCGTTTCCATGAGAAGAATGGAAAGGCTATCGAGCCGCAGGCCGCGGTTATCCCCGATAACTATGATCCCTCGCAATGGCAGTGCTCAGATGAACAGGGCACGTGTTCTGTTCCCTTTGTACTGATCGGAGATTCAGTAGCAGAAGGTGCAAGTTATTACTGGATTCCTGCGGTATTTCCCGATTCCTTTACCGATACGGAGGTTGGGCGTTCCTTTGAGAAGGGGATTGCAGTTTATCGCGAGGATCTTGCACAAGGCCACGATGGGATGCCGGTGATTGTTGCACTTGGTGGCAATGGCCCGATCACCTCTGTGGAGTCTGCGGCCCCGCTCATCGAGGCGGCGGGGGAACGGCCAGTCTTCTTCGTTACCGTACGAGCACCCCATCCTTTCCAGGATGAGAATAATGCGTTGATGTACAAGCTCGCTGAGAAATATCCCCAGGTCGGTATTCTCGATTGGTATAAGTTCAGTGAGGGGCATGACGACTATTTCTATGATGATGGACAGCATCTAACAGAAGACGGTCGTAAAGCCTATGTGCGAATGATCGAGTACGGCCTCATGGGGCAGGATAATTAGACATATTCTGATCATTGTGGAATAGTTGTATGTTCATCCACGTTGGATGACATAGAAGGCTTATGCCTTGAATGTATCTACATGCGGTTGCCTGCGCACCTTGAGCGCATATCCGTAGATACAGATGAAGAATGAAGAGGAGGAAGAAATGAATCAACTCAATACGAAAATCTCGGTCCGCGCGGCTTACGGTCGCCAGCAAGCTCTGAATCTGCCAGTGGCTCAACTCAGCGATGCCGTTCGCCCCTGGTATTCAGACTGGAACGATCAGCAAATTCAAGAGGCAGTCGATAATCTAGCGCATCCTGAAATGCGTGATCGAGCTGCACGGTTCTTGGGTTTGGAACTTATCCCCGCTGCCTGAGATGTGATTTGTCTCTCTAAAGTCAACTCCGTCAACCATGTTGGTTGGCGGAGTTGATTCATAAACTGTCTATTTTGTTGCACTTTCCACAGTGTAAAACTGCATAACCTCAAAGGAAAAGCGGCTTAAAAGTTTCGAAAACTTTTAAGCCGCAAATTATCAGATCTAGACATCCTGGTACCCCGAGTGGGATTCGAACCCACAACAAGCCGGGTTTGAGCCGACCGCCT
>ERZ773214.1770-NODE-1770-length-12202-cov-90.019264_pt1 | contig 12202 bp, 9 predicted proteins | sample MGYA00511238_ERZ773214 | MGnify/ENA primary metagenome ERZ773214 (study PRJEB29015, sample SAMEA2738157) | human oral metagenome | biome: human oral; feature: human-associated habitat; material: saliva | place: China | collected 2259 ...
TATTAGTGTCGAGAGGCGTTTCCACCACTACGAACAGCGTTAAATTCTAGGTAAATACGGGGGTTCGTGCAAGCCTGCACGCCGGATTTTGCCTTAAAAATCCGCGGAATCTCGGTGTTCTGAGCCGATTGCGCCTCGTTTAAGCGAAGTACTTGATTCGCGGATGCACGCCTGCCTTCGAACGGCAAACATACCTATCCATTCTAGCAAAAATGGGTGTTTTTGCAAGTCCAGGTGTTTTTAAGGAATTCTTTAACGCCCCTAGTCAGGCGTTAATGCGCCATTTTAAGAGCGGTTATTCTCTATGTGACCGGGGATAAATTACACCGGTGAAATTCATGTTGTGAGATTAACAGCTTAAGCCGGATTTAAGCCGTAAACAGCCCCGCGCCACCGACTCTTGCGGTGTGCGCAGGGCTGTTAAACAGGTTTAAACACGCGTTTAAAGAGCATTTAACTCTCGTTTTAACGCTTCCGCCCCGGTTTTAAAGGGCAGTTTAAGGGTTCGCAACGGTACGAGTAACGGCGGATTTGCCGTTCCCGTTACGGCGTAGAGGCGGGCACAAATACAGTACAGATACGGCACGGATACAACACAGATACAGCACAAGGCACTCCCCCGGCATACAGTTCTACGCCGTACCGTGAACCTCCATGAGCCTAGTTCTTAAGGCTTGCCGCGGGAACCCACTGCGGGTACTTGGGGCTCACACCGTCACCGGAGCTCGTACCCTTCAGGCGGCGACCGATCCACGGCAGGGCAAACTCGCGAACCCAGCGCGCCTCCTGCTCGACCTTCTCGCGAACGGTCAGCTGCACCTCCGGGGGCAGTACAGGTTCGGTGACCACACCGGGCAGGCCGAGCTGTGCCAGCACGCGGGATGCGAAGCGTTCGTGGCCGAGGTCGTTCATGTGCAGGCGGTCGTCAGCCCACAGGCGCCAGTCGAGGAAGTCGTTCCAGCGCCAGTAGTCGATAATGTGCACGCCGTGGTCTTCGGCGATACCGCGCAGTAGTTCGTTGTAGGTGGCGGTGCGGCCGCGGGTGCGGGCGAAGGGGCCCTGGCCCTGCACGTCCAGGCCGGTTATGGTAAGCACTTCGATTCCTTCGCCGCGCAGGGTGGCGAAGGCTTCGTCTACGTGGGTCATGAGCTGGTCGATATCCACGTTGGGTCGCATGATGTCGTTGCCGCCGCCGTAGAAGGTGACGAGGTTGGGCTTCATCTCCAAGGCTGCCGGCAGCTGCTCTTCAAGGATGGGGATGAGCAGGCGGCCGCGGATGGCGAGGTTTGCGTACTGCGCCTGCGGGTCTACTGCACCGAGGCCTTCGGCAACGCGGTCTGCCCAGCCGCGCAGACTGTTGGGGCGGCGGCGGTCAACGTCGCCCACGCCTTCGGTGAAGGAGTCGCCGATTGCCACGTAGCGTACTGATTCACCGTTGAGCTTGCCATTGGGGTCTAGGAGCGGGGTCGTCATTGTGTTCTTCTTTCCGGGCCTCTGTAGAGAATGCCCCTTCTATGGAAAAAGCCGGCACACCACGCGGGTGTGCCGGCTTCTTCGCTTAGCTTTCAGTGCGTCCTACACGCCAGTATCCCATGAATGACACGTCATTTTTGGGAATGGAGGCCTCCTGCACGCAGATACGGCGCAGAGTCTTGACGACCGACGCCTCACCGGCGATGAAGATGTAAATCTGTGGGTTCTCATCATCTGCCAAAGTCCAGACGACCTCGGTTTCGCCGTCACAATCTGGGGAAGGCTCAGCAGTTACAGGGGCACCTTTAGAATTCCACACGCCCAAACCCAGAACCTTACGCAGACCAGCGGTCAGGGCTTCGCCTCGGGGCGCATCTTCGCGAGCGCACCAGTTAACGGTGAGGTTCGGTAACTCATTCAGTGCAGGCAAGTGCGGATAGGGACCATCCCAGAGCGTGGTTAGGCTATCGGTTGCGTGAGGCACCTCTGCGATGAGCTGGATTTCGGCAGGCTTCTGATCCCCGGCAGCATAGTCCGCAAGGATAGAGAGCGCGGCGGGTACCGCGGTTTCATCCACCGCGAGGATGATGCGCTCGGCGCCACCACTCGACCAGGAGGCCCACAGGGGTTGACCCGCCAAGGGTGCGAGGATAGAGACTCTATCCCCCTTCTCAGCAAGGCTGGCCCAGGTAGCACCGGGGCCCATACATTCAACCCCGTCGGAATTTACCTCAGTGTGACACACAAAGTCGAGGTCAATTTCGGGCAGAGCGGAGTCGATACGCAGAGCGGAGTCGATACCCGGTGCGGCAGGCAGGCTCACCCCGGCAGGGATGAGGGGCACAGCAGGCAGGGCCTCGATAACCTTGCTCAGAGCAGCGTCAGGCTCACGCAGGCGGGAGGCGCGCAGAGTGTAGGTACGCATCCAGCCGCGTTCGGTGTCGGGCAAGGCGAACCAGTCCTGCCGCCATGTGTCGGTGAGGTCGATGTGCACCGGCTCAGGGCTGAGGCGCGTGATGCGCCCATGCTCGTCGTGTTCGACGGCGGGCGGCACGAGCAACTTAACGTAGCCATCCAACACGCCACGGTAGGAACCGAGTTCGCCCTCACTCCCGATAGTGTCCTGTTCCCCCACCGCATGTGCGTCGGCATTTAGCCCACCCAACGCAACCGGGTTCACGGCGTAGCGTAGGGAGGGACCGGTCAGGCTAACCCGCACGTAGGAAGGGGTCAGCCGCTCCACCCGGCTCACAGCCAGGGTGAAGATGCCATACGCGTTATCACCATGTGTGCGCACGCGGCGGCGTTTGATGCGCTCTCTCACGGCTACTCGCCCTCCTGGTCTGCCATCGCGTGGTTTGCGGGGATACGCGGGTGCGGTACCACCACCACGCTACCGTCGTTGAACGGGTCGGCGACCTCTGCTTTCAGGTTGAAGATGGTGTGTAGGTTCTCGCGGGTGAGCACGTCGTGCGCTTCGCCTTGGGCAACGATGGAGCCATCCTTCATCGCGACGAGATAATCGGCGACTCGGGCGGCGAGATTCAGTTCGTGCAGCACCATAATCATGGTGGTGCCGCGCTGTTCGTTGAGTTCCGAGAGCAGGTCGAGTAGCTCCACCTGATGTGCCAGGTCGAGGTAGGTGGTCGGCTCGTCCAGCAGTAGAATGTCGGTTTCCTGGGCGAGCGCCATGGCAATCCAGACGCGCTGGCGTTGGCCGCCGGAGAGCTCGGTAACCTGGCGTTCTGCAAGGGACATGGTATCGGTGGCTTCGAGAGCCCAAGCAACCGCCTCGTCATCTTCGGCGCTATTGCGTTTGAAGAGTCCCTGGTAGGGGTAGCGGCCGCGGGAGACCAGGTCGGCTACGGTAATTCCTTCGGGGGCGATGGGATGCTGGGGCATGAGCCCAACCATGCGGGCGAAGCCCTTCATGGAGTATTCGTGGGTTGACTTGCCGTCAAGGGTGAAGTCGCCGTTGAGCGGCTTGAGCAGTCGGGAGACGCCGCGTAGCAGGGTGGACTTGCCGCAGCCGTTAGGGCCGATAATGGCGGTGATTTTACCCTTGGGGAATTCGAGGGAGAGGTCTTTGACGATGGTGGTTTCGCCGTAGCCGAGGCTGACGTTCTCGACTTTGAGGGTGCGTTCGGTGATTTCTTTCATTATTTTCCTTCCTTCTGATTCTGCACGAGCAACCAGATGAGCAACGGCGCACCCATAGCGCCGGTCAGAATACCTACGGGGAATGAGATAGACGAGAAAAGGTTCGCCGCCACGAAGTCGGCCAGCACTACGATGGTTGCGCCCACAAGAGATGCTCCCAGAATCGTGTGGCGACCGCCTATGATACGACGGGCGATAGGTCCCGCGACGAACGCAACGAAGGCAATGGGCCCAGTAGCCGCAGTGGCAATAGCGGCTAGGAGTACCCCCAAGCCGATGTAGTACCAGCGAGTGAAACCCACCGGCACGCCCAGACCGTGCGCCAGGTCATCACCCACGGCTGAGGTCTTCAGATGGTTGATTCCCCAGAGGACAAAGGGCAAAAGCACCAGCAGAGATATGAGCAGAATACCAATGCGATCCCAGTTGGCGATGCTGAGGGAGCCGACCATCCAGACGGTCGCGCTACTAGCCTGGCCCATAGACATGCGTTCGAGCAGGTAGGTGACGGCCGCGTTGCAGAGCGCAGCCACACCAATGCCCATCAGGATGAAGCGGTTCCCCACATTGCCTTGTCCCGAGGCCAGGAGCATCGTAACGAGCGCAGCGGCGAGGGCGAAGACGATTGCGTAGAGCGAGACGCTGAATCCCGAAGCACCCCAATAGACCATGGAGAGTACCGCACCGAGGGAAGCGCCGTTGCTAATGCCGATAATATCTGGGCTAGCTAGCGGATTGCGCAGTAGCAGCTGGAAGATAGCACCCGCGCATCCGAATGCGATGCCAGCGAGAGCTCCGAGGACTGCGCGGGGAAGTTTGTCCTCCATGACGATAAATCGAGCGCCACGTACGGGCACCTCACCGCCGGTGACCAAGGTCAGAAAGTCGGGAATGGTGACGGTGTAGCTACCCAGCAGGACGCGTACAGCCATGGTAGCCAGGAGCGCGAGGGCCAACCCGGATATCCCGAGAATGGGGCGGCGCATTTCGCGGCGACGGATACCACGCAGCTCAGCAACTCCGTCAGTAGCTTTATGATGCGGGCTCATCATGAGAGGCTCGCCCCCTTAGACCGTCGAATCAGGTAGATGAAGACAGGCACGCCCACCACAATGGTGCTCACGCCTACCTGAATTTCCTGGGGCGGCATGAGCACGCGGCCGATCGTGTCAGCGAGCAGCAGGATGACAGCACCGAAGAGTGCAGAGGCGGGCAGGAGCACCCGGTAGTCCGCGCTGATGAAGGAGCGCATAGCATGCGGGGCCATGAGGCCAAGGAATGCGATGGGGCCCGCGAGCGCAACGGCGGCGCCGACAAGTAGGGTTATACCAATAAAGAGAATGAACCTTCGACGATTTACGTTCTCGCCCAGGGAGGCAGCCATGTCGTCGCCAAGGGCAAGGTTGTTGATGGTTCGGCTTCCCGTAAACAGGATGAGCGCACCAACAAGCAACAAAATCCCCGAGGGGAAGAGGCTCTCCAGATCTTTACCCGCGATGGACCCCACCTGCCAGCGGCGCAGATCGTCCAGGGCGTTCTGGCGCGTCAGAATCAGAGCACTGGTGAGCGATCCGAGCCCGGCGCTGAGGGCCGCACCCATGAGCGCCAGCTTGACGGGGGTCGCGCCGTCCTTGCCGATGGAGGCAAAGGCATATACCAGGGCGGAGGCCGCAGCGGCACCCACGAATGCGAGCACGGAGTACTCGGTTGTACTCTTCACACCGAGGAAGGTGATACCGGTGACCACAGCGAAGGCAGCGCCGGAGTTCACCCCGAGGATTCCGGGGTCGCCGAGCGGGTTTCGGGTAATACCCTGCATTCCGGCTCCGGCGAGACCAAGGGTTGCACCGATGATGAGGCCCCAGAGTGTTCTGGTGATACGCGCGTCAATAACGGCGCCTTCAATACCTTCCGGACGGTGACCGGTCAGGGTGCTGAGCACGGTGGTAGGGTCGATGAACCGGGTACCTACAAGCACCGAGAGCACGGCGGTCATGCAGGTGAGGACGAGGAGGAGACACAAACGGGGCAGGTGCCGTGTGCTACGCGCACCGCGGCCCTGCCCGTGTCCCAAGCGGGGATGACTCACGTTATTTGGAGTCCTTACCGTTCTTGATAGCGGTGGAGAACTTCTCCAGGATGGAGGAATTCTTCACGGCCCAGGTCAGCGACAGCGGGGAAGCAGCCGAGAGGGCCAGGCCAAGGTGCTTATCGGATTCGAAGATAGCGGCATTCTTTTTTAGCGCGGGAAGAGCGGAGAGGAGCGGGTCGGACTTGATCTTCTCCACGTCAGCGGGGTCGTTGACCCATGCCCAGAGCACGTCGCACTCGACGCGGTCGAGTACTTCGGAAGAGATGGAGAGGAAGACGCTCTGAGCTTCCTTGGAGTGCTCGGTAACGTAGGGGGCTTCAACCATGCCCCAGTCAATGAAGGTCTGGGGGCGGGAGTCCTTGGCGGTGTATGCGCCGAGGGTTTTCTTCTCGACGTCGAAGTAGCCCGCAATGAAGCTTGCGCCGGCAAGGTTGCTGTATTTGGAAGTTGCTTCCTTCAGCTCTTTAGTGGTCGCGTCAATGAGCTGGGTGGCGGCGGAGGGGGTGCCAAGCATCTTGCCCGCCTGTTCAACAACTTGCTGCCACGATACCTCGTACATACCCACACCCTTGGGTGCGGTCACGACGGGTGCAATGTCGGAGAGCTTCTTGTAGATTTCGGCGCTCATGTTGCCGTAGGGTGCGAAGATAACGTCCGGGGCGAGCTTGGCGAGTTCCTGGTAGGCGGGGCCGTCAGCTTCGGCATAACGGGTGATGTCGTTCAGGCTCTTTCCCATTTCCTTGAGTTTGGCGTCGAACCAATCGGTGGAGTCGTTGGAGTTCTGGCCCCAACTGACCTTGGGGATACCTGCGGGCACCACACCAAGGGCGAGCAGTGCGTCAGCGTTCTTCCAGGCGTTAACCACGGCGATCTTGGTGGGGGCCTGCTTGAGGACGGTATCGCCGTAGTCGCTGGTAATCGTGATGGGGAATGCGCCCGCTTCGGCGCTCGCGGTGGTGGTTGAGCCCGAGGTACTGGAGCCGTTGCCGGTAGAGCATGCGGCGAGCAGGCCGGCCAGTGCGGTGAAAGATGCGCCCTTGAGGAAGGTGCCACGCGAGATGGTCATGGTTCTCCTTAGTTGAGCAAGAGGCAAGCAACGGAGCCGGTTGTTGCGAATCCCGCGGATGCGAGGTCTCCGTCCGGAAGAGGTCATCGCATGCCGTCATGCTCTATCTGTGCTGTTGATGGTGACGCAAGGTATCCGATTAGATATACCTAAGCTTATTTTAAGGCTAGCCCACCCTAAATTTATATTCAACCGCATGCCCTTATATACGCATATATGAAACGGATTATGTCGCGATGAGACTACATATCTTGTTATTCGCTTAGGTTGCCCGGTTAGAGGTTGTCCGGTTAGATTACACGGAGCCGAACGCATTAAATACGTAGGATCCCCCGCTCTGTTCACACTTCTGTAGAACAGTTCGGGGGATCCGCTGTATTGGCGAACTTTAGAAGCTCACTTTTCCACTGATAGTCCAGCCGCTGTCGATTGCACGTCGGAAGACTTCCTGTGCCATGGTGGTGCCATAGGTCTTGGAGACATGGTTATCGTCAAGGTAGACGTAGATGTTTCCAACCACGGGGCTGCACACGCCGTCCGGGCAGTACATGTCCTTCAGGTCCACCATGATGGCGCCTTGGTTGCGGTACTTGTCGAAGATTTCCTGGGCGGGGTTTTCAGCTGCGTACTTGTCGCTTGCGGGTCGTGCACAGGAGCTCTTGTCGGCACCGGCCTTCTGAGCGCATTCGTAGATGTTGTACTCGAAGCGCGGGTTATCGCGCAGACCAATGACCTGGATTCCTGCGCTGGTGAGGCGGCGGACCGTTTCGTCGAGGTTCGGGTCGACTCGCTCATCGTTTGATTGTGCCTGGGCAATGGTCGCGACGAGAACCACGGTCTGCGGCTTACGCTTGAGGATTTCCTCAGTCATCTTGGCGTTGAATTCCACGCATTCGCTGGCGCCGGTTCGGGCAGGGTACTGGCAGCCACCGAGCAGGTAGGTCTGCAGGTTGGTTCCGGTATGTTCAGCGATGGGCTTGAAGATGCTCAGCGCCTGCTCCGCGTGGGAGTTGCCGATGACCATGGTCAGCGGTGCGTCGTCAGCACCGTATTTCTGTACGCTGCAGTACTTAGCTAGTGCCGGGTCGGAGGGCGCGAAGCCACCAGCGCAGGGGTCGGAAAGGCTTTCGAATTGGTTTTTGACGTCGCCACCGGCGGGGATGGGGTTGTCAACGAGGCCTTGCTGAGCACCACCAATAGCTCGGGCACCGGGGTAGTTTCCGTCAGCATCTTGCAGCTTGATTTGAGTGATGCGTTCGACCTGGGCGTTGCGGTAGCCGATCCAGGTCTGTGCGGCGACCAGGGGTACGCCGGCGACCAGGAAGATTGCGAGGATGAAGGCGAGCTGGTCTGCCCAGGTTTTGACGGAGAAGATGGTCTTGAAGCGCATCTTCATCATGAGCCAGGGTACGAAGGGGTCCTTGCGGTAGCGTAGCGGCTTTTCGACGAAGCGGATGAGTAGCCATGCCAGACCGATGGAGACAAGGATGATGATGGTGCCTTCGATGACGTTCACACGGGAGGTTCCGACAGCGCTGCTGTAGAGAATGAGGATGGGCCAGTGCACCAGGTACAGGGCGTAGGAGATGTTGCCGAGGTTCTGCAGGGGTGCGGAGACCAGCAGTCGGTCGATGCCCCAGCGGCTGTTGGTGCGGCCTGCCATGATGACGAGCGCACCGGAGATGACGGGCCAGAGTGCCAGGTAGCCGGGGAATGCTCGTTCGACGGGCAGGATTGCACCGCAGGTGACCAGGCCAATAATGCCGACCCAGCCCATGATAACTCGCGCTTTTTCGGGTGCTTTCCACTTGAGGGTGAGCATTGCCAGCAGGGTGCCGATGGCGAATTCCCAGAGGCGAGTGCGGGTGTCGAAGTAGGCGAAGCCCTGGTTGGTATCGGTTTCTACGATGGAGAAGGTCAGGGATGCGACGAACACCGTGTTGAAGACGAATACCGCGGTGGTGAAGAGGTTACCGCGGAATCGGTGTACGAAGTAGGCTACTGCTGCGAAGAGCAGGGGCCAGATGATGAAGATCTGTCCCTGGATGGAGAGCGACCAGAAGTGCTGGAAGGGCGACTTCACGGAGGCGTTTTGGGCGTAGTAGTCTACGGAGCTGAACGCGAGGTTCCAGTTCTGGAAGTAGAACAGGGAGCTCTTTGCGTCGGTTACGGTTTGCGACCAGCGGCTGGGCGCGAGCACGAAGAAGGACGCAATGGTGGTACCCGCGATAACCACGGTGGCTACGGGTAGCAGTCGCTGGAAGACGTGCATCCAGTAGCTGAAGAGATTGAGGGGTTTGCCTTCGTTGATCTTGCGCATGAAGGAGAGCGAGAGCAGGAAGGCGGAGATGAAGAGGAAGACATCCACACCGCCAGAGACTTTGCCGAACCAGACGTGGTAGAGCACCACGAGGAGCACGGCGAAGGCGCGCAGACCCTGAATTTCAGGGCGGAACCCTCGCGATTCAATGAACTCTTCGAGGGGGTAGTCGCTGGCTTCGCGTGCTTTGATGCTGCGCGGTGCAGTGGTGTAGGTTCCCTGCGAGGCGCGGGCCTGCGGGGTTCCGGGGGTTTCAGACATTCTCGGTTCCTCAGGATGGATCGTCGATGTGCTGTACGGGTCCTGTAGACGCTACAGGGCACCCGTACAATAAAATCCTGATTCGCACCTCTGCTATGAGGCTGGTGCGAACCAGGATTTTTCTGAGCCCCCTACCGGATTCGAACCGGTGACCCTCTGTTTACAAGACAGATGCTCTGGCCAACTGAGCTAAGGAGGCAACTTGTCCAGTGTACCCTATTCTCTTGGTTGAGTCTGCTCAGTTGTTCTTTTAGGGTTTGGTTGAGAATACTTCTAAATTATGGGGTGATGGTATGTTCGTTTCCTTCGTTTTACCCCTTATGAGCACCACCTCTGTATGCTGCTCACCCACCCCTCGAGCTCATCACCGTGCATAGAAAAACCCGGTAGCCTCACTCCGAGGTTACCGGGTTTTCGTATCGAAGCGGTTACTTCTTCTTAGCTTCGATCTTTTCCTTCAGGAAGGTGCTGAAGTCGTTGCTGGTGTACTGGTCACCATCAACGAAGACGGTGGGGGTACCCTTAATACCGTTCTTTGCGGATTCAGCGTTGACCACATCCACGAAGGGACGCCACTTGCCATCGTTCATATCGGAGCCGATGGAGGCGTGGTACTTCGAGGCAATGTCGGCGATCTGCTGGTTGTTCATGTCGCCGCGGCCCTGGTGGCTGAAGATCTCACGCTGGTAGTTCAGGAATTCGCTGGTGCTGACCTGGTTTGCCACGGAGTATGCCGCTGCCGCGTTACGTGCGGAGTATGCGGTGGGCGAGGAGCGGTCCAGGAAGGTCAGGTTGCGGATTTCCAGGGTGATGGTGCCGTCCTCGACGAGCTTCTGGATTTCTTCACCGTACTTCTTCTCGAACTCTGCACAGTGCACGCAGTTGTAGTCCTGGAAGATGGTCACGCGTACGGGCTGGCCGTTCTTGGATGCCTCTTCAGCGGTCTGCACGCCCGGAGGTAGGGTGTTGACTGCTGCTGCGGTTCCGTTGACCATGGGGGTCACGGAGGAGGTCGAGGTTGCGAGCTGCTTGAAGTCGCGGGTCTCCTGGGTGGAGGAGTTCTGGACGATGCCGTCCTTGGTCAGCACGATACCGCCGTATTCGTTGGCGCTGGAGGGCACCGGACCGCTTTCTGCTACCTTGGTGTTCTTGTTGCCGTTGACTACGACGAAGCCGATGATACCTACGATGATGAGGACCACGGCGAGTACGCCGAACTGGAGCCAGCGGCGGCTTGCCTGGCTGGGGCTCTTCTTGGCCTGCTGGGCCGCAATCTGGCGGGCTTTTTCGCGGGCGTCGGTCGACATGCCTGCTCCTTTGGTTGGGAATATGGGTGGCGGTTCATCCACTTCTTCTAGCCTACTCCGGTTGGAGTGAGCGTCATCCGAGTAAAGCTTCGGATGGCCTGGCTCTTCCGGCACGGGATTGTTCTTATCCCCTGCAGGGTGTTCTAGAGCTCTAGCTTCCTGCTGTACATAGCAGCTGAAAGCTATGTCGATCAGTTCCTATCACGCGGATAGGTTCTGCCTTATCTCTAGTGTGGACGTACCGCGCTACCCGTCTAGCCTACCGAATGGGTGCCTTATCGGCTAGTTAATACTCTGAGTGAGATGCTGTGATGTGTATTCTCACGCTCTCAGCTTATTTTCCTTGTAAACTTTCGTAGCGTTGGGAGGCGCCTCTCCCCTGCCACAAGCTACGCCGAGGCACCCATCCGGTTCAGCTCACCGGCCGTTAGGGAATGTTGTAGACTTCCACTCCACCAATGAAGGGGCGGGTGTTGTAGTTACCCTTCCACTCCACGCTCAGGCCGTGCTTCTCCAGCACGGGAATAACCGTCTCTCGCAGCAACTGCACGGAGAGCTTCTCGTGAAGGGCCCTAATTTCTTCCTTCTGAGCGTCGCTCAGGGCATTCCACTTGTCTTCATCCCTGGGGTAGGCGAGGAAGGAACCGAAACCAACGTAGGTACCGCCGCTCTCAGCGAGGCTTTCGGTGTCCTGCTGGTGGAAGTAGATGTATCCCTTCCATTCACGGCTGTCGTCGATTTCGTCCCAGATCTCTGCGGAGGCGCAGGTACCGCAGCAGGTGAAGTTCTGTCGTGCGATGACGCCTTCTTCTTCCAGCGCTGCGAAGGCACGGTTGAGGTTGGAGTTCTTCTGCATTTCGGGGGTAATGCCCAGTTCTGTTGCAAAGGCACGACGACGCTTGATGAGCTCTTCCACGTAGTCTTCTACTCGCTTTTCCCAGAGCTTGCCGTCTTCATCGTCGTATCCCAGGCCGAGGGCACCCATAACACTTTCAACGTACAGGTCAGTGTCAGGTTCTCCCATGAAGATTAGGGGCCAGAGGCCCCAACGCAGCTCGGCTTCGTCTTCTTCGTCCAGTCCCCATTCTTTGGGGAAGGGCGGGTCGAGGCGTTCTTCGCTCCAGCGTTCGTAGACGCTCTTCTCATCAGCCATGATGATGCTCCTTTGCTTGCTCTCTACTCGTTGAGTAGAGATGTGGACTGCTCTTGCTGTTAAGGTATCAAGAGTTTCTCAACCCCACCCTCTATTTCGTCATTCAGACGGATCTGTGAACTTCCTATCTCGTCGCCCCTGCATCAAGGCTGGCAGGCTGTCTAGGCTGCGTCCCCTGTTCCTCTGCTTCTCAGCTGAGTCTCTAAACCTCTGCATCTCTGATGAGTTAGGTGTCTTTCGTTCTAGGAGTTTTTGGGTACACAAAAAGAGGGGAAGACCTATAAGGTCTTCCCCTCTTGAATAAAAAACCCGCGGTGACCTACTCTCCCACACCCACAAAAGTGCAGTACCATCGGCGCGAAGAGTCTTA
>ERZ773214.1771-NODE-1771-length-12201-cov-46.752676_pt1 | contig 12201 bp, 8 predicted proteins | sample MGYA00511238_ERZ773214 | MGnify/ENA primary metagenome ERZ773214 (study PRJEB29015, sample SAMEA2738157) | human oral metagenome | biome: human oral; feature: human-associated habitat; material: saliva | place: China | collected 2259 ...
AAATCCATCATGCATAGCCTTTAAGGTATTATCTATTCCGACTATATTAAAACCGTTTCCATTAGAACCAGGGCTCTTCAAGCGCCATTCTTCATATTCATCAAATAGTTTTTCTTGAATCCAATTGTAAAAACTCATATACACTCTCCCCCATATACTGTCGCTTACATATAATATTTAACTGAATATGTATCTGAAAATGTAACTGAATATGTATCTTAATTATATCATTATTAAGGAATACTTATAATAAAAGTACTGCACTTTTACATTTAAAAGAAATGCATATCATAAAGGCACTGTACTTTCATAGTTAATAAAGAAAACTCCTACAAGATACATCTTGTAGGAGTTTTGATTATATTATTTAGATTCTAATTTAGCTGCTAATTCACTATATTTTCGTTCTAACTCATTATATTTTTCAGATAGGTCTTTCATATCTTTCTTAAGTTGTGCTGCATCTTCAGTAGTTACCTCTTCAGAGCTTTTACCAAATTTGAAATTAGCACCTAAGCTAATAGAATTACGGCCGTTACCAACGGTAGTAGCCGCATTAAACATAGTATTTTTATTAGGGCGATAGAACGCACCTAACGCCGCTGCATTAGCATTTTTATAATTACCAAAGCCAACGGAGTAGGACCATTTATCATGTTTATCGAAATCTAATGGATGCAAGCCAGCTAGTGCTGCAGAAGCCGCCGCTACGCTAGATACTTGTTGATCAGTGTAAGATTTAGCTTCATTTAAGCTATTAGCGCCACCATTAATAATACGATTATTTAATGTATTAATATCGCCTTCTATAGTAGTGATACGGTTTTCATGATTATCTACCACGTCTTTAATGGCATGTAATTGGGAGCCATTGACTGCATCAGTAGATGTAGCAGATACACGGCCTGCCGCTACATTTGTAATCGTACGTTCTGCACCACTATCACCAATGCTCAATGTACCAACCGCATTTCCACCAGCAAAGTTATAAGTTCTGCCGCCGATAACACCAGAATTAGTAGACACTGCTGTAGCCGTAACAGACTTAGCACCTAATGCAATGCTATTGTCTGTGGCAGCCATCGCATTCGTACCAATAGCAATGGAGTTTTCCTTTGTTGTAGTTGCGCTATGGCCGATTGCTAATGAGTCCTTTTCTGCTGCATTCGCTAATGTACCAGCAGCAAAGGCACTTTTACCAGCACTAGTAGAATAATTACCTAATGCCACAGCGTCTTCATTAGAAGCCACAGTTTTAAAGCCTAACGCTGTAGAGTACGCACCACTAGCATTTGCATAAGAACCAACTGCAGTCGTATTCATAGCCGTTGCTTCTGCATTAAAACCAAACGCAGAGGACTGATTACCAGAACCGGTAGAGCTATAACCTACCGCTGTAGCATAATCATTTTTTGCTCTTGCATTATAACCAATCGCTGTACCCATATCGTTATTGGCCTTTGCATTATTACCAATAGCAACAGTATTTTGAGCAGTTGCTTCAGCTTTTCGACCGATTGCATACGCATCGTTGTATGTTGCTTTAGCACTATCACCAAAGGCGATTGCATTATTACCTTGAACCTTGGCACCAGTACCACCTACCAAAGCATTATTGCCCTTAATGGTGTTATTCATGCCCAAAGCCACCGAATTCTGACCATCAATGCTATTACGGTTACCAATTAATAAAGAGTTAATTGCATTGTCATTATTAGCATGGTTAAAGCCACCTACGATGTTATTAGTACCACCAATAGTATTGCTAGTACCTACTACCAAGCTGTGAGTAGCAGAGTTTGTATTATACCAACCTGATACGATACTACCTGGGCCAGATACAGTATTATTAGTACCAGAGGTGATAGTATCATTAGCGGAAGGTCGAATGGTATTCTTGTCGCCACCAAGCAATATATTTTTTACAGGGGAGAACATACCCTGCTCAACTTTATTATCCCCACCATAGGCAATAGAATTTTGCATGCTTAGTGGCGCAGCAGTTGTAGCACTAATATCTAAGTTAGAAGCTGCAAATCCTGTTGTAGTAATACTTGCAGTGATCATAGCCGTTAACAGTAATTCTTTTTTCATTTGGTTTCCCCTTTTAAGACAACAAAAACAATACACTCAAAAAAAGATTCAAAGTTACCTAATGAAACCTGAATCGTATAGCACCCCTCTATGCACTATTCATGATTTAACATGAATAAAGTATGAATATTACTCTAATATTATAATTCTAGCTCATAAGAAATGCAAGAAAATGCAAATTTCCAGTAAAATAAATAAATTTATGCTTTACGACCACTCCACAAAGCAGTCTAAAGACAACAAAGAAAAAGAGCCAAGATTTAAATCTTAGCTCCTAAAAAGACATAAACATAAAAAGATATATAATTTTTATGTTTATGTCTTTCGTTATTTACAAATTCAATTCACTTATAGGCATCTTTTTTCTTTGCAAATAATATTCAAACATTCTATGTGCAGGAAGTTCACGTACTTGAATACATTCTAACCCAATTTTATCAAGCATTTCTATTTGAACATGGCCTACACAATTAATATTATTTTTTTCAGTAGGCATCAAAAAACAATTTTTCACCTTATGTATATTATTCAACTCAATAAAAGATTTATATGCTAATTGATATAAATATTGTTTTGTAATATCTCCGATACCAGGTTGGCCCTCTACCTTATTATTTTTTAAATACATCGTATAATATTTGGCATCTAAAATAACAAAGATACATTCATTATTATATCTTTCTACAGAAATTAAATCTGGTATTAGCGTATCTGAAAAAGTTGTATTACCATCTTTAGATACCCATTTGGGACGTTCTATTAAATCTTTTAACGTCTTAGGATTATTATCCTCCATATCACTAGGAATTTTTAATGGTTGAAATAATGGCAATGATAACAAAGGGGCCACAAGCTTGTTATCAAAAACATCTGCGCAAACAGTTTCCCATACTAAATTAAAACTAGTTGTCCCAAATAAAGCAATGCTATCAGTATCACTTACTGATGTATTCTCCAGCAACAAAGCAGCCATAAGTTTTAGTACATACTGTTTTCGAGAGTTAAATTCGGTATTAAGCTCATTGAAAATACGATGAAGAATGTATTCTTGATCACCAAAATCATCTAATAAAAAGTCTGTCAAATAAACCCCATGCATGTCCAATAAATCCATCAAGGATATTTCTTCAAGTTCACGACTACACTTAGTAAGCAAACACTCATGAATACGTTGAATAAAATTGTCATCATCAATGATATTCTTTCGTGTCCAAAAATTTATATAATAAGGCTCCTCCTCTTGCCAAAGGGGATGAATAAAGTCAATTGTTCGATTCCAATTGATTTCGCCATCACCATTGAGTTCATGTGTGCTCTGTGTATTGATATAAATCCCATTTTGAAAATAGTCATCTAACAAAGCTATGATTAATGCTATTCTACTAAATGCTGCCAATTGGTTACTCTCACTATATAGTTGTATAGATTGATTATTTGTATTATATCGATGTAAAACTTTAAGAACTTGTTTTAATAACTTTCTACATTCAGTTTTATCGTCCTTATTATCATGTGAAAATAAGTATTTAGGATAACAACATAACAAATAGCCTTCAATAATTACAATACCTACATAGTTAAACACATAACAAGAGTTATCTTGACCATCAATTCCATCAACTAGCTCGTCATCCAATGTAACAAGATTTGATAACTCTAAATTCTTAGGCATACCTTTAACTGACTTTAAAATCCCATAAACCTTGAGATTTCTAATGAATAGATCTAATTGATTACTATCTATCTCAGAAAACAATGTCATCAACTCTGACTTTGTGTAAGGTTTCCTTTCACGGATATAAACCGACTTCATACCTCTGTGACCTTCGTTTCACTATCTTCCAATATTGTTTCTTCTTTATTTTCTAACCATTTAGAATTGACAACACCCTCTGGGAAAATTTCTATCCCAATCTCATCAAAAGCACTACAAATAGATGAGTATCGGCAATTACCTTCACACTTAAAGAACAATCTTCTTTTTTGTTTAACTACATCATCAAATAAGTACATTAATACCTTATTTTTAAATACTTCTTTAAAGCTATCATTATCTTGTATTGTAGACTCTTTCAAGAAGAATGGACCCATCAGTTTATCCTCATTAATACTATAAGCTTCTGTAGATAACTCATCATTGATTGCCTTACGCAGGCTATTCCACGAAATTAATGTATTCGATTGTCCAAGTTTAAATTTTGGCTTAGTAGAAATATCGGATAACTTATCTTCCCCATCATCAATACCATAATATGAAAAATTCCATCGACGTTTAAATGCTGTATCCATAGGATATACGCCTTGATCAGCACTATTCATCGTAGCCCATATAAACATATTTGATGGTATTTTAATAGTATTAACATCTATAGCAACACCTAATTGACGTTGTAAATACCCTCGCATATCATTGGTTGTATTAATACTATATTCACTCTGTCCATTATTATCTCTATCAAGAAGTTGGAATACATCTCCAAATACTGCGGCAACATTGGCACGATTAATCTCTTCAATGATTAATACATAGGGTTTATCTGGATTTTGTAATGCTTTCACTAAAGTTCGCATAAATGGGCCTGGAACGTATTCATATGCAATTTTCTCTTTATAAGAATCTTTCGACATTAATCGGACATACTTCCGCAATGCTCTACCATGATTCCGTTCAACTGAATTATTATTGGCAGCCTGAGTTCCATCTTGCTTAATCGTTGTGAACTCATCATCAAAATATAATCCTAAAAGAGCAGGTAACCGTGTCAAATCATTATTATTTTGAAAGGTTTCTACAAGAGCATCATATTTTTCTTGTGTAGTCTTAGTCTCATCTAGTAATACTGAGATAACATTTTTCGTATCTTCATCTAATCCATCCAATTTACTTGTCTTCATAATCGGTTTATAAGAACCTACAAAATTTGCATACGTATAATCTGGATGAAATGTTATTCTTTCAATCTGTTCATCATTATTGCTAACTAGAGCCTCTGCTTCTAGCTTTAATGCATAAGATTTCCCTGTCCCTGGTGCGCCAAAAAAAATTCGTTGTCTAGATATATTATTATCGATATAGATAGGCTCATCTAATTTTGAACTAATGGCTGAATCTACATTAGATTGATTGGAGTAACTAGTATTAATATTGTTAGAAGATAAACGCAAAAAACATCTAACTCTGCTCTCATATTTCTGTAAATCAATAACTCTATTAGGCACAATATCAACTACATTATTGGAATACTCTAAAAAAGAATTTAAGTTATCCTTTAACAATGACTTTAATATTCTTAATGAGCCCTTAGGCTCTTCATCACCATTAATATCTATTGGTCCATTAGCATCAAGAATTTTTCTATATATGCTATCCAAATTAAAAATAATATCCTTATTATTATCTACAAGTTTAAATACGGCAGGTTCAGATAATACAGTTATTAACTCTATCAAATTCTTTTCTGCTTGTTTCAAACGGTTTGCATAATTATCTTGTTGACTATAATCTTTTTCAACACCTAACCAATATAACAACACACCTAAATATAGCTCTCTATCAGTTTCAATCAAAGAATTAATAATGTCTATATTGATTGTATATATTAATTTTTTAGGGTATCTAACCCTTCCTGTTCTCTCAGCACTATAGGGCTTAGAACTATCTAAAAATTCGACTTTAGCCAATCTCCAAATCAACTCAAAAGCAACAATTAAAGATTCTATTTGCGCTGTAAATATTGGGTTTGCATTAAGATTACTCAATAGATTATCTTTATCAATACTTATAATTTCAAAAGTATCTATCATACTAATTATTTTTTCACTTAAATCATTAGTTAAAATAATCTGATCCTTATCTTGAACTGAATACTCTAATTCTCCTGGAGAATCAGAAACGACCCATAGGAAAATAATCATAGCTAAAGCACTTCTAATATTAGGGAATGAAGATTTTATTCCTAATTTTAAATCAATATCAGGATATATAGTCAAAGGGTTTGGTCTATTCATTATTATCTCTCTTTATATCATGCATAATTACACGTGCTATTTTTCTAGCTAATAACGGCGGAACAGCATTTCCAACTTGCTTCATTTGGGACATTTTACTGCCAATAAACTTAAAAGTATCAGGAAAAGATTGTAATCTAGCCGCCTCTCTTACAGTAATAGCTCTATTTAAAAATGGGTGAGTAAATTTTCCAGAGGAAGGAGTATCAAATCTAGTTGTTATTGTTACTGCGACATCATTCTGTTTCATTCTACTCCAAGTCCCACTATATACAGACTTCGTAATATGTTCCTTTGGAAGTACTTCTTTCCCCGCATTTGGAGGAATCAATGATAAACGCTCTAATGCCAATGCAGAGTGTTTTGTTGCCATATGATTATATAGGATTTTAGATCCTTTACGCATTTTCTTTTCATAATCACTCTTAGGTGAATTTCGGTATTCCTGTTCAAATTCACCTTCACCAGATTCAAGATATGCTAAGTCACTTATCGCATCCCAAATAGTAACCTTTTGCTTACACGGTAAGGGCAATTCAGGTGGAGTCGCTAAATATTTTCCAATAATAATGGCTCTTCTACGATTTTGTGGTACCCCATAGTCTGCTGCATTCAGAATGCCATATCGTATAGAGTATCCATAGCCCTTAAACAACCCCTTAATTTCATTAAGGAAGAAACCTTTCTCTGCTGTTAATAAATTAGGAACATTCTCCATTACAAAATATTTAGGCTTTACGAATTTTACTACTTCAACATAATGTTTAAATAAAAAATTTCTTTCATCATTTATTGTTTTTCTTTTCCCCTTTTGTGAGAATCCTTGACAAGGTGGTCCACCTATTACTACATCTATTTTATTAACATATTCTCCAAATACTTTACTCAAATCTAAAGAAGTTATATCGCCCACAACAACGTTTGTACTCTTGTGATTCTCCTTATATGCAGTCGCAATTGATTGATCAAACTCATTTGCTAATAATATATCAAACCCTTCCATCTCAAATCCCAATGAAAGTCCTCCTACGCCTGCAAACAAATCTATAACAGTAGGTTTCATAAGTTATCCTTTTATTCTAGAAACAGCTATATCAAAATACTTTTTATCTAACTCAATTCCAATAAATTGTCGATTATTTTTCTGTGCTACAACACCTGTAGTTCCACTTCCCATAAATGGATCAAGTACACAATCCCCTTCATTAGATAGAACATCAATAAAGTGTTGTATTAAAATTTCGGGTTTCTGCGTAGGATGCTTTCCATATCGTCTCTCACCATTAGGGGTAACCGAAGTTTCGATAAAATCATGAATAAGTCTTCCCTGATTATTAAAAACACCCGTTCTCTTTTTATACGTAAAATATATCCAAGCCTCAGTAGAATTCACAAAGTGTAGGTTCATATTTCTTGGCATAGGATTAGTTTTATGCCAAATCCCCGTTGTCTTATAATAAAATCCATGCTTCTGAGCTAATCTTATAATTGTCTCTACCTTTATAATAGCCATAAAGACAATCATTGAACCGCCTTTTTTTATAACTCTAGCTGACTCTTCAAAAAAACAGTCCATAGATTTTTCCCATTCCGAAAAGTCCATATCATCCCAGCCTGCTGATCCAAAAAAATTATCTCTCATTTTACTAAGATTTGTATCGCGGTTTCTCATAAAATTTCCCAAATTATAAGGAGGATCTGTGATAATTAGATCAATAGAGTTTGTATCAATTTTTTTCATTGCTACTATACAATCTTCATTATATAACTTCGTTTCTAACACTATATTAGCCTTCCTAAATGGGTCCATAATAATTAATTGTACAAATTGTTTATTTGCACCCTTCATTATACAAAAATACTATCAATCTTTTTATAATATAAAAAACACACTATAAATACAAGGTTACCTATTTATAACAATATTAAATGGTAAAACAAAAAGACACAAGGCATTTAAAGCCTTATGTCTAATAGATTTCAGTTGGCGCGCCTAGAGGGAATCGAACCCCCAACCTACAGTTTAGGAAACTGACGCTCTCTCCGGTTGAGCTATAGACGCATGTATACTTTATTATATCGTTTTTAATAAAGTATACGCAAGGCGTCCTTATTGTTGTAGGTATTGGTTATTCACTTGTTTTTGTTCTTCTGGGCTTAGGTTTTGGTAGCCTTTTGCTAAAGCACTGACCCAGGATCCATAGGCAGGATTTGGGAATACCACAAATGTAGTACCAAAGTCTTCTTTATGTTCATCGATGATAGCGTTTCTTTCAACTAAGGTCTTACCTTTTGTACCAATTGGGAAGTCACCTGCATTATCACCCATAAACAAAATTATGCCGTACTTCTTAGTAATCGCATCAAAACGAGGTTGTTTGTCTGAGTCTTTTTCAAATAGTAGTACATGGTCTTTATCGACGGATGGGAATCCTAGTTCCTTAAAGTTTTGTACTGTTGCATCATAATTAACAGGTGCATAGCGATTAGAAACGTAGAATATTTCAACACCTTGTTTATGTACTTCATTTAGGAACTCAACAGCACCAGGCATGGCTTGCGATTTACCTTGATGCACAGCTTGACGCCACCAAGGAGCATCGAAGCGACCATTGCCATTAGCAACGCTTTCACCCATCAATTTTGTATTATCCACCACAGTTTCATCTGCATCAAGAACGATGGCAAGAGGTTTTCTTTGATGAGATGGATCAGTAACGGCCATCTTAACAAGATTTAGCGCCACATTGTACCCTTGATACACTAGTGCTCTGTACTCTGCAGAGGTGCGCATCCATAAGAGCCCCATTGTTTCTGTTTCGGCTTGGTACTGCTGTTTTTGCTTCAGTGCTGCCTGCTCATCTAGTACTACTGCAGCTTTTGTTGGCTCACTGTTATCAGCTACAGTATCAGCTACCGTATTCGTAGCCGCTATACTATTAGTCGGTTGAGTTGATTGAACCTGCGCTACCATTACTGTAGGAACTATAGGATTTGCTTTCACCGTCGTCGGAGAATCCGCCTGCACTACAGAACCTACGCAAAGACTGCCGCCAAAGCAAGCCACCGCTACATACCATGCCAAACTACTACGTTTCATAATTGCCTCCTATCCACATGTGCTCTCTGTATACATCCAATACACAATGTAATTCTACATAGTTATACGAAAGTCCTCTATAGATTTGTATGTATTCCCAAAATAATAAAGAGCCTATACATAATATCTCCAGTCAATTCAATTTGGGTATCTGTATAAACTCTTTAGAGATAAGTAAATACATCTCTAAATCTGTCTACACAAAGAATATGCTATAATACAGCTGTTGATAGTATTAGAGAGTTCTAAAAAAGAGGTATATGTAATGAAACTATGTAAACGATCGATTATTACCAGTTCACTATTAGCTATATTGGCTATATCATCTGCGTACGGGGCTGCACCAGTACAGCCAAGTGAAAGCACAGACACTGCAGTGGTTGATATGGATTATTCTAATATTCCAGAGTTAAAAAAATCTATTGAAAGCGCAACACCTGCTATGGTGCAAGCTACACTCGATGCGTCTAAGGGAAAACCAACTAAAGATAAGCCCATCTATTCAACAGTGACTATGTCTGGTAACCGTGTTGTATCCGTAAAAACTTACAAAACTAAAGAAGAACAAGAAAAGGCCATGTTAAAGGAGCGTCAACGTTTAGACAAGGTCACTGCAGAACGTCAGGCTAAAAGAAAAGACGAAACACGCACAGATATGCTAAAAGGTTTAACACCAATACCGTCCTATCCACCTGTCAGTGAAACACGCGTATTACAAAGCGAAATGTTCTCTAGACCATTCGGCAGACAACTCGATTTGCGTTTAGTAGAGGCCTATACGCAAGATTATGACAAGGCAAAACCTGGCGATATTTATGTCTATGCAGATTATGTGGACTACACATCTAAGCAGCTATTAGGTGAAAAAGATGGTACCACTGCTATTTCAGCTATGATTCTACGTGTAATCATGAGAAAAGACGAAAACAAAGCTTTCAGCATCGATGTGAATGCGTACTTCATAAATCCAACAACACATACCATTTCCATAAGTCGGTCCGAAGATGTAAAGGGTATCGATATCAAAAAAGAGGAAAAAGCTGAAGCCGTATTTAAACTACCATCCCACCAATTACAAGCCGGCGACCCACAGTATGAAATCGCTAAGCTTATGTATCAGGACCTAACAAATAAAAAATTTGATTAGTAATAATTAAATATAATCCCCCATAACAAAAGCCCCACCTTACTATGAACTACATAGCAAGGAGGGGCTTCGTCTTAGTTTAAGAGAGTTTTGTAAGGGATTTATTAGTTAGAGAGATCTATTAATTTATTTTACATCGCTGAAATCGATGTTCATGCCCAAGGCTTTAGCTACGCCTTCACCATAAGCTGGATCACATTGGTAGCAATGTTTTGCATGGCGTTCTTTAATGAAATCAGGTACACCATCCATAGCTGCTGCTGTGTTTTCAAACAAGATTTGCTGTTTTTCAGGGCTCATGAGACGGAACAATTTACCTGGTTGTGTGTAGAAGTCAGAGTCATCTTCGTAGAAGTCGTATTGGTATGCTGCACCAGATACGTCTAGATCAGGGTTTTTGAATTGTGGTTGTTCAGCCCATTCGCCAAAGCTATTTGGTGCATAGCCAATTGTGGAACCATGGTTACCATCTACACGGCCTTGACCATCACGATGGTAGCTGTTTACAGGGCATTTAGGCGCATTAACAGGGATTTGATGGTAGTTTGCACCTAAACGATAGCGTTGTGCATCGGCATAGGAGAACAAACGACCTTGAAGCATTCTGTCAGGGGAGAAGGATACACCAGGAACGATAGTAGACGGTGCAAATGCAGCCTGCTCTACATCTTGGAAGTAGTTTTCAGGGTTGCGGTTAAGCTCCATGACACCGACTTCGATCAATGGGAATTCATCGTGGTACCATACTTTTGTTAAATCGAATGGGTTGTACGGCATGTTGTTAGCTTGTTCTTCTGTCATCACTTGGATGCATAATTTCCATTTAGGGAAATCACCGCATTCGATAGCATCAAAGAGATCGCGTTGATGGCTTTCACGGTCATTAGCCACAAGCTCAGCCGCCTCAGCATTGGAGAGATTTTCAATCGGTTGTTGGCAAACCCAGTGGAATTTAACCCATACGCGTTCATCGTTTTCATTGATAAGACTGTATGTATGGCTACCGAAACCATGCATTGTGCGGTAAGATTTAGGAATACCACGATCACTCATGACGATTGTTACTTGGTGAATAGCCTCTGGCAAGCTAGTCCAGAAATCCCAGTTTGCTGTCGCATCGCGAAGATTTGTCTTAGGATTACGTTTTACAGCGCGGTTTAAATCAGGGAATTGCAATGGATCGCGGATGAAGAATACAGGTGTGTTGTTACCTACGAGGTCCCAGTTACCTTCTTCCGTATAGAATTTTACAGCAAAACCACGAATATCGCGTTCCGCATCAGCCGCACCACGTTCGCCTGCCACTGTGGAGAAACGTACGAATAATGGTGTTTGTTTACCTACTTCAGAGAAAATTTTTGCTTTTGTATATTTTGTAATGTCATTGGTTACTGTGAAAGTACCAAATGCGCCAGAACCTTTAGCATGCATGCGGCGTTCTGGAATTACTTCACGCGCAAAATGGCCTAGTTTCTCCATCAACCAAACATCTTGCATCAATACAGGACCACGTTTGCCTGCTGTGGCAGAGTTGCGATTATCCGGTACAGGAGCGCCAAAGGCTGTCGTTAATTTCTTTTCATCACTCATGTTACAAACTCCTACTTAGAAATACAATATAAGAATCTTCTATATTTACATATTAAATAATTATCCATTAGATAATTATTACTAACGGATAATTATTATTGATATATAAATCATAACATAGTTTTGTTGGAATAACAAGATTAACTTTCCATTAATCATATATACATAATCTTAATGAATATACCTATCAACAGCCTAATAAGTAATATAAAATCCTATCATACCACCTTTGCCATCTAGTATTTTAAGATACACGCCTACT
>ERZ773214.1772-NODE-1772-length-12201-cov-3.347110_pt1 | contig 12201 bp, 10 predicted proteins | sample MGYA00511238_ERZ773214 | MGnify/ENA primary metagenome ERZ773214 (study PRJEB29015, sample SAMEA2738157) | human oral metagenome | biome: human oral; feature: human-associated habitat; material: saliva | place: China | collected 2259 ...
AACCCTAGACCCACTGATTAAGAGTCAGTTGCTCTACCAACTGAGCTAAGGGTGCATACATTCAACTATAATGCTATTTTCTTAATGCTGTGCAAAGGTATTCTTTTTTTGTTTAATAACCAAACAAATGCAATCTTTTTTATAAAAATAATTATTCATTCCTTATGAATATTACTTTTAGATACCTTTTTGTGGTGATATAAGGAATATTTATTACCTTTGCAAGGTATATAAAGAATTATAATTGAAACATAAAATAATCATGAGTAGACAATTAGAAAAGATCAAAGAGCTTATCGCAAAGCGTGAAAAAGCTCGTCTCGGAGGTGGCGAAAAGGCCATAGAAAAACAACATGAACGTGGTAAATACACCGCTCGTGAAAGAATTGACATGTTGGTTGACGAGGGTTCTTTTGAAGAATACGATATGTTTAAGCTTCATCGTAGCCATAACTTCGGCATGGAAAAGAAACAATTCTTAGGAGATGGCGTTGTTGCTGGTAGCGCAACTATCGATGGAAGACTTGTTTATGTATATGCACAAGACTTTACAGTGAACGGAGGATCATTGTCAGAAACAATGTCTCAGAAGATTTGTAAGGTCATGGACATGGCTATGCAGAACGGAGCTCCTATGATTTGTGTAAACGACTCGGGTGGTGCACGTATTCAAGAAGGTATCTGTGCGCTTGCAGGTTATGGTGAAATCTTTGAAAGAAACATTCTTGCTAGTGGTGTTATTCCTCAAATTAGTGCCATCTTTGGTCCTTGTGCAGGTGGAGCTGTTTACTCACCAGCTCTTACAGACTTTACTCTTATGACAGAAGGAACATCATACATGTTCTTAACAGGTCCTAAAGTGGTGAAGACTGTCACTGGAGAAGATGTTGATGCAGAAAGTCTTGGTGGTGCAAGTGTACACTCTACAAAGAGTGGTGTTACTCACTTCACAGCTAAAACAGAAGAAGAAGGCATCGCACTTATTAAGAAATTGTTAAGCTATATCCCTTCTAATAATATGGAAACTGCACCGGTTGTAGAGTGCAACGACCCAATTAATAGAATGGAAGACTCATTAAACGAGATATTACCAGAAGATCCAAACCAAGCATACGACATGTATAAGGTTATCACAGCGATAACTGATAATGGTGAGTTCTTCGAAGTTCAACCTAAATTTGCTAAGAACATCATTACAGGTTTCGCACGTTTCAACGGACAAAGCGTTGGTATCGTTGCTAACCAACCTGCTGCTTATGCTGGTGTTCTTGATGTAAACGCTTCAAGAAAGGGTGCTCGTTTCGTTCGTTTCTGCGACGCTTTCAATATTCCAATTGTGTCTTTAGTTGACGTCCCTGGCTTCTTACCTGGAACAGGACAAGAATATAATGCTGTAATTCTTCACGGAGCACAACTTCTTTATGCTTATGGAGAAGCTACTGTGCCTAAGATCACAATCAACTTGCGTAAGAGCTACGGTGGTTCTCACATCGTAATGGGTTGTAAGCAATTGCGTTCAGACTTGAACTTTGCATGGCCTTCTGCTGAAATCGCTGTGATGGGAGCTGGTGGAGCTGTTGCTGTTCTTTATGCAAAAGAAGCTAAGACACACGAGGATCCACGTTCTTTCCTTGCAGAAAAAGAAGAAGAATACACAGAAATGTTTGCAAATCCTTATCAAGCAGCACAATATGGCTACATTGATGATGTGATTGAACCACGCAATACACGTTTCCGTATCTGTAGAGGATTGGCTCAATTGGCTAACAAACGTCAATCATTGCCAGCTAAGAAACATGGTTGTATGCCAATGTAATTTAAACTTAAAAGCATAATTTATATGGTTAAAGATAAAAATGTTTATGCAGCCATTGCTTTAGCACTTCACGAGTTTAAAGGAAATAACGTGCACGATAAAGAATCGGGCATTATAACCATTAAGCAAAAGCAAACAATGTGGAATGCAAAGTTCCTTTCTTTCACTCAAAAACCAGGACGATAAGGAACGAATAAACGTTACAATGACAAAATAAAAAATTGTAGAAATGAAAGAATATAAATATATCATAGACGGAAAAGAATATAAAGTTGCTATCAATGACGTGGTAGACAATATTGCCAATGTAACTGTAAATGGTGATTCTTTTCAAGTTGAAATGGAAAAAGAGGCTGAACCAGAGAAGAAAAAAGTGGTTCTTGGAAAAGCTGAAAACAAAGCTGAAGAGAGTGAAACAACCACAACTTCTGCTGCAAATGTAAATACAGACAATGCTGTTAAGGCTCCTCTTCCAGGTGTGATTCGTGACATTCCTGTTGCAGTTGGTGACACTGTTGCAGTTGGTGACACTGTTGTTGTGCTCGAAGCAATGAAAATGGCAAACAACCTTGAGGCAGAAAAGGCTGGTAAGGTTACAGCTATTTTAGTGAAAGTGGGCGAGAATGTTCTTGAAGATACAGCACTTGTTGTAATCGAATAAGAGTTTATCGTTTCTATTTTGAAACGACGCTATAAATTAAAAAGGACATGTAGTGATCTTACTACATGTCCTTTTATTTTTCTATACTATCGCTAAGCGAGAATTGTTTGCTTCGTTTAGTGGTATAAATGTTGAATTTTAATTAATGAAACTTTGTCGTTTTCTTGAGATCTTCAGATAATAGTAGTGTTGTTTTCTTTATTCTGATGGTGCAAAAGCATAGCTTTTAAGGCGTAAAAGGAATGATATTACCTTGTAAAAGACATGCTTTTAGAGGGTAATAGTGATTTATTCCTTTTGTTTATAATAGGAATAGAGACTAAAAAAATGGTGTTAGGTCTTAATAGTTAGTCGATAATTCTGATATAATCCTCTTTTCTATTGGCTTGCACTTTGGGCTCATTCTTTTGATAGCCCATAATACAGAAAGCAATGCCCTCATAGTGATCGGCAACTCCCCATTCTTTTAGAAGCTGTTTGCCCTCTTCTAACTTAAAAACTTCTTTTGCTCGGTGAATCCAACAGCTGCCAATACCTTCTGAATGAGCTGCAAGCATAAGGTTTGCCATAACCAAACTGCCATCATAAAGATAGGTTGGGCGATTGGTGTCGGCAAGAACTGCAACCACAACGGGGGCTTTATAGAATGGGTCGATAGGTGAACCGAGCACCTGTGCGTTGAGCTTTGATAAAAGATTGCGTGTTTCTTTGTTATAGACGCAAATCATAATGGGAGATTGTTTGCCCATTCCAGTAGGAGAATAAGTGGCAGCTTTCAGAATTTTATCCATCGTTTCACGAGGTGGAAAACGGTCTTCTTCGTAGCTTTTTACACTTCTTCTTGATATGATGTCTTCAATTGTGCTCATTTTCTTATACTATTTTATATTATTGGTAATCAGTTGTTTTCTTCTTCTATCTTAAATAATAATCTAAGTATAGTTGTTGGATATTTTGTAAAAGCAAAAGTTAGTCCTCCTCGTAGTATTGAGGTAGTTTTCTAAGCTCTTGATAAGTTTGCTGAATATCTTCAGGAGTGATATCAAAATGTTTATCTATAGTTCGTGGATTATCTTGTAAAGAATGAGAGAAAAGCCAATCGTAGGTCTTTTGCAGGTAGAACAAACGAGCAAGAATTCCATGTGATCCGCCTTGTAGCCAATCGTATCTTAAAAGCTTGTCGTTGCCTCCTTCTTGTAGCTTTTCAACTACAATCTGTGATTGTTTCACAGAAACTGCTCTGTCTGCAGTGCCGTGCATGATCCACAAAGGGACCTTTCCAAGAGGCGAAACATCTCTTAACGAGCAACCACCACATAGTGCCATGGCTGCAGCTATCTTCTCTGGATAAGCTCCAACGAAGTCCATTGTGCCATAACCACCAAGACTCATGCCCAAAACATAAACCCTTGTAGTGTCTACTTTGTAGTTTTTCTTGGCCCATTCCAGTAGTTCGTTCAACTTATGAGCATTCCAAGCGCCGCCTGGATTTTGTGGCGCAACGACCAAAGTGGGTATAATTTTACCCTTATCAATTGCGTCTAAAACACCATATCTACGTACCTTTTGGATGTTATTTCCGCACAGACTTGCTCCGTGTAAGAAGATAACAAGGGGTAAGGGGTGTCCGTTGGGTTCGTAATCGTTTGGAGTATAGAGCCAAAAGTTATAGCCAACCGTGTTGAGTTCTTTGTGAATTGAAAACTCGCCATAGTTTGTTTTTTGCGCAAAAGAAGGTGTTCCAATTACAAAAAGTAGGCATATTGCGATAAAAAAATAATGTTTTAAGGTGCTCATAATCAGGCTCTCCGTATTAATTAGTTGTTCGAATCTTTCTTTGTTAAAATCATTTTATAAGCATTTATTTTAAAAGAAAGATGCCAATTCTTCTATTTTGTAAACGAAAAAGAATCTTGATATAAAATCTTTGTAGGTTCTTTGGTTGAATGAACGATGTAAACAAACTTAAAACCAGCCTCTTTATAGCTTTTAAGTCCTGGGTTATCGGTCAACATTTTATGTATTCCTTCGTGAATGGCCTGCTTGTTTTTGTTGACAATTTCTTCGTTGTCGAAAGCGTCTGAGAATGAGCAATAATAAGTATAGCTTTTTGTTGACTTATAGAATACAACACTATCTGTTCTTGTATAGTTAACAGTTGGAGTGGGGCAGAATGATTTTGTGTATTCTTTGGCCTCTCTTTCAGCTTTGTCCTCCAAGCTTTCTTGGCACGATTGCGCACAAAATGCAACGCAAGCGATTAGTGCATATAAAATCTTTCTCATGTTTGTTATATTTTATCGCAAAGATAATAAGAAATTGCGATTAATTTATTAACTTTGCCCTAAATTGTGAATAAGAATTAGTTAATGGATAATATAAGAAACTTCTGCATCATTGCGCATATCGATCATGGTAAGTCTACATTGGCAGACCGCTTGTTAGAGTACACAAACACCATTAAAGTGACAGGTGGACAAATGCTAGACGACATGGATTTGGAGAAAGAACGTGGTATAACTATTAAGAGTCACGCTATCCAAATGGAATATGAAACTGGTGGACAGAAGTATATTCTCAACCTCATTGATACCCCAGGACACGTCGATTTCTCTTATGAAGTATCGAGAAGTATTGCTGCATGCGAAGGAGCATTGCTGCTTGTAGACGCTACTCAAGGCGTTCAAGCACAAACAATTTCGAACCTTTATATGGCTATCGAGCATGATTTGGAGATTATTCCAGTCATTAACAAAGTGGATATGCCAAGTGCAATGCCTGAAGAAGTAGAAGATGAGATTGTAGAACTAATCGGTTGCGACCGAAAAGATATTCTTAGAGCTTCTGGAAAGACAGGAGTAGGAGTGCCAGATCTGCTTGAAGCGGTGGTAAATAGAATCCCTGCACCTAAAGGAGACCCACAAGCTCCATTGCAAGCACTTATCTTTGACTCTGTATTTAACTCATTTAGAGGTATTATCGCATATTTCAAGATAGAGAATGGTAGTATTCGTAAAGGCGACAAGGTGAAGTTCTTTAATACAGGAATGGAGTATGTTGCCGACGAAATTGGCGTTTTAAAGATGGATATGATTCCTCGTCAAGAAGTGAAAACAGGCGAGGTAGGATATATCATCAGTGGTATTAAAGACGCAAAAGAGGTAAAGGTGGGTGATACCATTACGCATGTTGCTACTCCTTGCAGTGCTGCTATCTCTGGATTCCAAGAAGTTAAGCCCATGGTCTTTGCTGGAGTGTATCCAATTGACCCAAGTGATTATGAGAATTTGCGTACTTCTTTAGAGAAGCTTCAGTTGAATGATGCTTCACTTACTTTCTCTCCAGAGTCTTCTATCGCATTAGGTTTCGGCTTTAGATGTGGTTTCTTAGGACTATTGCACATGGAAATTGTGCAAGAACGATTAGACCGAGAGTTCAATATGGATGTTATCACAACCGTTCCGAACGTTTCTTATATGGTATATGAGAAGACTGGAACAGAGAAAGAGGTGCATAATCCATCAGGATTGCCTGAACTTACAGCAATAGATCATATCGAAGAGCCATATATCAAGGCAACTATTATTACCGATACCAATTACATTGGCGGTATAATGAAGTTGTGTTTGGAGAAGAGAGGCGAGCTAATTAAACAGGAATATGTTAGTGGAAATCGTGTAGAATTGCACTTTATGATTCCTTTAGGCGAGATAGTTATCGACTTTTATGATAAGCTTAAGTCTATTAGTAAGGGCTATGCTTCGTTCGATTATCACATCGATTCATTTAGAACATCAAAGCTTGCGAAGCTTGATATCTTATTGAATGGAGAGCCAGTAGACGCTTTGTCAACCTTAACACACCAAGATAACGCTGTTACTTTAGGTCGAAGAATGTGCGAAAAGCTAAAAGACCTTATTCCACGTCAGCAGTTTGATATTGCTATTCAGGCTGCTATTGGTGCCAAGATTGTGGCTCGAGAGACCATTAAATGCGTGAGAAAAGACGTAACTGCCAAGTGTTATGGAGGTGACGTAAGTAGAAAACGCAAGCTACTTGAAAAGCAAAAGAAGGGTAAAAAGCGTATGAAACAGATTGGAAATGTAGAGGTTCCACAGAAGGCTTTCCTTGCAGTTTTGAAATTAGATTAATGTTATAAACCTGACCTACATATATTATGATTAGAAACATAAATGCAGAAGCTATGTCAACTACACCACGAGACATTGCAAGAGAGTTAGCAAGACGCTACAGTACAATGACTCATGAGGAGTTAAATGTATTGGAACGCATCATCATTCCCATGCGATTTGCGAAGGGAAGACAGATCTTATCAGAGGGCGAAGTGTGCCGAAATATCTATTATTTAGATAAAGGTTTGATCCGACAATACTATCTAAAGAATGGCAAGGAGGTAACAGAACACCTTGGTTCAGACCACTCTATCTTTATGTGTATTGAGAGTTTGTTTAAAGAAGAACCAACAACTCTACAGGTAGAAGCGCTTGAACCTAGCTTTGTTTATGCTCTTCCAAAAGCAGATTTAGAGCGTATTGCGTTGCATAATGTCAATATTCAGATGATGTATCGAAAGATCTTAGAAGAGAGTTTGATTATTTCTCAGATACATGCTGACTTAGTTCGTTTCGAATCTGCGAAGAATAGATATCAAAAGATGCAAAAACTTTATCCGCAAGTGATATTAAGAGCTCCGCTAACTTACGTGGCAAACTATCTACAAATGACTCCTGAGACATTAAGTAGAGTAAGAGCTTCATTGCTATTTGATTAAAGTTTAGTTCTAATTCATAACAATATATATTCTATATTGCATCTAGATTTTGATAGAAAGGTATAGAATAGAGTTATTTTTGTGGGTTCATGTGTGGTTTAAATATCGCTATAAAGTTGTAATAACTTTGTAGTTTAAGATAAAAAGAGAGATGCAATAAGGATAATTTCCTACATTGCATCTCTCTTTGTTTGGTTAATTAAGGTTGGGATATATTCTGTTTTAGTATAACTTCATTTGTTATTATCCTTCGACTTGTTGTCGAACACCTTCATTACTTATTTGTATAAGTAGCGTTTAATACTCTTCTTAGGAGTCTTTTCAAACTCCTCTTCGTGTAAAATAATCTCCGAAACCTTGCTGTATCCAGGCATCATTTCGTTTAATGTTTGAAGGTTTTGAGTCATAACCTTTTCTATGTCATCTATTGAGAAGCCCATCGATTCAGCCTCTTCCATATCAGGATGCACCAAAGCAACAAGCTTTTCTTCTCTTTGAAGGACAATACTTTCTCCTACAAGAGCAAGAGAATTAAGCTTATCTTCAATCTCTTCAGGATAGATGTTTTGTCCATTCGAACCTAAAAGCATATTCTTAGAGCGACCTTTAATAAAGATATTGCCATCTTTATCCATAATTCCAAGGTCACCAGTATGATACCAACCGTTACTGTCTAACACTTGGTTTGTAGCCTCTTCATTCTTGTAATAGCCCAACATAACATTGAGACCTTTAACAATAATCTCTCCAGGTATGTTTTGAGGGTCGCTACTTTCAATTTCAACTTGCATGTGAACAACAGCCTTACCACATGAGCCAGGCACGAAATCATTATAGTCTGAATAAGCAATAATAGGTGCACATTCTGTTGTACCGTATCCAACAGTATAAGGGAAGTTGATCTTATGTAAGAAATTTTCAATCTCTTGGTTAAATGCAGCACCACCAACAATGATCTCATAGAAGCGTCCTCCAAAGGCATTCTTCACCTCTTCGCAAATCTTTTGATTTACTTTCTTGCTCACAACAGGCATGTTAAGCAACAGCTTCATCAAGTTGTTTTGAATCTTTGGGAATACTTTCTTACGAATAATCTTTTCAATTACCAAAGGAACCGCAATGATAACAGCAGGCTTCACCTCTGCAAATGCTTGTGCAATGATTGCAGGACTAGGAATTCTTGTTAAGAAATAGATGTGACATCCAATGAGGAATTCAAATAAGAATTCGAACATCATACCATACATGTGTGCCATTGGCAAGATGCTAATGATGTTGTCGCCACGAGAAACCTTATCACCTAGCACTCCAGTAGCGAAGTCATAGTTACTCCATAGAGCTCTTGCAGGGATCATTACACCCTTAGAAAAGCCTGTAGTCCCACTTGTATAGTTGATAAGAAGAAGTTCTTCAGGGCTTTCTTCCTTATAATAATTAACGTGTTCTTGTCTGAAATACTTTGGATATTTATGACCAAAGATCTCGTTTAGATGTTCTCTTGCATAAGTAAGTTTCTCACTTCTTGAAACAAGGACAGAGAAATCAGGAATAAACAAGATACCTTCTAGATGAGGCATTTCCTCTTCTTGGATAGTTGGAGCAACCATATCGCCCACAAAAAGCAACTTAGCTTCGCTGTGATTCACGATGTTGTGAACTTGGTCGGACATAAATTCGTGTAAGATAGGCACAGCAACAGCACCATAAGTAAGGGTTGCAAGGAACACAACAGCCCAGTTAGAGCTATTTCTTCCGCATATTGCTATCTTGTCGCCTTTGTCTATTCCACTATTTTGGAAGATGATATGAAGCTTCTCTATCTTACGAGCAACGTCACGATATTGTAGAGTTGCACCCTTATAATCGGTTAAAGCATCAAGCTCCCAATTCTTAATTATCGACTGTTCAATAAGACTATTAAAACTAGGTATTTCCATTTTACTTTGTGTTCAAAATCAATATTCTATGTCGTTTTTGTCTGTTCTCTTCACAATTATATTGCAATTGTGTTGGCATTCATTATTTATCTGTCGAAAAATAGATATATGCACATTAAAGAGAATTATGTGCAAAGGTAGTGCTAATTTATTTGTTAACAAAATTTTTTCTTCCTTTTGTCGTCTATTTATCGTGCTTTTTCACGATAATTGCCTATTCCTCTCGTTTGCATCGCTTTCTTTCCTTATTTTAATAGGTAGACATCGGCTTAAAAGGTACGCCGCATTTCAACCTTTCTCTTATCTTTTTCATTTGTCTGCCTATATTGTTGCTATTCAATTAGATAAAGAACTGCCACGCAATAGCATTACTTTTGCTCTATAATCTCAATGCTTTTAGACTGCAAAGTCAATGCTTTTGTGATGTAAACTCATTGCTATTAAAATGTGAAAGAAAAGAATGTAGGTCTTTATCTCCTTATTTCTTTGTCTAATTTGTTTTAAAATGTTAACTTTGTAGGATATAACTACATCGTCACAACATTCCTTTTCCACAAGGTGCAGGTTGAGGTTAGATGTAAGTAAACAATCTATTTCAATATTAGAACGATCTGTATCTTTTTCATTCTTGAATAACGAACGCCTATATTGATTGCTATTTTTGATGAAGAAGCTGCTAGATAGAAAACAAAGAAAAATAAATGGACACTCTAAAATTATATAAGGTTGCTGCTGAAAATGGCGAATATAGTTGTAATGAGGTTGAAATATCAGTAGACGAGTGGTTAAATTTACTTCAAGATGAGAGAGCGGAGCCTTATATTGAAACGCTTTCTTACTTTCTTAATGAGCCGAATTACACCACCTCGTGTAAGAGTCTTGCTCTGAAATATGGTGAAACACCCTTTCATTTCAGTGGAAAAATAACGCACTTTTCAAAGTGGGTGCAAGCAAAACTCAATAGGTTTAAACTTCAAGATGTTGATGGAAGTGACTCATATTGGTACATCACAATGCAAAAAGGGTGGAAAGCAAAGGAAGGTTTTCAATGGCAATTGCGAAAAGAGTTGGCTGATGCCTTGCAACTTTATTTGAAAGAGAATAAGAAGAATACTAAAATACAGATAAAAGATAATACAAAGATGGCAAAAGAAGGGTTATATGATGAAATAATAAACTTGCTAAAAGCAAACCATAATCTTGTTTTAACGGGTGCACCTGGTACGGGAAAAACCTATATGGCATGTGAAGTTGCAAAGCTAATGGGAGCAGAAATAAAATTTGTTCAGTTTCATCCATCGTATGATTACACCGACTTTGTAGAGGGATTGCGTCCAACGGATTCGCTAGAAGGACAAATAGGCTTTGAGCGTAAGGATGGAATTTTCAAGGATTTTTGTCGTGAAGCAATTGTTAAAGCTTTGCGAGAACAAAAGAAAAAGGTTGCAGTTAGTAATGTTCAAAAGGTAAATGAAAAACCTTTTGTGTTGATTATTGATGAGATAAATCGTGGAGATGTGTCTAAAATATTTGGTGAATTGTTCTATGCAATAGACCCTGGATATAGAGGAAAGACTGAAAACTTGGTGCAGACACAATATCAAAACCTTGTTTCTGATACTGATGTGTTTGCAAAAGGATTCTATGTTCCCGAAAATGTTTATATTCTTGCCACCATGAACGATATCGATAGGTCGGTAGAGTGTATGGATTTTGCAATGCGTAGACGTTTTGTTTGGAAAGAAATAACTCCTTCTGATACTGATTATATGCTATCTAATCTTGAAAAAGTACAAGAAGCACAAGAAAAAATGGCGGCTTTAAATGCTGAAATAGCAAAAACCGAAGGATTGGGAAGTGCTTATCAAATTGGTCCTGCTTACTTTAAGAAATTAGAAAAGAATGGTAATGATTTCGATAAGCTATGGACTATGAATATAGAACCTTTGTTGAAGGAATATCTTCGTGGATTTCGTGATGCCGAAAAGTTATTGAACGGCTTTAAAGCAGCGTATTACGGAGAGAATGAGAGTAAAGAAGTTACGGAATAGAAGCTAATTAATGGAAATAGAACTAACGGATAATAACAGAGGAAATAGAAGTGAAGGTGTGTTGGATAGAAAAGCAATAGCACCTCTATTTCCTATTGCCAATAAAACGATAGATGCTCTTTGTAGCGAGAATAACAATCTACTTATCTTTCCAGATGTAATTAAAAAGACAAAAGATGAAATTCAAAAAGAATGTATTTTCAACGTAGAAAGCACTGAAAATACAGATGAAGTGCGTATCACTACTGGTAATATGATGGGCTTTATTGGGGTAGGTGACTTAAAAATAAAAATCAAATCCCGATTTGATAGCGGTCGTAACGACTACTTTTTGCATTATATGCTTCAGCGAGTGATGTCGTTTACTCTTTTCGATCTCAATCATAATAATGAGCAAGAAGATGTCTTCGGCTTTTTGATGTTTATGTTTCCTGCTCTTTTAAGGGCTGCCTTGAAACAAGGACTTTATAGAGAATATCAAACTTTTAAATATAATGATTCGAAGATAAAGGGAACTATTGATATCAATAGGCATGTTGCAAAGAATGTTCCTTTTATGGGAAAGGTGGCATATTCTACTCGTGAATATGCGCAAGACAATGATATTACAGAATTGATTAGGCATACTATTGAGTTTATGAAGACTAAAAAGTATGGTCAATCTATTTTAAATATCGATTCAGCAACAAAAGATAATGTAAAAACAATCATCAGAGCCACACCTTTATATAGTAGAAATGCACGCCATTCTGTTATCAATAGCAATATAAAAACAAAGATTCATCCTTATTATACTGCTTATGTTGCGCTTCAAACGCTTTGTATGCAGATTTTAAGAATGGAAGAAGTGAGATATGGAAAGGACGAAAAAGAGTTGTCTGGAATATTGTTTGATGGTGCATGGTTATGGGAAGAATATATTAATATATTATTAAGTTCTCACT
>ERZ773214.1773-NODE-1773-length-12192-cov-16.065173_pt1 | contig 12192 bp, 11 predicted proteins | sample MGYA00511238_ERZ773214 | MGnify/ENA primary metagenome ERZ773214 (study PRJEB29015, sample SAMEA2738157) | human oral metagenome | biome: human oral; feature: human-associated habitat; material: saliva | place: China | collected 2259 ...
CAGAGCGAACACCCTCGTAGTGTTGAACGCCTTACAATGATGATGATTAATAATGGGTATAAAACAATTATCATCTTTGGCGGTGATTCTGCACTGAATGATGCAGTTAATTGCTTAATGTCTTTGGATCCAGCAATTCGTGAGAGTATTTCATTAGGAGTAATCCCGAATGGTGTAATTAATGATTTTGCTCATTTTTGGGGATTTGATGAATATAAACTTGAGCAGACCATTGAATGGCTTAGTAAGCGGAGAGTCAGAAAGGTAGACCTTGGTTGTATACGTTATCGCAATAGAAAAGAAGAAAGTTGTCATCGTTATTTTTTGAATTGTGTGAATGCTGGCTTGGTCGCAACAATCATGGGGCTTCGCCGTCGTACACGCCATCTTTTTGTTTCTCGCACATTGTCATTCATCTTTTCTAGTCTTCTTTTACTCTTCCAGAGAGTTGATTTCTTAATGCACCTTCATATCGATACAGAAGATATTAAACGCCGATTAATGACGGTTTGCATCGGTAACGCTTTAGGTTATGGACAGACTCCTAGTGCAGTTCCGTATAATGGTTTGTTAGACGTCTCTGTTGTTTCTCAACCTAAAACCCTACAGACAATAGAAGGATTATATCTTTTGTTACGAGGTAGAATACTAAACCATAAGGGTGTACGAGCTTATCGCACAAAGGAACTAGAATTGCAAGTTGACGAACATACACCAGTTAGTGTTGATGGAAGATTACTTAATGGTACGCCTGTAGGAGTATGTAAATTAAGCGTAAAGAAAGAGGTTCTCAATTTTTTAATACCTGACCTATTATAAATAATAGGTGGATTAGGTCTGGAACTCTTGAAATTCTTTTTACGATGCAGAATCTTACTTTTACACCCTCATGTGGAAAATAATAAGCTCTATCTAGTGCCATTTCAAAAAAAAAGTGTATCTTTGTAGCCTATAATTCATTGTTATAAACCTGATATGATAATTTCAATATTTCAATTTGACAATAAAAGAACAGTCTTTTCAGCACAGAATACTCTATTGCAAAGAGGTTTTCTCGCTCTTTCCCTCCTACTTTCTGCAACAGCCAACTACGCTGAGGATGTTGATTTCAACACTGCTTTGCGCATTGCAAGAACGTATGTAAATGTAAGCAAAAAGGCTGCCCAAAACGTAAAAACACGTGCTGCTGCAACTGCGACACCACAACCTTACTATGTTTTCAACGATGATGCAGGCAAAGGCTTTGTTGTCGTTGCGGGCGATGATAAGATGGGTGAGGTGTTGGCTTACAGCAACGAGGCTTCGATTGATATGGCTAACCTTAATCCCGAAGCACGTTATCTCTTTGATGCTTATCGACAAGTATATGAGGAGTTGAGGAAAAACAAAGCTCTTACCACACGTGCAGGAGCAGCTACAAAGACAACTGATGCAGTACAGCCATTGCTGAAAAGCAAGTGGGGACAGGACTATCCATACAGCAAGCAGACTCGTTACATGACGGGGTGTGTAGCTACTGCGGTTGCACAAGTGATGTATTTCCATAAATGGCCAGCACAAGGAAAGGGACAAGAAAGCTATACGGTGAAGTTTGATAACACTGTTCGCTCAGCCGATTTCACACAGTCACGTTATGATTGGGACAATATGCTGCCCAATTATAACCGTAGAAACGTTACTGCACAGCAGGAAGATGCAGTGGCATTGCTGATGAATGATGTGGGTATTGCTACCAATATGCAGTACACTGATGGTGCAAGTGGTACACAGAGTTATATGGCTGAGCGTGCTTTGCGCAATTACTTCGACTATGATGCCTCAATGGTAACAAGAGCAAACGAGGGTGTTGATAACTTTATCGAGATTGTAAAGAAAGAACTCCGCAATGGTTTCCCACTCTACATATCTGGTGATTCGAAGACTGGAGGTGGTCATGCGTGGGTTTGCGATGGCTTTGATGAAGAGGATAGGTTCCACATGAACTTTGGATGGAATGGTCAAGCAAATGGCTATTACTCACTTGCTACCTTGAGTGTAACGTCTACAGGTAGTGAGTTTAACGGCGCACAGCATAGCTTCAACCTTAGACTTCATGTCATTGCAATACATCCCAACAAACCTAATACGCCTAAGATTGATGATGATATAGCGTATCAGTCGCCTAATATCAAGTTTAACAACGATGGTATGATGGCGTTCGTAGGGGATGCTCCTACCACAACATCCGATGCATCAAAGGTGATGTATACAGGGTTTATCAACCAGGCTAATGCTGTTCTTGTGGGCGACATCGGTTTAGGTATCTATGACCAAGAGGGCAAACTGGTAAAGGTAACACCTTACGGACAGGACGGAAGGAAGATATTCAGCAAAGAGCGATTTGTCTTTAACGATGGTGAGTGGGTTTCTGGAGGTGTGATTAATGATAAGGTAACCTTCACACTCGACTTTAAGTCATTGACTAATGGCACCTATTCACTCTATCCTATTGCTGCACGAATGCTGGAAGATGGCACGTTAGGCGCTTGGGCAAGAATGAAGACTGCCCCTCGTATCGTGATGCAGGTCGAGAACAGTAAAATAACTTATTTAGAGTTGCCAACGGAAAAGCCGACCTTCCAGCTCACAGCCGAACCTAAGTTAGACAACAAAGTGATGTTAGGTGAGCCGAATGTACTCCGTCTGAACATCCGAAAACTGGATGCTAACATCTTCTATGGAACCGTAAAGGTGGAACTAATTAACAATGATAATAAGGTAGTATATACCACTGAAACTGCAGGAACAATAGACTTTGATACCTTCACAACCAAGCGTGTTAGACTGCCGTTCAACCTTCCTTACGACATTGCCTCGGGTACTTATCATTTACGCACGACCATCACTAATACCGACAACGTAAGCTGTCAGGTACATGAAAGAGCCTCACAAGAACCTTATACGCTCACAATTGAGGAAAAGAGTCAGGCTGGTATCTTCTCAAAAGCGACTGTTTATGCGCAAGATGATGAGGAAGGAAGTGTGCAAATGGAGAACTTTGATGTATCAAAAAGTCCAACCTTCAGAGTCGCATGTATTGCCACCCTTGCAGAGAACGTACAATATAAGGGTGGTCTGACTCTCTATCTTATCGACACTGTGACAGGTATGTCTATCCAAGTGACAAAGAATCCGATACAGGTAGACCTCGCACAGGCTGATAATATGGCAATAATAACCAGCGACTGGATTAACCCAAAGACCGAAAAACTCATCAATAACCGACGTTATCGAGTGGCATTGTTTGGTGTGGTAGACGGAAAGAATGTCGACTTATTACCAAATTCGACAACGTCACCTTACCTTTCCCTTATCAATGGACCGTATGACAAATATCCTGAGGGAGGAACAGATGGTGTGGAAGAAGTGAGCATCAAACCTACACTGCAGTTCGTTGACGGATGCTTACACATACAGCAGCAGGGCTTGAAGCGTGTGGAGGTATATGGTATGAATGGTATATTGGTAGCAAGTAGTGCTGCAGGTGGTACCGACAATCTTACCCTCTCCATTCCAAAGGGAACCTACGTGGTACGCATCATCACACAAAGTAGTCGTTACACAAGCGTTATCCGATAAACAACTATCCAATAACAAAGAGCGAGTACCTATCCCGGCACTCGCTCTTTTTCTATCTTTTAATAATCTATTCGTACTCCGCACATATGGTGCTTACCAACAGCACCACACGTGCTGACGCTAAGCACCAATGGTGCTGACTACTAATCAGTGTCTACAACTAGACTATTTCAACACACCAAGTTCCTTACCAATCTTAATGAAAGCGTTGATACACTTGTCAAGTTGCTCACGATTATGACCAGCTGAGAGCTGAACACGAATACGAGCCTCGCCCTTTGGTACCACAGGATAATAGAAACCAGTTACATAGATACCCTCTTCAAGGAGCTTAGCTGCATATACCTGAGACAACTTAGCATCGTAAAGCATTACCGCACAGATAGCACTCTGGGTTGGTTTAATATCAAAACCAGCAGCCATCATCTTATCGCGGAAGTAGTTAACGTTCTCAACAAGCTTGTCATGAAGTTCATTACTCTCCTTCAACATCTTGAACACTTCAAGGCTGGCACCGATAATACAAGGTGCAAGTGAGTTAGAGAAGAGGTATGGACGACTGCGCTGACGAAGCATGTCAATGATTTCCTTGCGGCCAGTAGTAAATCCTCCGAGTGCACCACCAAATGCCTTACCGAGTGTACCCGTGTAGATATCTACACGATCATAGGTCTTGCAGAGTTCGCTTACACCATGACCAGTAGCACCAACAACACCGGCAGAGTGAGACTCATCAACCATCACGAGAGCGTTATACTTCTCAGCGAGGTCGCAAATCTTGTCAACTGGAGCAACGTTACCGTCCATAGAGAACACACCATCCGTAACGATGATACGGAAACGCTGTTCCTGTGACTCTTGTAGACAACGCTCAAGGTCTGCCATGTCAGCATTTGCATAGCGATAACGCTTCGCTTTACAAAGGCGTACACCATCAATAATAGAGGCGTGGTTGAGTGCGTCAGAGATAATAGCATCCTGATCGGTGAGCAATGGCTCAAAGACTCCACCATTAGCGTCAAAGCAAGCAGCATAGAGAATAGTGTCTTCAGTCTTGAAGTAATCAGAGATGGCAGCCTCAAGTTCCTTGTGGCTGTCCTGTGTTCCACAGATAAAACGAACAGAGGACATACCGAATCCTCGTTTGTCCATCATCTTCTTAGCACCTTCTATCAAACGTGGATGATTAGAAAGACCAAGATAATTGTTTGCACAGAAGTTCAAAACTTCCTTACCTTTTACTTCGATTGCTGCACTTTGAGGACTCTCAATGATTCTTTCTTCTTTGTAAAGTCCTGCTTCTTTAATCTCAGCAAGTGCATTACTGAGATGTTCTTTCATCTTACCGTACATAACATTAGATTTTATTTATTAGTAGGCAAAGTAACTTATAAAAAACGAGAAAAAGGACGTTAAGGAGTTTTTTTTTACGTGATGACTTAATTTTTTAATAATTTTAATACCTAATAGTGCGTTATCAACAAAAAATATGCTTACTTTGCAACCAGTTATATTTAAGCTTAACAATATTTATGAAAAATGTATTGGTCATAGGCTCTACAGGTCAAATCGGCTCAGAGCTTACCCGAGAACTTAGAAAACGTTATGGAAACGACAGCATTGTTGCTGGTTACATTAAAGGAGCAGAACCTAAAGGTGAACTGAAAGAAAGCGGTCCATCAGCAGAGGCCGACGTTACTAACCCAGAGATGATTGCCGATGTTGTTAAGAAATACAACATTGACACCATCTACAACCTTGCAGCATTACTCTCTGTAGTTGCAGAAAAGAAGCCTCAACTGGCTTGGAAAATCGGTATTGACGGCCTGTGGAACATCTTGGAAGTAGCACGTGAGAACAATTGTGCGGTCTTTACTCCAAGTTCTATCGGTTCATTCGGTTTGAGTACACCTCACACACAGACACCACAGGACACTGTTCAACGCCCTGGTACAATCTATGGTGTGTCAAAGGTTACCACAGAGTTACTCAGCGACTACTACTTTAAGAAGTATGGTGTTGATACCCGTTCAGTACGTTTCCCAGGTTTGATTTCCTACGTTACACCTCCTGGTGGCGGTACTACAGACTATGCAGTTGACATCTATTACGCTGCTGTTCGTGGCGAGAAGTTCGTGTGTCCTATCAAGAAGGGAACACTGATGGACATGATGTACATGCCAGATGGTTTGCACGCAGCTATCTCATTGATGGAAGCTGACCCAACTCGTTTGGTTCATCGCAATGGTTTCAACATTGCTTCAATGAGCTTCGACCCTGAAGAAATCTTCAATGCTATCAAGCGTTACAAGCCTGACTTTGAGATGGAATACGACGTAGACCCACTCAAGCAGGGTATTGCTGACAGTTGGCCAGACAGTCTTGACGACAGTTGCGCACGCGCTGAATGGGATTGGAAACCTCAGTATGACCTCGACGCTATGACTGTTGACATGCTGAAGAATCTTGAAGCTAAGTTGAAATAAGTCTAAAACACAAGAGATAGATTAGCATAAGCTTGAATATAGTACGTATTAAACTACTCTATCAGGCTATAATCTAAATAGTATAAAGAATCAAAGAGGTGGTTGCCAGCATGGCAATCACCTCTTTTTATTTATTACAAATGTTCCCTCGGATGCGCACTTATTCATCACCACCAAACATTCAACACCCAACACTCAAACAAAACATGTTCCCTCGAATGCGCACTTGGCATTATCAGCCAACATTCATCACCCAACAACCAGACAAAACATGTTCCCTCAGATGCGCACTTTGCTTCCTCTGGAGATTTATTTTCATGAAAAAAAATAATTATTTACGTGAGAAGAAATATTTTTCTTCATGAACAAAAATATTTATTTTCATGAAAATAATTCGCACATCAAGCACACTTTTCTTATAAAAGAAAGAAATACAAGCCTTTACAGCAATACTTTCATTACCGATTTAGCCTACTATTATCTTCAAACACACGAATGGGTTAATATTTATTTCTTTCCGTATCTCTACTTATCGACGGATATTCCACATCGGCGTTTCGCCTCCTCCAAAGAGAACATCTATGTTAGCACCATTCTTCTTTTCGATAACATCCCATGCACGCAACTGTATGAACTGTGCTGGAGAGAGGTTTAGTTCGGTCATATAAGCCTTGTCAGCCACCGCCTTATTACGCTCAGCCTTAGCACGTGCAAGTTCCATTTCAGCACGTTTCTCTTGTGTTTGCTTTGCCTGAATACTTGCAGCAGTCTTGTTCATCTCTTCCAACTGCTCCTTGTTAGGCATCACACGGTCGGTAATTACCTGTTGAATATCAATAGGAAAGTTTGCCTTTCGTGACAAAGAGGCTATATACTGGCGCATAGACTGCTTAATACGGTCATCGAACTTTGCAAGAACCTCACGATTACTCATCAAGTCGAATGGCGAACAAGAGGATACATACTCACGCACTTTATTGCGGAAATAAGGTTCAATGAAGTTCTCAAACCAGTTTTCTCCATAGTTCCTCAGCAAGTCAGGGGTCTGTCCTTTCTTCACTTGGATAATCATATACATATTAACATCAAGTGGAGTATTGTCGTTTGAAAGCAAATCATCAAACTGGAACTGCATCTTCTGTGGCAGGATATTAAAGTAGACAGCGGTCGTTGTTGGTGCTATCAGTGTAATTGAATTTACTGGTTCATCAGCAACACGTGTACTACCAAAGAAGATAGGCTTCATCTTTAATGCCGCTTCTTGGTCGTAAGAAGGATTTACAAACGAGAAGAAAACAAGACCAATAGCACAAAAAGTGACTACAAGAGCTACTGGAAGCAATATTTTTTTAGGATTATTCATACCAAAGAAATCTTTAAGATTAAAACTTGAATACTGTTGGTTAGCTTGTTTTGAATTGAATTTCATATCAAATGAGGTTATAATTGTATATGCTAAAATAGGTATCTTATCATTGCAAAGATAATAAAAAATATAATATGTGACAAACAAAACATTGTATAAGTAGTACCTATAGAATGTTTTAAAAGAGCTTACAATACATTTGTACGCTATACAAGAAATGCAAATAGATACTATATTGATATTATCCTCTACAAACAACTTATTCCTATTAGCCTAATTAGGTTAATTGGTCCAATTGGACTAATTGGTTATCATTTTGTCCTATTTTTTCACATCATGATTTTGAATACATGCTCTTTTGGCTTCTTAAAGACGCCTAATTGGCTTGCAAAAGATGCCCTTTAAGAGCCTTACTAACGCCCTTTTGAAGTCGAATTAAGCACCTTTTGAAAGCCTACTTTGCAACTACTTGATAACAAGCAACTTACAGTGACGCTGAAACAGTTCACTTTTAAGCTATTTTCCTACCTTTTCTCTGAATATTTTGTCAATATATTTCTTCGCCTCACTACGCTAAAATTCACACGGAAGAACGTAGGTTATGGAGCTTTTATTTAAGGATACGTTGCCTACAGAGGCACCAATGGTGTAGGGAGTGAAGGAGTATAACAGCAATGTTTATTGGGGAAAACAAATGACAAAGATATTAGAAGAAAATCATTTGCTATCTAAAATTAGGCTAATTAGACTAATTAGGCTAATTAAACTTATTGTTCTCATTGACCACCCAACACCCATCAGCCATCACCTAACACCCTTTCTGCTTCTTGGAGGATTTCCTTATGGTCAAACGCTAAGTCGGGAAGTTCGGTCAAGGAGAACCACTTTGCTTGTGCAGCATCGTCCAAACCGCTGACTTCTGCAGGTTTGTCAAGAATCGTGTAATAAGCCACGGTGATAATACGCTCACGTGGATCACGGTCGACAGCATCAAAGATACCAACGCGATGCAGCTCGCCAACCACTAAACCAGTCTCTTCTTTCAACTCACGACGAGCAGCATCAATCGTTGTTTCGTCAATATCCATGAAGCCACCGGGGAATGCCCATTTCCCCTTACAAGGTTCGTTTTTCCGCTGTATCAACAGCAGTTTCATCCCCTCATCAGTGCGGGCAAAAACAAGACAGTCAGCCGTTACGGCTGGGTGTGGGTAATTGTATGTGTACATTAGGAGTATTAATTTGTTTCGTGTACTTCTCTCCAGATTTCTTCTGAAAGATATTTTTCACTGCGACAATGTAAATCAGCAATCCCCTCTTCTATCATATTAGAGGTTTCCGAATTATAATACATATCAGTTGCTTCACTAAGAGAGATTCCATACATTGTACTAAGCATTTGAATAACTCTTGCACATCGTGCGCTCTTTATAATCTGTGTACTATCCTCATTCATATCTTTTCACTTCCTATAAAAACGAGACAAGTTCGCAACATCTTCTCAGAACGAATACAATATTGTATATTGGGCTTCTCAAACTTCAATAATCCTAATGCCTCTTCCTGAGATAACTCGCCCATAAAATACCTATCTAATGTAAGAATGACCTTATCATTGGCAATACCACCAACTACCATATCATAATTACAGCTATCTTTTCCATCACGACATTGTGCCACAAAATCAAGCCATTCTTGGTCATAAGAACCAAATTTCTTTATTATCCATTGTGCTTCATCCGCCAAGTTCAGCTCATAGGTATTCAGCCATGCTTCGTTCCCCCTACGCTTAAAGCGTTGTGCATATCGCACCGCCTGATCATATATAGACGTCAGATAAAATCCACATCCAAAGTCCAAATACTTACGTGAGTGTAAAGTATCTGGTTGCTCAATGCTTGTATTAGAAGAATGATACAGTTTCATATCTTATAAAACTCCTTTCTCTTTCATGTATTCCGTTAAATCTTCCATCAGATAACGAGAGCCGAATGTATGCAAGACATCATAAGAAGGCACAATATATTCATCCAGTATACCAGAGGTTTTCAACCTACGATACACTTCTTGTTGTGGTAGTTTCAGCATTACTGACAACTTGCCGATGCAATAAGTAACAAACTCTAATGTCTTTTGATCCATATCATTACTCAACTTAAAAACAATAAGCTTATAAGTAGGGCAAATATACAAATAATATATGAGATTGAACATTATCTTACAGAATAATTCTCTGATATGAATATTTAAGCAATAAAAAGTATGAAAAATATTCTTTCCGTTTGAGTATTCTATCCATTTTTTTCTTACCTTTGCGCTCAATGGAATTTAGAACAATTGTCAACATCCCCCGTCCAACATTTGAGTTGGAACCTTGTGAGCGGATTCTATTTGTAGGGTCGTGCTTTGCCGACAATGTTGGTAAGCGATTCGAAGAAGAGAAGTTTCGTGCCATGGTAAACCCCTTCGGTGTGATGTATAACCCTGTTTCAGTGCTACATACGGTGAAGAAGGTGGCAAACCATACGTTTGACACAGCCGTATTCACATTGGGAACAAACCATGTCTATGTGGAACGAGCTACAGGCGAAATTGTTGACAACTGCCAGAAACGTCCACAACGAGAGTTTGAAGAGCGCGAACTTACGGTTGAGGAGTGTGCCGACGCACTGCGCGCGGCGATCACCCTACTACGCCAAGCGAATCCAAAGGTCAACGTCATTATCACGGTCAGCCCTATCCGTTATGCCAAATATGGCTATCACGGAAGTCAGTTGTCAAAGGCTGTGCTGCTGTTGGCTGCCGACAAGGTGATTAAGGAAGAAGGAGAGAGGGTCTATTACTTCCCAGCCTATGAGATTGTGAACGACGAACTGCGCGACTATCGTTTCTACAAAGCAGATATGCTGCACCCCAACGAGCAGGCTGTGGAATACATCTGGGAACGCCTTGTCGATGTGTATTTCTCCGCCTCAGCCAAAGAGTTTCTGCGCGAGTGGAAACCTGTGAAGGAAGCCCTTGCCCACCGTCCTTTCAACCCGGAAAGCAGCGAATACAAGGATTTTGTGGTGCGAACAATGGAGCAGGCAAAGCTATTGGCACAAAAGTACAACGGATTAACAGTAGAAAACCAATGAACACGGAACAGATTTTAGCGCATCTTGCCAGACACAATGTAAAGCCTACTGCCAACAGAATACTGATTGCAGAGGCTATTTCGCAATATAACGGACCTGTTTCGATGAAGGAATTGGAAACGAAACTGCAGACCATAGACAAGTCGAGCATATTCCGTACACTCACATTGTTCAGCAATCAGCACGTTGTACACCAGATGGAAGACGGCAACGACATTGTTCGCTACGAGCTTTGCATGAGCAACGACGATGAAACCGACAGCGACATGCACGCCCACTTCTATTGCGAGCAGTGCCAGCGCACCACTTGTCTGCACGAAGTGGACATTCCCGAAGTCCGCTTGCCCGAGGGTTACAGACTCTCTAACGTAAACTTTATGCTGAAAGGAATATGTCCTGAATGTGCGGCAAAGCAGAAACGATAAGGATAAAAAAGGTGAAAAAGAAAGTCAAAGCTATACAGCAACTTCGTTTTTGCAGTATCTTTGCACTCTGTAAATTATAGAAAGCAACCGACATCGTACATTTTATAGTAGCCGGCAGGCTTTCCTTCAATATTTCAACAATGAACTATTCAATAGAAAAAATAACACAATTCATAAATGCAGAACGGTATGGTGATGCTGCTGCGAGCATCAGTTTCCTGCTGACAGACAGCCGTTCGCTCTGCTTTCCCGAAGAAACGCTGTTCTTCGCACTAAGGTCTGACCGCAACGATGGGCATCATTACATTCCCGAACTGTATCGTCGTGGTGTGCGAAACTTTGTGGTTGAGAACGTTCCCGACAACTTTTCTACGCTTTACAAGCACGCAAACTTCCTGAAAGTGAGCAACACGCTCGTTGCCCTTCAGCAGCTTACAACTCACCATCGCAAGGCATTCGATATTCCTGTCGTCGGTATTACAGGGTCGAACGGCAAGACAATGGTGAAAGAATGGTTGTCGCAACTGCTCTCCTACGATAGGAATGTAACGCGTTCGCCCAAGAGTTACAACTCGCAGATAGGCGTTCCGCTGTCGGTTTGGTTGCTGAATGAAAGTTCGCAAATTGGTTTAATCGAGGCAGGAATCAGCAAAGTAGGCGAAATGCAGGCGTTACACGATATCATTCTGCCTACGGTGGGCGTACTGACGAGTCTTGGAGCTGCCCATCAAGAAAACTTTTCGTCGTTGGAAGAGAAGTGCAACGAGAAGCTGTTGCTGTTCAAAGGCACGCAAGCCTTGGTCTATCAGCTCGACGACAAGATAGCAGCGAAGTGCATAACAGCAGCCCATTACGATGGGCAACTGCTGGCGTGGTCGGAACACGACACCACTGCCGCCTTCTATGTAAACAGCATTGAGAAGCACGAAACAACATCGACCATCAACTATATATGGCAACAGACTACGCAAGGAAGCTACACTCTGCCCTTTATCGACGATGCAAGCATCAGCGACAGCATAACCTGTGCAGTGGTAGCCCTGCACTTTGGTGTCCAGCCCGATGTGCTGGCGCAACGCATGGCAGTGCTCGAACCTGTCGCTATGCGCCTTGAGGTGAAAGAGGGCCAGCATGGCTGTACGCTTATCAACGACTCTTAT
>ERZ773214.1774-NODE-1774-length-12192-cov-11.251462_pt1 | contig 12192 bp, 9 predicted proteins | sample MGYA00511238_ERZ773214 | MGnify/ENA primary metagenome ERZ773214 (study PRJEB29015, sample SAMEA2738157) | human oral metagenome | biome: human oral; feature: human-associated habitat; material: saliva | place: China | collected 2259 ...
GGGCTCTCCCCCTCGCCAACGTGCTTGGCCAGGCGCGGCAGGACCCGCTCCGAGGTAAACCAGGCGCGCGCGTGAGGCGAGCACACGAGGACCGGGCAGCGCGTCGTTGGGCGAACCGCCCCCGCACGGCTCACGTTTCTCCCCACCAGGGAGTTCACGAGCGTCGACTTGCCCGAGCCCGTCGATCCCCCGACGACAATGAGGATCGGCGCATTCGCGTCCTCCAGGCGCGGCAGGACAACGTCCTGGAGGCGCCGGAGCGCTCGCTCGGCACTGGCCCGGGCATGAGGGTCCATGACCAGGGCCGCGCCTGTCAAAGCATCCGCGAGGGCGCGGGCTGCGTCAACCGCCGTCCCCGGCACTCAGTCCGTCACCTTCTCAATCGCCGGTCGCGCATCGGCCGCGGCGATCGTCCAGGTCAGGGGATCCGCCTCCACCTGCTCGCCGCTGCGGATGTCCTTGACCGTGTCGGGCGCCCCCTCCTCGCCGGGAAACCACACGTAGGGAATACCGCGCCTATCGGCAAACTTGATCTGCTTGCCGAACTTGGCAGCACTGGGAGCCACCTCGGTCGAGATGCCGCGCGAACGCAGCGACGCGGCGATTGCCTCGGAGCGCTCGCGCTGGGCCTCGTTGGTCACCGCGACGACGACCGCGGTCGGGACCTTGCGCGAGGAGCGCACCATGGGTGCCGAGATCATGCGGGAGACCAGCCTGGACACGCCGATGGACAGGCCGACACCCGGGTAGGTGCGCTTGCCGTCCTTGGCGAGCGAATCATAGCGCCCGCCCGAGCAAATCGAGCCGAGATCCTCGTGCCCCTCGATTTCCGACTCGTACACGCTGCCCGTATAGTAGTCGAGGCCTCGGGCGATCTTGAGGTCGGCGAGAACCGTTCCGGGCATGCGGGCATTGGCGGTGTCCAGAAGTCGGATCAGCTCGCCCAGTCCCTCCTCGAGGAGGTCACCGCCGACACCGAGCTCACCGAGCCTGGAGCGCACCTCCTCGGAGTCAGCGCTGCGGATCTGAGCCATCCGCAGAAGCGCGGACGCCTGCTCGCCCGCAATACCGGAGTCAGCGAGCTCGCTCGCCACCCCGCCGGGGCCGATCTTGTCGATCTTATCCAGCCCCCGCAGGGCGGCCTCCACGTCGGTGACGCCGAGAGACTCACACACGCCCTGAACGACCTTGCGGTTATTGACGAGCACCCGCACGGGCGGAATCGGCAAGTTGTTGAGCGCCTCGGCCATCACCAGCGGCAGGTCCACCTCGAAGTGGAACGGTAGCTCACCGTTTCCCACGACGTCAATGTCGGCCTGGGTGAACTCGCGGAAGCGTCCCTCCTGTGGGCGTTCTCCGCGCCAGACCTTCTGAATCTGATAGCGCTTAAAGGGAAAGTCGAGATCGTTGGCGTTCTCCACGACGTAGCGCGCGAACGGGACGGTGAGATCGAAGTGCAGGCCCATGCCGCGTTCCTTGGAGGCCTTGGCGCCCGGGTTGCGGTTCGCCTGAAGGCGGTCCAGCACGTAGATCTCCTTGGAGGTCTCACCCTTGGCTTGAAGCTGCTCGAGGGTCTCCACCGCTCGCGTCTCGATCCCCGCAAAGCCGTGGAGTTCGAACACGCGTCGCAGCTCATCCAGAACGTGCGTCTCGATGATGCGTCCGGCGGGGAGCCACTCGGGGAAACCGGACAGTGAGGTGCGAGCCATGAAAGCGTCCTTCTGTGATGCGGTGAGCGCGCTAGCCGATGCGGCGGGCGCGAATCAGATACTGGTTGGAACGAATCTCATCCGCCAACGTCGTGGCCGGTCCGTGCCCGGGGATGAGAATCGTCCGAGGGTCGAGCGCGTTGGAAATCGTGCGCAACGAGTGCCGCATCTGGGTTTCATCCCCACCCGGCAGATCGGTGCGCCCGACGCTGCCCTTGAAGACGACATCGGCGCTGAGCGCCCACGGGACCGGGTCGTGCGAGGAGTAGAACGACTGGTCGCTCACGCGAATGTCCAGTTCTCCGTGTCCGAGGAAGAGGGCGGATCCTTCCGTGTGACCGGGGGCGGGAAGCATCCGCAGCGTCACCCCGGGACACAGCTCGAAGGAGTCGGCGGGCATCTCACGCAGGTCGCTCGGCTTAACCCACGGCCCGGCGAAGTCGGGAGTGGGCATGGGCAGGTGGGATGCGGGGTCCTCCATGCGGTACATGTCGGGGCCCGGAAGGTAGACGGGAACGTGCCCATCACGGCCCCAGGTGGCAACCTCCGCGGCATCCCAGACGTGATCGGGGTGCGCGTGCGTGAGCAGAAGCGCGCCGACTCCCACGCCCTCACGCTCGAGAACCTCGCGAATGAGGTGACGGATGCCGGCGGAAGGATCGACAACAAGGGCAGTGCCCGCCCCAGACGGGACGAGCACAAGCCCATTCGCCGAGTAGAACGGCGACGGAATCACGTGCAGTCGCATGTCACTCCATGGACGACGAGATCTGCGTGAGCCAGGCGCGCTTTGTCTCCAGGGCCTCGCGCACGCTTGACACGTTCTTCGTGTCCCCGGCGGCCTCTGCCTGTGCCAGCGAGCGCTCCAGCTGGGCGATCTGTTCCTCGAGCTGGCCGACCATGCCGGCGGCGCGTGCTCGGGTCTCCGGGTTCGTACGCCGCCATTCCTTTTCCTCGGCCTCACGCACGGCTGCCTCGACAGCGCGCAGACGCCCCTCGACGCGGTGCAGGTCCGAGGAGGGAACGCGCCCAACCTCCTCCCAGCGGTCCTGAATCTGACGGAGCTGTGCCTTGGCTCGCTTGACGTCAGTCACCGGCAGGATCGCCTCGGCGTCGACAAGGATCTTCTCCTTGGCGGCAAGGTTGTCGCGGTACTCTGCGTCGGTTGCCTCGTCCTTGGCGCGGCGCGCGTCAAAGAACACCTGCTGCGCCGCACGGAAGCGAGCCCACAGGGCGTCGTCTTCCTTACGGGACGCGCGCGGTGCGGCCTTCCATCGGTTCATCAGCTCGCGGTAAGCGCCGGACGTGCGCGCCCAGTCCACCGACGAGGACAGGGCCTCGGCCTCGGCGATCAGGGCTTCCTTAATCCTCTTGGCCTCGGACTGCGCCTGGTCCAGCTGAGAGAAGAACTGGCGGCGGTGGCGATCAAATTGCGTCCTGGCCGAGGAGAAGCGCTTCCACAGCTCGTCCTCCACCGACTTTTCCAGACGTGGACCGCGCCGTTGCAGAGTCTTCCACTCGTCGAGGAGGTCGCGCAGGGTTTGCCCCGACTGCTTCCAGTGGGTCTTGGCGGGATCTTGGGCGACGATGGCCTCCGCACGCTCGACGACGGACGTGCGTTCGGCCAGCGCCTGAGCCTTGGCGGCCTTGCGTTCCTCGCGCGCCACCTCCTTGCGTTCCTCCGCGGCCTTGGCCACGGCCTCGACACGGTGTCGCAGCGCCGGAATATCACCGATGACATTCGGGGAAACGACCTGCTCGCGCAGCGTCGCCAGCGTCTGGTCGATGTCCCTGGGACTCAGGGTCGCCAGGCGATCCTCGAAGAGCTTGATGGTGGCCTCAAGGTCGGCGTAGCGACGCTCGTACAGGGCGTAGGGCGACGCCGGTATGCCCTCCGGAAAGCCACCGACAACACGTTCCTCGTCTCCGTCCTTGACGTAGACCGTCCCGTCCTCGCCGATACGCGCGAAGGGATGCGCGGGCACTTCGGACGCGGGAATCGTTGGCGAAGCATTGACGGCCTCGGCGGGCACCCCAGCTTCGGGAGTGGTTTCGTTGCTCGGAATCGGCGTCGTGGTCACGATATTCCTTCTAGGACGAGGGCTTTCGCCCGGCGCGGTGGTGTGCCGATGTGACACACACAGCTAGTGTGTCACATCTAACGAGACGGTGTGAAGTAATGGCCAAAAAAGGGGACGGATGTAACACACTCCCCACTGGCCACATCCTGTGCCTCCTGCTTCATCTAGGAGTCAGCGCCGATGCGTACCGCCTCAAAAACACCGTCAACCCGCCGCAACGCAGACAGCACGGCGTTGAGATGCCCAAGGTCGGCAAGTTCGAAGGAGAACCGACCGCCGGCAACCTGGTCGCCGTTCGTGTGAAGCGAGGCCGACAGGATGTTGACGCGATAATCCGAGAGCACTCGCGTGAGATCGGAGAGCAGTCCGCCGCGATCAAGCGCACGTATCTCGATCTGCACCCTGAACGGCGTCCCCGTGCTTTGTGCGTTCCACGACACGTCCACAAAACGCTCGGGCTGCAGCTGCCCGAGGCGCACCGCATTCGCGCACGTGCTGCGGTGAACCGATACCCCCTGCCCGCGCGTGATGAATCCGACGATGTCGTCGCCCGGCACCGGCGTGCAACACTTGGCCAGTTTCACCCAGATGTCGTTCGGGCTCAGTCCCGCAACGATGATCGCATCGTCGCCCGAGATACCCGGGCGAGATTTGACGGATCCCGGCGTGACGCCCTCGGAGAGCGTCTCCTCCGTGCCGTCTCCCCCGCCCAGGTTGTCCACGAGCTTCGACACGACGTTCTGCGGCGAAATGTGGCCCTCGCCGACGGCGGCATAGAGACCGGACACGTCGGGATAGCCGAAGGAGGTCGCCACCGACAGGATCGATTCGTGGTTCATGAGGCGCTGCAGGGGAAGGTTCTGCTTGCGCATGGCGCGGGCGAGCGCTTCCTTGCCCGCCTCGACGGCCTCCTCCCGGCGTTCCTTGGAAAACCATGCCTTGATCTTCGAGCGAGCGCGCGGGGAGGCGACGAAAGCCAGCCAGTCGCGCGACGGCCCCGCCTTGTCCGACTTTGCCGTCACGACCTCCACGGTCTCGCCGGACTCGAGCCTCGTGTCCAAGGAGACGAGGCGTCCGTTAACCTTCGCTCCGACGGTGCGATGCCCGACCTCCGTGTGAACGGCGTAGGCGAAGTCGACGGGCGTGGCGCGCGCGGGAAGGACAATGACCTCTCCCTTAGGCGTGAACACATACACCTCGTCGCCGGCGATCTCGTAGCGCAGGGAGTCAAGGAACTCCTCCGGATCGCCCGTCTCGCGCTCCATCTCGACCAGAGCGCGCAGCCAGTTCGCCTGCTCATCCGAGCTCATGCGATCCGAATCGCCGCTGGATGCCTTCGGATTCTGCTTGTACTTCCAGTGCGCCGCGACCCCGTGCTCAGCCCTCTCGTGCATGTCGAAGGTGCGGATCTGGATCTCGACGGGCTTGCCACCCGGACCGACGACCGTCGTGTGCAGCGACTGGTACAGATTGAACTTGGGCATCGCAATGTAGTCCTTGAAGCGCCCCGGAATCGGGTTCCAGCGCCCGTGCAGCGAACCCAATACCCCGTAGCAGTCCTTGATGGACTCCACCAGCACGCGCACCGCGACCAGATCGAAGACCTCATCAAAGGCCTTCCCGCGCACGATCATCTTCTGATAGATCGAATAGTGACTCTTCGGTCGCCCGCTCACCGTGCCCTTCGTTCCCGAGCGGCGCAGATCCTCCTCGATCTGATCAATGACGTCGCGCAGGTATTCCTCGCGCTGGGGGGCCCTCTCGGCCACCAGGCGATCGATCTCGTCGTAGATCTCCGGGTAGAGGGTTTTGAAGGAGAGCTCTTCGAGCTCCCACTTCACCATGTTCATGCCGAGGCGATGGGCCAGGGGGGCGTAAATCTCCAGCGTCTCCTGGGCCTTCTTTTGCGCGGAGGCGGCGGGGACAAAACGCCAGGTACGGGCGTTGTGCAAGCGGTCGGCCAGCTTGATGAGGAGAACGCGGATGTCGCGGCTCATGGCGACGAGCATCTTGCGCAGCGTCTCCGACTGTGCGGCGGCGCCGTAGTGCACCTTGTCCAGCTTCGTCACGCCGTCGACGAGGTTGGCGATGGGCTCACCATACTCGGCGGCCAGCTCCTCAAGCGTGTAGTCGGTGTCCTCGACCGTATCGTGCAGCAGCGCCGCAACGAGCGTCGGAATCGTCATTCCCATCTCGGCCAGGATCGTTGCCACCGCGACGGGGTGGGTGATGTAGGGTTCACCCGACTTTCGCATCTGGCCGCGATGATGGGACTCAGCGGTGCGATAGGCGCGCTCAACGACGCTGATGTCCGCCTTCGGGTGGTTCGCTCGCAGGGCACGCACGAGCGGCTCGATCTCCGGGATCGTGGCACGTCCGCGGGAACCAAACCACACGAGGCCGGATCGTACCCGGGAACCAGCCGCCGGTAGGGCGGACCCTGAAGTCGTGTCGTCGCTGCTCATTCCCCCATGATAGCCACGAAAGAGCGGGTCCGGGGATCGTCGATCCCCGGACCCGCCGACGCGCGTATTCTCAGGCGTTCACAGGTGCAGAGCAGTCTCCACCCGAATGTCGACGAGCTTGGAGCGGCCCCCCAGGGCATCAAGCTCGAGAAGGACGGCCACCGCTTCGACCGACGCCCCGCACTGGCGCAGCAACTCGACCGCTGCCCGCGCGGTTCCACCCGTGGCCAGAACGTCGTCGATGATCAGGACGCGCTGGCCGGGGCGAACGGACTCCGGGTGGATCTCCATGCGAGCGGTGCCGTACTCAAGCGCGTAGTCGACCCCGATCACGTGGCCGGGCAGCTTACCGGCCTTGCGGATTGTGAGCATGCCGAGGCCAAGCTCGGCTGCCACCGGCGCCCCGAGGATGAAGCCACGCGACTCCAGCCCTCCGACCGCGTCGATCTGGCCCGCGTAGCGGGCGCCGATGAGTTCGACGAGTTCCTTGAACGCCGGGCCGTTGGCGAACAGCTCGGTAATGTCGCGGAACAGGACGCCGGGTTCCGGAAAATCCGGAATTTCCAGCATGTTTTGCTGAACCAGAGTGGCGACACGATCGCCAAGCTCACCGATCATCGATGATTCTTCTTCCTGTGGGGCTGGTTCTCATTACCCAGACGCTGTCCGGGCTTGATCGGAGCCACCTTGACGGACTTCGGAGCAGAAGACTTGCCGGTGGCGGTGCGGTGCTCGCGCTCGTGCTCGACCGCCGCGTTGTGCTCGCGCGTCTTGTTCGACAGCTCCTGGAAAGTAACCAGCAGCGGAGAGGCAATGAAGATCGACGAGTAGGTACCGGCGATCATACCAACGAACAGGGCCAGCGAGATATCTACCAGGGTACCCGGGCCGAGGGCCACGGAACCGATGATCAGGATCGCACCCACGGGGAGAAGCGCCACAACCGAGGTGTTGATCGAGCGAACCATGGTCTGGTTGACCGCGAGGTTGACGTACTCGGCGAAGGTGTAGTGCTTCTGCTCATAGACGTCCGCCGTGAGCTCGCGCACCTTGTCGAAGACGACGACGGTGTCATAGAGCGAGTAGCCCAGGATCGTCAGGAAACCGATGACGGTTGCGGGCGAGACCTCGACCTGCAGAATCGCGAACACACCGACGGTGACCGCGATGTCGTGCAGCAGGGCAAGGAGCGCCGAGGCAGCCATGCGCCACGAGCGGAAGTACACGGTCATCAGCAGGGCGACGAGCGCCATGAAGATGACGAGAGACTGTGCGGCCTTCGTGGTGACCGACGAACCCCAGGAGGGGCCGATCGACGAGGACTGGACCTCGGTAGCCTCAACACCGTAGGCGCTCGCCAGCGCGTCACGCATCTGCGCGGTCTGCGCAGAGTCGAGCGAGGTGGTCTGAATACGCACGGAGTCGGAACCCACGCGCGTAACCTTGGGGGCGCCTTCGACGAGGCCGGTTGCACTGACCGCGCGCGACGCGAAGGACTCACTCTGGTCGCTCACGTGAGCGACGTCGAACTGCGAGCCACCCGTGAACTCAATCGAACGATTGAGGCCCAGGATTGCGACGAGCGCAAAGCCGAGAACGAGAACGCCAGCCGCGAGGCCGACAAAGATCTTGCGCTTGGGGACGACGGCGTAGGACTTGTCGCCCGAGTACAGGGCGTTACCCCACTGAGCAAAACTCATCATGTCAGTTCTCCTCTTCCTCGGTTGCGACCGTGGCGTCATCCGTCGACTCGACCGACGAGGCATCTTCCGCCGCCTTCTGGGCGGCCAGGCGTGCAGCGCGGCGGCGCTCGGCGATCGACAGACCGTCTCCGGCCTCGTCATTCTTGTCCTTGGAGGTGGATTCGCCGCGCACGACCACGCGGCCGCGGCCCGCATACACGAGCGAGTTCTTCGCACCCAAGTGCTCGGGATCGAGGCCGGACAGCTTGTGGCCCTCGCCGAAGAAGCGGGTACGGATCAGCAGTTCCATCATCGGGTGGGTGAACAGGAAGATCACCGCGATGTCGATGACGGTCGTGACACCCAGGGTGAAGGCAAAGCCCTGAACGCCACCGACGGCAAGCAGGTAGAGGACCACGGCGGCCACCAGGTTAACGGCGTCGGAGACCAGGATCGTACGCTTGGCGCGGTCCCAGCCCTCCTCCACGGCGGCCTGCAGCGGGCGACCATCACGCACTTCGTCGCGCACGCGCTCGAAGTAGACGATGAAGGAGTCGGTCGTGACACCGATGGCCATGATCAGACCCGCGACACCCGCCAGCGAGAGGCGGTAGCCCATCCACCACGACAGGAGCGTGATCACCAGGTAGGTGATGATCGAGGCGACGACGAGCGAGCCCGCCGAAATGATCGCCAGGCCGCGGTACTGCCAGATGAGGTAGAGGATGACGAGCAGGAAGCCGATCAGGGCGGCCCACAGGCCGACCGTCAGGTGATCCGTGCCAATCGTCGCGGAGATCTGCTGTTCGGACTCGACCTCGAAGTTCAGCGGCAGCGAACCGAAGCTGAGCTGGTTGGCCAGCGCCGAAGCGGACTGAGCGGTGAAGTTACCGGTGATCTCGGCCTGACCGTTGGGGATGATCGCGTTCATCGAAGGCGCGGTGATGACCGTGCCGTCCAGGACGACCGCGAACGAGTTACGGTCGGGGCGGCCCTGGTAGAAAGACGTACCCTGCGGATCCGAGGTGTGGTAGCCGTAGAGGATCGTGGAGGTGTCCTTAAACTTCTCCGTGCCCGCGTCGTTGAACTGCAGGGACACGGCCCATTGGCCGGTCGTCTGACCGTTGCTGTTGCGCGCAAGGCCGGCGGTCGCGGTCTTCAGATCCGAACCGGGCACGTCCACGGGACCAAGGATGTACTTGATCTGACCGGAGTCATCACATGCGGCGTAGGGTTTGTCGGAGGAACCCTCAACGTGCTTGACGTCGGCGGCAGCCGAGCAATCAAGCGTCAGGAAGTCGTACACAACCTGCTCGGTGATCCATGCGAGATCCGAAGCGTTCTCAGGCGTGGTCGCGGGGGTGTCGGACAGGACGCCGTCCTGATTCGCATCGGCGATACCCTTCGCGGTCGCCTCATCCAGAGCGGTGGACTGAACGCCCGACTGAGCTGCCTCGGTCGCTGCGCCCGACTGGGCTGCCTCGGTGGTCGCTGCGCCCGACTGCTCGCCCGACTGCGCACCGGACTGGGCTCCCGACTGCGGCGTATCCGTCTGGGCGGGCTCCTGGTTCTGGATGACGCCCTGAGCCGCGCCGATTCGCAGGACGGGGCGGAAGTTCATCTGCGAGGACGAACGAATAAGATCCAGCTGCTCCTGAGAGGGCGTACCGGGGATCGACACCATGATGTTCGAGCTGCCCATCGAGGAGATCTCAGACTCGGACACACCGGAGGCGTCGATTCGGTTACGGATAATCGAGATCGCCTGGGTGATGTCCTCTTCGGTGATCTCACGCTGTCCGTCGCCCGTCACGGTCGGCGTCAGGATGAGCTGAGTGCCGCCTTTCAGGTCGAGGGCCAGGTCGGGATACGGGGATACGCCCTCGGTGAAGTGCCCGATCGCAAGTGCCGCACACGCCGTCACAACGGAGACGGTGAGGGTCACGAGCGCGCGCACGGGGCGTCGCTTATGTGATGCCACGGTTCTACTTTCCGTTCAGCCTTGACTTACTTCTGCTGCTCGTCGGCGTCGTTCATGGAGACCTCGCCGTCGGTCGGCTCGTCGAGTCCGAGGACCTTCTCGTCCTCGTCCGTCGCCTCGTCGGCGGCTGCGAACTCGAATGCGTCCGCCTGCTCCGCGTCAGCGAGAGGCGGCTGGCCGCCGATTTCGGCGATCATCTCTCGCTCCCAGTACATCTCGTGCCCGTCGGTGGTCTCCAGGACGATGATGTCGCCGTCGAGGTCAACAAAACGACCCCAGAAGCCAACGCGGGTACGAACCCATTCGCCAGGCTTGACGGCAGCGAGCTGGTCACGCTTTTCCTGCTCCATCTTCGCCATCTGCTTCTTGCGGGAGGTCGAGCTCCACCACATAAAAGCGACCATGGCGACAATCAGGATCACGAGGGTGTAGTTGTTCATAAAGGCTGATTCACTTTCGATGACGGTCAGGCGCTTCGAGCGCACCTTGCCAGTCTAATGCCCGTGCAAGATTTTAGCCTAAGTGATCAAGGTGTGGCGCGGCGCAAGCCCCCATCGACGCCTCTTTGACACTGCAGGTTGCGCCCGTGGCCAGCCAGGATGGGCACGAGGCCCGCTCCCCTAGTCGAAGAGTGCCCCGTCCGGCGCTGGCGGAGTGAGCCCGAGGTGGGCCCACGCCTTGGGGGTTGCCATGCGTCCACGGTTGGTACGCACGAGGAATCCTTCGCGGACGAGATAGGGCTCGGCAACGGTTTCGACGGTCTCCGCCTCCTCGCCAATCGTGACGGACAGGGTCGTCAGGCCCACCGGGCCACCCGCGAAACGGCGACAGATGGCTTCGAGAACCGCGCGGTCCAGGCGGTCCAAGCCGGACGGGTCGACCTCGAAGAGCTCGAGCGCGCCGCGCGCGGCCTCGAGGGTCAGCTGCCCGTCGCCGTGCACCTGGGCGTAGTCGACGACGCGACGCAGGAGGCGGTTCGCGATTCGAGGAGTGCCGCGCGAACGCGAGGCGATCTCGTGCGCCGCCTGCGCATCGATGGGGGAACCCAGCAGCGAGGCGGAACGGGTGACGACGGACTGCAGTTCGTCGGTCTCGTAAAACTCAAGATGGGCCGTGAAGCCGAAGCGGTCGCGCAGCGGTGCGGGGAGGAGGCCTGAACGCGTCGTCGCACCCACGACCGTGAAGGGAGGAAGGGTCAGCGGGATCGACGTCGCACCGGGCCCCTTACCCACGACGACATCGACGCGGAAGTCCTCCATCGCGAGGTACAGCATTTCCTCGGCGGTGCGCGCGAGGCGGTGGATCTCATCAATGAAGAGGATGTCACCCTCTTGGAGACCGGACAGAATCGCAGCAAGGTCGCCAGCATGCTGGATCGCAGGGCCGGAGGTCAGGCGCAGGGACGTGCCCATCTCCGCAGCGATGATCATCGCGAGCGTCGTCTTACCGAGTCCGGGAGGGCCTGCAAGGAGAACATGATCGGGGCTGGCCGAACGCATGCGCGCAGCATCAAGCACGAGCTGCAGCTGACCACGCACAACGCGCTGGCCGACAAATTCCGAGAGCTTCTTGGGGCGCAGCGCAGCCTCGGCAGCGCGCTCAAGCTCCCCGGCGTCGGGAGCGACGATGCGCATCGCATCGACATCGAAACCGGAATCCATCTGATTAGCCACGTCCGCCTCCCAGCGTCACGAGTGCAGCGCGCAGCATGTCGGAGGCACCGAGCCCGCTGCCCGCCAGCTTCTCGATGGCCTTGGCTGCCTGCGCCTCGGACCATCCCAGGCCGACCAACGCGGCGCTGACCTCGGAGGCCACGGCGTCCTCCGTGGGCGCGGGAGCAGCCGCCTTTTCCGCGCCCGGCAGTGCTGCCGGGGTGCCCAACTTGTCCCCGATTTCAAGGGCCATACGCTGCGCCGACTTCTTGCCCACGCCGGGGATGCGTTGAAGAGCCGTCAGGTCCTGGTCGCGCACCGCGCGGCGCAGGTCGTCGGGGCGTAGGACCGCCAGTGCGGCGAGCGCGATCTTCGGGCCAATGCCCGACACCGACAGCAGTTTCGTGAAGACGTCGCGTTCGTCGGCGGACTCGAAGCCGTAGAGCGTCATCGAGTCTTCGCGCACGATCATCGACGTGAACACCGTCATCTCCTGATCACGCGACGCACCCTGCGCGAAGGCGGGCGTCACGTGCACGCGAAAGCCGATGCCTCCCACAACGATGTCGATGTGGTCGAGGCCGACGCTCGCGACTGTGCCGCGCAGAATGGAGATCACTGC
>ERZ773214.1775-NODE-1775-length-12191-cov-17.480471_pt1 | contig 12191 bp, 2 predicted proteins | sample MGYA00511238_ERZ773214 | MGnify/ENA primary metagenome ERZ773214 (study PRJEB29015, sample SAMEA2738157) | human oral metagenome | biome: human oral; feature: human-associated habitat; material: saliva | place: China | collected 2259 ...
TTTTACCAAATACGCCAAATGGTGTGGATGATATCCGTACACAAATCTTGTCAGCCCTTCGCGCTGAGAAGAAATAATAGACTAATACTCTTCGAAAATCAAATTCAAACCACGTCAGCGTCGCCTTGCCGTAGATATATGTAACTGACTTCGTCAGTCTTATCTACTACCTCAAAACGGTGTTTTGAGCAACCTGCGGCTAGCTTCCTAGTTTGTTCTTTGATTTTCATTGAGTACAAAGAGCTTGGCAACAGGCTCTTTTTGCATTGCGTTTGTTAAGAAAAGCAAAGAACATTGATATACAGTTGATTGAACCTAGAATAGTACACCAAGGATTCTAAAACGTTTCTAGAAATTAATTTGACTTTCCTAATCTCTTTGTTCATATCTTATTTCAATCTACTATAAATAAAAATTATTGTATGTTGTCCCCCTTAACTTGGAATGATAAGGGAATAACTAGAAAGATTTGTGAATACAAACTATTTCTGATATACTAAATATACAGTAATAATGAATGATAGGATATGGGATGAAAGAATTTCAATTTGAGAGAAAGCAGCGTTTTTCTTTGAGGAAATATACAATAGGAGCTTGTTCGGTCTTGCTAGGAACGAGTTTATTTTTTGCTGGTATGGGTGCTCAACCTGTACAGGCTACAGAAACGAGTTCAACACTAATTTCAAGTCATTATTTGGATGAGCAGGATTTATCTGAAAAGCTGAAATCTGAGTTGCAATGGTTTGAAGAAAATAAGATTGAGGTAAAAGAGGGAAAAGAATATTACTTTGTCTATCGAAAATTGGCTACAAGATTACCAGAAACAGGTCTGTTTTCTAATGATGGGATGTTTATCTTGGGAGCAGGATTATTATTGCTTTCCTTCACTTTAATCAAGAGAAAAAAGGGAGCGTCTTACTTCCTTGTGACAGTCTTTGCTGTTGGTGGCTTGGGAACCTCCATCTCTGCTTTAGAAAATCTGGTAGAATTGCAACCAGCCCTTGTTAAGAGAGTAGAAGGTCAGTTTCTACCAAGTCCTGAAACAGTCCAAGGATATGAATTTACGGGATATTATTTGGTAAGAGATAGTGCTAGCAAGGAACTTTCTGTTGATAAGGTAGAATCGCCAGCATTATCTCAAAAGGAGGAAAGTTCAGAATCTCAGTCTAAGAAGATTGTAGCACAGACTGCATCTCAATTTGACTCGACTGAAGATCTTGTGCAATCTCCTCAACCAACCTACGCAGTTGAGCCCCTTTTAAATCCAACTCCTGAAAAAAGTATGAGTATTGAGTCTAAAAAAGTACCGGATGAAGGAATGAAAACTGTTATTGAAGACAAGACAGAACTGGAAGTTAGGGTAGGGGAGATAGAATTTGAAACTCAATTGCAGTCTGACCCAACTCTGACTAAGGGAGAAAAAAGAATTTCTATAGAAGGTGCCAAGGGACAAGAACGAATCTTAACAGAAGTAAGGGTTATCGATGGTGTTGTAACGCGAAATGAAGTGGGAAGAGAAGTGCTTCATGAACCAGTTACTCAGGTGATTCTGGTCGGGACAAAAGAGAAGGAACCTCAAGAAAATGGCATAAGCCTAGCCCCGGAAGTCCAACCAGCTCTTCCATCTTATGAAGGTGGTGTCTCTAGCGAGTCCTTGGTAGAGCCGTCTCTCCCCTCTTATGAGGGCGGTGTTTCCGGTGAATCCTTGGTAGAAGCAACTCTCCCATCTTATGGAGGCGGTGTTTCCGGTGAGTCCTTAGTAGAACCAACACTTTCATCTTATGAAGGTGGCGTTTCTGGCGAATCCTTGGTGGAACCGTCTCTTCCATCTTATGAAGGCGGCGTTTCCGGTGAATCCTTGGTAGAACCGTCTCTTCCTTCTTATGAGGGCGGTGTTTCCAGTGAATCCTTGGTAGAACCAGTGCTTCCTTCTTATGAAGGTGGCGTTTCTGGCGAATCCTTGGTAGAGCCACCCCTTCCCTCTTATGAGGGCGGTGTTTCTGGTGATCCTGAGATACAGGAGGCTCTCACAGAGTATAAAGAAGACACTCAAGTTCCTCAGACCAAAGTAGAGACCAAAGATGTTCCTTATGAAACCATTTATGAAAAGAATGAGGCACTAGACCACGGTATTACAAGAGTAAAAATTTCGGGTGTTGAGGGACAAGAACAAGTTATTACTACCTATACTAAAGATCAAGCAAGTGGAAATATTTCTGAGAATAAAACTGTCAAAATAGTAGCTAACAAAGTTGATCAAGTTGTAGAAGTTGGAACTAAACCGAGTGTTGAAACTACTATCCTATCTCATAAAACGATTTACCAAGTGAATCCTGCTTTGGAGTTCAGAAAAGAGGAAGTAGCGGTTGCAGGGCGTGATGGTTCGGTGGAAACTAGGACGACTTATCAACTAGATAAGTCAACAGGTCAGGTGACGGTGTCTGACACCACTAGACAAGTAAATCCAGCAGTCGATAAAGTGATTCAAGTTGGTAATGTGGAAAAAGTAATACAACCGATTGCTGTTACTGAGGAGCGAAGAGAGGATTCTTCACTTGCTAAAAATATAGAAAAGGTAGCATCTGAAGGAGAAGTTGGTGAGAATACACTTACCAGAACTTACGCTATCAATGAACAAACTGGTGAATTGGTTAATCCTCAAGAAGCGAGTCAAATAACAAAACCAATGAAACCGAGAGTTGTTTTAGTTGGTAGTCAGGAGGATAAACCACACATCCTTCCAGCCAATAGTGAGAGAGAAGATGCTGTGGATGTGTCTGCTCTTACCACAAGCGCGAGATCAGTAGATTTCTTACATGACAGTAAACTAAAAGCACAGTTAGAGCCTACCTATGATCCTCGAGATATTATAACAAAGAGAATTGCGCTCAGAAAAACACACTCAAATATCACTGACCAAGAAGTCAAAGATATGTTGCGCACAGAGTATCTTCAAAAACTGTCAATTCAAGAAAGCTTTGATCAGACGAAGATGCAAGCTGAGTCAAGTTTCAAAAAGATTGCCTCGCATACATTGGGAATTATAGGAGATACCCCTGAAAATCGCAGTAAGGTCAAACAAGAGCTGGAGCAATACAAAGAGCAGATCTTGTTGGGACTGTCTTATATCAATCGTTTTTATAATATTCAATTTGGGAACACGAATATTCGTGATATTCTGGCCTTTAATCCAAGTTCATTTGGCAATAAGACAATGACAGCCTTGGATAGTTTGAAAAAATTAGGATCCATGTCTTATGAAGAGATGAAGTTGACCAATAGTCCTCAAACATTTACAAAATACTTATCTACCATTACAGGTAAGGCTAGCTTGAAGGAATTTTTAGACAGCAATCGCCAACTCTTTACGTCAGATGATGCGGATACCTGGCTTAAAAAATCGAGCCAAGCTATGATTGTTGAAAAACCATCTAAGGAAAATTCTTCAGCGCATGTCGGGCTATATAGCAAGTTGACAGCTGGGGAAAAGGATCCTCGTAAACAAGAGGCTAATATGGCTGCTATTTTGGGACTTTTGAATGTGAAAGAACCACATATTTACGTGATTAGTAATATGGCGACGATTACTTACGGTAATATTGGTTCCTATATAGATACTTCTCTTGCCCAGTCTAATCCAACTAAGTATCAGGCTGAGCTTGCTAGGGTCAAGTCTTTAATTGAAAAAGCGGCTGTACAACAAGCCAACTATGTTGATACTCTTTATCGTATAACAAAACCAGAAAATCGTGATAAGTTGCTGACAAATCGCTTGATTATTGATACGATGAAGAAATATACAAGTAATCCGAATGACCAGATTGATAGCACTTGGTCATCAGCTGCTGGTAGTGGAGCTGATAAAGGAGTTGACCAATTTATGACTCCTATGAATTACTATTCTCCAGTAAGTAAGGTAGGAGCTGAGGCCAATGGATTAGGTGTCCGTTACTTTATAGATAGGGTTCTGGATGATAGAGGTTCAGCGACTTATTCTCATGAAATGACGCACTTACTAGATAGAACGGTCTTGTTTAATAATCACGGTCGTCGAGATGGTACAGGAGCAGAGTTTTATGCGCGTGGTATTTTTGAAAACTCCTATAATCCAGAAAAGGATACTTATTTCAATCTCAACTTTGTATATGATGAGAGTGATAAGAATGGATTTTACAATAAAACACCTGATCGATTTAAAACGGTAGAAGATTTGCAATCTTACATGAAGGGAAGTTTTGATGTCCTTTATACTCTAGATTACCTAGAAGCAGAGGCAAGTAAAGGCTTATCTGCAGAAGATAAGATGAGTTATTTCAAAAAAATAACGCCAATCACTTCAACAGGTCCTAGAACTTGGGTAGATTACCGTAATACAGCGGTTAAACCGACTCATAAGAGTGAGGAGATTCAAGAACTGACCTTAGAAGATGCCAAAAAATTGACAGATATTGATAGTTTGATTGACAATCATATCCTGGTCAATCGTTATATCATTGCTGGGTTTACGGATAAAGGTAAAATTGCAGCAAATGGTTATTATACCGTTGATATGTTTGATACCATTTATGGTGTTAGTCAAAATGACTCTGGTATGAGTGGGGATATCACCTTTAGAAAACAAGCCTTTGAATTGATGGCTGCTTTGGGTTATTATGAAGGATTTGTTCCTTATGTGTCAAATCAATACAAAGAAGCAGCAGAATCTGAGAACAAACCTTTATCTGATACTTACATTTTCAATAAAGTTTTGAATGGTAAGAGTTATGCTGAGTTCAAAAAAGCACAAATCAAGGAAAGAGTGGATAGGCTCAATCAATTGAAACCTTTGACAATCCAATATGAAGGTCAGGAAGTAAGTCTGACAAGTCAGAAGTTAAGTGAATTGATGCAGAAAGCTGTCCAAGAGGAGTTGAAACAGATTAAGACAGGCAAAACAACTGCTCGCACCTATACCTTTATCGAAACCCCAGTCCAAAAACTGAAAAAAGCGATTTATAAAGCTTATCTCAAAGATTCAGATGACTTTAGACAATCGATTTACAATAGCTAAGGCAAAAGGAACATCTCTCTGGAATGAACATTCAGAGGGGTGTTTTTTGCACTCTTGTAAGACTTGACCTTGTTTCTTGAAAATAACAGTTTGCTTGAAGATGGAGTTATTTTCAAACTTTTCCACAGATTTATAAGAGTGGGAAAATCTCATTAACCCTAGAAATAGTAGCCAACTGAGAGTAAAAGAATTCTTAAAAATTGGATAATTCACAGAAGTTATCCACAGATTGTGGACAAGCGTGGGGATAGATATGATTAATTATTGCTATTTGGAGTTTATATGTCCTTCTTTTGAATTGATAGTCTATTCTATGTAGCAAATATCAAGGGTGGAACTAAGATAATTTTTGTAAACAATACGGTTTCATTTGTTGACACGGAGAAACTTTGAATGTTAATTGTTAGCTAGGAGGGGATGGGTTTTGGTAGAGAATAGTAGTAGTTCGTCAGAAAAGTTAAGACTTTTTACATTGTAATAAAAATAATTTTTTATGATTTAGTATTGAATCAGAAAGGCTTTAGGAAAAGATGTTTAGTTATTAACAACTTTTTCCACAATTGTGGATAAAGTTGTTAATAAGATGGTGTAGTTCAATATACTGGTGAATGTAGTACGCCTTTAGAAATTAAGATTTGATTTTAACTGGATATGGTGTTATTCATCAGGATGAGATTCAAGCTCTTCAATTGCAAGCTGGGGAAAGCAAAAAAGATTTGTGCATACCAACCCTGTATTTTTTCCTGAATCTGACAGTTGATGGATAGCTGATTGCTCAAGATTATATTTTAGTTGAAACGAGATAAAACATCTTCACAATCCATTTCCTTTTCGAATAAATAGATAGAACCATCGAATCTAGTAAATCTAGATTTAAAACTATGGTATAATGAAAGGAGAAGAAATATGACTGTACGTCATCCGGGCATCAGCCCGACCAATGACTTGGTTGCTAAAAAAATCTTTAGCAATCCAGAAATCACTTGTCAATTTATCCGCGATATGCTGGACTTGCCAGCCAAAAATGTGACCATTTTAGAGGGAAGTAACATTCACGTCTTGCCTTCCATCCCGTACTCTGCGCAAGATTTCTATACCAGTATAGACGTTTTAGCTGAACTAGACAATGGCACGCAAGTAATTATTGAGATTCAAGTTCACCATCAGAATTTTTTCATCAATCGCCTGTGGGCTTACCTTTGCAGTCAGGTCAATCAAAACCTAGAAAAAATTCGTCAGCGAGAAGGTGATACACACCAGAGTTACAAACACATCGCACCAGTATATGCTATTGCGATTGTGGATAGCAATTATTTCTCAGATGACTTGGCTTTTCACAGTTTTAGTATGCGAGAGGATACGACAGGTGAGGTCTTAACTATCACAAACAATGGACAAGAAAACCATCTAGTCAAGATGGCATTTTTGGAACTAAAAAAATACAGAGAAACCAGCAAAGACAAAGTTCGTAAGCCGTGGTTGGAGTTTTTCGGTAACAAACCCTTTACCCAGCAACCTGAGCGAGCCATCAGCCAAGCAGACCAACTGCTAGACTATAAGAGCTGGTCCGAGGAGGACAGGAAGATGTTTAGTCAACTACGTATGCGCGAAGAACAAGCCTTGTTAGCACAGGACTATGCCTTGGAACAAGCTGAAGAAAAGGGCTTAGAACGTGGTCGAGCAGAGGGTATCGAAGAGGGATTAAAAGTAGGCTTAGTAAATCTAGTCAGCCAAGGTCTTTTGACTTCTGAAGTTGCCAGTCAACAGCTAGGTATGTCAGTCGCTGAGTTCGAGGCCTTGTTGTAAGTAGAAAGTGATGACATGTTACCGAAATGAGGTAGCATGTTTTATTTTTGGTTCATATGTTTTACGAATAATTTTTTCTTATGCCGTACAAAAGTAATTTGTTTCACCCTTCAAACTTATTTATTTTTCTACCAATCCTATATGAATGCGCTATCTTTGAGAATGCAATTAAAACAAAAGCAAAGCTGTTATAAAAACATGTGAATTATTTATTCATAAAAAACAAAAAACATACAAAGTGAATTTATCTGAAAATTCCTTAATTTCCCAAAATGCTTTTTTTTTTTGCGAAAATTTCAATTCAAATCATTTGCATATATATTAAAAATAAGTTACAATGTAAATTGTAGATTTCTGTATGCAGGTGTCATGTGGAAATCAAATCAATTAATCTCACAAAAGGAGAAAATAATGGAAAACAAACCATCTATGAGTCGTGTTGAGCGTTTGCACCGTGAGAAGGTGACTCGCTACTCTATTCGTAAATACAGCTTTGGTGCAGCTAGTGTAGCCGTTGCTGCTCTTTTCATGTTCTTAGGGAACGGAGCTGTATCGGCTGATATGACTGCTGTTCAACCGCAAGACGAATCAGGGCTTAAAGCTGAACGACCTGATGAAAATGCTGAACTACCTCAGGTAGAAAAGGAGATTGCACAACCAGCAGAAAGCACTCCAGCAGCACAACCAATTGCAGAAGAGCCTACTGCTAAGCCAGCAGAACCTGCAACTCCAGCTTTAGATAAAACTAAACTTGAGAGCTACATTAAAGAAATCGAAGCAAAACTTGCTAACGGTTCTTATGCTAATAAAACAGATGAATCTGTTGCAGTATTAAAAGCAGATTTAGAGGCTGCAAAAACTACATTAGCGAATGCAACAAGTCAAGACGAGCTTACAAAAGCTTACAACAAACTTGTCACTACAGCTAATACTAAATTAAAAAACAAACCTGTAGAGAAAAAAGAAACTCCAGCAGTAGATACTACTAACGGAAAAGAAACTGTAGGTAAACAAGCAGAAAACACAGAGAAAAAATCTGACTCAAACTCAATCGAAAACACAGGTTCTAACGATCCACGTAACGGAAAAGCGATGGATAAAGAGAATGCGTTACGTACAGAAACTACTAAATCAGTAGGGAATATCAGTTATACTTTGGAATTTTCTGATGATGCTAAAAAAGAAATTTATCTTTATAACGAAGAAGATGCGAATGTTAATATCACTGTAAACTCAACAGATGGTGCTATTAGGAATGCATTCATTAAAGCTGCTGGTAACGTATATCTAGATCCAGATAAAAAAGCTAAAAAATTACCTTCGGGAAATGAGACAAAAGAAGAGGTAGATGGATTTGGTTGGACTTATCACCAAATTTTAAGTGATACTCCAAGCCCAGCAACGGTTAGTGTTACTGGTAAGCCAAATGATACTTTTAAAAGGCTTGCGGCTTATACAAAAAAAGAGGATCAGCATGCAGTTTTAGGAGATAGGTATTTACAAGTTCAAGATGCAGCAGGAGGATCTATTACGGCAGGAGGAAATTCAGGGTCTGCCGGTTACTTCAAACTAGTTGTTAAATCTCAAACATACAAATACAACATTCAAGAACCAGCAGAAAATGGGAATAAAATCGGTGTTACTGATATCGATAATTTAACTGCTACAGATATTCAAAAAATTAAAGATCAAATTAAGATTGAATATTCTAAAACAAGTACAGATGCAAGATTAGAATCTAAAAAAGGACAACTCGTAGACAATCAAAACTCAATAGTGAAACGTATTGATGTTGATACTACAAGTAAAAAAGTAGTAGTAACATATACTGACGATTCAACAGATGAAACTCCACTTTCAAATATTGCTCGTACAAATGAAAAACCAACGGTAGAAATTGAATACTCAGACTCAGCAGCAGATAAAAAAGAAGTATATGTATATGCATCAGAAGTTAATACATTTGATATTAAAATCAAAGATGATAGCGGTAAAATTGCAAGTGCAGAGTTAAAAAGAGGAAGTAACCAAGATTTTAAAGACGTAGCAGGAGAAACAAATAAACAAGATACTCAATATGGATTTACTGCGAACAAATTTACTTCTGAAACAACTGCAACAGCAGAGAACCCAGCAGTAATAACATATACTGGTACTCCGGCACCAGAAGGAACATTTACAGAAACCAAATTAAAAGAAGTAACTAGAGGAGAAAACCCACCGGGTATAGCTTTAGGATGGCGTTTTGTAAAAGCTATTGATAAAGATGGTGCGGATGCGAGAGGAAACGGTCGTGATGCAACTGATCCAACTGCGGTTAATGTAGTGCTTAAACCACAAACTTTAAAATATGATATTAAAGAAGTTGCACAAGCTGATAAGCTACCAGTAGCAGATGCTTCAAATGTAACAGAAGCAGAATTTAATGAAATTAAAAAAAGAGTAGAAATTCAATACTCTAAAACAAACCCAGATAAGAGATTAGAATCTAAACGTGGTGAAGTATTAACTAATAGAGATGAAAGAGTCGATACAATTGAAAGAAACGGTAACAATTTAGTTGTAACATATAAAGATGGCTCTACAGATACAAAACCATTAACAGATTTTGCCCGTACGAACGTTGCTCCAACGGTATCAATTCCATACTCAGACCCAGCTCCAAATAAAAAAGAAGTATATCTTTATACTGGAGAAGAAGCTGATGTTGATATTACATTTAATGATGATTCAGGAAAAATTAAATCAGCTGCCCTTAAAAAAGGTGGAAATATTGCTTTAAATAACGTTGGTGGAAATCCAGATCTACAAGATAATGAATGGGGATTCACTGTAACAGCGATTAATTCTGAAACTGCAACACCAGCAAAAATTAAAGTTACTGGACAAGTTTCTGGTATTGCACAGGATAGACTTCCGAAAACAGAAAATGACTCGTTAGAGCTTGTAACTCGTTTTGCAACAGCAACAGATACAGATGGTGCAGAGATTGCTAATAATGCAGTAAAAAATAAAAATAATGGAGAAGTTGTTGGTACATATCTAACTGACCCAGGGGCTGTAACATTCGTATTAAAAGCACAAGCTAAAAAATATGATATAGTTACACCGACAGAAGCAGATAAAGTAGCAGTAGCAGATCCAACAGCAGTAACTGATGAAGAATTTGCTAAGATCAAAGCAAAATTAGAATATTCTAGAACTAATGAAGACAAAAATCTAGAGTCTAAACGTGGTGAGGCAGTAGATAATACTGATAACAAAGTTGCCACAATTACTAAAGAAGGTAATAACATTGTTGCAACATATAAAGATGGTTCTAAAGATGTAAGACCATTATCAGATTTCACTAAATTAGATAAACAACCTGCTATCGATGAGGTTAATAAAGCAGCTGAGAAGCAAATTGAGGCTATTAACAATAACCCAGAAGCAACTCAAGAAGAAAAAGATGAAGCAATCAAGAAAGTAAATGCAGATAAAGCTAAAGCTCTTGATGAAATTGCAAAACCTGAAGTTACAACAAAAGATGCTCTTGATAAAGCTCAAAATGCAGGAACTGATGCAATCGCAGCAGATAATCCAGTGGTAGCGAAAAAAGACGCAGCAAAAGCAGATGTTGAAGCAACTCGTAAAGCTAAAGAAGATGCGATTAAAGCAGATACAAATCTAACACAAGCAGAACAAGCAGCAGCTATCGCGAAAAATAATACGGCTGCAGCAGAAGCAACTAAAGCTATTGATGCTGCAACAACAAACGATGCAGTAGATCAAGCTAAAACAGCTGGAACTACAGCGATTGGTAAAGTTAACCCAGTAGCAAAAGAAAATGCTAAAGAAGCAATTGCAAATGCATTAACAGATAAAAATTCTGAAATCGATAAACGTACAGATTTATCAGATGCTGAGAAAAAAGCTGCTAAAGATGAAGCTCAAAAATTAGCAGATGCAGAACTTGCTAAAATTACTGCACAACCAGACAATGCTGACACACCAGAAGCAGCAGCAACAGCACAAAAAATCGTTGATGATGCAGAAGATAAAGGTGTAGCGGATGTAACATCTGTAAATCCAGTAGCAAAAGAAGCAGCTAAAAAAGCAGTCGCAGATGAGTTAACTAAGAAAGAAGAGCAAATCGACGCTCGTACTGATTTGACGAAAGAAGAAAAAGACGCAGCTAAGAAAGAAGCTCAAGATAAAGCAAAAGAAGCGACAGACGCTATTAACGCACAACCAGATAACGCAGAAACACCAGAAAAAGCAAAAGAAGCACAAACAGCAGTAGATACAGCTAAGAAAACAGGTGTAGATGAAGTTGCAGCTGTAAATCCAGAAGCAGTATCTAAACCAGAAGCTAAAAAAGCAATCGATAAAGCGTTAGAAGCTAAAAACCAAGAAATCGATGCTCGTACAGATTTAACTCCAGAAGAGAAAACTAAAGCGAAAGAAGTAGCAAAAACGCAAGCAGACGTAGCTAAAGGTGCTGTTGATGCAGCAACTACAAATGCAGCAGTTGATAAAGCTAAAGCAGATGGAACTACAGCAGTTGCAAATGTAACTCCAGTAGCCAAAGAAGAAGCTAAGAAAGCAATTGCGAAAGCATTAGAAGATAAAAATAGTGAAATTGATAAGCGTAAAGACTTAACTGACGAAGAAAAAACAGCAGCTAAGAAAGAAGCGAAAGATAAAGCTGATGCACAATTAGCGAAAATCAATGAGCAACCTGATGCAGCAACTACACCAACAGCAGCTAAAACAGCTCAAGATGCAGTAGATGCAGCTAAGAAAACAGGTGTAGATGAAGTTACTGCAGTGAATCCAGAAGCAGTTAAGAAACCAGCAGCTAAGAAAGCCATTGACGATGCACTTAAAGCTAAAGAAGCAGCAATTGACGCTCGTCCAGATTTAACTGATGAAGAGAAGAAAGCCGCTAAAGAAGCCGCTAAGGATGCTGCTGATAAAGCTAAAGAAGCAATTGATGCAGCACCAAGCAATGCAGCAGTAGATGGTGCTAAAGATAAAGGTGTAGCAGATGTTACAGCTGTAAATCCAGAAGCCAAAGCTAAACCAGAAGCTAAGAAAGCAATTGATGACGCTCTTAAAGCTAAGGAAGCAGCAATTGACGCTCGTACAGACTTGACAGATGACGAGAAGAAAGCAGCGAAAGATGCAGCTAAAGATGCAGCAGATAAAGCTAAAGCAGCAATTGATGCAGCACCAAGCAATGCAGAAGTAGAGAAAGCTAAAGAAGCAGGAACTGGTGAAATTGCAAAAGTTAACCCAGTAGCTAAAGAAGCAGCTAAGAAAGCAGTAGCGGATGAATTAGCTAAGAAAG